>Ga0233425_10004933_pt1 | contig 21747 bp, 22 predicted proteins | sample Watercolumn_Towu_2_FD_181712 | JGI IMG/M metagenome (GOLD analysis project Ga0233425, IMG submission 181712) | Freshwater microbial communities from Lake Towuti, South Sulawesi, Indonesia - Watercolumn_Towuti2014_140_MG | ecosystem: Environmental > Aquatic > Freshwater > Lake | place...
ACCGCCACGGCCGGCGGCACGCCCATCATGATGAGCAGCGGGTTCATGATGAACCCGCCGCCCACCCCGAACAGGCCCGAGAGCGCGCCCACCAGCCCCCCGATCAGGATCGGCAGAATCCACGGCACGGCCAGCTCGGCGATCGGCAGGTAGATGTCCATCGGGCCGCACGTTAGGGGGCGGGCTGGGCGAATTTATGGCAAGGATAGGGGGTGAACGCCTCGCGTAGTTTGCATATACTCAACCGAGCGCGCGCAAAGGGAGACCGCGATGCGCCGTGCAATCTTCAACATTCTGATTCTTTTGGCGGGAATCGTAGCTTCGAATTCTGCTCAAGGGCGGAGTCCGGACACGGCGCAATGTGTCGATGAAACTACGGACCCTGATCTCCGGATTGGAGCGTGCACGCGGCTGATAGGGTCCGGTCTGTCGCCGAAACGTACCGCGATTGCGCTGGTTCACCGCGGGAATTCACACGAGGACAAGGGCGAATACAACCGGGCGATTCGCGACTACACTCTGGCAATCAATCTCGTTCCAGACCATGCGTATGCATTCTATTCTCGCGGCCAAGCCCACCATTTCATCGGCAACTACGACCAAAGCGACAAGGATCTTGAAGAAGCGGTAAGACTTGATTCGGCTTCAATAGGAATTCTCGAAGGACGCGCCAGGATTCGAATTCACAGGCATCAATACGATCTTGCGATTCAAGATTTCACTGCAGCATTGGACCTTATGCCAAGCAACACCGAAGCTCTTACGGGGAGAAGCCTGGCCTACGCGCTCAAGGGCAATTTCAACGAAGCATTCCTGGACATTCAAGCCGTGTTCGACCAGAGGACGTTCAACTATGAGAGCCCCGCGTCGAAAGGCCGGACCTACGTTGCCCGCGGAATGATCTACATGCTCCAGGGCGATGTTGATAACGCGATCTGGAACTTCACCGAGGCCATTACATCGGACCCAGACGGGACGGATGGGATGATCGCGCGCGGCTTGGCACACGAGAAGGCTGGCCGGCGTGACCTTGCAATCCAAGATTTCAGGCAAGCCATGAACGCGAAACCGAACAGGACCAGGAGGTTGCCCAGCCGGGGTTTGTGACCCCGCTGTTCCCGCCGCTGCAATGCGGCAGTTTTATGTTGCACCTGCTAGCAATGCCCAGGGCCCGCGCCTATACTTTTTCAATGACGGAGCCCAAGGACAACGGCGCGCCCAACCCCGGGGCCCCCGGCCTCGACCAGCTCGCCCGGCGCTACATGGAGCTGTGGCAGGACCAGCTCGCCGCGATGGCGGGCGATCCCGAGCTGCTCGCGACGTTCCAGCGCCTGGTGACCGGGGCGCTGGCGGCCGGTTTCGCGGCCGCTCCCCCGGGTTTCGCGGGCGGCTATACTGCGGCGCATCAGGGCGCGGCGGCGGAGCCCCGCGCCGCCCCCGCGGCCAACGACGGATCGGCGAAGCCGAATGGACACGACCGGCAGCACGGCAACGGACACGACGCAGGCGCGGCGGCTGGGACCGCGGCCGCTGCCGCTGCATCTTCTAACCGCGGCCTGGACGTGTCTGAGCTCGTCCGCCGGCTTGGCCTTATTGAAGCAAGGCTTGCTTCCCTTGAAGCCGGAATTGCGCGCGGACGCGGAGAGCCTGATCGCGGAGCTGAGGCGCGCCGACCCGGCAAGGTTCGCCGCCGCCCTTAGCGAGGAGGCGCGCCGGCTGCTCGACCAGCTCGCCGCCGGCATCCAGGCCTACCGCCGCCATCCCTATAGCCGCGACCTCGAGGATCCCCAAGCGGTCTGGGCCCAGGGCGCAACGCGCCTGCTTGATTACGGCGGGCCCGAGGCTGGCTTGCCGGTCCTGGTCGTCCCCTCGCTCATCAACAAGGCCTACATCCTCGATTTGTCGCGCGGGCGCAGCCTGATGCGCCACCTCGCGGCGCGGGGCCTGCGCCCGTTCCTGGTGGACTGGGGCCGGCCGGGCGAGGAGGAACGGCGCTTTAGCTTGAGCGACTACATCGCCGGGCGGCTCGAGGACGCGCTCGACGAGACCATGCGCCTCACCCGCCGCAAGCCCGCGGTGCTGGGCTACTGCATGGGCGGGAACCTGGCGCTGGCCCTCGCGGAGCGGCGGCGGCGCGACATCGCGGGCCTGGCGCTGCTTGCCACGCCCTGGGATTTCCACGCCGGCGCGCGCTACCGCTACGACGAGGTGATGCCCGCGCTCGCGTCCTCGATGGCGGCGTGGCTCGAGACGCTGGGCGAGCTGCCGGTCGACGCGTTGCAGATGATGTTCTTCACGCTCGACCCGTTCCTGGTGATCCGCAAGTTCCGGCAGTTCGCCGCGCTCGACCCCGGGTCCGAGCGCGCGCGCGCGTTCGTGGCGCTGGAGGACTGGCTCAACGACGGCGTGCCGCTGGCGGCGGCGGTGGCGAAGGAATGCATGCAGGGCTGGTACGGCGAGAACCTGCCCGCGCGCGGGGCGTGGCGCGTCGCAGGGCGTCCTGTGCGCCCGGAACGCATCGAGCTGCCGACCTTGATCCTGGTGCCGGCGCGCGACCGCATCGTGCCGCCGCCCTCGGCCGCGGCCCTGCTGCCGGCGATGGCGGGCGCGGTCGCGATCTCGCCGCGCCTCGGGCATATCGGCATGGTGGTGGCGGAGGGCGCCCCGCAATGGGCGTGGCGGCCCTTGACCGAGTTCCTGCTGGGCCTGGGGCCCGGACCACGATCCGCGCGCGCTGGACGGGGCCGCGACGCGCCGGTATGAATCGGGGCGCACGGGGAAGAACGGGACGCATGCAGGGCCAACCCATTCGCCAAGGAGATTTTCAATGACCGAGATCGTCATCGCCGGCGCGGCGCGCACCGCCATCGGCGCCTTCAACGGCGGCTTGAGCACGCTGCCCGCGTCCGCCCTCGGCACCGCCGCGATCGCCGAGGCGATGAAGCGCGCCAAGGTCGAGGCGAAGGAGATCGACGAAGTGATCATGGGCCAGATCCTGGTCGCGGGCGCGGGACAGAACCCGGCGCGCCAGGCCGCGATCGGCGCCGGCATCCCCGTCGAGAAGACCGCCTACCAGATCAACCAGCTCTGCGGCTCGGGCCTCCGGTCCGTGGCGCTCGGCTATCAGGCGATCAGGAACGGCGACTGCGCGATCGTCGTGGCGGGCGGGCAGGAGAGCATGAGCCAGGCCCCGCACTGCGTGCACCTGCGCAACGGCACCAAGATGGGCAACGCCGAGATGATCGACACCATGATCAAGGACGGGCTGTGGGACGCCTTCAACGGCTACCACATGGGCAACACCGCCGAGAACGTGGCGCAGAAGTGGCAGATCACGCGCGAGCAGCAGGACCAGTTCGCCGCCCAATCGCAGCAGAAGGCCGAGGCCGCGCAGAAGGCCGGCAACTTCAAGGCCGAGATCGTGGGCGTGACGATCAAGGACCGCAAGGGCGACAAGACCGTCGACAGCGACGAGCATCCGCGCCACGGCACCACGGTCGAGGCGCTGGCGAAGATGCGCCCCGCCTTCGCCAAGGACGGCACGGTGACCGCGGGCAGCGCGTCGGGCATCAACGACGGCGCGGCGGCCCTGGTACTGATGACCGACAAGGAAGCCGCCAGGCGCGGCATCAAGCCGCTCGCGCGCATCGTCTCGTGGGCGACCGCGGGCGTCGATCCCGCGATCATGGGCTCGGGCCCCATTCCCGCGAGCCGCGCGGCGCTCAAGAAGGCGGGCTGGAGCACGGCCGAGCTCGACCTGGTGGAAGCCAACGAGGCGTTCGCGGCGCAGGCCTGCGCGGTCAACAAGGACATGGGCTGGGACACGAAGAAGGTGAACGTCAGCGGCGGCGCGATCGCCCTCGGGCATCCGATCGGCGCCTCGGGCGCGCGCGTGCTCACCACGCTGCTCTACGGCATGCAGCGCACCGGCGCCAGGAAAGGCCTGGCGACCTTGTGCATCGGCGGTGGCATGGGCATCGCCATGTGCGTGGAACGCGCCTAGCCCGATGGGCGGGGCCGGGACGCGTTCGCCCCGGCCCTTCCCGATTTCAGCGCGCGCAAAGCAAATGAATTGGGGAGGAACGTCATGGCGCGGGTGGCCTTGGTCACCGGCGGGAGCCGGGGCATCGGCGAGGCGATCTCGAAGGGCTTGAAGGCGGCGGGCTACAAGGTCGCCGCGACCTATCACGGCAACGACGAGGCGGCGGCGAAGTTCAAAGCCGCGACCGGCATATCGGTCCACAAGTGGGACGTGGCCAAGTTCGCGGACTGCACGGCCGGCGTCGCCAAGGTCGAGGCCGAGCTCGGGCCGGTCGACGTGCTGGTCAACAACGCCGGCATCACGCGCGACAGCATCATGCACCGCATGACGCCCGAGCAGTGGCAGGCGGTGATCGACACCAACCTGACTTCGGCCTTCAACATGTGCCGATGCGTGATCGAGGGCATGCGCGCGCGCGGCTTCGGGCGCATCGTCAACATCTCCTCGATCAACGGGCAGAAGGGCCAGGTGGGCCAAGCCAACTATTCCGCCGCCAAGGCGGGGCTGATCGGCTTCACCAAGGCGCTGGCGCAGGAGAGCGCCGGCAAGGGCATCACGGTCAACGCCATCGCGCCCGGCTACATCGCGACCGAGATGGTGCGCGCGGTGCCCGAGGACGTCCTGAAGAAGATCGTGGCGCTGATCCCGGTCGGTCGCCTGGGCGAGGCCGACGAGATCGCGCGCTGCGTGGTGTTCCTGGCCTCCGACCAGGCCGGGTTCATCACCGGCTCGACCTTGAGCGCCAACGGCGGCCAGTACATGGCGTGACGCGCCGCCGGTGAGCCGCGAGTACCCCGAGCACCCGCTGGTCGGCGTCGGCGTGGTCGTGCTGCGCGGGCCCGAGCTGCTGCTGATCCGCCGCGGCAAGCCGCCGCGCGTGGGCCAGTGGTCGCTGCCCGGCGGCCTGCAGGAGCTGGGCGAGACCGTGTTCCAGTGCGCGCGGCGCGAGGTGCGGGAGGAGTGCGGCGTCGAGATCGCGCCGCTGGCGGTGATCGACGTGGTGGACGCCATCACGCCCGACGACGCGGGCCGCGCGCGCTTCCACTACACGCTGATCGAGGTGCTGGCGGATTGGCGCTCGGGGCAGCCCCGGGCGGGCGGCGACGCGCTCGCCGTGGGCTGGCACGATCCGGCGGAGATCGGCGCGCTCGGGATGTGGAGCGAAACCGTGCGCGTGATCGCCGAGGCCGTCGCGCTGCACGCGCGCTTGAAGGATTCGTGACGCCGCGGCCGCCGCGAATGCGCGGGATTCCGCGCGAATACAAGATGTTGCGGTCCGCGGCGGCCTCGGCTATCAATTGGCCGGGGATGGACGGCGCCAGGAGCGGCGCCGGAAACCGGGAGGCGGATCGGGGTCGTGTCTGTCTCGGTCGAGAGTTGCCACGCGCTGGTGCTGAACGCCGATTTCCGGCCGCTCAGCTACTTCCCCCTGTCGCTCTGGTCCTGGCAGGAATCGGTCAAGGCGGTGTTCCTCGACCGCGTCAACATCGTCTCGGAATACGACCGCGTGGTGCGCTCGCCCAGCTTCGAGATGCGCCTGCCCTCGGTGATCGCGCTCAAGGAATACATTCCCACGGCAAGGCGCCCCGCGTTCACGCGCTTCAACGTGTTCCTGCGCGACCGCTTCACCTGCCAGTATTGCGGCGAGAAATACGCCGCCAACGACCTGACCTTCGACCACATCGTGCCGCGCTCGCGCGGCGGGCGCACCATGTGGACCAACGTGGTGACGGCCTGCGGCACCTGCAACCTGACCAAGGGCAGCCGCATCCCCAGCGAGTGCGGCATGTACCCGCGCCACCTGCCGTTCCAGCCCTCGAGCCACGAGTTGCAGGAGAACGGCCGCGCCTACCCGCCCAACTACCTGCACGTGAGCTGGCGCGACTTCCTCTATTGGGACAGCGAGCTCGAGAGCTAGCGGCGCGCCTCCCGGAAGGCCACCAAGGCACCAGGACGCCAAGCCGAAGGGATTGCGCGGCCCAAGGGCGCGCGAGAGTCATCTTGGTGCCTTGGCGTCTTGGTGGTTTCTTCTGCTCTCCAATCGCGGGAGGCCGAGGACATGCAGATCGAGCATCGCGGCTTGAAGCCGCGCCTGGCGAAGGACGTGTACGTCGCACCCACCGCCGTGGTTTCGGGCGACGTCGAGATCGGCGAGGGCAGCGCGGTGCTCTACGGCGCGGTGCTTACCGCCGAGGGCGGACCGATCCGCATCGGGCGCAACTGCGTGGTGATGGAGAACGCGGTGCTGCGCGGCGCGCCCGAGGCGCCGCTCACGCTCGGCGACAACGTGCTGGTGGGCCCGCGCGCCTACCTCACGGGCTGCTGGGTGGGCGAGAATGCGTTCCTCGCCGCGGGCTCGACGGTGTTCAACCGCGCCGAGGTCGGCGCGGGGGCGGAGGTCAGGATCAACGCCGTGGTGCATCTCAAGACCCGCGTGCCCGCGGGCGCCACGGTGCCGATCGGCTGGGTGGCCGTGGGCGACCCGGCGCACATCCTGCCCGCGACCGAGCACGAGGCGATCTGGAAGATCCAGAAGCCGCTCGACTTCCCCAAGACGGTGTTCGGCGTGGACCGGCCTCCCGAAGGAGAATCCATGATGCCCGAGGTGATGCGGCGCTACGCCCGCGCCCTGCGCCGGCACTTCCAAGACAAGGTCATTTACTAAGCAGCCACTCGCCTCCGTTGCTCGCAATTGACACATCACGTGTCTGTGATGCTAAGGTTCGGCCGTTTTCCGGGGGGAGTTCCCCTGGGGGCGTTAACCATCGTTACCAACTGTGGGGGGATTCCCAATGAAGGCTGTCATCGCATTCGCCGTCGCCCTAGCGTTCGCCGTTCCGTTTGCGGCCGCGCCCGCGTTCGCCCAGGTCGACGACAAGAAGCTGGCCGAGGCCTGCAAGGGCAAGAAGGCCGGCGACACGGTGAAGGTCGACGGCAAGGACGCGAAGTGCAAGTAGGCTGAACCGCCGCGGCCGTCCTATTGCGGGACGGCCGGCCTGAACGAAAACCGTCCGCGTGCCTTCCGGCGCGCGGGCGGTTTCTGTTTTGGGGGCGCGACGCGCGCCGCCCCAACGCGGCCCCCTCCCCCTATCCCCCTCCCGCCTCGACCGCTGGCTATCGCCCACGGTCGGTGGGAGGGGGGACCAAATTTTCAGGCGCACCATCTCCGACTAGACGCAGCGCATATCGCTCTACCTTGTGTCCCCCCTCCCACCATGCGATGCGCCAGCATCGCATGTGGCGGGAGGGGGTTAGGGGGAGGGGCTTCGAGGCGCGGCGCGTTTCCGGCGCGGCACGGGTCATACGCAGTTCGCGATTTGCGTATAACGCTTGGCGGTTCCGAACCGGCCGCCCGCGACCGCGACGGTGCGGAACGCCGAGCCCGACAGCGTCTGGCAGTCGGTGCAATGGCAGACATAGACCTGGGCCGGATCGACCTCGGCCTCGAACTTGACCGCGCCGCAATGGCAACGGCCGGAGATTTTCATCGCCAATACTCAGAAGCGAATAAGAGTGCTCTCATAATCTGGTACTGCTCAGGAACTATCGATCCTGCAATGTTGCGCTTTTGCATATCAGCACGTATTTGTTGCATCAGGTCTTTTACCATCAGCACACGACCGCCACCAACTGTCCGGTGATGTTTTTCCGAGCCGAATACGAACAGCGCTATATGTTCGATATCAGGCAGGGGTTTGAAACTACTAAAAAGCTCCGGAATATGTTCTCGGCCCGCCTTGAACTTTTTTTCAAACCGCACTTCTCGGTTTTTCCATGAATCTGCATCCATCGATGGCTCAATATGGACAAGATGTCTAAGCTTTGGATTAAACGCGACAATATCAAGTTCGCAGTCGTATCCGCCACCCTTTCTCAAGCCAACAAGAATATTCCGGCGAACAAAATAGCCTCTGAGCTCATGCCATTCTGCGACTAACTGCTCAAGAAAATTTGCCATCGTTGCAAAGTGTAGTTTCAACTACACAGAGTTGCGCCGCGCATACTTCTCGCTGACGTACTTATCGACCATCGCCTGGAATTCCTTGGCGATGTTGGCGCCCCTGAGCGTCGCCACCTTCTTGCCGTCCACGAACACCGGGGCCGTGGGCTGCTCGCCGGTGCCGGGCAGCGAAATCCCGATATTCGCGTGCTTGCTTTCGCCCGGGCCGTTGACGATGCAGCCCATGACGGCCAACTGCATGGTCTCGACGCCCACGAACTTCCGCCGCCACTCCGGCATCTTGCCGCGCACATAGCCCTGGATTTCCTGCGCCAACTCCTGGAACACCGTGGAGGTGGTGCGCCCGCAGCCCGGGCACGCGGCCACGAGCGGCGTGAAGTTGCGTATCCCCATGGTCTGCAAAATTTCCTGGCCGACGATCACCTCCTTGGTGCGGTCGCCGCCCGGCTCGGGCGTCAAGGAAATGCGGATCGTGTCGCCAATGCCGCGCTGGAGCAGAACGCCCAAAGCCGCCGCCGACGCCACGATGCCCTTCGAGCCCATGCCCGCTTCGGTCAGGCCCAAATGCAGCGCGTGGTCGCAGCGCCCGGCGAGGCCGGTATAGACCGCCACGAGGTCCTGCACCGAGCTCACCTTCGCCGACAGCACGATCTTGGACCTGGGCAGGCCCATGTCCTCGGCGGCTTTCGCGTTTTCGAGAGCCGAGACGATCATCGCCTCGCGCATCACGTCGACCGCGTCCTTGGGGTCGTTGCTTTTCTGGTTCTCGTCCATCAGGCGCGTCAAAAGTTCCTGGTCGAGGCTGCCCCAGTTGACGCCGATGCGGACCGGCTTGTCGTTCCTGAGCGCCACCTCGATCATGGTCGCGAACTGCCGGTCCTTCTTCTCGCGGAACCCCACGTTGCCGGGGTTGATGCGGTACTTCGCCAGCGCCCGGGCGCAGTCGGGGTAATCCGTGAGCAGCTTGTGGCCGATGTAGTGGAAATCGCCCACCAAGGGCACGTCGCAGCCCATCTTGTCGAGCTTCTCGCGTACCTGGGGCACGGCCTTGGCCGCGTCCTCGTTGTTGACGGTGATGCGCACGACCTCCGAGCCCGCGTCGGCCAGCGCCTTCACCTGTTTCGCGGTGCCGTCCGCGTCGGCGGTGTCGGTGTTGGTCATGGACTGGACCATCACCGGCCAGTCGCCGCCGATCGTCACTTTGCCGATCCTAACCGGCACGCTTTTGCGGCGCTCGACCGGCACTCCGATGCTGGACATGGACGTCTCAAGACCTATTTGGGGTTACGCCGCGCGTAAGGCGGATTTGCGCCGTTAGGTAGGCCCTGGCCCCCTTATGAGTCAAGCCGCGCGGGCTTTGTGCGCGGGCTTGGCGCGCCGGCTTGGCGCGCGGGCAAGACCGCTGGCGCGGAAGGGTTTTTCCGACGCCGCGTGCCCGCTATTTTCATGTCCCCCCTCCCACAAGCAATGCGTCGGCATTGCTTGGCGGGAGGGGGTTAGGGGGAGGGGCAAAGACGAAGGGCGTGTTACGCTCGCGGCAGGATGGCCGACCAACGCGTCAAGCATCTGCGCGCCAACGCGACCAGGGCGGAAGAACTGCTGTGGCACCAGCTGCGGCGCAAGCGCGTCGGCAACGTGCGCTTCCGCCGCCAGCACCGGCTCGGCCCCTACATCGTCGATTTCTTGTGCGTGCCCGCGCGCCTCGTGGTCGAGGTGGACGGGCCGACCCACGCGCAGACCGAGGCGCGCGACGAACGCCGCACGCGCTGGCTCGAGAGCCAGCGGTTCCGCGTGATCCGGTTCGGCAACGATCAGGTGACGGGCGATCTCGACGGCGTGGTGCGCGCGATCACGGCAGCAGTCCGGGGTGAATCCTGACCCCTCCCCCTTTCCCCCTCCCGCCTCGCGCTCCGTCCTTCGGACATCGCGCGGTGGGAGGGGGGACTCAAATGTTCCACGCCCCGCTATCGACTGCACTATCAAGAAATTCCCTGCTTCGTCCCCCTCCCACAAGCAATGCGCCGGCATTGCTTGGCGGGAGGGGGGATTCAAATTTTTTCTACGTCCCTCCTTCGAGCCAATTGCGGGGGACCTAACTTGGTTTGTCCCCCCCTCCCACGTCGCGGCCGCGCGAGCGGACGCGAGAGGCGGGCTGAAACCGCAACGCGGTTTCAGGGAGAGGGGGAGGGGGAAGAGAACCACCAAGACACGAAGACACCAAGATACTTTCCGCGCGGCCCTTCGGCCGCGCATTCCTCTTGCCTTGGTGCCTTGGCGTCTTGGTGGTTCCTTCGGCCGCTACAGTCCCTTCACCGCGGCGCGGCGCATCTTCAGGTAATCCGACGCGAGTTCGCAATAGAGCACCGCGTCCTCGTCGATGTACTGCAAATCCTGCGGGCGCACCTCGCGCACCATCTTGGCCGGGCAGCCCGCCCACACCTCGCCGCGCCGGACGCGCTTGCCCGGCGCCACGAGCGCACCCGCCGCCACCACCGACCCGGTCTCGACCACCGCGCCGTCGAGCACGATCGCGCCGATGCCGATCAGGCATTTGTCCTCGAGCACGCAGCCGTGGACGATCGCGCCGTGGCCGATGGTGATGTCCGAGCCGATGGTCGTGGGCGCCGTGCCCTTGCTGATGTGCACGATCACGCCGTCCTGGATGTTGGTGCGCGCACCGATGCGGATCCAGTGGTCGTCGCCGCGCACCAGCGTGTTGAACCACAGGCTCGACGCGTCGCCGATCTCCACGTCCCCGATCACCGTGGCGTTGGGCGCGACGAACACGTCCCGGCCGATCTTGGGCCACTTGCCGTTGTAGGGCAGGACCAGTCCGCCCACGTGCGCGAGATGCGCGGGGCGTTCTTGGGATCGCGCCGCGTCGTTCACAGCCGCTCCGACAGCCAGATCGCCAGGCGCGAGCCCGCCTTGATTGCGTGGCTCAGCAGCGGATAGACGGGCGCGCGCTCGGCGTCGTGCTTCAGCGCCGTCTCCTTGTGCTCGATCTCGTCCTCGCGGAACGCCGCGATGGTCGCGCGCAACGCCGCCTCGTCGTCGCCAAGCGCGCGGCCCTGCGCGGCGTAGTGCTCGTCGATCGCCTCCTCGACCGCAACGGTGCAGGCCATCGCCGCCCTCGCGCCCAGCATCGCGGTGGCGGCGCCCAAGGCGAAGCCCGCGACGTGCCAGAGGGGCTGCAACGCCGTGGGGCGCACGCCGCGCTCCGCCACCAGCCGGTCGAAGCGCGCGAGGTGCTCTGCCTCCTTCTTCGCCATCGCGCGCACCGCCGCCTTGGCCGGCCCCTCGGGCAGCACCGCGAGCTGGCCTTGGTAGATGCGCACCGCGCCGTACTCGCCCGCCTGGTCGACGCGGATGATGCGGTCGACCAGCTCGCGGCCGCTCGGGTCGCCGGGCATCGGCTTCTGTTTCACGCGCGGCTCCGTTGCTTCAGCGCGAGGTGGGCCGCGAGCAGCGCGACGCCCGCCGCGGCCAGCAAATTGTAGCCCGCCATGGAAACGCCGAACAGCGTCCAGGCCGGCTCGTCGCAGCGCACGACCCTCTTGCCGGCGAGCTGCGCGCGCAAGGCGTCGAGCGTCTGCGCGGTGATCGTGCCCGAGGCGCACGCGCTCGGTCCCTCGAACACCTTGTGCTCGACGCCGATGTGATAGGCGGCGATGCCTACGTCGAGCACCAGAAGCGCCGCCGCGGTCCATAGCAGCGGGGCGCGCAGGCGCGGCACGACGAGGGCCACCAGCATCAGGGCGATCACCGCGTACCAGGGGTACCGCTGGTAATAGCAGAGGATGCACGGCTCGAGCCCGCCCCAATGCTGCGAGACGAGCGCCGTGCCCACGATCGCCGCGCTCAAGGCCAGCACGAGTCCCGCCGCGGCGGGGCCTCGCCAAATCGGGTGGGAAAAATCCATGCCGAGGTAATAGGCCGAGGGTTCCCGCCGATCAACCCAAACCCACGGGCCCAAGCCCCGCAAACCCGCCCCCGCGACTCCCCGTCTTGTCCCCGCCGCCCCGGGCCGGGACAATCGGGCGATGTCCCGCCCCTCGCTCCGCCTCTCCCCCCGGCCCGCGCCCCGGGCGCTTTTCGCCGCCGCGCCGAACCCTCCGGCCGCGAAAACGGCGGCGCCGACGACGGCCGGAACGCTGGCGCCGGGGATGGTGAGCGGGATGGCTGGAACGCTGGCGATTGGGATGGCGATCGGGATGGCGGCCGCGCTGGCGATTGCGCCGACGCCCGCCGCCGCCCAGGACCCCGCCGCCCCGCCGCCCTTCCTGCGCTCGGTTTTCTTCCTGCCGGTCGAGATCGGCGGCCGAACCTACAGTCTCGAAACCCTGGAAATCCGGCCGCGCGGGGACGGACCCTTCCCCCTCGCGCTCGTCGTCCACGGCAAGCCGAGCGGCGAGGCCGGACGCAAGGCCTTGAATCCCCAAGCCCTTACCGTTCAGGCGTTGGAATTCGCGCGGCGCGGCTATATCGCCGTCGCGGCCCTGCGCCGGGGCTACGGAAAATCGGACGGGCCTTACGTGGAATCGGACGGAACCTGCGAGGCCACGCGCTACGCCGAGGCCACGCGCATGGGCGCGCTCGAGACCCGCGCGATCGCGACCGCGGCGGCCAAGCGTCCACGCGCCGACCCGCAACGCCTTGTGATCGCGGGCGAATCCGTGGGCGGGATCGTCGCCCTCGCCCTCGCGCAAGACCCGCCCCCGGGCCTGAAGGGGGCGGTCAACTTCGCGGGCGGGCGCGGCCACGACCCCGGAAATCCAGGCCATGTGTGCCAAAGCGGAAATCTGGTCGCGGCAGTCGGCATGCTCGGCAGCGGCGGGAAAATCCCGACGCTTTGGATTTACGCCGAGAACGACGCGCTATTCAGGCCCGCCCTCGCGCGCGCGATGTTCGCCGCCTTCGCCGCGAGTGGCGGCCAAGGGAATTTCGTCATGCTGCCGCCCCTTGCCCGCGGCGGACACGGCGTTTTCGCGCGAAGCCCGGCGGATTGGGCCGGGCCCGTGGACGGGTTCCTCGCCCGCCTCGGCCTGCCCGCGGGAATCCGGTTCGCGCGGCCGTCGCAGGACCCACCCCAGCCCATCGGGCCCAACGGTCAGCGCGCCTTCGCCCAGTACCTCAGCGAGCCGAAGCCGTTCCGCGCCTTCGCGGTCTCGGACGCGGGTTCGCCCCCGGGCGCCTTCGGTTGGGCCGCCGGAACCGGGTCGCTGGACGAAGTCCGCCGCGAGGCCGTGCGCCTGTGCCAGCGCAACGCGCCCCTATGCCGCGTCGCGGCCGAGCGGGCGGAGATCGAGGACCGTTGAGACCGGCTATCCACGCGTCGCGCGCCTATGCTATGCGTCGGCCCCGATGGGTTGCAGTCTGTCGAAACGCGGGACGCGTTTTTTCCGGCCGGCGATCAGGCGCGCGGTGCTTGCGATAGGGGCGCTGCTCGCGGCGTTTCCTTCCTGGGCCGAAACCGCGCCCGCGCCCGTGGCGCGCAGCTTCTTCCGCCTACCCGCCGCGTTCGACGGCCGGGTGCTCATGCTCGAAGCCATGGAGCTGCGCCCGCGCCTCGCCGGCCCGTTCCCCCTGGCGCTCATCGCCCACGGCACCCCCGGCACCGAGGAAAAACGTAAGCAGTACAAGGTCGAAACCTTCACGCCGCAGGCGCTCGAGTTCGCGCGGCGCGGGTTCGTCGCGATCGTGTTCCTGCGCCGGGGTTACGGGACGTCGGATGGGCGCTACGCCGAGAGCAACGGGGCGTGCGGGCGCATGAACTACGCCGACGCGGGGGTCGAGTCCGCGCGCGACCTCGCCGCCGCGATCCAGGCGCTGGCCGACCGGCCCTATATCGACCACCGGCGCATCCTCGTGGTGGGACAGTCCGCCGGCGGCTTCGCCGCGCTCGCCCTCGCGCAGAACCCGCCCCCGGGCGTGGTGGGCGCGGTCAACTTCGCGGGCGGGCGCGGGCATTTCCCGGAGCGCAACGCGGTATGCGAACCCGAGAAGCTGGTGGCCGCGACCGGCCAGTTCGCGCGCGGCGCGCGGCTGCCCACGCTGTGGATCTATGCCGAGAACGACCGCTCGTTCGGGCCTACGCTGGCGCGCGAGATGCTGCAGGCCTATCTCGCGGGCGGCGGGCGCGCGGAGCTGGTAATGGCACCGCCCTTCGGCGACGACGGTCACTACCTGTTCGCGCTCGGCCTCGCGCAGTGGCGCCCGCCGGTGGACGAATTCCTGCGGCGCCTCGGCCTGCCGACGCTGCTGCCGCAGCCGCGCGCAGTGCCGCCCCCGGAGATTCGCGGTCGTGCCGAGGAGGCATTCCGCAAATACGCGGAGTCGCTGCTGCCCAACAAGGCGTTCGCCGCGTCGCTCAGGGGCGCGTATGCGTGGAAGGCGGGCGCGGCATCGATCGAGGCCGCGCGCGTCGACGCGTTGGGCTTGTGCCAGCAGCGCGGCGCCGCGTGTTCGATCGTGCACGAAGTCGCGGACTTCCAGGACGAGTAGCCGGCGCGCGTGTCTTTTTTTCGCGCCGCTCCGGCTCGCGGCGTGCGTGTTTTCCTATTCGCGCCGCTCCGGCTCGCGGCGCGCGTGTTTTCCTATTCGCGCCGCTCCGGCTCGCGGCGCGTGTGTGTTTCTGTTCGCGCCGCTCCGGCTCGCGGCGCGTTTACAGGATCACCTCGCCCGCGCCGTTGGCCGCGAAGTAGGCGTAGGTCTGGCCGTTGACCGACAGCGTGTCGCCGCCGCCGAAATCGAGCGTGAAGCCGAGATTGAGGCCGGCGTGCGGCAGGGCCAGCACGTCGGCGAAGGTACCAAGCCCCAGGGCCGGGTCGCTCAAGTCGAGCTTGTCGACCTTGCGGAAGTCGAGGACCGTGTCCGCGCCGTCGCCCGCCATATACACGAACACGTCGTTGCCCGAGCCGCCGATCAGAACGTCGTTGCCGGCGCCGCCGTAGAGCGTGTCGTGGTTCTGCCCGCCGTTGAGCGTGTCGTTGCCGAGGCCGCCTTCCAGCGTGTCGTTGCCTTGCGCGCCCTGGAGCCCGTCGTTGCCGTCGCCGCCGGCGAGCAGGTCGTTGCCGAATCCGCCGTTGAGGTAGTCGTTGCCGGCGCCGCCGTCCAGCGTGTCGCCGCCGAAATAGCCATAAAGCCGGTCGTTGTCGTCGCCGCCGAACAGGAAATCGACGCCGAATCCGCCGTCGAGCGTGTCGTCGCCGCCGAGGCCGTTCAGGATGTCGCCGTTGCCGCCGCCGTACAGCCGGTCGTTGCCGTCGCCGCCGAGCAAGACGTCGTTGCCGCCGCCGCCGTCGAGCCGGTCGTCGTCGTCGCCGCCGTCCAAGAAGTCGTTGCCGCTGCCGCCGTCGAGCGTGTCGTTGCCGTCCCCGCCGGCGAGGGAATCCTCGCCGGCCCCGCCGAACAGGAAATCGTTGCCGGCGCCGCCGTCGAGGCTGTCGTCGCCGTCGTTGCCGCTCAGGATGTCGGTGCCGTCGCCGCCGGCGAGCGTGTCGGCGCCGGCGTCGCCGACCAGGATGTCGTTGCCGATGCCGCCGTCGAGCGTGTCGTTGTCGCCACCCCCATTCAGGTAGTCGTTGCCGTCGCCGCCGAGGAGGAAATCGGCGCCGGCTTCGCCGTAGAGCACGTCGTCGCCGTTGACGCCGTTGAGGAAGTCGTTGCCGCCGCCGCCGTAGAGCGTGTCGTGGGCGAAGGGATCGGGGAAATCGTCGCCGATCAGGACGTCGTTGCCGTCGCCGCCGTCGAGCAGGTCGCCGAGCTCGGCGCCGTGCAGTTCGTCGTTGCCGCCGAGGCCGAACGCGGTGTCGGCCGCGAGCGTGCCGGGAAAAAAGTCGTCCGAGCCGGTGCCGGGAAACGTGACCGCCATGCCTTCCCCCTCGGGGCCGGGCACGCGCCAGCGGCGCAACCGCGGACCCCCGCGCCGCCTCTACCTGGACAGCCAGTTTGTTGATTTCACAGCGTTTTAAAATGCCGGTTCTCTATCCAATATCACGGCCGAGCGAGCAATTCAACCAATCGGCAAGCCGTGGTGTGAGTTTCGTGTCTTGCACGCCGCTCCGGCTCGCGGCGCATGCATGTTTTTTTGCGCCGCTCCGGCTCGCGGCGCGCGTCTATCTTTCGCGCCGCTCCGGCTCGCGGCGCGCGTCTATCTTTCGCGCCGCTCCGGCTCGCGGCGCTCTAGCACGCGGCGCCGGCAGCGATCAGCGCGTCGATCTCGTTCGCGGCGAAGCCCCAGTCCTGGAGCGCGGCCCGTGTGTGCTCGCCCGGGCGCGGCGGGTCGCGCGCGATCGCGCCGGGCGTTCCCCGGAAGCGCGGCGCCGGCGCGGGCTGCGCCACGCCGAACGCGCGCACGAAGCTCTTGCGCGCGGCATTGTGGGGATGCGCGGGCGCCTCGACGAACGTCAGGACCGGCGCGGCGCAGGCGTCGCTCCCGGCGAAAATCTCCTCCCACTGCGCGCGGGTGCGCGCCGCCACGGCCGCGGCGATGCGGGCCTTGAGCGCGGGCCAGCCCTCGCGGTCCATCTGCGCGGGCAGACGTTCGCCCGCCAGGCCGAGCTTGCCGATCATGTCCGCGTAGAACTTGGGCTCGATCGCGCCGAGCGCGAGGTGCTTGCCGTCCCTGGTGCGGTAGACGCCGTAGAACGGCGCGCCGCCGTCGAGCAGGTTGGAATCGCGGCCCTCCCGCCACAGCCCTTGCGCCCTAAGGCCGTGGATGAACGCCGCGAGCAACGAAGCGCCCTCGACCATCGCGGCGTCGATCACCTCGCCCCGGCCGGTGCGCGCGGCCGCGAGCAGCGCCGCGGCCACGCCGAAGGCGAGCAGCATGCCGCCGCCGCCGAAATCGCCCACCAGGTTGAGCGGCGGCACGGGACCGCCGGCCGGGCCGATCGCCGACAGCGTGCCCGAGAGCGCGATGTAGTCGATGTCGTGCCCGGCGCGCCCGGCCCACGGGCCGGTCTGCCCGTAGCCGGTCATGCGCCCATAGACCAGGCGGGGGTTGCGCTTCAGACAAACGTCGGGTCCGAGGCCGAGGCGCTCCATCACGCCGGGCCTAAAGCCCTCGATCAGCGCGTCAGCCTTTTCGATCAGCCTAAGGGCCGCGGCGACGCCTTCCGCGCGCTTGAGGTCGAGCGCGACGGACCGCTTGCCGCGGCCGAGCGGATCGCGCCCGGGGTCGGCCTCGGCGACGCCGAGGCCGGAGGACGCGACACGGTCGATGCGCAGGACCTCCGCGCCGTGGTCGGCCAGCATCATGCCGGCGAACGGCGCGGGGCCGATCGCCTCGATCTCGATCACGCGGATGCCCGAGAGAACGCCCATGCGCCTTTCACGACTGCGTATCGTTTTCAGCACCATAGCATGGCGCGGATGCCGAAACCGCGCTTGCGCGAAGCGCGCCGGGCCGCCAATTTCGCGCGTCCCCACCTCCGCGCGAGTCATGGAAGCCTTTCTCGTCTCCACCGCGGTCGTCGCCGTCGCCGAGATCGGCGACAAGACGCAGCTCCTGGCCCTGGTGCTGGCGGCGCGGTTCCGCCGGCCCGTGCCGATCTCGCTCGGCATCCTGGCCGCGACGTTCCTCAACCACGCGCTCGCGGGCGCGTTCGGGCAGTTCCTGGCGCAACTGATGCCGCCGGACGCGCTGCGCTGGGCCGTGGGCCTGTCGTTCCTGCCGATGGCGGTCTGGGCGCTGATCCCCGACAAGGACGGGCATGGGCGCGTGCTCGACCGCCTGGGCGCGTTCGCCGCCACCGCGATCGCGTTCTTCCTGGTGGAGATCGGCGACAAGACCCAGATCGCGACGGTCGCGCTCGCCGCGCGGTTCGAGGCGCTGTGGCAGGTCGTGATCGGCACGACGCTGGGCCTCATGCTCGCCAACGTGCCCGCGGTGGTGCTGGGCGACGCCCTCGCGGGGCGCCTGCCGATGACGCCGATCCGCGTGACGGCGGCCCTGATGTTCCTCGTCCTCGGGGTGCTGACGATCCTCGGCGTGGGCGGCTGACGCGGGGCGGTGCTAGGATCGCGCCGATTGCCGGAGGCCGCCCATGCCCACGCCCAAGTCCCCGCCCAAGTCACTGCCCGCGTTCCACGTCCGCTCGCTCACCGCCCGCGCCGTCCTAGCGCCGATGCGCCGCACCCTTGCCACGGCGAGCGGCGCGGTGACGAAGGCGCCGCTGGTTCTGGTCGACTTGGCCACCAAGGAAGGCGTGACCGGCCGCAGCTATCTGTTCGTGCCGAGCGTCCCGGCGCTGAAGCCGCTGGTCGCGCTGATCCACGCGACCCTGCCGCTGATCGAGGGCATGCAGGCCGCGCCCCAGGACCTCGAACGGCATTTGCAGAAGAAGTTCCTGCTCCTGGGCGGCACGGGCCTCGTGACCGCCGCCATCGCCGGCATCGACATGGCGGCGTGGGACGCCCTGGGCCAGGCCCAGGGCCTGCCGCTCGCCGCCTTGTGGGGCGGGACGCCCAGGCCGGTCCCCGCCTACAACAGCACCGGCCTCGGCCTGATGGGCGCCAAGCGCACCGCGGCCGAGGCGGTCGCGCTGTTGGAGTTCGGCTTCAGGCACATCAAGCTCCGCCTCGGTTACCCGACCTTGGAGGAGGACGTGGCGGTGGCGCGCGCGGTCGTGAAGGCCGTGGGGCCGGGCGTCGCGGTGATGTGCGACTTCAACCAGTGCCTCGACGTGCCCGAGGCGATCCGGCGCGGGCACGCGCTCGACGGCCTCGGCCTCTACTGGATCGAGGAGCCGACGCGCGCGGACGACTACGCCGGCAACGCCCGGATCGCGCGCGAGCTTAAGACCCTGGTGCAGATCGGCGAGAATTTCTGGTCCGCGCACGACGCGGAGAAGGCGCTGGAAGCCGGGGCGTGCGACCTCATCATGCCCGACGCGATGAAGATCGGCGGCGCGAGCGCGTGGCTCAGGGCCGCCGCGCTCGCCGCGGCGCGCGGCGTGCCGGTGTCCTCGCATCTGTTCCCCGAGTTCAGCGCGCAGCTTCTTTCCGTGGCGCCCAGCGCGCATTTCCTGGAATACGTGGACTGGGCCAACCCGGTGCTGAAAGAGCCGCTCGAGGTGAAGGACGGGCGCATGGCCGCGTGCGCCCGGCCGGGCAGCGGCATGGCGTGGGACGAACGGGCGGTCGCGAAATACCGGCTCGCCTGATCCGCGCCGCGGAGATGCATCGCAGCCCGGCCTGCGCTAAAACCGGCCCATGACCCGGATCGCCGCCACCTACCGCATCCGCGCCGACGCCCGCGCCATCCAGGAGCGCGCCAAGGCGATCGCCGTGGAGCAGAGCGTCGAGATGCCGGTCGCGGCGATCGACGACGCCAAGGTGCTGGCGGAGATCGTGGGGCGGGTCGACGACATCCGAGACCGGGGCGACGGGAGCTTCACGGTCAGGATCGGCCTTGCCGTCGCCACGACCGGCCCCGAGCCCGGGCAGCTTCTCAACATGCTGTTCGGCAACAGCTCGATCCACGACGACGTGACGCTGGAGGACGCGGAATTTCCGCCCGAAGTCCTGGCGGCGTTCGGCGGGCCGCGCCAGGGCATCGCCGGCCTGCGCGCGCGCTGCGGCGCCGAAAGCCGCGCCATGACTTGCTCGGCGCTGAAGCCGCAGGGCCTCGGGCCCGAGGCGCTGGCGGCGCTCGCGGGCCGCATGGCCGAGGGCGGCATCGACTTCATCAAGGACGACCACGGGCTGGCCGACCAGGCCTACAGCCCGTTCGCCGCGCGGGTGCGGGCGGTTATGCGCGAGATAGCAGCCGCCAACGGGAGAACCGGCGCGCGCACGCGCTACGCCCCGAGCCTTTCGGGCAACCTCGAGCAGATGCGCGCGCAAGTCCGCGCCGCGCGCGCGGCGGGCGTGGATACGCTGCTGATCGCGCCGATGATCGCGGGCGTGGCGACATTCCACGCCCTGGTACGCGAATTCCCGGACATGGCGTTCCTGGCGCATCCCGCGCTCGCAGGTGCGTCGCGCATCGCCCCGCCGCTCTTGATCGGCACGCTGTTCCGCCTCTTGGGCGCGGACGCCACCATCTTCCCCAATCACGGCGGCCGGTTCGGCTATTCGCCCGCAACCTGCCTCGCGGTCGCCGAGAAAGCCCGGGGGACGCTCGGGGCCTTGAAGCCATGCGCGCCGGTGCCCGCCGGAGGCATGACGCTCGACCGCGTCGGCGGAATGCTGGATTTCTACGGGCGCGACGTCGTGCTATTGATCGGCGGCGGCCTGTTGGCGGCGCGCGACCGGCTGACGCAGGAGGCGGCGGCGTTCCAGCGCCGGGTGGCCGCGTCCGCTGGGGCGTGACGGAGCGGCGATAGGGCGACGGAAGATGGGCGCGTTTTCCTGGTTCCGCGCGGCGCTGCCTGGCTTCCGCTGGCAGAACGTCGAGGAGCGCCCCTACAAGGACGAGGGCAGCGCGCCGTTCAAGGACATCTCGCGGCAGGTGCTGTTCGACGACCCCGCGCTAAGGTGTCAACTCCGCTATTTCGAGATGAAGCCCGGCGGCTATTCCACGCTGGAGCGCCACGCGCACATGCACGGCGTGATGATCCTGCGCGGCCACGGCGAATGCCTGGTCGGCGGCGAGGTGCGAGGGGTGAAGCCCAACGACCTGGTGCACATCCCCGCGATGACCTGGCACCAGTTCCGCGCCGCGCCCGGCGAGTCGATGGGGTTCCTGTGCATGGTCAACGCCGAGCGCGATCGACCGCAGCTTCCCGACGCGAAGCAGCTCGAGGCCCTGCGCGCCGACCCGCGCGTGGCTGCGTTCCTGGACGGCAAGTCGGGCGGCTGAGCCGATGGCTGCGCCCGCGCCGATTTCCGGCCCCTGCGCCTGGCGCAGCAGGGACATGGCGCATTCGACGCGCTGGGTGCGCGCGCTCGACCCCGCGGCGATAGCCCGGATCGACGCCGCGCTGGCGGGGGTGCGCGGATTGGATTGGCGCGCGGTGACGCGCGCGAATTTCCCCCTGCCCGGCCTCGCGCCCCTGTTCGCGGACATCCGCGAGGAGCTGGAGAACGGCAGCGGGATGCTGAAGCTCAAGGGCCTGCCGGTGGCGCGCTACGCGCCCGAGGACCTCCGCCGCGTCTGGTTCGGCATCGGCAGCCATGTCGGCACGCCGGTGTTCCAGAACCGCCGCGGCGAGCTGATGCGCGACATCCGCGACGAGGGCATGGAGGCGGGCCGGCGCTACGGCGAGGTGAAGAAGGAGGACGGCGGCACGTTCCTGTCCTCCTACGCGCGCACGCTCACCAGCGGGCAGCTGCGCTTCCACACCGACCGCTGCGACGTGGTGGCCCTGTTGTGCGTGCGCCAGGCGAGCAAGGGGGGCCTGAGCCGCCTCGCGAGCTCGGCCGAGGTGCACAACGAGATGCTGAGGCGCCGGCCCGACCTCGCCGAAACGCTCTACGGCGAGGTCTACCGCAGCCGCTTCGGCGAGGAAGCCGACGCGCCCAAGGAGGTGTACAAGCTGCCGGTGTTCGGCCAGGCCGGCGGCAAGTTCACCAGCCACTTCTCGCTCACCTACATCGAGGCGGCGGAGATGGCGCCGGGCGTGCCCAAGCTGACGGCGCGCCAGCGCGAGGCGATCGACCTGTTGCTGGCGCTGGCGGCCGAGCTCAGCTTCGAGATGACGCTCGAGCCCGGCGACATGCAGTTCCTCAACAACCACGTGATCTATCACGCGCGCACCGCGTTCGAAGATGACGCGGCGAGCGGCCGCGACCGGCT
>Ga0233425_10004934_pt1 | contig 21745 bp, 8 predicted proteins | sample Watercolumn_Towu_2_FD_181712 | JGI IMG/M metagenome (GOLD analysis project Ga0233425, IMG submission 181712) | Freshwater microbial communities from Lake Towuti, South Sulawesi, Indonesia - Watercolumn_Towuti2014_140_MG | ecosystem: Environmental > Aquatic > Freshwater > Lake | place: Indonesia...
CGGAATAGGATCTCCGTCCAGGTGGGCTCGCAGGGCCGTAGCCAGCCCGAGGCCTACCTGGCCCATCGCTATCTGGTCAACGGCAACATCGGGAAGATCTCGCGGGTCGATTGCTGGCACTACGCCAGTCCCGCCGGCGCCACGGCTCCCGACAGCGAACCGCCGCCGGAACTCGACTGGGATCTTTGGCTCGGCCCGCTCCGCTGGCGGCCGTTCAACCGCGGCTACTGCCACGGCACCTTCCGCTGGCTGATGGAATCGGGCGGTGGCCAAATCCGCGACCGCGGCGCCCACGTGATGAGCTGCGCCATGTGGTGGATGGGCGCCGACGGCACCGGGCCGGCGACCATCCAGGCGACCGGCGAAGCGCCGAAACGCGGCCTGTGGGACTCGGCAGTCAACATTCAGGTGACGTACACGTTCAAGGATCCCGACTGGGTGCTCACCTGGAACCAGCCGGGCAAGCCCGTGCCGCCTGAGGAGCGAACCGGCGGAGAACCGGGCGGGAGGATTTCGCGCCCCGGTTACGGCGCGCTGTATACCGGCGATAAGGGGACGTTCCATCACTGGGGCGGCGACGGCGGCACCTGGGCCGAGCGCAAGGCCCGCGACTGGCAGCCGCCCGCCGGCGCCAAGGACGTCTACCGCAGCCCTGGCCACATGGAGGATTGGTTCGAGGGAATCAAGACTGGCAAAAAGACGATCATGAACGTCGAGGCCAGCGTCGGGGTGGCCCTCCTGACCGTGCTGGGCAACCTTTCCTTCGTTCTGGGCCGCACGCTCCACTGGAACCATGCGAAGATGGAGATCGTCGGCGACGAGCAGGCCCGCCGCCTAATGGGCCGTCCGCAACGCTACCCCTACGCGCTCTAAACGAGCGATCGCCCGAATCCATCACCCAAGGACTCTTACCCTATTATTAGGATCGATACCATGCAACCACTGACCCTGGACGTGCTCCTCAAGAGCATTCAATCGAGCGACGACACGGTTCGCGCCGCCGCGCGCGACGGCGCGGGGCCCGTTGGGGCAAAGGCCATTGCCCCTCTGGCGAAGATCGCCGTCTCCGCCGAGTTGGAAATCGCCCGCGCCGCCAGGCAGGCCATCCAGAAGATCGTTTACCATGCCGGCCGTCCCGGCGCCGGCGACGAGGCCAAGGCCGTCGCCGCTGAACTCGTAGCGCTCTTGAAGAGCCCGCAGCCGGCGCAGTTCCTCCGCGACGTGCTGTGGATGGTTTGGCAGATCGCTGGCGAAGAGGCTGTCGAGCCGGTGGCCGTGCTGTTGACGAGCGCCGAACTCCGCGATGACGCCCGCATGGCCCTCGAGCGACTGCCGGGCGATAAGGCGGTCGCTGCATTGAAGGCCGGCCTGGCTTCCGCGGCGGATGATTTCAAGCCCAACCTCGGCCATTCACTGCGGATCCGCGGCGTCAAGACGCCCGGCGTGCCCGACCTTCGCCTGATCCCCACGAAGAAGACCTCGGTGAGTCCCGCCGGCCGAAAGGCATAACGAGTGACGTCATCAGGAGCCGCCATGAAGATTTCTTGGGTGTTGTTGGCGTCGGGATGTCTGGCGGTATGCGGGATCGGCAATCGAGCGGCCTGCGCACAAGACGCACCGGCCGTGGCCGCTGCCGTTGCGCTGGTCGAGAAGTTTGGCGGCCAGATCGAACGCGATCCCCAGGGCCGCGTCGTCGGCGTCAATCTCAGCGGGCAGTCCCTCGATGACGCCGCGGTGAAAGAACTGGCAGCGCTGAAAGACTTGGAACGCCTCTCGCTCCGGGGCACCGGTATTACCGACGCCTCGACGGAGCACCTGGCGCGTCTGACGGGCCTCACTTCGCTGGTCATCGAGAACGCCACGCTTACGGACGCCGGCGTCCGCCGCTTTACGGCCACGCTGACGAAGCTCCAGACGCTCGGCCTGCATCGCATGACGCGGATGACCGACGCAGCCCTGAAGAACTTCAAGGATCTGCCGCGCCTGGAGCACCTCCACCTGACCGACGACTACATCAGCGACGCGGGGCTCGCCGAACTGGCCCAACTCCACAATTTGCGGACGCTCGACCTGCGCGGGAGCGACATGATCGGCGACACCGGTTGCGAACAACTGGCCACGATGACGAACCTCCGCTCGCTGCTCTTGCGCAGCCGCGGCATCGGCGACACCGGCGTGGAGTCTCTCGCCCGGCTGACGCGTCTGAGAGCGCTGGCCGTCGAGGACTCGTTGGCACTGACTGATTCTGGGATGGAGTGGTTCGCCAAGCTGACCGAATTGGAGGAGTTGTCGGTGGCGCAGGCATTCCAGGTGACCGATGCCGGCCTGAAGCCCTTGGCCAAGCTTACCGCCATGCGCCGTTTGAATCTCCGGCGGCTTGCCTTGGACGGTTCCGGATTGGAGCATCTCAAGGACATGCGGGAACTCGCGTCGCTCGACCTGGGAGCGACTCCCTTGGGCGACTCCGCCATAAAGCACGTGCAGATTTTCCCCAAGCTGGCGAAGCTGAACCTCACCGCGACCACCGTTACCGACGCCGGCATTGCCGGGCTCAGGCAACTCGGCAGCCTACGAGTGCTGTTGCTCGGCGAGACGCGATTGAGCGACGCTGGCGCCGCTCATCTGGCCGAACTGACCAATCTTGCGGAACTCGATCTGCGGGCCACGCCGGTCACCGACAAGGCCCTGCCGCACCTCCTGAGGCTGACGAAACTGAAGGAGTTGGATGTTTCCAAGACTGGCTTGACCCAAGAGGGCGTGGCTCGTCTCCGGTCGGCCCTCCCCAAGACGCGCATCGTGGCCGTCGCGGCGACGCAATAGTGCCGCAGGATCTGGATCGTACTTCGGGATCCCAGAAACGACGCCAGTCTGTCTTCCGTAGGACGGAGTTTCACTCCGTCTCTTCCGGGACGGAGCGGAACTCCGTCCTACGTTGGTGAGAAATGCGGGCTAGCAGCCGCGGCGACGGCGGAACGCCAGCCAGCCCACGAGCGCGGTGCCGATCAACACCCAGGTTCCCGGCTCGGGCACGGCGTTGGCTGCACCACCGGCGGCGGTCGGGACATCGCGGATCGTCACGCTCCCCCCGGCGCCGATGATCAACGTGTTCTGGACGATCGAGTTGGCCGTGAGGCCCGCGCCGCCGGCGACGTTCGTGGTGCCGATGCCGCTGACCGCGCGAACCTGCTGGCCCGCCGTCGAGACGCTCAACAGCCCGTCGTTGGTCACCGGGGTGACGACATCCAGGGCCGACGCGCTGCCCGCGCGGGCCAGGTCCAGCGTGGCGCCGGCGGCCACCGTCGCGCCGCTGGTCTTCTGCACCGAGCCGGTCAACGACAACGTGCCGACGTTGACGGCCGTCGGGCCGCTGTAGGTGTTGGTGCCGCCAACGGTCATCGTGCCGGCGCCGGTCTTGATCAGGCCGCTGGGCAACTCGGTCCCATGATCCCCATCGATCAGCCCGGCGGACACGGCCAGCGTGCCGTCGGTCACGTTGAAGGTCGTGTTCCAGGGGGTCGAGCCGGCGCTGGCCAGCATGACGTGGCCGTTGGAAGTGGCCGTTGTGGATATCGAGGACGCACCCGACGAGGTCACCGTGCCGTTGATGTTCCACGCACCGTAGGTGTCGGTGCGGCTGAACGGGCCGCCGATGACGGAATTGCTGCCCGCGGTGGACGTGAGCGTACCGTTCGTCAGGGTGACGTTGTTCAGCGCGTTGTTTACTGCGTTGGACACGGCGGGATCGGCGTTGGTGACCGTGCCGCCGTTGATGACCAGCGTCGGAACGGTTGTCACGTTGTGGTTGCCGAAGGTGTTCGGAGCCTGGAACTCGATCGTGGCGCCGGCGTTCACTGTCATGGTGCGGTTGCTGCCGGCGAGACCGAAGACCGTGTTCGATCCGGTGCGGACGGCCGCGCCGACCAACTTGCCGCCGTTGACGACGATATTCCCGGAGAAGGAACTGTTGCTCGTTGGGATACCGCCGGAGAGCGCGGCGGACAAGGTCAACGTGGCCGTGCCTTCCTTGGTCAGGCCGCCGGCGCCCACGAGGTTGCCGTAAAACGTGCCGCCGCCGTTGTCGACGCCGAGGACCGTCGTTCGCCCCATTTCCAGGGTGGCGTTGGCAGCCGTCGAGCCGCCGGTCAGGGCGTCGAAGTAGGCTGTGGTCGAGCTGCCGCCGGCGTTGTTGATGAGCACGTACGCCCCGCCGGCGATGTTGAGGTCCGCCTTGTTCGTGGCGCGCGTCGAGATCGAATCCAGGCGGCCGGCCTGCACGTCAATCAAGCCGCCAGAGCCCATATTGAAGTGGAGTTGCGTGCTGCCGGAGTTGTTCGCCAAATAGATCCTGCCGGTGCCGGTCTTGGTCACCGTGCCGGTGCCGGTGACGTCGCCGGTGCGGCCGGTCATGCGGCTGCCGTTGGTCTGGTCGGCAAAGGTGTTCAGCATCTCCAAGGTGGCCCCCGACGCCACAAAGTAGCTGTTGGAATTGCTGTAGTCGTTGGTGGTCGTGGTTTGGCCGGCCAAGACCAGGGTGCCGCCGTTGACCGTTGTCGGGCCGCTGTAGCCGCTGGCGGTAAGATAGAGCGTCTGCTTACCGTCGCCGTTCTTGGTCAGCGCCAGGCGGCGGGAGTCGTTGATGCCGCCGTCCGTGTCGCGGAGGTAGCCGTTATAGAGGTAGCCGCCCACGGGATAGAAGCTGTCGGCCGAGTCGACTTGCAGGATCAGCGTCGCGTATCCGGGCGAGTAGCGTTCGTAGTTGCCGTTCTGGATGACCGCGCCGGCCTGGGTGGTGGCGCTGCCGCCCTTGATGCCGGCCAGCGTCTGCGTGGTGCCTTGCAGGTCGAAGCGGCACCAGTTGGCCGTGGCGTTGCCGAAGTTGATCACCACGTTGTCTCCGAACTGGTTGTCGTAGTCGGTCCGCAGGGCGGTCTCGCCGGTGGTGCCGGTGCCGAAGTTCACCGTGGTGTTGGCCGGAATGGCAATGGCGCCGCCGGTCTTGGCCAAGGTCAACATGCCCGAAACGTTGCTGGAACCCAGCGAATTGATGGTGGTGTTGCCGGTGTAGCTATTGGAGACCGCACCGCCGAGGATCAGCCGTCCGGTGCCGGCCTTGGTGAAGCTGGCGCCGGCGCCGCTGAGCGCGCCGGTGTAGGTGGTGTTGTCGCCGTTGGTGGTGGTGCCCACGGTCAAGGCAATACCCACCGAGCTGCCGTTGACCAGGTTGAGGTCTTGCGCCCCGCGGAGGCCGCCCAGGTTGATGGCCGTCAGCGCGCTGTAATTCAAGGCGCCGCCCTCATTGTCGTACACCAGCGTGGAACCGCCGAGGGCACTGGCATTGGTGATTTCCAGCGTGCCGCCGGTGAGGCGCGTGGTGCCGGTGAAGGTCCCGGTGCCGGCCAGCGTCTGCGTGCCGGTGCCGGCCTTGATGATCGACAGTGCGGCCGCGTTGTTGACGATGTTGCCGTTGAACGTGCCCGACCCGTTCCCCGCGCCGACGGTCAGCGTGGCGGCCGCGCCGGCGATGATCTGCACGCCGGTGGTGGCAGCGGTGCCGCCGTTCAAGGCGTTGATCGTCTGCGAGTAACCGTTGTTCAACTGGAACATGCCGGTGCCGTTGATGGTTACCGAAGCGGTGGCCGGCAGGCAGGCGGCCGAATTGGTCTGGAGTATCGCGGCGGTCGAGATCGCCACGTCGCCGACAAAGTCGTTCGGTACGGTATTGTCCAAAGTCGTGCGGTTCCCGGAGAAGGTCAGGATGCCGGGGGCGAAATTGCCGGTGATCTTGCCGGAGATGCCGGTGCGGTCGGGTCCGCCTACGATGGTCGTCGCCCGGTTCAGCGTGAGTCTGCCGGACAAGGTGGACAGCGCCACCGCTTGGTTAATGGTGACCGTGCCGGTGCCGTTGTTCGTCACGGTGATCGGGTTGGCGAAATTGCCGCTGCCGACGTTGGCATTGAGCGTCAGGGTGTTGGCGCCGCTGTTGGCGTCGCCGATGGTAATGGTGCCGATGCCCGCTCCGGCGACGTTGGTCAGCGTGAGGGTGCCCTGGCTGAGCACGGTGCCGCCCGCGTAGGTATTGGCGGTGGCGAGAGTCAGGGAGTTGGTGCCGGTCTTGGTCAGCGTCGCGCCGCCGGCGATGCTGCCGGCGCCGCTGATGGTGTAGGCCATGAGGCCCGCATCTTGCGTGCCAACGGTGATGGCCGCCGGAGTCACGGTTCCGGTCACCGTCACCGTACCGTTGGCGTTGGTGTCGTTGAAGGTCACCGTGTCGAGGTGCTGGAAGTAATCGAGGCTGGCGCCGTTCCAATTCGTGGTCGTGGTGTCGGCCTGCCAGACGCCGCCGGCCGGGCCGGACCAGACGAGCGCCTTGCCCGTGCCGTCGACCTTCATCTCGATGGTCCCTGCCGCACTCGGAGTTGGTAGGGAAGCCGGGTCGCGGAAGATGAAGCTGTAACGGCAATTCGTCGCCAGGGCGCTAGTTATGCTCAGGCCCGTAGCGTCCCCGGAGAGCGTGCCGCCGTAGGTCATCAGCGTGTAGGGGTTGACCGTATCCGGGACGCCGTTGAACAGCGGCGCGACGGTGGTCGTGCCCGCGAGGCCCAGGTTGCCGCCCGTGGCGATCTTGTCGTTGCCGGAGCCCGCACTGCTGGAGAGGTCGAGTTGCAGGGTGCCGCCGCCGGTCAGCGAAAGATCGCCGCTGACGGTCAGCGTGCCCGGCGTGCCGCTGCCGGCGACATTGACCGTGCCGCCGGTGGTGAAGGCACCGACCACGTCGTTGCCCGTGCCGGCGGTGCGTCCGGCGGTGAGCGTCTTGCCCGTGGCTTGCGTGAAGCCGGCGGTGGCCGAAACGTCGAAGACCGCGCCGGAGGCGACGGTCACCGCGCTGGTGTTGTCGATCGACCCGCCCGCGCCGAGCGCCAACGTGCCGCCGTTGATGTTGGTAATGCCAGTGTAGAGGTTGACGCCCGTAAGAGTTAGCGTTCCCGTGCCGACCTTATGCAGCTCCGTGCCTCCGCCCGCTGTGGTAGCCGCGGGAGGGGTGTTGGTCGCGTTGTCGCGGATCACGCCGTCAAAGGTGGAACTGCCGTTGGCCACACCGACCACGAGTTTCTCGATGAACGCCGAAGCCCCGGATTGAGACCCGGCGGCGTTGCCGTAACCGCTCTGCACGTATCCGCTGCCGGTGAGCCGGTTCACGTAAATCGGATCGGCGTAGAGGTCGAGAATGGCGCCGCTGCTGATGTCCATATCCGCGGTATTGCGGCTCCAATCGCTGGCGTTGTTGTTGTTTCGGAGGGTACCGGCCTGGATCGAGAACTGGCCGGTGGTGAGAAGCGTAGTGTTGTTGAAGCTGGCGCGGCCGTCTCCCGTCTTGGTCCACGTTCCCGCGCCGGAGAGGCGGTTGCCGTTGCCTAGAATCCAGTCGTCCCCGCTGACGGAGTTGATCTCGACGGTGGCCGCATTGGCGATGGACGTGTTGAGCGCGGAGGTCTTCGAGAATACGAGCGTTCCGCCGTTGACGGTGGTCGTACCCGTGTAGGTGATGTTCGCGCCCCCGAGAACCTGTTGGCCGAGGCCGTTCTTCACTACCTGCACTGTGCCGGTGCTGTTCCGCAGATAGCCGTTGCCAAAGGTGTAGGCCTCGCCCACGGGGACGTTGAGTACCAAGGTGCCGGTCAGGGCGTTCGTGGGCGCACCGCTGTTATCGTTAGGAATCTTCTCCGAATTCTGGATGACCGCGGTGTTATTCGTCGACACTTCGTTGACGATGCCGCGGAAGGTCTGGGTGGTGCCCAGCAGGTTGAAGCGGGCGTTGCCACTGCCGCCGACGAACGTCAGGAGATTCGAGCCGCTGACCTGGTTGCTGAACGCCGTCCAGATCTGGGGCGAGTTGACGTTGTTCATCACGATGTCGCCGGGGATGGCCACCGCGCCGCCGGTCTTGGCCAGCGCCACCTGGCCGGAGGTGACGGTCGTCGTGCCGTTGTAGGTGTTGGCGCCGGCGCCGCCCAAAGTCAGGACGTTACCGTTGTTTGCGGCGGTGATTTCCAGCGCGGCATTGCCGGAGATCACCCCGGTGATGAGGCCGGTGCTGCCGTAGACGCCGATGCGGGAATCGGAGGCCATCGTGATGGGCCCAGCAAACGTCACGCCGCTGTTGATGCGGATCGCGCCCAGGACGCCGGCGCTCTCCGGCCAACCCTGGCCGTTGATGGTGATCGGGTTGTTGATGATGAACGCGCTGGGTGGGCCGGCGTAGATCTGGCCGCCGCTGGTGACGAGCACCGCGCCCGTGCCGAAGCCGGACGCGTGTTGGATGTTGACCCGGCAGTTGCTGATCGTGGTGCCACCGCCGTAGGTGTTGGCGTCGTCCACGATATACTGGCCCAGGAGGGAGGTGGCGACGGCCGGGCCGGTGTAGGCCACGCTGCCCGTTCCCGCGATTGCGCCGGAGGGGTTCTCTTGCGCGCCGGTGATGCGTTGGAAGACCAGGTTGGCGTTGGTGGTGATCGTGGTCGAAGCCAACGACGGCACTTGTAGGGTGCCGGCAGTGACAGTCGTGGCGCCGGTGTATGTAGGCGCCGCGGTGAGGACGAGCGTGCCCGCGCCCTTCTTTTCGAGCGTGCCGGCGCCGCTGACGATGCCGCCCATCGTCACCGCGCCGGGATTGTTCACGATCAGGGCAGCGTTGTTGACGATATCGCCGGCGACCGAGCCGTTGGTCGTGCCGTCGCCGAGTTGCAACGTGCCGGCGTTGACCAACGTCGTACCGGTATAGGTGTTCGTAGTGGCCAGGGTCAGCGTGCCGGTGCCCGACTTGGTCAGGCCGCCAAGGCCGCCGATGGAGCCGCTGCCGGAGATCGTGTAGTTCTTGGTGGTGTTGTCCACGCGGACGTAACTGGGGGCGACCGCGGCGGTGAGATCCACCGTAGTCGTGCCGGTGGCGGTGTCGTCGAACCGCAGCAGGTCGTTCTCCACGTAGTTGTCGGGCGATCCGGCCCGCCGCCAGTTGGCCGTGGTGTTGACGTCCCACACACCGCCCACAACGTTACCGTTCCAGGTGGTCGGATTCAGCGCGGTGACGTTCACGTCCACCGTCTTGGCGGTGCCATTGTCTTGCAGGGTGGCGGTGACGTTCCGCGTCGGCACGCCCAGTGTAAGCGAGCCGACTCCGAACATCCCGGCGGCGGGATACGAAATCACGGGGAACGTGCCCGTCGCGGTGAAGTCGCCCGCCAGATTCAGCGTGGTGGCGCCGTTGACGTTCAACGTCGTGGACACCTTGACGGGCGCATTGGCCGCCAGGGTCTGACTGCCGAAGTTGTTCACGCTGAGCGTGGTGGTGAAGAACGAGCCGCCAATGTTCATGGCGCCGGTGGAGAGGGAACTACCCGCCGCGCCGGTGATGCCCAACGTGGCCCCGTCGGCCACGGTGAAGCCGTTGCTGCCCTGGCTCGAGGGCAGAATCAGCGTGCCTTCGTTGACGGTGGTGGGCCCGGTGTATGTGGGGGCAGCGCTCAGCCGCATCAATCCGGGACCGGACTTGGTGATGCCGAACGTGCTGGTGCTGGAAATCACTCCACTGACCAAAAGGTCGGTGGCAGCGCCGCCGTCGGCCACGTTGAAGGCCAGGACGTCTGCCAGGTTCGATTCGCGGATCCGCAGGTTGGCGCTGATGAGCGAAGTATTGGCGGAAGCCAGCGTGTTCACGTAGGATCCGCCACCCAGCGAATAGTAACCGCCGAAGACGCCGGAACTGACCGTGCCGCCGGTCAAATTCATGGTGATCCCCCAACCGTTATCGCCAGTGGCATCCGTGCGGAGCGTGCCGCCGTTGATGTTGACGGTGCGGGTCCAGTTAGTGCCGCTATAACCCAAGGCGTTGCCGACGGCTGCAACGGCCGTAGCGCCCGCGTTGATGGTCAACGCGCCGCCGCCGAGCGTGCCCGTGCCGCCGTTGTTGTAGGCCAGGCTCAACGTCCCGGCATCGACGATGGTCTCGCCGGTGTAAGACTTGGGCGTGCCGCTGAAGGTGACCGTTCCGGCGCCGACCTTGGTCAGCGTTTCCGGGGTGATCGTACTGGTGCCCGCGATGTTGCCCGACAGCGTCGTGTTGCCCGATCCGCCGATCGCAGCGTTGCTGGCCAGCACGATCGGCGCGGCGGTTGCGACCGCCGTCGAACTGCTGTTCACCAGCGCGCCGCCGGACGAGATGCCGGCGCCGTTGAGGGTGATGGTTTCGGCAGCCAGCGAGATGCCGTTCAGATTGAGGACGGCCCCCGCGGCCACGGTCGTACCGGAGGCCGCACCCGTGGCGCCCAGGGCGTTGGCGTGCCCAACCACGAGCGTGCCGGCACTAACGGTCACGGGACCGGTGAACGTGTTGTTGCCAGCGAGGGTGCTGGTTCCGCTGCTGTTATGGGTGATCGAACTCGCGCCAGCGATAAGGCCCGCTCCGCCTTCCGCGAGAACCGCGGTGCCGTTGACAATCAAATCGCTACCCGCGAGGGAACCCGTCAGACTGAGGGTGCCCTCGTTGATCAGCGTGGCGCCGGAGTAGGTGTTTGCGGTAGCGAGGGTCAGCGTGCCGGCGCCGGTCTTGCGCAGGTTCCCCGTGCCGGTGATGCCTCCGGTGCCGGAGATCGTATAGTCGCGGGCAGAGGAATTGTCCACGTGAACGCCGAAGGGCGCGACTGCGGTATTGAGAGCCACGGCAACTGCGCCGCTGCCGGCGGCCGTGTTGTCGAACAGCGCGATGTCGCCGTTCAAGTAATAGTCGGGGACCGCGTTGACCGTCCAATTCTGCGTGGTGTTGATGTCCCACGTGGAGTTCACGTTCCCCTTCCACGTGGTCGGATTGTACGCGGTGACGTTCAGATTCACCGCACCCACGGGGTTTTGCAGAGTTGCCGCGACGTTCCGCGGCAACGTGCCGAGCGCAAGGGCGCCGAAGCCGTCGCCCCCGATGCTCGAATAGGTGATCAACGGGAATGTATTGACGCCGGTGAAGACGCCGCCAACGTTCAGCGTGACGCTGCCGTTGGTCGTCAACGTAGTCGTGGCCAGCAGTGGCGTGCTGGTGCCGCTCACGAAGTTCCTGAACGAGAGAGTGCTGCTGCCGGTGACCGGGGTGGCGCCAAGGGTGACGCTGGTCAGCGGCGTGGGCGAACCGAGGGTCGCGCCGCTGCTGCCGGCGATGGCCAGCCCTGCGCCGTCGGCGACCGACAGGGCTTGCGTCTGGGACAATTCGGAAATGCTCAACGTCCCGGCGCTCACGTTGGTTGCGCCGATGTAGGTGTTGGCGCCGCTGAGGGTCAAGGTTCCGGTACCGGTCTTGGTGAGCGCGCCCGTGCCGCCGAGCACCTGACGGATGGTGTTGTCGTAGGTTTGGGTGTCGATGGTGATGCCGTTGGTGCCGATGGTGGCGGTGACGTTGGGACTGTGGTTCCAGAAGTTGGCCGTCGACGAGCCCGTCCGCAGGACGCCGCCGTCGAGATTCACGGTGGCGGCGCCGAACTGGTAGTTGAAGCCGTTGGTCAATGTGAGCGTACCGTTGGTGTTGAGATTGATCGTGCGGGTGCCGGTGGTGTTGCCGCCGGTATGACCGACTTGGTAAGTCCCCGCCGACACTGCGGCTGGATTCACCCCGCCGCCGACCGTGAAGGTGTAAGTGTCGCGCACGCCCGCGACGATCGTTCCGCCGGTCGTAAAGCTGCCGCCGGTTACGGAAAAGGTGGTGCCGGCGCTGCCCACGTTATTGGCGATCCACAGGGCCGACGTAGCCGACGGCATATTCACGGTGCCGGCGGACTGACTGTAGTAACCGGGAGCGACGTCGCCGATCGTCGGGGTGGCCGTGGCGCCGTCGAGTTGGATCGTGCCGCCGTTGACGTTCAAGGTGCCGGGCTGGCTGGCCGTGAAGCCAAGATAGATGACGTTGCCGTTGCCGGTCGAAGCGATCCCGCCGCTGTTGAGGTTCAGCGTCGATCCGCTGCTGCCGCCGACTCGCACGGCACCCGTGCCGGAGAAGAGAGTGGCAATCGAATGAGGGACACTGGAACTGAAGGCCAAGATACCGTTGTTCGTCAACGGGTTCGTGAAGCTCCCGCCGTATAGTGAACCGCTGCCGGTCAGCGCGAGGGTGCCGGCCGAGATGGTCGTGTTTCCGGTATAGGTGTTCGCGCCGGAAAGGGTCAGCGTGCCGGCGGCAGCCTTGGTCAGATTGATGATGCCGGTGCCGTTGCTGATGGCGCCAGTGAAGGTGGCATTTCCCGTGCTGCTGCCGGTTCCCACTGTTAGGGTCATGGTGCTGAGGGTACCGGCCGAGATGTTGCCGCTGAGGGTACCGCCTTCGGGGCCGATGGCCGTATCGCCCAGCAGCGAGATATTGCCGCCGAGAGTGCCAGCAGTGAGCCGGATGGCGCCGCGGTTCTCGTTGTTGCCGGTGCCGATGACGCTGATGCCGTTGGTGAACGTGGTTCCGCCGGTGCCGGCGCTTAGAAAGATCTGGGTGCCGCTGTTGATCTTGACCGCCGCACCGATGGTTCCCAAACTCCCCAGGTTCCACTTGTCGCTCGTGGTGCCCGCAGCGGTAAGTTCGATCGTGCCGGAGAAGCCGCCGAGGTTCGTCACGGACGTATTCCGCGCGGTGGTGTTTGCCGCAAAGTTCAGCTTGAGCAGCCCTGCGCCGGTGAACGCGTTGTTGATCGTAACCGTGGTGCTGCTCGTGTTCGTGTTGTTCAGTTGCAGCGTGGACGACGCCCCTACGGAAACCGCGCCCGTGCCGAGCGAGTTCTGCGAGGTACTGACCGTGGCGTTGAGCGTTCCCGAACTGGCGTTGATCGTGGTGCCGCCGGCGTAGGTGTTCACGCCGGTGAGGGTCAACGTGCCGGGGCCGGCCTTGACGAGGCTGCCCGCAGGGCCGGCGAGGATGGAAGAAATGGTCTCGGTGTCGGCCGCATCGTTGACGGTGATGATGGTGCCACCGCCCAGGTTGAGCGTGCCGCCGGAAATGGTGATATTCCCGGAGGCGGAACCGAAGGTCATGGCGCCAAAACCTTGGGCGGTTCCCGTGACGCTTACGGTGCCCGCAGCCAAACCGGCGGCAGCCGTGCCGAAGTTCACGCTATCGGCCGTAGTGGTGGCGATGACGGTGGGAGCGATGCTGCCCGTGGAATCCGTGCTCCAATTCGTGCTCGTGCCCCACGTGCCACCGGCGGTGCCGAATCCGGCCGTCGCGCCGTTGTTGTCCCAGTAGAGGACCGCCGCCAGGGCCGCCTGCCCCGAAACGAGCACCGTCAAGACCAAGGCGACGACCGCGCCCCCCAACCGCCAAGAGTTCCGACGAGTCATGACACCCCACCTTTTCTGCCACCCAGGCGAAGAAGAAGCCCCAAACTTCCGAGATCACGGAACGTTTCTCAACCAACTCTTATTCTTTGACGGCCGCGTTGCCGTGGCCGTTGTGATGATGCACGTACTTCCAATGCGGCCGGCAAGACCGCCTCTTGCCGCGGCGTCTCCGGATCGGCCAAGCGGCGATCCAGGAAATCCCACGCCAGTTCGCACATCCGCGGCACCGGCAAGAAGATAGTGCTCAGCGGCACGTGCAGGAACTCGGTGTCTTCGATGCCGTCGCAGCCCACCAGGAGAACGTCCCGGCCGACTTCCAATCCCAAGTCGCACAGCGCCCGATAGACGCCGATGGCCATGTCGTCGTTGCGGCAGAGAAAGGCGTCGGGGCAACCGCGCTGGCCGACGTACTCGCGGATCCGCTGCCGGGCACGCTGGCGCGTGGCGACGTCGACGTGGACGTACTCTTCCTGCAGGCCGGCTTCACGCATACCGGCCGCATAGGCCTCGCGCGGCACACCGAAGGTCGATTGCAGAACCGTGTCGGCGGGTCTTGGTGTGGCACTGAAATAGGCGATCCGTCGACAATCCTGGCCCAACAGGTGCCGCACGGCGTCGGCAAACGCCGCGGCCAGATCCAGGCGCACGTAGTCTGTCTCCGGCAAGAGCGCCGTGCCCATACTCACGACCGGCGTATTGGCCCGCGGCCGCACGCGCGCAATTCGCTCGGCCCAGGGTCCGCAATCCATCGCCAAGAGGCCGTCGCTGGGCCACCGCGCCAATGCCGCCGCGCCTGCCCCGGGTTCGTCCGCCGACACGTCGGCCGTCAGCAGCTTGTAGCCGCGCTGCTGTGCCAACCGGTCCACTCGTTCGAGCACCCCGGCGTAAAACGGCCGGTAGGGACGATGGGTCCAGAACGTGATCAGGTGAGAGCGGCCAGTAGCCAGTGCGCGGGCGGCCTGATTGGCCCGATAACCCATCTTGCGGGCAACTTCCACGATGCGACGGCGCGTGGCGGGCGAGAACTTCTGGGCGCGATGTCCGCGCAGCACAAGCGAGACAGCAGCCTCGCTTACGCCAGCTTCCCGGGCGACGTCACGGAGAGTCACGGCCATTGCCCCGCCCAGATGATCAACCGCTCAACTGACGTGGTAAAACGCTTTACCGTTGAGTATCTGCAGTTCTGAATTCTTGTCAAGCGTTTTGCGCCAGAACCAGCAGAAGACCGCCTCGCTCCTGTCATAGCCAGCCGAATTCGCATCCATGCATAAGGGGTGTGCTCCCCTACTGAAGGGACGGAACGGCACGAGAACTCCCTAAGCCGCGGTTTCTTGGCACGATGACTCGCTGAGCTTGTGACTGATCCCGGGCCCTTCATGGAGTTGCACCCCAACGGCAAGCTGAAGGCCCAGGCCGTCTGCCGTCGCGACGGGCTCAACGTCGTGCTCAGGCGGTTCGATGGCAACGGCCATGCGGTTGGCGGGCGTCGAGACCTACATTGCCAAGAGCGCGTCGGCGGAAGTCCTGCTGGCCGCGGTGCTGGCCCCACGTACGGGACTTGCCGTTTGACAGCCGGCAGGCTCGACACGGAATTCGAGCAGCGCCTGGCCGCATACCGGGCTGCAGCGCACCAACCGCATGCCGCGGCCGTCCATCTGTCGCAGCACCCATTGCGGCGCCACGTGAGACTCGACATGCACCGTGAGGGTGTTGCACTCACGGCAGTAGTCGCACACGCGGTCGATGAGATTCGTCAAGATTACCGTGTGCCCGTACTCGGGAGCCACGCGGAACAAGGTGATCGACAACGCTTGGTGCCGCGTGCCGACCAGATGGACGATTCCCACGGTGCGTTGGCCAACCCGACTCATCCAAAGGCAGTCGATCTCGGCGCCGCTGCGCCGTTCGTGGACACCTGCATCGACTGAGGCTATGCGCTTGTGGTCTGGGAAAGGCGTCATCGGTAACTCCTATGCGGATGAGGTTGCAGCGACAGAAGCGCCATTCGATTCCGCACGAACCGGCTTCGACAACATAGTAGTGCGGTGCGACTCCCGCCGGAATCGAGGAAACCCCGCGTTGCGGCTTCAGGGATTTCCCGAGCCCGTGACTCGGCGAACCCGACCTACGTCCTGGCTCGACACGATTACGATTCGGGCGAGTCTCGTTCTTGGCCCATCCTCCGCGCCAGGAAGTGAAGGTATTGCCATCACTGGTCTACTTGCCGAGATGAAACGTCGACCTCCTCCCATGAAAGCTGCAATATGACATGCGCGGAAAGGCAGCCCAAGTTACGCTTCACGGCCCAATTCAGCACCTTGGCTCCATCCCTGTCTTCCCATACCCTCCATCTTCTCCCTTCCGGCAACTTCCCGTAAGCCGCGTAGCGCTGTTAAGCCGAAAAGAGGGAAGAAGGCAGACAACGCGCGGGCCGAACGCGGTTCGGCCTGCGCCGGGAGTGAAAGTTCAGAGAGGCCCTAGCAATCCCGGGCGTAGGTTGGGGCGACAGTTGCGCTGTCGCTCCGGGGCGGCAGTACAACTGCCACCCTAACGAAGGGACTGGCAGCAGAACTGCCACCCCAACAAAAGGAGCGGCAAGATGTCGAAGCAGTGGATCGCAGTCGTCGGGCTGGCTTGGATCGCGGTTGGGGCCGGCGTTTCGCCGCTGGCGGGGCAGGCGGTTCCCGAACTGGTCCCCAACAAGGTTTTCGAGTTGGCCCCGCCCACGCCGCCGCCGGGGTATCCCGACAAATCGCCCGTGATTAGCAGCCTGGCCGTCGATGTCGGCGGCGGACTTTTCATCACCGCCGGCGACGACCATCGCGTGCGGATTTGGAACGCCGACGGGACGCTCAAACACACGCTCATCGGGCATACCGATTGGGTCCGCGCCGCGGCCCTGCGCCCCGACGGTCGCCTGCTGGCCACAGCCGGCGACGACCGGCAGATCCGCTATTGGGACGTCACCTCAGGCCAGTTCCTTCGCACGCTGACACAGCAATCGCACTCGATCCGCGCGCTGAGCTTCAGTTTCGACGGCCGCACGCTGGCCGCGGCCGGCTTCGGCGACAAGGTGCGGCTGTTCGACGGCGACAGCGGCGAGTTGCTCCGCGAACTAGATGCTCCGGGGAGCGACATCCGCGCAGTGGCGTTCTCGCCCGACGGCAAACATCTCTCGGCCGCAGGCCGCAAGGGCGTGATCCGCACGTGGGACGCCGCCAGCGGCGCGCAGACGGCCGACTATGCCGGTAGCCGCTGTATCTGTGCGATCGGCTATTCACCCGACGGCCGCCTGCTGGCGGCCGGCGGCGAAGCGCGCACGGTCCACCTGTGGGACACGACCACCGGCAAACCGGCGGCCGATCTGCCCGCGCAGCCGGGCAGCATCTTCGTCCTGGCGTTCTGCGGAAGTGACGTGCTGGCCGCCGGCGGCAGCGGCAACGCGATCCACTTGTGGGATCTTGGGAGCAAGCAGGAGTTGTGCCGACTGGTCGGCCACACCGGCTCGGTTGCCACGTTGGTGTGGAACGCCACGGCCGGAACGCTCTATTCGGGCGGATTCGACTGCACGGTCCGCACCTGGCAGTTCAAGGGGAACGGTGAGGAGAAGCTTTCGCGGCGTTATGGGAGAAGCACGGCAAGGTAAGTACTCCTCACGCGGAGCGTGAGGAGTACGACTGTTGGGCAAGAACTCGACACGGAGGTCGTTGTGGGTCTGTTCAATCCGTTCAAGAGACGTCGTCCGGCTGCGTCGCAGCATTCCGAGAACCAGCGCGGGTTCCGCACCTGCCGCTTCGAGCAGATGGAGCCGCGGCAGATGTTGGCCGCGGCTGCGCCGATCCAGGTGGGCATGGTCTACTTCGAGGACGCCAACGGCCAGGATCAGGTGGGCGACCTGTTCGAAGTCACGTTTACCGGCGGCGCGCCCGGCACACAACTCAAACAACTGACCATCGACACCGACAAGGTGGGCGACGGCCTGACCATCGGCGACGTGTTCTTCGACACGGCCGCCGGCGGCCGCGGCGCGTTTGGCTTTTCACCCTTCACGATCCGCAGTCAGACGGGCATCGACTCGCTGCAAGTCACGGTGGCCGACGGCGGCACGCTGCTCGTGCTCGATTTCACCGGTTTTGACAAGGGCGAGAAGTTCGTCTTCACCATCGACGTCGACGAGCAGGGCTTCCTGGGCGCCAACGCCGTGGCCGAAGGAAACGAGTTCGAAGGCTCGAAGCTCTCGGCGACGTTCATCGCCGACCATTACTTCGACACCAGCGGCGGCGACATGTTCATCGACTACTACGACGCCAAGCTGGCGGCCGCGGGCCTCGATCTGCCCGACGACGGCTACAATCCGCCCAGTCCGTTCATGCCGGCCGACGCCGAGCCGGGCCCGGTCTACACGGCCGCAGCCATCTTCCCGTTACAGCAAGAGGCCAAGCCGATCACGTTGGCCGGCACCGTGTTTGAAGACTACAACCTCAACAATACGCGGCAGGCAGGCGAGCCGGGCATCGGCAGCGTGACGCTGACCCTCTACGAATTGCAGAGTGGCAGCTACGTGAGCACCGGCATGACGACCGCGACGAACGTCACCGGCGACTACAAATTCGAGGGCCTTACGCCGGGCACGTACCGCGTGGTCGAGACGCAGCCGGCCGGCTATCTCAGCGTCGGCTCGACGCCCGGCACGGTGAACGGCTCGACCCGCGGCGTCGTCACCACGGTCGATATCCTCAGCGAGATCACGCTCGACGGCGGCGAAGACAGCATCCACAACGACTTCGCCGAGGCCCGGCCCGCGCAACTCAGCGGACACGTCTATCACGACGCCAACAACAACGGCATCATGGACGCGGGCGAGACGGGCATCGGCGGCGCGACGCTCGCGCTGTTGGATTCCACCGGCACCCCGACCGGCGCGACGACCGTCACCGACGTCAACGGCTACTACGCCTTCACCGGCCTCTATCCGGCCACCTACGGCGTGGCCGAAGTGCAGCCGGCCGGATACCTCGACGGGCTCGACGCAGCCGGCTCCGCCGGCGGCACGGCCCACAACCCGGGCGACTTAATCGACCTGATCGCGTTGGCCAGCGGGCAATCCGGCGTCAACTACGACTTCGGCGAACTCCTGCCCGGCAGCATCAGTGGCCGCGTGTGGGTCGAAATGAACGGCAACTGCACCTACGATCCGGGCGAACCGCTGTTGCCCGGCGTGACGATCCATCTGCTCGACGGTTCGGGCACGACCGTCGGCACCACGACCACCGACCTGAACGGCGAGTACATCTTCACGAACCTACCGCCGGGCGTGTACGGCGTGTTCGAGGTCCAACCGGCCGGCTACCTCGACGCCTGCGACAAGATCGGCTCGCTGGGCGGCACGCTGCAACCGCCCGACTCGATCGTCGACGTGACGATTCCCTCGGGCACGAATGCCATCCGCTACGACTTCGGCGAAGTGATTCCGGCGCAGATCTCGGGCTACGTGTACGTCGACGACAACGACAACGGCGTCTTCGAACCTGGCGAGGTGGGCATCGGCGGCGTGACCCTCGCGCTGCTGGACGAGAACGGCGTCGCCACCGGCAAGACGGCCGTCACCGATGCGACCGGCTACTACGAGTTCACCGATCTCTATCCGGGCACCTACGGCGTCAGCGAAGTGCAGCCGGCGGCCTACTACGACGGCCAGGACGCGGCCGGTTCGGTCGGCGGCACGGCCCACAACCCAGGCGATCTGATCGACCAGATCACGCTCACACCGGGTGCGAACGGAGTGGAGTACAACTTCGGCGAACTGCGGCCGGCGAGCATCAGCGGCCGTGTGTACGTCGACACGAACAAGAGCGGCACGCACGACGCGGGCGAACCGGTGATCCCCGGCACCACCATCTATCTGCTCGACTCGACCGGCAAGCCGATCGCCTCGATGCTCACCGACGCCAATGGGGACTACGCTTTCACGAACCTCAAACCGGGCATTTACGGCGTAGCTGAGGTCCAGCCGGCGGCGTATCTCGACAGCAAGGACTACGTCGGCTCGGCCGGCGGCGCACTCGACGGCAACGACCGGACGATCAACGCCACGCTCGGCCCGGGCACCGACGGCGTGCATTACGACTTCACCGAGATCCTGCCGGGGAGCATTTCGGGCTACGTCTTCCAGGACGGGGCGACGATCGAAGTGCAACCCGGCTCGGGCACGCCCAACGTGCCCGCGCTCCGCGACGGCCAATTCACGCCCGACGACACCCCGCTGGCCGGCATCGTCCTAATACTGGGCGACGGCAGCGGCGCGCCGCTGTTGGATGGCAACGGCAACCCGATCACGACGACGACCGACGCTAACGGCTACTACGAGTTCAAGATGCTGGCCCCAGGGCTGTATTCGGTGCTCGAGGTGCAACCGGGGCAGTACATCACGGGCGTGAACACGCCGGGCACGAACGGCGGCCTGGCCGTCAACCGTTGGGCGGTCATCGACCCGCTGACGATCAGCACGCTGTCGATCACCACGGCCTCCGACGCGATCGCCAAGATTCCGCTGGCGATGGGCGAGAACGCGGTGAACTACAACTTTGCGGAAGTACTGGTGGAGGAAACGCCGCCCCCGCCGCCCCCGCCGCCCCCGCCACCGCCACCTCCTCCTCCGCCGTTGGATCGGCCGCCGACGATGTACGGCGACGGTCCCGCGCCGGCCGTGCCCTACGTGCCGTTCTATGCCGTGCAACCGGCTGCGCCGGGCGGCGGCGGTTACGCGGACGGAACCACTTGGCACTTGAGCGTCATCAACGGCGGGCAACCTCGCCGCGACGGCGCGGGCATTGCCATGGGCATCCATTCCGGCTCGGCGGCGCCCAACGCGCCCGCCTGGACCCGCACCAATCTCGGCCGCTCGCAGTGGGTCATTGCCAACCAGAGCGGCGTGCCGCTCAAGAAGTTCCTCTTCGGCATCCCGGGCGCGATCCCCGTCACCGGCGACTTCAACGGCGACGGCCAGACCGAGATCGGCGTATTCGTCGACGGCGAGTGGTTTATCGACCTCAACGGCGACGGCGTGTGGGACGACGGCGACCTGTGGTGCAGCCTGGGCAAGCCGGGCGACAAGCCCGTCACCGGCGATTGGGACGGCGACGGCAAGACCGACATCGGTGTGTTCGGCCCCGAATGGTACGGCGACGTGCAGGCGTGGGCCGCCGAGCCGGGCCTGCCCGACGCCGCGAACATCCGCGTCGGCCGGCCGAAGAACGTGCCGCCCGATCCCAACGAAGCCACCAACGGACACCGCCTGTTGCAGCGGACTGCGCAGGGCAAGGTCCGCGCCGACCTGATCGACCACGTCTTCCGCTTCGGCACGGAGAAGGACATCCCCTTGGCCGGCGATTGGAACGGCGACGGCGTGGCAAACATCGGCGTGTTCCGCGACGGCACGTGGTACTTGGACATGGACGGCGACGGGCACTTCGGCCCGGGCGACGTCTCCTTCCAGTACGGCCAGGCGGGCGACGTGCCCGTGGTCGGCGATTGGACCGGCGACGGCACCAGCAAGGTCGGCGTCTACCGCAACGGCCAGTGGCATCTCGACACCAACGGCAACCGCGAACTCGACGCCCACGACAAGGTCTTCGAGCTCGGCGGCCCGGGCGACAAGCCCGTCGTCGGCAATTGGGACGGCAGCGGCACCGACCAAGTGGGCGTTTACCAGGACAACTCCCCGGCGAGTGCGGACACGGGCGGGTAGTGCGTGGTGATGTGCGCCGTGCCTAAGCGTGGTGCCGTTGGGGCGGCAGTTGTACTGCCGCCCCGCAATGGCGTCTCTTAGGGCGGCAGTGCAAACGCGGCCCCAACTGAGTACGGACCGGCAATCGACGCACTGGAAAGGCCGTACTACAACGGGTAAGATAGTTCCGTAGAGTTTTCCGCGCAGGAAATCTAGGCGATGCCGATAATGTCCGACTCCGTGAAGACGAAACCCGCCGAGCAATCTTCCGGTTCCAAGGATCGGCCTTGGACTCCTCGTTTTTGGAGCGGGATCAACATCTCGGGTTGGCTGGGCCTGGTGTGGCGGAACCGCTGCGCGATTACGCCCACGCGCTGGCCGATGGCCCTGATCCTCACGTTCTGCTGCGTGATGAACTCGCTGCTGTGGGCCCTACAATGGCTGTTCTTCGGGCGGAAGATCGGGCAGGCCCGCATCGAGCAGGATCCGATTTTCGTCCTCGGCCACTGGCGCTCCGGCACGACGCTCTTGCACGAGCTGCTGGCGCTCGATCCGCGGCACACGTTCCCCGACACGTACGCCGCCTACTGTCCCAACAACTTCCTGGTCTCCGCCTGGTTGTTCCGGCCGCTGCTGAGGTTCCTGCTGCCGTCGCGGCGGCCGATG
>Ga0233425_10004935_pt1 | contig 21745 bp, 15 predicted proteins | sample Watercolumn_Towu_2_FD_181712 | JGI IMG/M metagenome (GOLD analysis project Ga0233425, IMG submission 181712) | Freshwater microbial communities from Lake Towuti, South Sulawesi, Indonesia - Watercolumn_Towuti2014_140_MG | ecosystem: Environmental > Aquatic > Freshwater > Lake | place...
ACAAGCAAGCTAGCCAGTGCATATTTCGAGATGGCTTTAAAGTCGTTGAACAGACTGTCCATTACAAGATATACGATTGCGATCGATAGAAAGAAGTAATCAGCTAACAGATAGTATTGGTAAAAATAGAATCGGAAATGGAGATCACCGGGAACGAGCGCGTATCCGATGAATCTGTAAGTAATCGCAACGATGGACAGCAAGAAAAAGAGGCCAAAATTGAGAAAGATGAGTCGGTTCGATCTGACGGGCTCTCTAGAGAAGATGAAGAAGCAAATTATTCCTAGGAGCACTAGCACTGCGTCTAGAACCAAGCCGGCAAGCGCGGTGCCGTCATTCGGAGCCAGAAGGAGCAACAACACAACAGCCGAGAGAACAATAGTCCACACAATCACAATGTTTCTCGCTACTCTCATGGAAGTCCTTTCGTCATCTGTGACGAATATACGATGGTTTGGAATTCGTGTCAAGTGTAATTAGCAAGAGACAGAAGTTCCGAACAGAGGCTAGTCCCTTGATATCATGTTATCTTTCAACAAGTTACGCACTTCGTGTCAGCTGGATCCTCCAGAGAACGTCTGACGCGTGATATTTCTCTTGACTATTCCACAAAATTAGCCAATTTTTACGGAAATAATCCGTGTGACCGATACTCAAATCGTGATGCACGTCACTAACACCAATGGAGGTCATGATGTCAAAGAAGAAGAACGCAAATCGATTCCGTGCAATTCTCGCAGCAGTCGCCATAACCGTCACCATAAACTATGCGATTTCTTATGTAGCTACCGCTTATCCACGTTCTGGCAAGCCGGAGATCTCAACAGACAGAAGCGGAACATCACCAGTCCCTAATCCGCCAAGGCCGTCGCAAATGAGGAGTGGTACTTCGCCTGTTCCCAATCCACCGCGGCCATGAGAACGAGCCATGACTATCCGACGGCATCGAAAGCCGACAATCTCGCATGCCGTCGGAGCGATTTTCTCTCCGGTCCGATTTGCGTACCTTGATTGAGATCTCTTCATTTCATCCGAAAGATGATTGCACAAGGACCAGATGAGCCAAGGTACTGAAGATTTGAGCCCCCGCAGCCCTGATTCGATTAGAACCAGAACGGCTGGCTCGAATCTTTGGCTCAATATTGGCCTTTTCCTTGCCACCTTCTTCACAACCACAGTCGCTGGCGTCCAATGGATCGGAAAAGAACCATTCGAGCTAACAAACCTGGGCTTTGGACTCACCTATGCCGCTGCGATTCTGTTCGTGCTTGGAGTGCATGAATTCGGTCACTACTTTGCGGCACGCCATCATAGAGTCGAGGTCACACTCCCCTATTTTATACCGTTTCCTCCAACACCATTCTTCCTCAACTTCGGGACCCTCGGCGCCCTTATACGCACGAAGTCAGTCGTACCATCACGCAAAGCGATGTTTGATATCGGTGTCGCAGGGCCTCTTGCAGGATTCCTTGCATGCCTCCTCGTACTGACGATCGGATTCTTCACACTTCCTGATCGCAGCTTCATCCTCTCGATCCATCCGGCATATGATTTCCTCACAAATTCCACAAACGAATCTCACGGACTTCCGCTCGAGTTTGGCCAGACCCTACTTTACCGATTTCTCTCCTGGGCTTTGACGGATCCCTCGAAACAGTTCGTGCCACCTATGTCAGAAATCTACCACTATCCCCTCCTCTGTGTCGGATGGTTCGGCCTGTTTGTGACTGCCATGAACCTCATTCCGATTGGACAATACGACGGCGGCCATCTGGCGTACACAATGTGGGGGAACAATCACAGAAAAGTCTCCCTAACCGCTTTCGTCGGTCTTCTCATACTCGGCCTCCCATCGGTGGTCGATACAATCCTTCGCGAAGGCCTTGGCTATTTCTCAGATTCCTATCCAGGACAGATTATCCCATTCGCACAGTACAGCTGGTCGGGCTGGTTCTTGTGGGCCCTCATTTCATTCTACGTGGTGAAACTGCATCACCCGCCTGTGCACGATGAGACCCCGCTCGATGAGCGGCGAGTTGTTCTCGGCTGGCTCACATTCGCAATTTTTATCCTCTGTTTTTCATTTTCCCCGTTCACGATCTAGATTATTTTCTCTTGACTTTCTGCGAGTTCGGCCTTAACTTACCATTGCAAATCGCAACAATCCTCGACCTGCAAAAAGGGAAACTGACTAGAGATAGATTGCTACGAAGCACGTTCCTTTATCATTGAAGGGAGCAATCATTGAGTCAGTTTCGCTTTTCTGCCACCACCCTCACTTCCCAGATATTTCCTTTTCTCTTCTTGAGGCGATGCTGTGCCAGAATGTTCCATTCCGGTCTCATGGCCGCGGCAGGACTACTCTCTCTCTACTTTCTAGGATGTGAACAAATCTCATCGCCTGCCATAGATCCATCAGCCAGTCCTCCCTCCTTGAGTCAGGCATCCATGTCAGTTACAGCCATCAATACCGACACCATCAACGTCGGCCCCACACGAAAGTCAGACGATGTGCTCACAATCGCTATGACGGTCAATGCGAAGTTGGTGCTTGCGCCGGGTCAAACGGCAGCCACTGTCATGATGCGGATCATCAGTCCTGGTACCTATGCCACACTCGCAACAGCACATTTGGCGGACGACGGAACGGGCGGCGACCAAATCAAGGGCGATGGCATCTTCACGGTCAGAACATCCTTTCAGCTTGAGCGCGTCCAAATCGGCGTGTTCACTGTCGAAGTTTCGGCAGTTGGAAGAAACGATCTTCGAAGTAATACTTTTCTTCTTCCACTTACAGTCTTTCGCGGCAACCACCCGCCACTCATTTCTGCTGTTGAAGCACCAGATACAGTCAGACTAGCAAATGAATCGCAAGTATTGGTATTGCGTCTTAGAGTCACCGACGAAGACGGCCTCGGCGATATTGCACGTGTCTTTTTCAATTCTTACCGCCCCGACGGATCGGCATCCGGCGGAAATCCATTTCAGATGTTTGACGATGGCTCGGCTTCACACGGCGATGAGAAAGCAGGTGATGGCGTGTTCGGTCTCCTCATCACGCTTCCTCCGACGACGCAACCGGGGACGTACCGCTTTGAGTTTCAGGCTGTAGACCGTTCGAACGCCTTGAGTATTCTTCACATCCATCCAATCACGGTGAAGCCATGAAGTACAGCCGTCTGGCAATTGCTCTGCTCGCATTCGCCTATCCCGTGCAGGCCCAGGTGGCACATTCATTCGCTATTCCAACTGCGGAGGCTTCTCCATTGCCTCCAAGTAATACATTCAACAAGATCGTTCATAGTGGCGACACGGCGTGGATCGGCACCGGAAAAGGAATGACGTTCACGACGGATGCAGGCAAGTCGTGGATCCGTTTGACGACAGCCGAGACGTTCGACGGGAAGGGAGTCTCTGCCGTGGCTGTGAGAGGCGATCGCATTTGGGTCGCGACGGCATTTACGAAAAAGCATGACAATGAATCTATCCAGACCGGACATGGGCTTCACTTTTCATCCGATCGCGGCAAAACCTGGAAATTCATCTCGCAACCTGTCGACACGGGCAAAGTCGACACCTTGATCTACGGACGCAACAAGATTCCCGCCCTTGCAATCACGGTTCCTGAACAAAATTTGACATATGACATTGCTTTGACTTCATCCGCTGTTTGGATAGCCAGTTGGGGAGGGATGCTTCGTCGATCGACCGATGACGGAAGATCGTGGCAACGTGTGATCCTTCCTCCCGACAATCTGGATCGAATCTCGCCATCAGATTCGCTTAAGTTCTCACTCTCAAACGTCACCAAGTTCTTTGCGAGTGATCCGCTCTATAATAAGGATACACTCCGAGCCAGCCTGAATCACGTCATGTTCTCTCTGTATGCCGGTGATGATTCAACAATCTGGGTTGGAACAGCGAATGGACTGAACAAATCAACTGACGGAGGAATCAGCTGGACAAAATTCAATCACCAGAATCAGCTTCAACCCATTTCCGGCAACTTCGTTGTCGCCATTACCGAGCAGGTGTGGCAGTCCAAGCGATGCATTTGGGCTGCAACCAACAACGCCGTCGATTCCGATGAAAAGAGAGGCGTGAGTTTTTCAAACGATGGCGGACGAACCTGGAGCACGGCGCTGCTCGGTGAATTCACACATGACATAGCAACCAGGGATTCGACCGTATACGTAGCAGCCGACGGCGGCCTCTACCGATCGAGTGATTTCGGCAAGTCGTGGATCAAGAGCGGGACCATTTTCGATCCAACGACGCTTCAACGTTTTACCTCCCCCGTCATCTACGGCGTAGGTGTGAACGGTGATACAATCTGGGCTGCGGGACCGGACGGTTTGGCGTATACGATTGACTCCCCGATCCAACCTTTCGGGTCGACTTGGAAGGTCTTTCGCACCTATGAACAGGTAGGAAGCTCAGGGACGACTTATTCGTATCCGCTGCCATTCTCCCCTGCTTCCGAATCAGTACGAATTCACTATGCTACGCCCACAAGTTCCTCACAAGTCACAATCCGCATCTTCGATTTCGCCATGCAGCCGGTAAGGACATTGCTTCGAAATGCCACCAGACGGACCTCCGCCGAGCATGACGAGACGTGGGACGGGCGAGACGACTTCAACCGACGGGTCGCTAATGGTGTCTATTTTTACAGAGTCGAAATGGGCGACTCTTCGCCTCAATGGGGCAAGATCCTCGTCCTTCAGTAAAGGAACCTTTCATGCAGTCTAGATTATCCATACAAGCGACCTGCATCGTCATCGCCATTCTGACCTGCCAACTGAACGCGCAAGACGGATTCCAGATCGGGGGGCAGGCGGGTTCTGCCTCCCGCATGGGATTCGGCGCGCGCGGCATCGCTGCTGCCAATGCCCTGAGCTCCGCAACCGCCGGCGATGCTCTCTGCTACTACAATCCGGCCCTTGCACCTTTTCAAAATCAACCAGCCGCTATTGTTTCAACCGGATTCCTGCCGTTTGATCGGCACTTGAACTTCGTGAGTTATGTACAACACCTGAAACCGTCGGGTGGATTTTCCATCGCATTGATCAATGCGGGAGTTTCAAACATCCAGGGAAGAGATCTCGAAGGCCACTCGACTGAATCCTACAGCACCTCTGAAAACCAGTTTCTCTTTTCGTTTGGCACGAAGTTGAAGGATGATTTCGCTGTAGGAGTTTCAGCAAAAATCTTATACTTTTCATTGTTCAGAGATGTCAAAAGCACGACCGTCGGACTTGACGTCGGGCTTCTCTACCAGCCGAGCAAGGAGTGGTCTCTGGCACTCGTTGTGGGCGATCTCAACTCCAAGTACAAGTGGGACACCTCCCGGCTCTATGGCCGAGATGGCACGACAACGATTGACAGGTTTCCGCTTCGAAGAAAACTCGCGGCCACTTATGCTCCGAGCGTGCTTGATGGACAAGTGTCCGCCGAAGTCGAATGGGTGGGTTCCGTTCTTCTGACCCGATTCGGGACTGAGATATCCTTGCACAAGAATTTTGGATTGTCCGCCGGCATTGACCAACTGGATTTCAAACGAAGAGTCAATCCCAAGCCATCCTTCGGTTTCTCGTTGAACACCAGTTGGAACACCTGGAGCCCAACGCTTCATTACGGATTTGTTCTCGAGCCGTATTCCGGCGGGGGCATACATCTCCTATCATTGACTCTTGGGTTTGAATGAAATTTCCGAAGATACTCTTAGTGGGGACTCTCCTCGTACCTTACCTCATGACTGCACAGGGGTCTTCGCCTGCCTTGTCCCAGCTGAAGATCCCGTTGAACGCCAGGGCATCAGCCTTGTGCGATGGGACAGTCGCCGATGCGGGACAGTTTTCTTCCTGGTTACTCAATCCCGCAAATCTCTACGCTCAGAACGCGCGGTCATTGACGATGACTCACGTCCAATGGATTCAGGATATCCGGAGCGAATTCATCGGCGCACGTTTTCCGCTCGGGAAGGGAAGCGCCGCACTCGCGATCTCAACGAACTCAGTTCCGGAGATTGAAGTGAGAGAAAAACCTGGACCTCCCATCGGAACGTTTACAGCACGGTTCGTTGCGTTTGAAGCAGGCTACGCCATGCGCCTGGTTGAGAACATTTCTGCAGGGGTGACCATCAAATACCTTTATCAGAAGCTTTACGTCGATGACGCAGCTGGTTTAGGCGCGGACATTGGGTTCCATTATCAGACGCCGATTTCAGGCCTTGAAGTAGCTGCAGCTGTGACGAACGCAGGTTCCCTGGAACAGTTCAGAGGCGAGCGATCAGACCTTCCCTCGTTTGCGCGAATTGGCGCGACGTATCAAATCGGGGCCGACGATCTTCGATTCCGGATCAGCGCCTCCTCGGCATCCAGCCTCCAGGGCTCCGAAAACCACATGGGTGCAAGTATAGAGGGTTCGTACGACGGCTTCCTGATGGTTCGGATTGGATATCAATCGGGCTATGATTCTCGCGGGTTCGCCGCGGGCGCGGGCGTTGTCTACGAATTTCTCGCTCTCGATTACGGATACATTCCCTTCAGTTACGGCTTTGGCGGCGCACACGTTCTCTCACTCGGCTTTCAATTCTGAAAACTATGGCACTTCAAGTCCTCCAGTATAACGACAGTTACAAGAAGCAATGGGATGAATTCGTGCTTCATTCCAACAACGGCACGATGTTCCATCTTCAGAAGTTCTTTGACTATCATCCCAAAGACAGGTTCAACTGGCATCACCTCCTTTTCACCGAGAAGGATACGATCGTCGGAGTTCTGCCGGGTGCGAGCATGGGAACGACGTTCGAGTCTCCGATCGGCGCATCATACGGTTCTTTTGTCACCGGACCGATTGAGTTCATCAAGGCGCTCGACATGGTTGACGCCTTCTCTGACTATTGCCGCGAACACGGATTCGAGCGCGCGCTCCTGACACCCCCTCCCTTCATCTATCAGAACATCGCCACTCAAAATATCGATTACGCGTTGGCGTACCGGGGATTCAGCTACGACAAGCACTACATTTCCCATTCGATCCGGCTTGAACCAGGTGATTTCCTCTCCCGTTTTCAGAGCACCGCCCGGCGATACATCCATAAGTACGTTCGCGAAAAGACCCTCACGGTCAAGATTACCGAAGACTACGAGGCCTTCTATCCAATCCTCGTCAAGAACAAGGAACGCCATGGCGTGAAGCCCACGCACACCCTGGAGGAGCTGCAACGGCTCAAGAAACTCCTCCCAGAGAATCTCACGCTTTTCCTGGTGTACAAAGGGTCGAAACCAATCGCGGGCTCGCTCATGTTCGCGTGCAACAAACAAGTGGCACTTTGTTTCTATAACATGCTCCTCTACGAGTATGAAGAGTACAACCCGATTCACGTTGTCATGTACGAAGTCACAAAATGGGCGACGGAAAAGGGGTTTTCCTGGATCGATATCGGCGTGTCGCAGGACACTAAGGCCGAGAATCCAATGACCCCGGCGATGAGTCTCATCCGGTTCAAGGAGAAGTTCAACGCGTTCGGGATTCTGCGCAGCACATTCTACAAGCGGTTCGTCTGACCTATGAAGGTTCTCCATGTCGCACCGCTCAATGTAGCCGGCGTGCCATATCTCATGGCGGATATGCAACGACGGTTCGGCGCTGAGACGACACTCGTCACGCTCCATCAGAGCACTCTCGCTTTCCCCGAGGACATTTGTCTCAATCTCCCATTGCCGCGAAACAAGCTTGCCCATTGGTGGCGAGTGCGAAAAAGCGGCGACCCGATACCGATTGAGCGGTATGAGGCATCCTCCGGTTCCACAACCCCTGTACACTCCCCCAAGAACCTATTCGAAGACGTGTACTTCCGCTACGACGATCGGCGCCGGGAGCAGGCGGTCGAGGAAGCAATCGAACGCCATCGGCTTGATCAGTTCGACGTGATCCACTACGACGGAGGGATGGATTTTTTCAGGGACAGCCGAATTGCGAAGCGCTGGAAGGCGCAGGGAAAGAAGATCGTCTGTCATTACATGGGGAGTGATCTCCGCGTCCGAGGTATCGTGCCGGAGATGGACTCGCTCAGCGATCTCAACCTGACGAATGAAAGCGACCACCTCTTGCTGCACCGTGATATTCACTATCTGTACATCCCCTTCGATGCCAAACCCTACACATCAGCCTCATCCCATCCCGGTCCGCTTAGGATCGTCCACGCACCAACCAATCGTTCAATGAAAGGGACTGCCTTCATCCTGCCAGTGATTGAGGCAGTGAAGAAGGTCCGGGAGGTCGAATTCGTGCTCATCGAAAACACCAGGCACGACGAGGTGCTGCGGATCAAGCAAAGCTGTGATATCGCAATCGAGCAAGTGGGCAATCTCGGGGGAACAGGTTATGGCCGGAACTCGCTGGAAACACTCGCAATGGGGATCCCGACAATCACCGAAATGACTCCGGACTATCTGGTCTGGCTGCCCGAGAATCCGTTTATTCTGGCAACGCGCAGCACCTTGTATGAGGTCCTCCTGAACATCATTGACCAATCCGATCTCAGGGAAGAGTTCGCCAACAAGGGCCGGTCCTGGGTGCAACGATATCACTCGTATGCATCAGTTCACGCAAGATTAGAGCAACTGTACCGTGAACACCTTATTCTCTAGATTTACATCGATCCCACCCGCGCTTCTCATCATGCTTGCTCTCGGCCTCATCGTCCGGACGCTGTTCATATCGCTCCACGATCGGCCACTGATCTCCGATGAACGGGAATACGATCAACTGGCCTACAATCTGGCCGCACGCGGAATCTATGTGTATGACGACACCCCCACCGCCTACAGGCCCGTGGGATATCCGGCGATAGCAGGAGCCGTGTATTCCCTGGCCGGTCACCGCCCAATTGCTGTGAAGTTCGCGCAAGCATTGGTAGATATTGCCACAGCGTGTCTTCTATACTTCCTTCTGGCGTCTCGTTCCAGACGGGCAGCACTCATGGCAGCATCCTTCTGGGCGTTGTTTCCGCCGGCCATATTCTACGCCAACTTCCTCATGACGGAGACGTCATTCACGTTTCTGCTGTTGCTCGCAATCTTCCTGTTAGTACGACCCCGCCCATCTCGAACGTGGGGTATGATTTTGCTGGGAATCACATTTGGTGCGCTGGTATTGATGAAGCCCGGAGCTGCGCTCATGCTTCTCATTCCGGTGGTACTGTATCGCAGACTTCGATTGACGCGACGCGACGCCGCCCTTGCCATAGGTTGCACCATCCTGATCGTTGCACCCTGGATTGTTCGGAACTGGCTGACATTTGGCAAACCTGTACTCTCATCCAACGGCGGTGTCAACCTCCTCATCGGGAACCATCCCGGTGCTACGGGAGCCTACAACCTCAGCTTCGATCCATGGATCATGTCGGGGGCATCAAACGAATTCGAAGCCGAACGGCGTGCTTCCCAATATGCTTGGGAGTACATCACCAGCAACCCGGGAGCATTTGCTGTGAACGCTGTGAAGAAACTTGCACATTTCTTTGAGAGTGAGAGCGGTCTCCTGGTCTGGACGTTTCACCCTCAGCCTGAAACGTCACTGAGCCGCTTTGGCGTGAAGTACAGACAGATTCCCCTTGTTCTTTCCGTCCTCACTAACCTCCCCTATATCTTCATCTTGTTGGCAGGAATTCTTGGATTTGTTGCCTCAGACCGGGAGGCTGCCTGGTGGGTTTCGCTTCTTCTGGGCGGGATTTGGATTGGCATCCATCTCGTCTTCTTTGCAGGCAGCCGATTTCATTTCCCCCTGATGACGGTCGCGACCACGTATGCGGCATTGGCCCTTGCCAATCCGTTGAGTACATTGAAAGAGCTTACTACTCCGCGGCTTGCGGTCTGGCTCATCGCCTCAGGCCTCCTACTCACCCTCTGGACATTCGAAGGACTGATGGTCTTCAATGTTTGAGCAACCGGACAGTAAGAACAGAGAACGAATCCAACTCGCACTTCTGCTCATCGTCGGATTGATGAGGTTTGTCAATCTCGGATTCCTCGATCTGCAGGCCTGGGATGAAGCGCTGTATGCGGTACGTGCCGAGGGCATCCTGCGCTTTGGGGGATTTCTGGATCAAACTCCATTCTCGATCGGCGGGCTCTACTCCTCCCTCCATCCTCCGCTCTACGTCTGGCTGACAAGCCTTTCTTTTGCCCTTTTTGGAGTAACTGAGTTTGCTGCCCGGTTCGTCTCTGCACTCTTCGGTGTGTTTACGATCTTCGTCGTATATCAGCTTGGGAAAGAGCTCAAGGATTCCTCCGTCGGATTCGTCGCTGCGCTTCTCTTTGGCTTGAATCCATTTGTCACGTTTCTTGCCCGCCAGGGACAATTCGATACAACCATGGTGTTCTTTCTTTCCCTCGCCGTGCTCTCGTATTTGAAAATGGACATCGAAGGCAAGAGCGCTCATGCACTCGTTGCCGGTCTCGCTGTGGGAGGCGCGCTGATGACCAAGCTCTTCGTAGGTTTCGGCATTCCGCTCGCAATTGCGCTTTGGTATGTCGGCCATCCCGAACGCCGTGCTTCGGCATGGAAGCTTCTTGCTCTTTCCGCCGCTTCGATGGCAGTGGTGGCGTTGCCGTGGCATATCTACATGACTGCGGTTCGTGGTTTTGGGAATCCTCTCTTCTTTCTTGATGCCTCGGCAGTTCTGGAACGATCACTCTACGGCGTTGAAGGGAATGTAAAATCGCTCGAATGGTTCTACTTCGCGAATCAACTCCTCGTCCTCTTTCCGCTCGGCTTGTTCTGGTTTGCCCTGGGATTGTTCGAGATCTTCAAGAGCCGGGATCGCCAGTGGATGCTGCCCGCACTGTGGTTCGTGGTCTTCTTTCTGGTTTTCTCGCTCATGAGAACAAAACTCTCTGTCTACGTTCTTCCCATGCTGGTGCCTGTAGCCCTCATTGGTGCCAGGACAGTAATAGATTCCAGCCGCAACGGAAGTAGTGCACGCCTGACCGCGCTTCTCCTGGGAGGCACCGGGCTGGCGTACCTTTGGTCATCAAACCAAAGCTGGAGAAACGGTTCAAAGGCCCTCCTTTCCGATGTCCTCAGGGTTCAAAGCCCCGGAACCTCAACGCTTCTATCAATTGTCCCTTTCGCCGTTCTCTCTCTTCTTGTCATAACGCTCTGCTACCTTCTCTACAGATACGACTTGATCAAACGGATCCGATCTGTTCTGCCCATTCTGCTCGTCATCCCCTCCTTCCTGGTCAGCTTTTATAATGTCATTGGCTATGACTTGCATCAGTACAAGGATGGCGCCGCCGAGCTTGCAGCGTTTATCGACCGGAAACAGCCCGCGGGAATCGTGATCGTCGGATTTGATCGGAACCCACAGCTGACATTTTATCTTGAAGGGGCAGACATCGGATGGAGAAACGACATTGAGGTCAGACGAATCTCGCCACCAGCACACCGCTCTCAACTGAGAACCTGGCTCTCCGAACAAGTTGGCGAGTTCCCGAGTGAGACCTTGGTCATCGTAGAAAAGGACAAGATCGAGAGGTACGAGTGGGTTACCGCCGAGGAGGCGACTCCTGTCGACTACATCCTGGTTTTCGACAGCCGACGATACGCCGTGTACCAGCGGCCCACCACTTCTCAGCTTGCAATGTTCAGCGCGACAAGGATTCCTTCACCCATTGCAGGTTCTGGTGAGGAATGAATCCGTAGTTGTAGAAGTTGAAGTGCTCGATGCCCATCTCTCTCAGCACGGACATCCTCCTCTCAAATTCCTTTCTCCCACCGCTTTCGGGCAATCCCACCTGCAATCCCGCTGTCACCTCAGCACCACCCACAAGCCTCCGCAGTGCTTCAAGTGGAGCACGAAGGCTCTCGCCATCACGCATGTAAGCCAGGACTAGTAGTCCACCAGTGATTCTTGATGCATTGACAGGATCAACGCTGACCAGTTTTCTTGCAGCCGGATCGACGTGCATCAGTTGTCTCAGTTTAACCGAGCGGGCAGATTCCGCCAGGCTCTCCAGCAATGAAGCCACAACCGTCTTGCGCCACTCCAGGAATGGGTCGACAAGATCGGCAGGCATGTGATCGATATCCGGATACTGTTCAGCCCCGGCAATCGGATTTGAGAAGAATGATTCGAGTGCCTTGCGCGCAAATGCACGAAGCGCGGACAATTCTAAGCCGGCCGATCTTGCCCTCTGCTGACATGAAGTACAGAAACACACGCCGAGGAGAAATCTGGCTGCCTGGTTAAGATCGATTCCTTCTCTCTCGTGGTGGAAGCCGTGGGTGTAGCCCTGGAACTGGAGCGCCTCCAACTCGATTGTATCGACCCCGTGTGAGGCAATATCGGCCACCAAGGCACGCAGGTATTGCCTCAGATCTTCATTGCTCGGACACAGATTGTGGAAGATTGTATCCCCGAACGCATCCTCGCAGGCGATTTGCGGGTATAGCATCCCGAGCGGCGTGTTATGACAACAGACCACCCAGGAACGAGTCTTCATGCCACGATTCTCAGCTTCCTTCCTGGTTCTGCGGAGCCCGTGTCCCTGGCGGACGAGCGAATTGACTCTTGGCTTGACAAGGCCGTACCTCTTAGGATTGGGATCAAAATATACGGTTCCATCTTCTGTGAAGATGATCTTGCGCTTAGGATTATGAGGTGCCAGGAATTTTCCCGCATGGTAGGCCGTCGCCAGGCTGATGCTTGTCATTCCAGCTTCTTTCAACCTCCCCAGGACATTTTCGTACCCCTCATCGGCCAAATCCCACAGGTAGGTCCACATGGAAGCAGATCGAACGAAACCCGGAGACACAACTGCCGAGACCGGATCAAACGTTCTGTCGTTGCGTCTGACCATCGCCGCGAGCGGAATGATCGTTGATTGAAGGAATCTTCTTCGTTTCATGAGGTTCTTGTTTTTGGCTCAAGAAATCGTGATGCGGATTTTGATTGCGAATGTAGTGTGATAAACCCTGCCAGTCAAGGCCGTGCGCGGTGCAGCTCCTGAAACACTTCATCATATGCACGTGCTCCCGACCTCCCAGCGCTTGAGGCCGCCGTGCTATTTCATATGCAAACCGACGATGGCATTTACCAGGCAGAGAGCTCCTCTAGTTCTTTACTCGCAGTGAGACGCCAAAACACTTGACACGAATAGGAGATACAACTATATTAGCCATCAATCTCAAAACCTCAACTTGCCCAAGAGCGCGTTTCTAAAGCAAAGGAGGTGCCCTCCTGACGAATCGGGGTTTTCTCTCCCCGTTCATACCCTGTCTTTTTGTCACAGCGATCAACTATTCATGCAGCGAATCAACCAGAAATCCACATTCACCGTCCAACAAACGAAGGAGAACAGTATGGCTAGAAGACTTGCTACTGTTTTTGGACTACTTTTAGTCGCCGGCCTTCTCTGTACGCTCTCAGCACAGGTCACAACCTTGACGCTCGAAGGAAAGGTGATCGACAATGAGGGAAACACGATGCCGGGCGCGAACGTTGTCGTCCTGAATACGGAGACAGGCACGCGCCGAGGTGCGGCGACCAATGTGAACGGACTCTACAGGATCCTCGCAATTCCGCCAGGCACGTACACTGTAGAAGTGACGTTCATCGGGTACAAACCAATCCGCCAGCAAAACGTCACCTTTCTGACCGGCCAGCGACCGGTGATGAATTTTACGCTCGTGTCTGAGGCTGTCCAGGTTTCCGGCGTCGAAGTCGTCGGTACGAGGAATCAGCAGTTCGAACTCCGCCGCTTGGATGTTTCGACGGCCGTCGTGCGAACGCAGATTGTGGATCTTCCGTTGAATTCACGCAGCCTGATGAACCTGGCCTCGGTCGCACCAGGTATCCGTTCGTTCGCCGCGTCGGCAGGACGCGCCCTGCCTGCGTCGGGCTCACTTCCCGAGCTGCGTTTCATCAATCTCTTTGCCGACGGCGCGGAGTGGAAGAGTCTCTTCAATGGCAACCTCGTTGGCATTCCGCAGACCGGTTCACCGTATCCGCAGGACGCTGTCCAGGAATTCCGTGCCATCCTCAGTCCATTTGACGCGGAATACACGCGCGGCGGCTCATATGTTATCAGCGTTATCACCCGCCGAGGCACCAATGAGATGCATGCTGAGGTTTTTGGTTTCATGCGCAACAAGGGCCTCAATACTCGTGGACCCTTCGAAAAGACCAAGCCCGATTTCACACGCGAGCAGATGGGCTTCACGGTCAGCGGACCGATCATTAAGGACAAGTTGTTCGCAATGTTATCCTATGAGAATCACAACGAAAAGGGATACATCAGCGTCGTGCCGGGGCGTCCTGCGTATAATCCCGGTATCTGGGATCGATATGCTGGAACATTCGAGGCGCCCAATCAGAACCAAACGGGCGTGTTTCGACTCACGTATCAGCATGACAACGACAACACGATCGACTACATCTGGTCCACACGGTACCTGTCGAGCAAGACGAACTTTGGCGGAACCGTTTCTGAGCCGGGAGGTATCTACGGGCAGTATCATATCAATAGTCATATGTTGAAGTGGACGAGCATTCTCTCGCCGAAGATGTTCAATGACCTGAGTGTACGATACCTGAGATGGCGCCACCTTGAGCCCGCGATTCAGAGCGGTCCGGCGTACAGCTATCCGAATATTACAATTGGTGCATCCGGATTCCCGATCAAGGTTGAAGAGGATCATTACACGATCAACGAGAAGTTGACCTTTAACGTCGACGATTTCTACGGTCCCCACACGATCAAAGTCGGCGCAATGTTTGCGCTGGTCACGATGACGCCGTGGTTTCCGACTAGCCTGAACCCTCTCATGAGGTTTGCCGCCGATAGCAGTACCCTGCCGTTTCAGGCAACCATTGGCGTCGGCGCGTACAACCCATTGGATCCAAATGGCAAGGACGCGACAACTGACGATAAGGGCAACCTCCTGGGCTTCTACATTCAGGATCAATGGAATCCGCTGCCACAGCTGACCTTGAACCTGGGCGTTCGATATGATGTGGAAATCAATACTCTTAACAACACATTCCGCGTGCCCTGGGCTGATAGCACAAATCTCACAAGCGTCATCCCGGCGAATTTCATCAACCGCGGTGACCGAAAACAAGACTGGACGAACATTGCTCCACGTGTTTCCTTCAACTATGACATGTTTGGGACTGGTCGTACGATTCTTCGCGGCGGTTACGGAATTACGTATGATCGCACGGCGTACTTCTTCGCCTACTACGAACGCAGAGACGCGTCGTGGCGACAGTATCAAATTCAGAATCCTGGCACGACCGATCCTGCAGTCATGCGCGCGAAAGTCGCTACAGGCACAGTTGCGGCGACCCCTGCAATCAACCTGCTGAACAACCAGATGAGAACTCCACGGGTCGCCCAGTTCTCGCTTGGTATCGGCCAACAGCTCACGAACGAGTTGGGCTTCAATATTGACTATGTCAATTCGCACGGCAGCAATTTGTACGCGCAGATCAATGCCAACTACGTCAATACCGCTGTGACGCCGAGTGCCCGAGTTCTCACTTCGAAGTACGGTGACATCTACCTTTGGCAGAGCATCGCCAAGGCGTGGAACCATGGCATACTGACAAACGTCTCCTATCTCTCGGACCAGATGAGAGCTCAGCTCTCGTACACGCTTTCCTGGAGCTTCTCCGAGCAGGACGGGCTCTCGGCCTGGACCTCTCCGTCCATGCTCGCAATGCAAAGAAGCAGCACGGATGAGAGACACCGGTTTGTGTTCTCGGGAACCTATCTGCTCCCGTGGGGCTTCAAAGTCAGCGCTGTGACGACGCTCGCCAGCCCGATGCCATTCAACGTGATTGACGGCAGGGATCTGAACAAGGACAACACAACCGCGAACGACTGGATCGGCGGAAAACGGAACCAGTTCAAATCGTACAACAGCATCCGGTACTGGTATAAGATGTTCGATTTCCGTGCCTCCAAAGCCTTCTCCGTCGCAAACGCAAAGGTCGAGGTAATGTTCGACGCATTTAACCTGTTTAATTGGTTCAATGCCACTGGCTATAATGGAACGATGAACGACCTCAACGGCAATAGCAACCTGAACTTTGGACTGGCAACAGGCTCGTACGCACCTCGGCAGATGCAGTTGGGTCTCCGAATTACCTACTAGTCTCGCCTCGAGGTGCATTACCTAACGTGATACGAAGCAGGCATCCGATATTCTGGATGCCTGCTTTCTTTTTTCGTCAACAACTGGCAGTCTTGCAATGCCGCAACCGACTTCTGCGATGCGCCCCCCTTCCTATCTTTGCATGCAACCCCCTCGATCCTGTCTCGAGCTTCTGTTTCTGTTGGCACTTTCCTTCTCCCCTGTCAGGGCGCAACAATCCCTCTCCATCGAACTCATCGATTCAATAAAGTCGACTTCGGGTCCGGCGTGGGCGGCAGACAGCCGTCATCTGTACATGACAGCCGAAGGGAGACTTTGGAAGCTCCCCATTGAAAGTGGACGCCAGATCCTCGTTTCAGATGATTCTGGATTCAGCGGATCCCCGCGGTTTTCAAAGCGAGGTGATGTTCTCGCCGTGGCACACCGGAACCAGGTCTGGTTGATCAAGCCTACAACAGGGTCGGTACGAGGACGGTTCAGGGGAGTGCTCGACTCCCGTTGGGATATCACGCCATCCGGCAAAGGAGTTTTGTTCGCAGGCCGAGGCCACCTTTGGTCACGAGTTTCAAAAGACGGCCGGCATGCCCGGGTGAGAAAATCACCGGAGATGTTCGGACTCAACCAGCTTCTCGTCGACGATACGGTCGTTTGCGAGGAACGAGGCATCGTCTGGATTTTCTCTCCGTATGGATCACCGATCGAGTGGTCGCCCGACGGAACTCGACTCTACTTTCTGTCCGCCCGAACCGGCTGGAACAAGATCTGGAGCGTGGCCGCGGACGGCTCGAATCTCCGGCAGGAGACCTTCGGAGACTGCGATGACCGGGACTTTCAGGTGCTGACTGACAACTCGATCATTTTCGTGTCGAACAGAAGAAGGAAGGTCGAATGGTCATTGTGGCATCAGATGCGGGGGAGAGATCCATCATTTGTGTTTGGCGATTGGGGGACCGTGCAAGCTCCTGTTGCGTCGCCTGACGGCAGGAAGTTCGCGTTCCTCTTCTCGACTCCGGCACGCCCCCCCGAGGTTTATGTCTTCGACCGCGCCACAACCGCGCCACATCAAATCACAAAGAACGCACCGCGTAATCTTGCAATACACGCTGTGGGAGGCAGCATTTTTAACTTTCCCAGCCGCGACAGAGAAATCGAGGGTGTTCTCTTCATTCCACCGGGAGTCGACTCCAGCCACAAAGCTCCTGCCATTGTCAAGCTCCACGGGGGACCATCGATGCATGATGGACTCTCATGGAACAGTCAACTCCAGTTTCTTGCGTCGCGAGGGTACGTAGTTCTGGCAGTCAATTACACCGGAAGTGTAGGGTATGGCAAAGCGTTCGAGGAAGCTGATCGGCTTCGCATCGGGCACGAGGATTGTGATGACGTGGCCGCTGCCGCAAGCGCCCTTCAGGCACTTCCGTTTGTCCACGCCGGGCGCATTGGAGTTTGCGGATCGTCGTACGGAGGGTATTTGACAAACCTCGCCATCGGGAGATACCCGCGGCTTTTTACGGCGGCGGTGAGTTGGTTCGGTATCGCGAATTGGTTTACCAATGATGCTTTTCCACGCCTCCACCCTGTCGTCAAATACTTCTTCCGAGACCGTATGGGCGATCCGGGGGTGAATGAAGGTCTTTATCGCTTTGCCTCGCCGGTGACCTATGCAGATTCAGTGCGCACGCCGCTGCTTCTCGCTCACGGTAATGCAGACACCGTTGTGCCGGTTGGTCAGTCGGATGAATTCTATAAGTTGCTGCTTGCACGAAGCGCGAAGGTTTCATACTCTATCTATGATGGCGAAGGCCATGGTTGGTCTAGGCACGCCACGAGAGTTGATGCATTCGGTCGCATGGAACTGTGGTTCAAAGAACACTTACAGGGTAAATGATGAAATCCAAACGGCAATTCCGGACACCTCAAGGACTGATTGTTTGTTTTCTGGCCGCGACCTGTCTCATCCAGTCAAGCAGTGACGCGCATCAGGGTACCAAAGTGACCGATTCGACTGCAACAAGGATTGTCCGTCCCGGTGTGACTCACAAACAAGTGGTGTCAAGCCGAGGACCATGGATTGTCAATATTTTGCAGATCGATCTCACCCAATCCGAGCTTCACATCGGAGCCGGGAGGGCATTCGACCGATTCTTCGGACGCGAGAAGACAAGTTCCATAGCTCAACGTCACAACACCGCTGACCATGTCGTCATTGCGGCCCTGAATGCCGATTTCTTCAGCCTGAAGACAGGCGAGATTGAGAACAACAACATCATCGACGGGACATTTGTCAAGGGCACACCGATGACCGGTTCACCCTTCGACACGTTCGACAATGTTCACTCACAATTCGCGATGACTCGAAACAGGAAACCGCTCATCGATCGATTTGCATTTGAAGGAAGCATCACCTGGAGTCACGGAGTCACGACTGGTCTCACGGGCATAAACGACCTTCCCAGACTTCAGTCGCTCATCCTCTACAGCGACTCGTATGGACCGACAACTCCAACGGATACACTCAACATTCCGATCCGCGAATGGCCGCTCACTCCCGCTGGCACCCGTTTCGATACCTTGCTGTGTGTCGTGTCGGGCGAATCCTCAACCGGCGGAACTCCGATCACCACGGGCTCGTTCGTCCTTTCCGCCTACGGTCGCACGGAAGGAAGTCTCACCTCATTCCACAAAGGTGACACGGTCAAGGTCTGGACGGGGCTCACTCCGAACAGGGGACCTATTACGACGCTTGTGGGCGGTTGGCCACGACTTGTCTTGAATGGCAAGAACATCGCTGCGAATGCCGATTCACTGGAGGGAACATTTCCGAGATTTTCGGCAAACCGCCATCCGCGCAGCGGCGTCGGATTCTCGCAGGACAGCACAAAAGTGTATTTCATCATCGTTGACGGCCGGTCTGAGAAGAGCGTTGGGATGTCCCTCATCGAATTTGGAGACCTGATGATCGCGGAAGGAATCTATCAAGGCATGAACCTCGACGGCGGCGGCTCAACCACGCTGGTCATCAACGGTACGATTGTCAATTCACCGACCGATCCGGCGGGCGAACGGCCTGTTGGCAATTGCCTGCTTCTTTTCGCCACCAAACCAAAGTAGTCCCTCAAAAATCTCATATGTTTCGGTTCTTGCATAATCAGGAGGACTCGTTATGAAACGAAACCAGATTTTGTTCCGAGACATGATTCGAATCTCGATTGCTCTGCTCCTCTTTTGTACACTTGAAACCCTCGCTCAACAGAAACAAACACAGTCGATCCCTCTGAGTAACAAGATTCTCAGCCTCGAGTTCTCGAAGACTGCCGGCAAGCCGACAGTACTTTTCGACAAAACGACCGGCATGAACTTCATTTCGGAACCTGATGGAAAGACTTCGATCTGGCAAATCGACATGCTCCCGGGAACTGAGCCAGCTGTCATTACGCCCGAGATGGCAGGCTCATTTCGTTGGGAATACCCGGCCGGTCGGAAGGATCAGGTCCGATTAATCTGGGAAAAATTCACTCTCCCCTACACGCAGCCGTTGCAGGTGATTGCCACCATCACGCTCAATGCAAAGGAACCGACCAGCACCTGGACAATATCGATCAGCAAACCGGGGGAGCTGCAGGTGGAGAAAGTCCATTTTCCGAGAATTTCCGGGATCACAAAACAAACAGACGAGCGTCTGGCTGCCCCGATCTGGATGGGAGAAATGACGAAGATTCCACGAGAGGTCATCAATGGTCCGAGCAATGCACTCAAACGACTTGAATGGCCATATCCCGGAACGATGTCGCTTCAATGTCTCGCGTTCTACAAGGAGAATGGTCCCGGGCTCTATCTCTCGTGTGACGACACGGCTGCTTTCCGAAAAGCATTTGCATTCTGGGGCGATTCGACCGGAAGAGTCAATTACGAGATGTTACACTATCCGGAAAACGAAGCCACTCCGCAAACACGCTATGCACCGGCATACGGCGTAGTCATCGGCACATTCACCGGCGATTGGATTACAGCTGCCGAGCGCTATCGCGCATGGGGAACACGCCAACCCTGGGCCGTCCGAAGCCGCCTGAATCTCGGACTGGTGCCCGATTGGCTGCTCAAGACATCACTCTGGGTGTGGAACCGCGATAAACTGGAGGGCGTGCTTCCGCCGGCGGTCGACCTGCAAAACGAACTCAAACAACCTGTCAGTGTCTTCTGGCATTGGTGGCATGGATGCTCATATGATGATGGGTTCCCCGAATATCTTCCACCACGGGATGGCACTGAGAATTTCAAATCCGCTTTGGCAATGGCCCACAAAAGCAATGTTCGGGCGATTGTCTACATGAACCAGCGCCTCTGGGGAATGACTACAAAGAGCTGGCTTGAACGAGGTGCGGAAAAGTTCGCCGTCAAGGGGCTCGACGGAAAGGTCCGACCGGAAATCTACAACACCTACACACAGAAAGCGTGCGCCACGATGTGCATGGCCACATCATTCTGGCGGGATACTTATGCTGGAATTGCCCAGGAAGCTGTGCGTGATCTGGATGTAGATGGAATCTATATGGATCAGGCGTGCAGCAGCCTGCTCTGCTATGATCCGGCACACGGGCACTCCCTTGGCGGTGGTACATTCTGGATGAATGGCTTCAGGTTGCTCTCGAACGACATCAGGGCGCGCACCAAAGCGGTGAAACAGACATTGCTCGCCGGCGAGGGTGCCGGCGAGGCCTGGCTCCCCTATCTCGATCTGATGTTGACGCTTCAGGTCAGCAAGGAGCGTTATGCCCGCCCCAATAACGGATGGCACGTTATTCCCTTCTTTCAGGCAGTCTACCACTCGTACGGAATAACGTACGGCAACTACTCTTCGCTCACGATTCCGCCCTATGACCAGCTTTGGCCGGCAGAGTACGCACCGAAAGAGCCGCTGAAGCTCCTCGACAGGAAATATGCGTCCCAATTCTACATAGAGCAGGCGCGCACCTTCGCCTGGGGAAGTCAACCGACAATCTGCAACTACCGGCCTAGTCAGCGGACAGAACGAAACGACGAGATTGCTTTCGTCCTGAAGCTCGCCAAAGTCCGGCAACACGGGCTGAAGTTCCTGCAATACGGGACCTTCATGCGGCCGCCCAACGTAACATTGAGTGACATCTCCTTCACTGTCTCGCGAATCAACATCTACGCAGGGAGGCAGGGCAAGCCGACGGCAGAAACCAAGAAGAAACCGAACAGTGATGATGGCATTGACGACTCAGGCAAGGACAAAGGCGACACAAGCTGGGAATCAACATCTCCCCCCTTCATTACAGGGGCGTGGAAGGCCAAGGACGGCGCTCTGGGCGTTGCCGCCGTCAATGTTGCGACGTTGAAACTTCCATTTACAGTCGACGCGAGCCGATACGGTTTTCGTGCCGGGGATCGCGTGACCTGTATCGATGAGCGCGGCCGGAACAGCTTTGGCGTTGTCCCTGCCAATGGTCTTGTGACGATTGATGTGCCCTCGAGAGAGGCATATATCATCGAACTGGCAAAGAAGTAGCTGGAAAGAATCATCTCGTGCTCCTTGGATCCGACAACCTCT
>Ga0233425_10004936_pt1 | contig 21737 bp, 21 predicted proteins | sample Watercolumn_Towu_2_FD_181712 | JGI IMG/M metagenome (GOLD analysis project Ga0233425, IMG submission 181712) | Freshwater microbial communities from Lake Towuti, South Sulawesi, Indonesia - Watercolumn_Towuti2014_140_MG | ecosystem: Environmental > Aquatic > Freshwater > Lake | place...
ATCTTTTGCAGGAGTGTATACATAAGATCCTCCGTACAAACCATCGAATACCGGATGTTCACGAAAGGAATGAAATCCAAGCTTTCGCCCATACCCTTCATCCACAGAGGATTTATGCCGAACACCCGGAACAACGGATTCAACCCCAAGCAGGTTCAGGTACCGGAAAGCGTCGAGAGTGAGAAGCATGGAACCTCCTTCCGAAAGATATTCTCTGAGGGTTGCAAGAAGGTCCGGATCTGTCTCTTCTGGCGAGAATTCAGAGTTGTCGGGACGGTGAAACCAGATAAGATCAACGTTCCGAACCTGTTTCGGGTGCTTTTTTAATTCATGGAAAGTGGTATGCCTGACCGTGTAATGCTTTAGTGACTGAATAAACTCCAGCGCTGCAGCCCGCTCTGTATCAGCCGGCGTCAGTGGTTCCCGGCCGACGATCAGTACCTGCTGCGACGATAGCAAACCCTGGTTTGTCGGGTTATTTCCGCTCGCACCTGTGGGTTCTTTCCCTGCTGACTTCTGAATTACAATGGTATGTGTTTTGGAATCCTTCCCTTTTACTCCCTGACCAAAAACCTGAATGGAAAAGAATGGAAAAATCAGAAAAAGAAAAAAACACCGGGTACGGTTCATCATTCGATCATTTTTATAAAAGCGGATAAGGTATCAACAACAGGGAATTCCGAGGTGCGGATTCTGGCTTCCGAATTATGACCATCAGGGATCAGGATACAGTCGATCCCGATCTCCCTGGCTACTTCTGCATCATGAAGTGTATCCCCGATGAAAACGAGTTTGTCCGGCGGCAGATCCAGATCCCTGATCAGGCGGAATCCCACTTCCGTTTTCCCGTGAGCATAGTGATCATCCAATCCATATACTTTCTGGAAGAATGGTCTGACACCCAGATTGACGGTTTCTGCCAGCAGTTCCTTCTGTTCCCTGGCCGACAGGATGGACTGCAGAAAACCTTTGCGCTGACAGTAGGAGAGAAGTTGGTTCACTTCAGGGTGTAGCCTGCATTCATGCTGACGCCGGTTATACAGGATCATGAACTCCATACCGACTATCTCAAACGGCTCTTCCCGGAAATCAAAGCCCAGGTTCAGGTAATAGTCCCTGACCGGAAACATGAACATTTCACGGTACCGCTCAAGAGTCAATGCCGGAAGGTGACGCTTTGAAAGCATGCCGTTCATTACCTCCACACACAGCCAGGCGTCGTTCAGGAGGGTGCCGTTCCAATCCCAGATAAGATGCAAATACCGGTCCAGGTTCATCTGCTGAAAACCTTACCTTTGCGGGCATGGCGGAGGATCCGCCATCCGCAAAAGCCGTTTGCGAATGTAGGAAAAACCTTCGAATCGTGGAGTTTGCTTCGCTTCTGACAGAACTGGAAGTGTTAAGGGATTGTGATCAATGTCCCAGGGGTTGCCATGCCAACAGGTTTTCATCGAACCTGGGTTATTGCCGTGCCGGAACAGGTTTTATCATCTCTTCAATCTGTATTCACTGCGGAGAAGAACCGGTTATTAGCGGACCTCACGGGATATGTAACATTTTCTTTTCTCATTGCAACCTGCAGTGCATTTACTGCCAGAACGATCAGATCAGCAATAACCGTACAGATCATTCCGGGGACCTGATGAGCTTGGATAAAGTGGTCTCCAGGATTTTACAGGTATTGAATACCGGAATCCCCAATGTCGGATTTGTTTCTCCATCGCATTTCATTCCCCAGATGAAATCTATCATTCGTGCCGTCGAGCAATCCGGCCGCAAGCCGATCTGGGTGTACAACACTAATGGATATGATAAGATTTCTACCCTTCGCTCGCTTGAAGGGATTATCGATGTTTACCTCCCTGATCTGAAATACATGGACGCTGCACTTGCCTCCCAACTGTCCGATGCTCATGATTACCCGGAAGTAGCGGGAGCTGCCTTGAAAGAAATGTACAGGCAGAAAGGATCCACTCTCCGGATCAGTGATCAGGGATATGCCGAATCCGGGATTCTCGTCCGGCACCTCGTTCTTCCTGACCAGCTGGATAACACAAGGAAAGTTCTTGCTTTCATTGCAAAAGAGGTCTCTCCCGATCTGCATATAGGATTGATGTCCCAGTATTACCCGACCGCCGCGGTTTACACACATCCATTTCTGCGAAGACGGCTTTCACGGGAGGAATACCGCAAGGCCCAACAGATCATGGAGGATTTCGGATTGTACCGTGGCTTCGTCCAGGGTATGGATAGCTATAACCATTATCGCCCTGATTTTGACAAAAACCATCCGTTCGAACAGGATTAATCTTTATTTTTGAACTTTTAAAATCACGTATATGAAAGAGATTAGCATGTTATGCACATTGCTTTTCCTGAGTTTTGCATTCCCGTCCTTTTCTCAGGATACAGTGAAGGAGAAAAAAGCTGACTCGGGATATGTGTTCACAGAAGTGATCCGGCTGCCTGCAACGCCGGTTAAAAACCAGCACAGGTCAGGAACCTGCTGGAGCTATTCGACGGTTTCTTTTCTGGAGTCGGAACTGCTTCGATTGGGAAAAGACACTTTTGACCTGTCGGAAATGTTTATCGTCTATAAAACCTATGCGGATAAAGCCCCTCTTTACGTGCGTTTCCAGGGCAAACACAATTTTGCCGGTGGAGGCGCCGCGCACGACGTAACGTATGTCCTGAAAAACTACGGATTGATTCCGGAGGAAATTTATACCGGACTGGTCATTGGGGAAGACAAACCCGTTCACGGAGAAATGGACGCGTTGCTGGAATCGTATGTTAATACCGTGATCAAGAACCCGAATAAAAAACTCAGCCCGGTGTGGCACAAAGGATATACAGGTATCCTGGATGCCTACCTCGGGGAGGTTCCGGATAAATTCTCCTACAAAGGAAATGAATATACCCCGCAGTCCTTTGCAAAAATGCTGGGCCTGAACCCTGCCGACTATGTGGAGGTCGCATCCTTCACCCATCATCCTTTCTATTCACGTTTTATTCTGGAAGTCCCCGATAACTGGTTGATGGAGGAGGTCTATAATGTGCCCCTGCAGGATATGATGCGTATACTGGACAACTCCCTCGAGAACGGCTATACGGTTGTTTGGGGAAGTGATGTTAGCGAAAAAGGATTCTCATGGAAGAACGGGGTGGCTATCGTCCCTGATAAAAATGCCCCTGAAATGGCCGGATTGGAACAGGCACGCTGGGAGAAACTGACAGAGAAAGAAAAAGAAGAGCTGCTGTACAAGTTCAACAAACCGGTTCCGGAGAAAAAAATCACCCAGGAAATGCGCCAGGATGAATTCGATAACTACCAGACCACCGATGACCATGGCATGCATATCATTGGATCGGCCAATGACCAGCAGGGTAATACCTATTACATAGTCAAAAATTCATGGGGTTTGAACGACCATAAATACAAGGGCTATTTCTACGCTTCCAGACCCTTTGTGGAACTCAAAACCATGAACATTATGGTGCATAAAAACGCCATTCCGCTGGATATCCGGCAGAAACTGGGACTTTAATCCAGGCATCCCCGACAGCAGGTAATCCATCTTCTTCGGCTTCGGAAACTGGTGAAAAACGGGCTCTTCAGGCAGCCGGCAGACGGTCGTGTTACCTCATTGGATTTAATAACTACGTCCTGGTTGCCTTTGTCAATACACTGAGCAAAGCGGTGCAGGCAGTGTCTATTTCAGCCAGCGTGACGGTAAGCGGAGGAGCAAGACGGAAAGTTGCCGGTTGAAAAAGATACCAATCGATCAAGAGTCCATTGGCAATCGTTTCTTCCGTAATGAACTGCCTCTTCTCCGGATCGGCCAGTTCAATGCCCAAGGCCAGTCCTTTTCTCCTCAGGGATCGGATTATGGGATGCCCCTTCAGATTTGATTCGATCCTGGCTCCTTTCAGTTCCACTTCAGATAAAAGATCTCCTGAACACAGTATTTCAAGTCCGGCCATACCTGCAGCACAACTGACGGGATGACCTCCGAAAGTTGTGATATGGCCCAACTCAGGATCGGATGCCAGTGTGCACATGATCTCTCTTGAGGTAATAAATGCGCCCAGAGGCATGCCGGCACCCAAAGCTTTGGCCAAAACAAGGATATCAGGAACTACTCCAAAATGCTCAAATGAAAAGAGCTTTCCCGTCCGTCCGAAACCCATCTGGACATCATCCACCACCAGAAGAGTCCCTGTTTCGGAGCAGCAGTTCCGAAGCTCTTCCAGGTAGCCTTCCTCCGGAAGAACCAATCCGGCCTCCGCCTGGATGGTCTCCGCGACAACGCAGGCTGTCTTTGATGAGATTCGTTGCAGGTCCTTGAAATTATTGAATTCCAGGAACCTGACATGAGGGAGCAGTGGCCTGAATGCTTGTTTCATTTCCTCCTTCCCAAGGATGCTGAGGGCTCCCTGGGTTGAACCATGATATCCATTATCAAATGCAATGATCTCCGGCCGTCCTGTGTACCGCTTTGCCAGCTTGACCGCCCCTTCTATGGCTTCACTGCCTGAATTCACGAAGAATACCGTCTGAAGTGGATCCGGAAGAAGCGTTACCAGCTTCTGGGCGAGCAATACCTGCGGGGATTGTACAAAATCACCATAAACCGCGAGATGCAGGAAGCGGTCCAGTTGCTTCCTGATGGCCTTCAGTATCTCCGGGTGACGGTGACCATAGTTGTTTACTGTTATTCCTGAAATGAAATCCATGTATTGCCGGCCCTGGCTGTCGGTAACATAGAGTCCTTCTGCTCCGACGATCTCTACGTCTATTGGGTGAAGAGAAGGCAATCCAAGGTACTGGTAAAACAGATCCCGGTGGGTCATAAAAAGGTTGATCAGACGAAAATACAACTTTCTTAAATTTGCCGTCTTACCCTGCATCATATAATCTGGGCTATGAAAGATAAGGTCGTTATTATTACAGGAGCTTCTTCAGGCATTGGGAAAGCGCTGGCGTTTGAATGCGCAGCCCGCGGCGCCAGACTGACTTTAGCCGATATCCAGAATGAACAACTGAAAGCAATTGCGGAGCAGCTTGCAGCAGCCGGCACCGATCTCGTCACCTGTGAAACCGATGTGACAGTTGAGGCAGATTGCCATCGTTTGATCACCGCAACAGTAGATCATTTCGGCCGGCTGGATGTTATGATAAATAACGCGGGGATTTCTATGCGGGCACTGTTTGAGGAGGTCGATCTGGAGGTGATCAGGAAGGTAATGGCCGTAAACTTCTGGGGAGCAGTTTATTGCACCAGGTATGCTCTTCCATACCTTCTGAACACCGGGGGTTCAGTGGTGGGAATATCCTCTGTGGCAGGATTTAAAGGATTGCCGGGGAGGGCGGGGTATTCTGCATCCAAGTTCGCACTTCAGGGATTCCTGGAAGTGATCCGGATCGAAAACAGGAAAAGAGGTCTGCACGTGCTCACCGCCTGCCCGGGCTTTACCCGGTCCAATATTAGGAATGTAGCTCTCTCTAAAAACGGTACTGCCCAGGGAGAGTCCCCTCTTGATGAATCAAAACTGATGCCTGCAGAGGAAGTGGCTCAGAAGATCTGCACGGCCATCCAACGGCGAAAATCCCTGCTGATCCTCACTGCCCAGGGGAAAATGACGGTTCTCCTGAATAAGTTCTTTCCGGCCTTTATGGATAAAATGGTATTCAACCACATGGCTAAAGAGCCGGATTCTCCCTTTACCTGATCACCCGCGTGGGTGGTACTGAATTATAGTGCTCCGGAGATATTCACGGTCGAGGTGAGTATAGATCTCTGTCGTGGTGATCGATTCGTGACCGAGCATCTCCTGGACTGCCCTGAGATCCGCGCCGCCCTCCACCAGGTGGGTTGCAAAAGAGTGGCGGAAGGTATGCGGACTGATGTTCTTGTGAATCCCCGCCTTATCGGCCAGTTCTTTTACTATGGTGAAAATCATGGCACGGGTTAGCTTTGAACCACGACGGTTAAGAAAAAGGATATCTTCGTGACCACGCATGATTTGCTGAAGCTTCCTTACCGAATCCATGTAACGGCGTATCTGCTTCTGGGCAATCCCTCCGACTGGCACCAGCCGCTCTTTGTTTCCTTTGCCGATGACCCGGATAAATCCTTCACGGAAATGCAGACAGGAGATCCGGAGATCGATCAGCTCCGATACACGTAATCCGCATCCGTACAGGGTTTCAAGTATCGCCTTGTTACGCTCCCCTTCGGGCTGGCTCAGGTCAATCGCACTGATCAATGAATCAATCTCGGCAATGCTCAGAACAACCGGGAGCTTTCTGCCTACTTTGGGGGACTCCAGCAACTCTGATGGATCTTTCAGGATCAGGTTCTCCGCTTGCAGGTATCGGTAGAAAGATCTGATTCCGGATGTGATTCTGGCCTGACTGCGCGATGTCATTCCGGATTCCATAATCCATTTCAAAAAGGCTTGCAGATGATGCAGTTGCACCGCAGAAGGAAGGAGTTCTTGGCCGGAATCGTTCAGATACTTCGATAGCAGCTTTACATCATGCAGATAGGCCTCAACACTATGAGCGGATAATGACTTCTCAAGCTTCAGAAAAGCATGATAACTACGGAGATACGTTTCCCATTTCATAAATTTGCCGGATGCAGTTCCGGATTCCTAAAATAAAGATTTTCCAGGCACCATAGGATATTTGCAAGAAAAAGTATACTTTTGCAGTCCGAAACAGGTTAGGATCAGATGGCGAAAAAAACTAAAGATCAGAGAATCCAGGTGATCCTGGAGTGTACCGAACAGAAGAACACGGATGTACCAGGTATCTCCAGGTACATAACCACCAAAAACAAAAAGAATACTTCGGAACGGCTGGAAATGAAAAAATACAATCCATACCTCAAAAAGGTCACGCTCCATAAAGAAATCAAATAATATTCCCTATGGCAAAAAAGGTTGTTGCGACATTTAAAGGGGCTTCTTCAAAAGATATTACCAAAGTTATCAAAATGGTAAAATCTCCGAAAACCGGCGCATATACATTCAAGGCATCCATGGTGCCAAATGATAAGATAAAAGACTACCTGGCAGGTAAAGAAAATTAATTCATTGTTTCTGTCTATGGTGAAAGCTTTTTTCTGTTGGAAAAAAGCTTTTTATGTTTCCGTTGATCTGAAAGGTAATGGTTGATCTGTTGAAGATTTTTTCAGGAGGGAAGAGGGAAAGCCTTGACAGAGGGCTGGAAAAAACAAAAAGCTCCCTTCTTTCCAGGATTTCCCGGACGCTCATCGGTAAATCCAGGGTGGATGATGAAGTATTGGATAACCTGGAGGAGATCCTAATCCATTCCGACGTGGGGGTGGAAACCACACTTCGGATCATCGACCGGGTGCAAAAACGGGTGACCGTAGAGAAATACCTGGGGGCTGCGGAACTTAACACTATTTTGAAAGAAGAGATCTCCTCCCTTTTAAAGGAAGCGGACCCCGGGCAACCAGGTTCCGTTTCTTCCGGAAATGGAGCAACTCCGTATGTCATCCTCGTTGTAGGAGTCAACGGAGTAGGGAAGACAACAACCATTGGAAAACTGGCATGGCAATTCAAACAAGCTGGAAAAAACGTAATCCTTGGAGCAGCGGATACGTTCCGGGCAGCTGCCGTTGACCAGTTGACCATCTGGGCCGGGCGTGTCGGAGTACCGGTCGTCAACCATGGTATGGGAGCAGATCCTGCTTCAGTTGCGTTTGATTGCGTTAAAACGGCGATCAGCAGCAAAGCTGATGTTGTGATCATCGATACTGCCGGCCGGTTGCACAACAAGGTAAACCTGATGAATGAGCTTTCCAAGATCCGGAGGGTCATTCAAAAACTAATACCGGAAGGGCCCCAGGAAGTCCTTCTGATACTGGATGCCTCCACTGGGCAAAATGCCTTCGAACAGGCCCGGCAATTTACCGAAGCTACTGAGGTAAATGCAATCGCATTGACGAAGCTGGACGGGACAGCAAAGGGAGGGGTCGTGATAGGCATCTCAGATCAGTTCCGAATCCCCGTCAGATATATTGGTGTCGGCGAGAAGATAGAAGATCTGCGGCTCTTTGACCGCATGGAATTCGTTGAAAGCCTGTTTACCTTATAATCCTGTTTACGCCTGATTTCCCGGGAGAAAAAAATCGGACTCGTCTCAATGGGGTGCGCCAAAAACCTCGTGGATTCCGAACAATTGCTGAAACAACTGGAATGCAGCGGATTTACCGTAGTGTTTGATCCCGGCTCATCCATCAGGCTGGATGCACTGATAATAAATACCTGCGGCTTTATTGAATCAGCAAAACGGGAATCCGTCGATACCATATTGCACTATGTTTCTCTGAAAAAGAATGGGAAAATAAGGAAACTCTATCTCATGGGCTGCCTTACGGAGCGATACCGATCCGAGTTACAAAAAGAAATACCGGAGGCTGATGGTATATTTGGGGTCAATGAACTTCAAAAAGTCATTACTGCCCTGGGTGGAACCTATCGTCAAAACCTTCTTGGCGAACGGCACCTTACCACGCCGGGCCATTATGCATATCTGAAAATAGCGGAGGGATGCAGCCGGAGATGTTCATTCTGCACCATTCCGGGCATCAGGGGGCCGCATCTGTCGAAACCGATGGATGCGGTGATCCGTGAAGCAGAAATCCTGGCTGCCTCAGGTGTCAGGGAACTGCTTGTCATTTCCCAGGATACTACCTATTACGGCATCGACAGATACGGCCGGAGAAAGCTGGCGGAACTGCTGCGCCGGTTGTCGGAAATCAACGGGATAGAATGGATACGGTTACATTATGCCTATCCCGAGTCGTTCCCTGTGGAAGTTATGGATTTGATAAGCGAGGCACCACATATATGCAAATATCTGGATATTCCGCTTCAGCATATAAGTTCCCGAATACTACGGTCAATGAAACGAGGGTTGACCGGAGACAAAACACGGGCCTTGATCCGGACCATCAGAGAAAAGATCCCAGGGATAACCCTGCGTACCACCTTCATCACCGGATATCCAGGTGAAACAGATGAGGAATTCCGGGATCTCTGCAGTTTCGTAACGGAAACACGGTTTGACCGGATGGGAGCGTTTCCTTATTATCGTGAGGAAGGTACAGCTTCATCACTCATCACGGATAATATACCTGTACAACTTCGTATGTCAAGGCTTTCCATGTTGATGGGAATGCAGGAAGAAATCTCCTTACAGTTGAACCAGGAAAAAGTCGGCCGGAAACTCAAAGTGATTATCGACTCCAGGGAAGGGGAGCACTGGACAGGAAGAACAGAAGCCGACTCCCCGGAAGTGGACCAGGAGGTGATCGTCAGGGATACGGGAATTCCCCTGAATCCGGGCGAGTTTCACCAGGTGATGATCGATAAAGCAGGCACCTTTGAATTGTATGGATATGTCACTGAATAAATTCCTGACAAATAGTACTTTTGCCAACAAAACCTATCGAATATTAAGTGTCTGCCTGCTGGCAGGCGTGCGACCATTGAAAATAAAAAACAAACAAATGAAAACAATCTTCAGTCTGGCCTGTGCATTACTGATGCTTGCTCCAACAGCACTTTTTACGCAGACATCAGATTCCCTGGAAAGCAAACAGGTATCGAATCAAATGAATGACCGGGGGCTTAAAACCGGCCATTGGACCGAACGATCCGGTGAATTCACATCAACTGGAATTTATTTGGATGGCTTGAAAGACGGAACATGGGAAACCTATTATTCAGGAAATATGATATCAAAACTGGAAACGTTTGCCGCAGGGCAGATGGACGGTATCCAGATTCAGTTCGATAAAAAGGGGAAGGTAACCGGTATCGAGCACTATGCAAAGAATAAACTGGACGGCCTGGCGCTGACATACAGTCCGTACAGTTCACAGGTCCTGAAAGAACAACGGTTCAGGGATGGGATGCTGGATGGTTTGTATCGGTCCTATTATGATAACGGGAAAGTCCAGGAAGAAGCCTTTTATCTGCATAATCAGAAAAACGGTCCGTCAAAGTGGTTCAGCCGGGAAGGGCGTCTAATCGCTATTTATAATTACCGGGATGGCCAGTTTGAGGGATACCAGAGGAACTTCTACGAAAATGATACTACCTCCTCCCTGGTAAATTATGTAAATAATAAAATGGAAGGAGTATACAAGGAATATTACCGGAATGGAAAGTTGAAAATATCAGGGAATTATATCAGTGGGATTAAAGAGGGCCCCTGGACCGAATATGATGAGACGGGGAAGGTGATATCAGTGATCAAATATAAAAACGGTGTACCCAAATAAAAAGACTTTAAACACAAACAGGCAACGAATTGTCCGGAGGAGTGTCTGTAATGTGAAAGGATGGTGATTACCGATAGCGGTTCCGGATCACATAGTCTTTACGTGCCGGTTTGGATTTGTACCCGTATCTGATACCGTAATTGCTTCGGTTTTTCTTCAATTTACTGCTCTTGTAAGCAGAGTTTGCTTTGCACAGTTCCTTCCTGGCAGAACAGGACGAGGAACCCGGCAATATGGCAACACTGATCAGCAATATGAATAGTAACTTCAGGGCTGTTGGCATGGCAAATATTTGAGCGGGTAAATTTAATCAATTAAGGAATAAAAACGGGAAAAATGTTTATCTTTGTTGAGTCTCAGAATGAATAATAACCATGAAATACATACAGTTAACAAAAACGAATGATATGAAAAAACTACACTTTCTCACGGCATGCTGGTGCCTGGTTGCTCTCCTGCCTTTGTTGACAATTGCGCAAAAAGTAGAATGGGTTGAGCAGGTGATAGTAGGCAACGGAAATAAGTTTGAGGCAACTCCACCCTATATCGATTATGTGACAGTTCAAACTTACGATCCTTCCAATGGATCCACTTCGGTTTTTGATGTGATAAAGACACAGTCGGTACAGGATGTGCTGATTGCCAATCAGAAGATTTACGTGGCCGCGCAGGACTCGATAATCATGTATGATGCGAACACCTTGCAGCGCCTGGCTGCGGTGGCTGACTCCGGCCTCAGCCGCCTGCACGTATTCAACAACCGGTTGGTGGTTTCCAAGCAGTTCCCTATCGTACGGTTCTTCGTGGAGGTTCTGGATGCAACCAGTCTGGCACTGATCGCACGGATACAGAACCTCTCCGGCGATTGCAAAGGGATTCTCAGCACCAAGGATTCCCTGTACGTGGCTGTCAATGGAGGCTACCTGGCAACGGAAGGAAAACTGGCTGTGATCGATTTCAACACATGGACTCTCTCCAGGGAAATCAACTTTGGCCCGAATGCAGTGGGAATCAACGATATCTATAACTATGGCGGGATCATTTTCTCGGTGAATGAAACTCCATTCGGAAATCCAGATGTTGGAAGTATAACTGCATATAGCACCTATTCCCTTGCTTACACGAATTATGTGCTTAATCTCAGGGTAGGGAATGGTTCTGGCATGAAAAACAGCGGTGTTATTGAGCCCCTGCTGTACATTACATTAAATAATGGGATCGGCTCGTTTAATCTGGATACCAAACAAATAGCAGACACAACTATTCTGCCTGATCCGGGATTTACAAACCATATTTACTTTACCTCCTATAATGTGGATTATGTGAACAACTACCTGTATACTAATATCGGAAACCGGGTCACTTTCGGCATCAATGTCGTGGCGGATACCCAGGGGGATTCTATCACATCCTTTCCTACGGGTTTCAATACCGATGCCATTGCATTGGATTACCGAACCCCTGTTTATATCGGAGAACCGGAATCTGCAGTGGGTAAGCTGGCGCTTTATCCTAATCCGGTTGAAAATACCCTTCGGGTCAGGTATACAGGATCGTCCACGGTTCATGAGATCAGGATACTGGATATCACTGGCAGGACTGTTTTCCAGCAGACTGCGGAAGATTTGAGGAAAGGTCAGTGGATCAGTTGTGCAGGTTTTCCATCAGGTCTGTATTTCCTGACTGTAAGAGCAAGCGACATAATCCTTTCTTCAAAATTCATCAAGAAGTAAGGATCCATGAACCTTGTGCCTGAATCAATAAAAAGGTTACTGTTTCTGTCACTGCTCCTGGTGTCGCTACTGCCTCCGGGTTGGACGCAGTTTCCACCTCCTGCAGGTCAGCCGGGTACAACAGCCATCTACAAAGACAGCAGTGTTTTTAAAACCTGGGCATCCCAGTGTTCAGTGAACAGGGGCTTCATTAACTTTGTGGATACAACGGTCACTTTCCAGGGTTCCAATAAGGCGTCTTACGGGATGGACGCTGACGGAACAAGCCTTCCCGACAACTTTGTCGTGAGCCTTGGAGACAGGGGAGTGGCAACTCTCCAGTTTCCGGGCTATATCTATAACGGCCCCGGCCCTGATTTTGCTGTATTTGAGAACGGATTCGGGGACGATTTTCTGGAACTCGGATATGTGGAAGTTAGCTCCGACGGTCAGCATTTTATCCGCTTTCCTGGTGTGTCTTTAACCCCTGAATCTCCACAGATTCCTACATTCGGAACCCTTGACGCCACCAAAATCCACAACTTCGCAGGAAAATACAGAGTTTTTTACGGGACCCCCTTTGATCTTTCCGATATATCCGACAGTTCCGGTATCAGCCTGAATGCGATTACACATGTCAGGATCACCGATGTGGGAGGGAGTATCCTTCCCGGGTATCAATCATTTGACTCCCAGGGCCATGTAGTTAACGATCCATGGCCAACCCCGTTTAATACCTGCGGATTCGATCTGGACGCGGTTGGAGTGATTCACTTTGCTGCATTGGCCCTGGATGATCCGGGTAACTCTTTCTTTCTTCGGGTATATCCAAACCCCGTTCAAACAATACTGCATATTCAAAGCCCGGTGGTTTCCTCCATTGAGATTATACTGTATAATTCAATTGGCCTTAAGGTATTTTCAAACCGGTCAGTCGCCCAGGCCCCGGTGGATTTCGACATGACAAGCCTACCTGCCGGGATATACTATCTAAAGTGTATCAGCAACTCAGGCCTTGTCCCTGCCGTTAAAGTTATCAAATTATAGGCAACCTGAAGCGGGAAGCGTGTCGAGGGAAATCGGTTCAAAGGGCTCAGGATTCATTGTTGTTTTTTTCTTCTTCATCACGCTGAAAACGGTCTTTCCGCAGTCAGGCAGCGATACGGTCAGATTAAAGGAAGTTGAGATCAAGGCGGGTTTTCAGATTGATAACAGGGGCTTCAAGCGGGTGAAAATGGACTCTACAATCCTGATCCCCAGGATGGAGATGAGCCTGGGCACCCTTCTTTCCCAATACTCAACAATCTTTATTAAATCGTACGGAGCCAGCAATCTGGCAACCCCATCGTTCAGGGGAACCACTGCACATCACACCCAGGTAGAATGGAATGGGATCAATATCAATTCTCCCATGCTGGGTCAGATTGACCTTTCCCTGGTTCCGGTCTCCCAGTTTGAAGGCGTCGAGATTCTGTATGGCGCTGCAGGAATCACAAGGACCAGCGGAGCATTCGGTGGGATTGTGAACCTGGCATCCGGGCCTGATTGGTTAAATAAAACCAAGGTTACACTGTCACAGACCCTGGCCAGTTTTCAGAATTTCACGACTGACCTTTCTGTATCACTTGGAAACACAAATTTCCAGTCTTTGACAAAAATGAACCTCGGATCAGGTAAGAATGATTTTCCGTTTTTCAATGATTATGCCGATAGTGTCATGCGACAGGCCAATGCAGGAAATCTGCAGATCGGCTTTTCAGAGGATGCTTTTATAAAAATCAGAAACCGGCATTTGATCACGGGCCGACTCTGGTATAGCTCTTCCAGGCGTGAAATTCCGCCTTTGAACACAAATCCTGATCCCAGTCATGACGAGAATCAGGAAGACAGGTCATGGAAAGGGGTTCTGGAATACAAGTATGTGGAAAAAGCATTCAATTTCACCATCCGGAGTGCTTTTGTGAACGATTTCCTCCATTATAGGTACAATGGATTGGTGGATGCCAAGCACCGGTATAGCTCTTCAATAAACCAGTTTCGCCTTGCCTTTTCCGGATTCCGTCGGTGGACCATAAACCCGGGTGTTGACTATACATACAGCTGGGTCAATTCCGATGCCTATGCCGGGCAGAAAAGAAGGACTGTCCTTGCGGGTTTTACCGAGGTTATATTCATTCCGTCGAAGAAATTATCGCTTTCCTGCATCGCCAGGGAAGAAGTAGTGGATGGATTATTGATGCCTTTTATTCCCGCTCTTGGAGTAGAATACAGGCCATGGCCGAACCCGAATATTTCCTTTTCCGGAAATATATCCCGAAATTACCGGTACCCGTCCCTGAATGATCTTTACTGGGAAACCTGGGGGAATCCCGATCTGCTGCCCGAAATCAGCTATTCCGCCGAAGGGGATATAACCTGGAACTGGCTAAGTAATGACAAGACTTTCTTTATGGAGATCGAAATTACTGGTTATTATATCCTGCTGAAGGACATGATCGTATGGACTCCTTCATCCTCAGGTAGTTCCGTTTGGATACCCGAGAATATCAGTGAAGTCCTTTCCAGAGGACTGGAATTCGGTATAAATGCCAGTATCCTCCTCGGTAAAACATCTCTCGATTTAAATGGCACTTATAATTACTGCAGATCAACATATGAAAAACAACTTACCCCGGATGATGCTTCTTTGGGGAAGCAACTGATATATACCCCGGTAAATACAGCAAATACTTCTTTAAGAATCTCCAGAAAAAATTTCTATTTTTCATACATTTTCAACTACATAGGCAGAAGATATACCGGGAAAGACAATCTGACCTATATGCCTGGTTATAACTTGTCGAATATCTTTTTTGGGAAAAATATTCACATGAATAAATTTGTTTTATCTTTACAACTTGAAATAAATAATTTATTTGATTTGGATTACCAATCAGTCGTGAACAGGCCCATGCCGGGGAGAAATTTCGCGTTGACCATTCGGGGTAATTTTACGGATAAATCAAATAAATAATGTTCAGGGATATATACAGAATCCGCGTGGCAGAAAAGTTCTCCTTTTTCCTGTTGCTTTCTGTTTTCCTGTTTTCCTGTTCTAAAGAACCGGTCAGGGAGCAAAAACCGCCACCGGACCCGCCTCCTCCTGCAGATACAACGAATTATAAATACGGATTCTTCATTGTCAATGAAGGGAATTTCAACTGGGGAAATGCATCGGTGACATTCATCGATTCTGCAACTGGCCTTGCTGAACAGGACATCTATCAACTGGCTAATAACCGCCCCCTGGGCGATGTCGCCCAATCGATGAAAGTGTTCAGGGAAAGAGCGTTTATCGTGGTGAACAACTCCAACAAGGTGGAAGTGGTGAACCTCAGGGATTTTGAATCGGTGAAAAGCATTGAAGGTTTTAATTCGCCCAGGTATATCGAATTTGTGGATTCTGCTAAGGCCTATGTGACAAACCTTCATAAGGATATATCGGTCATTGACCTGAACACGTTAACTGTCACCCATTCCATCCCCACACCTGAGTGGACGGAAGGTATGGTAAGATACCAGCAATACATGTTCGTGACCTGTGTTGGTTCATTCAACGAACCGAATTCCAAGAGAAAAGCGAAAGTCCTTATTATCAATACGAAAGAAGACCGAATAGTGGATAGTATCCAAACAGGTAAAGAACCCATGGGGATTGTTATCGATAAAAAATTGAAACTATGGGTGTTATGTTCCGGCGGATGGGATGGATATGAACCACCCGTTCTGGTGAGGATCAATCCGGACCTTAGGGAGGTTGAAAAAGCATTTATATTTCCGACATCTGCTGAAATTCCAGATAGACTCGCCATCAATCCTTCCGGGGATACCCTGTATTATCTGAAAAACGGGATCTTTCAAATGGCGGTAAACTCTGCATCCCTTCCAACCCAGGCTTTTATACCTTCTTCAGGAAGATTGTTTTATGGATTGGCGATTCATCCAATAGACGGTACCATTTTCGCGACAGATGCGATTGATTACGTTCAGGATGGTAAGGGGTATGAATTCTCCAGTTCAACCGGTGCCCAGATCAATGTCTGGCAGGCAGGCCGTATCCCGGGATCGTTTTGCTTTGGCCAGCAACAGAACCGGAAAACCATTCAATAGCACTTTTTATGACCGAAATTGCTGAAACCCGCTGGATGGGTAATATGGCTTTTGAAGCGACCATTGACGGATTTCCTGTCCGGATGGATACCACACCTGGCTTGGGAGGAACCGGTTTTGGCCCAAGGCCTAAACCAATGATACTCAGTTCACTGGCTGGATGCACTGGAATGGATGTTGTGTCGATTCTCTCCAAGTCAAAGGTCCCGTTCATCGGATTGAAAATCGAAGTTTCAGGTGATTTGTCAGAACAGCATCCAAAGTATTATCAAACAATCCGCATCGTGTATCATTTCTGGGGGCCCGGCTTTTCCGGGAACACCGACATTTTAACTAAAATTACACGGGCTGTGGAGCTTTCGGGCGGGAAATACTGTGGTGTGAGCGCAATGCTGAAGAACTCCTGCGATATCTCTTATGCAATTCAACTGCATAATTCAGAGTAGATCCCTGATAACCTCTTTGAATTCACTCAGGATCATGGCCGTAGCACCCCAGATGACCTGATTCCCGGATACTACATACGCCGGCACTTTCATCCGGATCCCGAGGGGAAGCCTGATTTTCCGGACCGATTGGTTTTCTTCATCAAATAGTTCCGCGATCCCAACTTCAATGACCTCTGCCACTTCGTTGGGATCCCGGATGAATTGCGGGCGATGTGCAGTCCATCCGATAAACGGCGAAACCAAATACCGGCTGGGGGGAATATACAGATCTGTAAGCCTTCCGATGATATGGACCGACTCCGGGTGTATGCCGATTTCCTCTTGCGCCTCTCTTAGTGCTGTTTTCATCAGGGTTTCATCATCGGGTTCAAACTTTCCACCAGGCAGGCTGATCTGTCCCGAATGCACACCGCCATAATCGGGACGCTTCATAAGTACAGTGAATGCTTCCCCATTTACTGGAAATAATAAAATCAGTACACTGCTGTATGTGGGATGAAGCGGCTTTACTGAAGATGATATCTCAAGGAACCTCCTCATGGACGACATTTTCAACTGCGCGTTTATTCCCGGCAGCGGTTGAGCAACTGCGGAAGTCGTTTGAAGAATAAAAGCATTGAAATCCATTGGGAAACTGTCGGGATCAAAAGTAGTATTTATCAAAAAAAGTGTACCTTGTGCTTTCAATCATTCTTATGGTCAGGGAAAAAAGCACTCCGGCAGAATCCCCCGGCAGCAAAACGATACAACCTTGCCACTTGATCCTCTTCAATGATGAGATAAATTCTTTCGAGTTTGTAATCAAGACATTAATGGATGTTTGCGCCCATGACTTCATCCAGGCAGAACAATGTACCTGGATCGCTCATTTCAAAGGAAAATGTCCGGTCCGTTCCGGATGCTTTGATGAACTGAAACCCATGCACGACGAGATGAGTAACCGCGGATTAACGGTTTCCATCGAATCATGAACATTTTATCAACATCTTATCAACAGTGCTGTTTTTCGGTTTTTTAATGCCCTTGTAATCAACCAGTTTTGCAGGCTGGGATATGAACATTCTGTGAATAGAACCGGTGAATAGATTGTGAATTGATTTGCCGGTCAGAATAAGCACGGTATAATGTTGATTTGGTCGGGATTACTGCTCAGTGCATCACACGGGTAGAATTTCACTCCTGAACTTTAACGGAAATCTCTATCGTGCCTTCATCCTCTCCGGTAATGAGGTCAACTCTCAGTAATCCCTTTTTCCCGGCACCGGTTATAAAAGCGATAAAATCATGAACCGCCAGATTGCTGACCTTTGGTTCAGTAACACCTGTCTGAGTCAATACAATGATCTGGGTATCATCCTGAATGGCATCCCAATCGACCGGATCCGTGATTTTTTTAAACAGGGTCGGGTTCAGTACTGCCCATGTCTGAAGGCCGTTGACCGGATCGTTATAAACGGTTGCCGCTTCCGCATCATCGGGAGCGGCCAGGTTGGCCATGGTGGTGAAACTGTAAAAATACAGGAAGTCAATCCGGTTGGAGTTGTTTTTAGCGTCCGGTAAGGCATATATGGTTCCGTCATCCGTAGCAAGGAAGTTTCCGGCAGCATTCAGCTGTGCCCCAAGAATTTTCTGTGTATAGGTTTGAATAGGGCCGGGAGTGCTTACGGTAGTGATGACAAAGCTCTTTTCCGCCGTGAATCCATCCCTGTCCCTGAGTATAAAGTTCCAGGTCTCTTCGCCTATCTCGCCATTTGCAAAAGTGTTGAAATCAAAAGCAAGTACCGTTGTACTCATCGTTGAGTCCATTACAGTATCGGGCTTATTGATAAAGGTTCTGATAATCGTCAGCCTGGTAACCGGAGCTCCTGTGCTGGCATTGGCTATTGCATGGATCCCCACTTTAAAATGCTCACCCGCACTTAAGGTAGCATTCCCGGAAATATAACCAGGTCCCACTGTGAAATTCAGTTGGAGATTTTGATCATTTTGATCCTCTTTCTTCGAGCAGGAGGAAATTCCTGTTATGATCGCAGTTGTGATCAGGTACAGAAAGTAAATTCGCGTCTTTTTCATCATTTTTAGGAATTGTTGATTTGTCTTATACATGCGCTACATAAAACGGGCATTCGGAAAATATATTTCACAGCCACGTTCGGACTATTAAAGAATAAAAGGGATCAGGGCTTTCCTGTTTTCGGGGTAGTCAGGAAAAGTGTACCGGTACCATTTATGATGATGAATGGCCCGGGGCAGCAAATTCACGACTGTCCAGATAGCAAAGGCGAGAGAAGGTGTGCTCCATGTCATTAACGCAAAACCACTCCATTCAATGATCTCTCCAAAGTGATTCGGACAGGATATCCAGGTAAAAAAACCCCGTTCTGGAATAATGTAGCCTGTTTCTCCGGGCTTCCTCAGATGAATCAAGAGATTATCTGCCTGCAGGTTGATATACATCCCTCCCAAAAAGAGTACCGCTCCTGCAATAAACCTTGGATCGGTAAGCCAGGAAGTGACGTACATATCTGCCAGTGATCCAAGGTAATACCCGTTGATAAAACCATTTACACAGTTAAAACCAAATGCCATAACGACGATCATCACCGGCATTTTTTTCCCTTTCGTGTGAATCCTGAACGGGAATATTACAGTACGATTCAGATAATGAACCACCCACAACGAAAAGAAAATCCACGTGGCAACCGTATGTTCAGCTTTCCCAAACAAATAAAATCCTGAAAAAACCAGTAGGGCAGGGGATTCCATGACGATCCAGCCGGTTTGATTGCCTATCAGAGCACCCCATTTCCGGGTTGTATGCCGGCCATATGGAGCAATAAACTTTAATACCATTGGAAAAATCACCAGGGCAACACCTATCCATAGATATACCAGAAAGTAGAAAGTTTTAACCTCCATTAGCTCTTATAGGGTTTAATATAACCATGTTGTGTAAACCATTCGAAAATATCCCTGACCGTAGTTTCCAGTTCCCTGGTATGAAAATTCAACTCCCGCCTGGCCTTGTTATTCAGTATCTGTTTATTTCCCTCCGAAATGATATGCAATGATTCGGTCGTGTACAAAGGATCCCCTCCGGTCAGCCAGGAATAAAGTGTGATGAACGGAAGGCCAGCACGGGCAACCCAGAGGGGAATGACGGTTCTGACAGTTTGTTTCCCTGTCACCCTGCTGATCATCCCGGAAAGGTCAACCAAACTGGCCCAGGTCCCCGAAAGCAGATATTTTTCTCCTTTCCGGCCAAGAGAGATCGACCTGACAGCCGCATCAGCAACATCTCTTACATCAACCCAGTCATAACCACCCGGTACCAAGACTGGAATCTGTTTATTATAAAGTTCCAACAGTGCTTTGCCGGTAAGAGATGGCTCCGGATCAGCAGGGCCGATAATTGCAGTCGGACTTAATATAAAGGCATCGAATCCGTCGTTTGCTGCAGCTTTAACAATGCGTTCTCCCTGGGCTTTTGACCGGTCGTAGGCAAATCCGGTATCGGTCACCAGATCGCGCTCTTCATGCAAAGGTTGATTGGTGGGATGCTGATTGAAAGCATGGATACTGCTGAAATGAATAAACCTTGTGACTCCTGAATCCCTGGCTGTTTCCACCATATTGAGTGTACCGTCCACATTGATCCGCCGTACCATCCCACCTGTGTCGCCCCGGATGGAGATACATGCCGCAAGATGATAACAAATTTCCTGGCCGGATAAAAATTCCCGAAGTGAATCTTTATTCAGAATATCTCCCTTGACCCTCTTTACCGGAATATCACGGATAAAGGCATCACGCGTGTGAACCAGAGCGGTTACCTCGTGTCCGTGTTCGATGAGCGTTCGGCATAAATTTACTCCAACGTGGCCATTGGCACCGGTCACCGCAATCTTCATTGGCTCTGGTTTGGTGCAAAAATAGAAATATTTCTTAAGCAGAAATTTTCCCCGGTTTCACGGAGGTTGACAGAAGATGTTCCAATCTTTGTCCTCTGAGTAAATGGAATGAAAGGCCCTTGATCTTTTTTACACTCTTGAAAATATGACGCTTTTCGTACTTTTACGCGAATCAAACACATCACATCATGAAGACACTGGGAAAAATCATTTTATGGGCGATGATCATAATCATTCTCATTATCGTTATTGCCTTTTTATTGCCCCGAAGTTACCGGGTCGAAAGGAGTATTGTTATCGGTGCCGAAAGGTCCACAATTTATCAATTAACCTGTAACCTGAAAAAATGGGACCTCTGGACGCCATGGACCCGTGATATTGACACGACAGCCATTTTTGAGTTATCCGGCAACGACTGTGAGCCAGGGACAATCTGGAGGTGGGACGGGGAGATGTTTGGCGAAGGCGAGATCCTCATTACAGAAGTCGTTCAGGGAGAACTGTTTACATATGACCTGATGTTCGACAAGGGAAAAGTTGTTTCAAAAGGATCCATGAAATATACACAGGAAAATGACTCTGTTCGGGTAGTCTGGACAGATGAAGGAGATCTCGGATGGAATCCGGTTACGAGGTACATGGGATTATTTATGGCAAAAGCCATGCGATCTGATTTCGATAAGGGTTTAGCCAGGCTCAAGGAGGTGGCAGAAGAACGAAACAGTTGGCCGCCTATTGAAGAGAAAGAGATGGCCGCTCAGCTTGTGTTGTTAATCAGGGATTCGGCAGGTCCTGAAAGCTATGCACAAGTGATGGGGAAAGGATACACAGAATTACAGGTATTCGTCCAAAAGAACAAACTTACCTGCACCGGGCACCCATTTGCGATTTACCATTCCTGGGATTCGTTAACCATGCGCTCGGTATTTGATCTGGGTATGAGCATAAAGGAATCCTGCACTGTATCCGGTCGCATCCGGCTGGAAGAAATTCCAGCGCAGCAGGTGGTGGTGGCCGATTATTTCGGACCATATGATCAAACGTACCAGGTTTACAATGCATTGGATAAATACATTGCGCAATCTCACCTGAAGCAATCAGGAGGACCCTGGGAGATTTACATTACCGATCCGTTGCAGGAACCGGATACAGCGAAATGGCAAACACAGATCCTGTTTCCGGTAGAAT
>Ga0233425_10004937_pt1 | contig 21734 bp, 19 predicted proteins | sample Watercolumn_Towu_2_FD_181712 | JGI IMG/M metagenome (GOLD analysis project Ga0233425, IMG submission 181712) | Freshwater microbial communities from Lake Towuti, South Sulawesi, Indonesia - Watercolumn_Towuti2014_140_MG | ecosystem: Environmental > Aquatic > Freshwater > Lake | place...
CACTCCGGCCCATCGGAGGTGTGGGAATGCGCGGGCTGGCAGCGGTTTGCACGGTACTCGGGCTTCTTGTTGCGACCGCTCCGGCACCGGTTCGGGCCGACGAGATCGTGGTCGAAATCGATCTCGGGACCGCGGTCGCCGGGGATTCGGTCCCGGGGGCCGTGTGGAACCGGTTGCACCGGCTTCCCGGCGTGCTGGGCGGCGGCGAGGGCTATCCCCTGATCGTCCTTCTGCCTCCGGATGTCGAGGGGAACCCGATCGTGACCGTCGAGGCCGACGGATGCCTGCCCGCCGAGCCGCCGGCCTCCTCCGAGCAGGAGTTGATCTCTCTGTTTGATGGCACTCCCGTCGAGGTGGCATTGCCACCTTCAGGCGCGGTGGAGATGATCGATGGTCCTCTTCTCCACGAGGGGGATGCGATGCTCCTTCCCTTGCTGCTGCGGACCTGGCAGGAGCGGGGCGGCCAGTGGGAGCGGTGCAGCCGGTTTTCGGTGCGGGTCGAGCTACGGCGCAGGGGGGATGCACCGCCCGCAAGAGGGCATTACCTCCCGAACCGGATGGCCGGCCTGGCGATCAACGTGGGCGAGCTTGCCAAGTGGTACTCTCCTGCCGTGCGGGAAGAGGGGATGACCGACTACGTGATCGTGACCCGGGAGCAGTTCGCATCCACGAGCAAGATGCTGGCACCGTTCGTCGAGCTGAAGAAGGGGCAGGGGTTTTCCCCCCTGGTGGTGACGCTCGAACAGGTCGATGCCGAGATGGGAGCCGTCGATCCGGTCCCCGAGGAGCAGCCCGACATCCTGCGCTCCTGGCTGCAGAAGCACTACAAGGAGAAGGGCTTCAAGTACCTGCTGCTGCTGGGCTCGCCCGACCCGGACGATCCGCTCGGGATACCGATGAAGCTGTGCTATCCGTCGTTCGGGTACGAGGAGGTGTTCGACTATCCGCACGTTGCCACCGACATGTACTATGCGGATCTGACCGGCAACTGGAACCCGGATGGGGACGAGATGGCCTGCGAGCTCGAGGATTACATGGAGATTCCCGACGAGCTGCCGGAAGACCCCGGAACCGACGATGGATCCGGGGATTCCCGAGGGCGGGCGGGGCGCAATGGAGAACGTGCTTCCGGGGGCAGGTTCGACGGGGTGGACCTTGCCCCTGAGCTGCTGGTGGGGCGGATTCCGCACTTCGGGAAGCAGCCGTTCTATGGGGATGGCATTCTCGAGCGGATCATGGCCTACGAGCAGGAGGAGCCGCAACCGTGGCACAACCGGGTGTTGCTTCCCAGCCCCATGATCACGTTCCCGGATGGCGGGTACGTGGACGGGAGCCTGGTTTCCAAGTTCCTGGTGGAGAAGTCGCTGGCCGTCTACGGCATCGGGTACACCGTGCTGGGGGAGTGGGCCGGCAACCTCACGTCGAGCTGGCCGGGGGACGACTTCCTCGACGAAACCAGGATGCCCGAGTACTGGAGCCAGGGCTACGGTGCGGTCGTGTGGAGCGCACACGGGAACTACGACCTCGCCTGTCGGGACGTGTGGCACATCGATGCCAACGAGGACGGGCTCCCGCAGCAGGGGGAAACCGAGGAGCCGGCCTTCATCAACACCCTGTTCTACAAGGCGGCAACCGATGAGTTCCCGCCCATCGTGTTCCAGGGGTCTTGCCTGACGGCCTGCCCGGAGGAGCACGGCAACCTGACGCACACGTTGCTCCAGCACGTTTCCATCGCAAACGTGGCCTCGAGCCGGGTCACGATGGGGCTCAAGCCCGGGCAGGACGAGGACTGGGTTCCTTCGCCGTTCACGCCGGGTGCGTTCACGCTGGGGGTCTACTTCACGCATGCCGTGGCCGTGGAAAAGCGGCCCATCGCCGAGGCTTTCCACTATGCCATGGGGACATTGGGGCTGGGCGTGCAGCCGTGGACCTTCAAGGTGCGGCTCGAGTTCAACCTCTACGGCGACCCGAGCCTGCAGATGCCAGGGTGCGACGAGGATTCCGACTGCGACGACGGCAACCTGTGCGACGGTCCCGAGACGTGCTTCGAGAATCGCTGCCGCCCCGGGAAACCCCTGGTGTGCAAGGCCGACGGGACGGGAGGGCCCTGCGTCACGGTCCAGTGCGACCCGGCCCAGGGGTGCATCACCCAGCCGACCGAGGACTTCGGCCCGTGCGACGACGGCGATCCGTGTACCGGGCCGGACTTCTGCCAGACCGGGGAATGCGTGACCGCTCCCCTGTTGTGCCCTGCATCGGAAAATCCATGCTGGGGCGGGATGTGCGATCCGACCGCCGGGGAATGCCTCTACGAGCCGCTTCAGGACGGTGACTTCTGCATTTTGAACGGCTTCTCGGGGACCTGTCTCGAGGGGACCTGCCGGCTCGCTCCGACCGTTGTGGAAAACGAAGGGACTGCGGACGTGCAGCCCGAGGTGGAGGCCCTGGTGGAGGACGTGGTGACGCTGCCAAAGACCTCTGGCGGGTGCACGGCGACGGGCGGTGCGGGGGGCACGGGTGTCGTGCTCCTGCTGGCCGCGCTGGCCGCGTTGTTCGCCCTGTCTATCGGGCATCGCCGGGTGGTTGCGCTTCGAGGATATGGTCGATGAATCTCAGCCTTTCGTCCCTCCTGGGGTTGGGGATGCTGGTCCTGCTTCCTGCATGCGGGGGGCCGATCGCGGGGAGCCCTGCCGATGTGCCGGAGCCGGCAGACCTGCGGGAACCGGCCGGCGACATGAGGATCGTGGGCGGTGACGCGGACGGCGGCAGCGTGGATGCCCTGGAGGCGGACTCCGAGGGGGACCTCCACCCCGGCGATCTCACTTTCGACGGCAAGCTGTGCGCCAGCGACGAGGGGTGTGCTTCCTCCCTCGACCAGTTGGGGCCGTGTCGCCGATGGGCATGTGTCGGCGGGAAGTGCGAACAGCAGGACCGTGAGGATGCCGTTCCCTGCGACGACGGCAACGCGTGCACCACGGACGATGCCTGTCTGGCGGGCGAGTGTGCCGGGAATCCAGTCGAGTGCACCGAGGACGAGGACCCTTGCACGACCGTGGCCTGCCAGCCCGACTCGGGGTGCTCGGCGGTCCCGCTGACCGGGGCTTCCTGCGATGACGGCAATGCCTGCACGCAGTCCGACCTGTGCCTGTCCGGGAAGTGCTACGGGCAGGCCGTGCCGTGCGATGACGACGACGGCTGTACCGTGGACGGGTGCGATCCACTGGCCGGATGCACGCATTTCCCGGGGACCGGGCAGGCCTGTACCGACGGGGATGCCTGCACATCGGGCGACACGTGCCAGGAAGGGCTCTGCATCGGAACGGTGGTGACGTGCGACGACGGGAACGTCTGTACCAAGGACTTGTGCGACGTGGCCGCAGGGTGCGTGTTTCCGCCGCTGACCGGACAGCCGTGCGACGACGACTCGGTCTGCACGAAGGACGACCACTGCGTGGCGGGCACGTGCTCCGGGACGTTCGAGACCTGCACCGACGGAAACCCATGCACGCAGGACGTGTGCGACCCGGTGCTCGGCTGCCAGCATCCGCCAGCGGACGGTGCGCCGTGCAACGACGGCAACGAGTGTACCGAGAACGACCTGTGCGTGGAAGGCGCGTGCATGGGGCAGAGCGCAGGTTGCGACGACGGCAACCAGTGCACCCTGGACTCGTGCACCTTCGAGGGGGGATGCATCCACACGCAGCCCCCCGGATTCCCGTGCAACGACGGCAACGCGTGCACCGCGGGCGACAAGTGCTACCAGGGCGTCTGCAAGCCGGGAAAGCCCGTAAGTTGCGATGACGGCGACGACTGCACCGCGGATTCCTGCAACCCGCTGACGGGATGCTCGAACCAGCCGCAGAGCGGAACGCCCTGCAACGACCACGATGCCTGCACCAAGGACGATGTCTGCTCCCTGGGCACGTGCATCGGCCAGCCGATCATCTGCGGCGATTCCAACTTCTGCACCGAGGATACCTGCGATCCCGCCACAGGATGCGTGTTCACGCCGCTGGACATCCCGTGCGACGACGACGATCCGTGCACGGAGGGGGACTACTGCGGCGGGGGCCAGTGCAACCCGGGGAAGAACCCGCAGTGCCTCGCCGTGGACCGGGTCGTCCTGGCCGGCGACAGTTGGTCCACGGGCCTCATCGTGCCGCTCAAGGATGCCCTGGTCGCCCGTGGGTACGAGGAAGTCACGGTGAGCTGGGAGCTCACCTCCAAGCCCGGGTCCAAGGTCTCGGACTGGGTGTCGAACCCCTCCCTCATGGACGGCCTCTACACCAGCATGAGCATGGAGCCCAAGGCCGACATCCTGTTCTTCACGCTGACCGGAAATGACTATCTCGGAGTGGCCAAGAGCGGGCTGGGGCTCATGGGGGGGCTCGAGTGGTTCATCACCATGACGCTCATCCAGTGGGACCTGGCGACGTTCGTGGCCATGGTCAAGGCCAAGCAGCCGGACATCAAGATCATGATGGTCGGCTACGACTACCTGCACTTCGAGATGATCGAGGCGTTGGGCAACGGCTTCCCGGGCTTCGAGCGGGTCAAGTTCAACCTCGGGCTGGTGGACCTGTGCGGACGGGCACGGCAGGTGGCGGCCTCGGTTCCCGACATGATCTATGCCCACAACATCGGCATCCTGCAGTACACGTTCGGGGATACGCCGCACTTCCCATTCCCATGCCCGGGGGTCGGCTTCCCCGCGTATGGTCCCGGCGTCGTGCCCAAGCCGGGTCCGGCACCGGGCTACGATCCCTTCCCGGGGGGCTGGTTCACCTATCCGTCGCCAGTCGAGCACATCCCCGACGGCATCCATCCGGACTACGCCGGCTTCCGGGCGATCATCGAGAACTCCCTGGACCAGGGGGCCGCTGCCTGGATCGAAGGCAAGTAGCCCCAGGTGCCTGCCGCTGCACTTTGCGGAACAGCTGCCCGCGCTGAGCAGCCCCCTTGCATGCTTGCCGTGCAAGCGATATACTGGCCATGCGTGGCCGGAGGGTTGCTGCCGATGATCCACAGCTTCGGGGACCGCTTGACGGAGGACATCTACCACGGCCGGGAGACCCGGGCGGTGAAGCGAATCGCACCGGATCTGCGAAGGAGGGCGACTCGAAAGCTGGACATGCTGGAGGCCGCACACCGACTGGATGACCTGCGCTCACCGCCGGGAAACCGGCTCGAGGCTCTGTCGGCCGATCTCAGGGGATTCTATAGCATCCGGGTCACCGACCAGTGGAGACTGGTTTTCAGGTGGGAGCGGGGAGCCGCAGAGCAGGTCCGGCTCACCGACTACCACTAGAGGAGGTACTCATGTTGCCCGAGAACCGCATTCCGTGTCATCCCGGCGAGGTGCTGCTGGAGGAGTTCCTCAAGCCCATGGGGACGGCGCAGGTGGCTTTTGCCCGGCACGTGGGCATCCCGCTCCAGCGGGTCAACGAGATTGTGCGAGGGAAGCGGGGAGTGTCTCCCGAGACGGCCTGGTTGTTCGCTCAGGCTCTCGGGACTTCGCCGGAGTTCTGGCTGAACCTCCAGGCGGCTCACGACCTGGCCCGGTCCCGCCCCTCCCGCAAGGTCCCGCTCCTGGCTTCGGCCTGACCACCCGGGTGCCTGCCACCCGGGGTGAGCGTGGCAACGCCACCGTCCCGCCGACCCCGGGGTGAGCGTGGCGCCACCTCCGCTCCGTCGTCCTCCCGGTCATCCCGCCTACTTCCCCTCCGCACACCCGATCGAGTTGCCCTGCGTGGGATCGGTTGGGTCGTGGGCCCCGGGGCACGACGCATCGGCATCGTCCTCATCAGGGCACGGGGGGCTGGGAGGCCATCCCACCGTCCAGTACTTCCGGCAAGTCCCGTCCGCAAAGTCCGCGCAGTCGAACTCGACCCACGCACCGCTGTCCAGGCAGTAGTGAGCGATGGAACCCACGCAGTAGTCCTCGTCCGTCTCGGGGTCGCAGGCCATGTCGGGCGGCGGCGTGCACCCGCCGGTCCAGTCGCCGTTCCCGGCCTTGGTCGGGTTCGTGCACGTGAAGTCCTTGCCGTACCAGTAGCAGTTGAACCGTGCGACCTCAGCCCCGCCCTCGCACATGACGAACGTGTTCCCGTCGCAGTAGGGGACAAGGCAGCCCTCTGTCAGCACGCAGGCCGGAGCCATGCCATCTTCTGTGGCCACCATGGCGCACTTGCGGCCGCGCTCCGCACAGTCCACCCGGCGTTCGATCCCGTCTTCGCATGACACCCGGATGTCCCCTTCGCACTTGGCCGGGACCTCGACGTCTCCCCCTGCACACGTGCTGCTGCCACAAACCGGATCCCCTTCGGTGTCGGTCAGGAGGCACTTGTTGTTTCCCGACGACCACGCGCAGTCCCACCTTCGCACTATCGCCCTTCCGTCTGCCAGTGGCCAGCATGAAACCGCTACGTCCCCCTCGCAACCGCCCTTGAAGGTGTCCGGATCGCAGCTCGCGTCCGAGTTCACCCCCCAGCAGCACCGCACCTCGTCGCAGCTCTTCGCTGCCAGAATGCAATCCATGGAGGGCGGGTCGACCTCGGGCATCGCGTAGGGCAGACACGTGGCCATTGCACACTGCCAGAACCAGTCCAGGTTCGTGCCGTCCAATGCCCCGCACTCGCTCCACCGAAGCGCAAGCTGGTACGCCTTCTCCTGCGTCATCGGCGGATAGCTCTGCGGCCATTCCTCGCCGATGTGGTAGCACTGCGCAAGAGGCCCGCTGTCGCCGGACGCGTCGTAGCCCGGGTCCACGACCTGTTTGGCACTCTTGCCCCCGCATCCCCATCCGAACACCACCACCGATGCCAGGACCAGGACCAGCGCCATCGGCGCCGTGCTCCGGAACGCTGCGGCGGACGCCATGCCGATGCCTTTGCGCACGCAGATTCTTCCGACCATGCCGTCACCTCCGACTTGCCCCCATGCTACCCTGGAGCGGTATCGGCGTCCAGCGGATGTGGTCCAGCGAGGGGGGCTGGAATCTACTTGGCCCGACAGGCATGAGATGCTAACATGATGGTAGAGATGATGACATGGAGGTAACCGATGGTGCGGACGCAGATCCAGTTGACCGAGGAGCAGATGGAGCGGCTCAAGGCGTTGGCAAAGGCCTCGAACGTCTCCCTCGCTGAGCTGATCCGCAAAGGCGTGTCTCTTCTCGTCGTCGGGCAACCCGAAGCGTCCGGGCCGGAACGGCGGAGCCGGGCCCTGGCGGCTGTCGGGAAGTTCCGCTCAGGTCGTTCGGATGTCTCACGGAATCACGACGAGCACCTGGCAGAGGCGTTCATGGAATGAGAACCTTCATCGATACCTCGGCTTTCTATGCACTGCTCGACAGGGACGATGCCAATCATGCCCGGGCCGCCGAGTGCTGGCCTCGGTTGCTGAGTCCGGAGGACCTCCTGCTGACATCGAACTACGTGGTCGTCGAGACCACGGCGCTCGTGCAGCGCCGGCTGGGGAATCGGGCAACGGCGTCGTTCCTGGCGGACATCCTCCCTGTGGTCCAGGTGCGGTTCATTTCCGAGAGAGAGCACGAAGCGGCCCAGGCTGCGTTCCTCCTGGCCGACCGTCGGAAGCGCAGCCTCGTCGACTGCTCCAGCTTCGAGATCATGAGAAGGCTGGGACTGACTCGGGCGTTCACATTCGATCGGCACTTTGCGCAACTCGGCTTCGAGTTGACAGTGTCTCCCGGCCGCGGCTGAAGCCGCAAGTTGCCCCTATCCCTTCTCGGGTACCACCCCGGACGGGGTCCTGCGGTAGGCGGCCTTGCAGCGTCGGCACGTGAGGATGTCGCCGTCGGAGCGGGGGAGGCGTTCGCCGCAGGAGCACATGTGCCCTGACTTGACCGCGGGGACCCCTTCGACCAGGGTGAACGGCGGTACATCCTTGGTCACGACCGCACCGGCTGCGATGAATGCATGGGCTCCGATGGTCACGCCGCAGACGATGGTGGCGTTGGCACCGATGGTTGCCCCCTTGCAGACACGAGTGGTCTCGTACTCGGACTTGCGGGACACGAAGGCCCGGGGGAAGCGCACGTTGGTGAACACGGCGGACGGCCCCACGAACACATCCTCCTCCAGGATTACCCCCTCGTAGACCGAGATGTTGTTCTGGAGCCGGCACCCGTCGCCGATCGTCACCCCTTTGGCGATGAAGCAGTTCTGCCCCATGGTGACGTTCCTTCCGATGTGCGTGTCCTGCATCACGTGGCAGAAGTGCCAGATGCTCGTCGCCTCGCCGACTTCCGCGGTCGGGTGAACCACTGCGGACTCGTGTGCGAACCAGTTGCGGGTCACTTCTTCCATTCGTACCCTCCTCCCCAGCTTCGCACTGCGGGCACAGGCCTCCAGCACGGCAAGAACGTCCAGGCCGGAACGGGCATCACCCAAACCTCGCGCCTTGTTGTCCTGGATCGCGGAAACGAACGCATCGAGCTCCCGGCGCAGAGGCTCGCCGGGGGGGATGTCGATTCTCTCCCGGTCCACGGCCTTGACCACCGGCGGCGTGCCGGGCTCAGTCGTGGTGCGGGTCAGGGTGATCCCCCGTCCCTCCGGCGTGTCGTTCCATTCGAGCATCCCTTCCTTCCCGATCAGCAGGGCCCGGTGCTCCTTCTTCGGCTCCATCCAGCTCACCGTGATCTGGACGGAGAGTGGATGGGGCCGGTCTGCCGGGAACTCCAGCACGATCACGGCACTGTCTGCGATCCCCCGGCCGAACAGGTCGAACCCGACGGCTGTGACGGTGGCGGGAAGACCATGGCCCAACTCCAGCGCGAACGCCATGTCGTGCGGTGCGAAGCTGAACAGCACGTCCTCCACCGAGCGGATCGTCCCCAGGCTGGTGCGGTTCAGGCGGACCGACAGGATGTCGCCCAGCCGTCCCTCGGCCAGGAGCTCCCGGATGCGCTGCCGGGCCGGGTGGTGGTCCAGGATGTGACCGACCCTCAGCACCCGCCCGTGCTTTTCGGCAAGCTCGACGAGCCTTCTTCCATCCGCCAGCGTGAGGGCCAGCGGCTTCTCCACCAGCACGTGCCGGCCGGCCTCGAGGAGGCGGGTGGCGTGCGTCGCATGGAGCGCAGCCGGCGTGGCCACGACCACGCCGTCGACCGGGGCTTGAAGGAGCTCGTCCAGCGATGTCGTGGAGCCGACCCCGGGACAGGTCGCCAGGACTTGTCCGAGCGTTTCCTCCCGCTCGTCGCACACCAGGGCCAGGCATCCCATTTCGTGGAGGACTCGGGCGTGGTTTCTGCCCCATTTGCCACACCCGACCAGCGCGATCTTCGGCATGTCACTGCTCACGGCGGCCATTCTCCTTCTGGGCGAACTCCGTAACGGGGCGGGACGGGGGACGCTCCGGTTCTCGGCTCAGGGTCCTTCCGAACCCAGGTACCGCTTCTTGTCCGCGATCAGGTCTGCAAGCTTCCTGGCCGCCTCCTGTGGGTTCCCTTCCGACAGGCTCCTGGCGGTCTCCAGGAGCGAGATCAGCTCCTGCTTGTGCCGTTCCTGAATCCGGGCCGCGAGCTTCTGGAACTGTTCGGCGAGGTAGAGGAACTCGTCGCCCTTGCGGAAGGCCCGGATGTCCTTCCACCGCCCCTCCTGCGCAGCCTCCATGAAACGGGACAGGGCGTACATCGGGCCTGCCACCTTGTGCGTCAGCCAGATGCCCGCCAACAGCAGCACCAGCACCAGGCCAGCGACCGCTGCCAGCATCGCAACCGACGTCCGGGTATCCCGGGCCTCGGTGTCGACATCGATGTCCGCATCAAATGCCTTGGCATACTCCTCGGCCACGTCGGAGGCCGCACCCCCGGTCCCCTGGAGCTTGCTGAAGGAGGCATCGATTTCCATCAGCTCGGTCGTGGTCTGGCGCTCCGAGTAGTAGAGCCACCCGAGGACCGAGAACACCGCCAGCGACACGAAGACCAGGAACAGCGTGTACTTGAGCTGGAATCGCTTGTCCACCAGCATGTTGGTCATCTTGCGCTTGTACGTGGCTTCTGCCATGTCTTCCTCCTGCGTTGTGGCACCAAACTCCCACTGCCCACTGCCAAGCCTGCCAGCCGCGGCCCGTCCCTGCTTCGCCAAGGCTGCCAGCCGCGGCCCGTCCCTACTTCGCCAAGGCTGCCAGCCGCGGCCCGTCGCTGCTTCGCCAAGGCTGCCAGCCGCGGCCCGTCGCTGCTTCGCCAAGGCTGCCAGCCGCGGCCCGTCGCTGCTTCGCCAAGGCTGCCAGCCGCGGCCCGTCCCTGCTTCGCCAAGGCTGCCAGCCGCGGCCCGTCGCTGCTTCGCCAAGGCTGCCAGCCGCGGCCCGTCGCTGCTTCGCCAAGGCTGCTAGCCGCGGCCCGTCGCTTACGCTCCGGGTGGTGCTTGGGGGGCGCACCCACTGCCCACCGCTTCCCTACAGCTTCAGCACCTTCTCCACATCCGGATACAGTCCGTCGACGGCCTTTTTCGTGGCGGCCTTCTGGCTCTCCACGAGCGGGTCGTCGGTCCAGGCGTCCTTGGGTCTTGCCCCCCCGGCGAACGGTGCCGTGGCGGCCAGGGTCTTTTTTGCAAGGGCTCTTGCCCCTACGGGCTCGAGCACGATTTCCAGCTCGACAGAGACCTTGACGTCGCCGGCCTTCCGGTCCTTGGGCGAGGCGATGTCGGTCACACCGCCCTTGAACGACAGCACGATGACGGGTTCAAACTTCCGGTCCACGTCAGGCCGTTCGCCGTCCTCTTCGATGTCCATGTCTTCCCCGACGCTGACCCGGTCCTCCGACTTCATGAGGTGTTCGAGGAAGTACTGCTGGACCCACTTGGTCAGCTCGCGCCCTTTGGTCACCCGATCCCCCAGTTCCTCGATCCGGACGTGGAAGCGGGCATCGGCCGGGATGTTGCCGGGGAAGTCGGAGAGGATGTAGTTCAGGGCACGCTCGGCCTGGGTCTTGACGAGCGGGACTTCGGTCTGGATTGCCGCGTGCAGCTCACCGACCGCACCGGGATGGAAGATCGATCCCAGGGCCCAGGCGCAGCCGCTGCGGACCGCATGGTCCTGGTCCTTCTTGAGGCAGCGGGACAGGGGCGCTATGGCTTCGGCTTTCCTCAGCATCCCGAGCGCCCGGGCCGCCTTGAGCCGTGCCTTGTAGTGGGGGCTCGATTCGAGCATTTCGAAGAGCTGCTGCATCTCCTTGTCGGTCAGCGGCTTGTTGTCCGGAAGGGCCGGGGCCGACTGGAGAAGGACGGCCGACATTGCGAGCAGTGCGGCGAGGGTACGCAGACGCGCCGTTGTACCGGTGCGGGTTCCGGCTCGACGGGCGATGGGGGCTGGTTCAGGCTGCGGGGTCCACCACATGGGCCCTCCAAGAGGATTCCCCAGCCGGACGGAGAGAGCCGACAAGCAGGCCCGATGCCACCAGGTCCAGGAGAGGTTCGATGATGTCCACGGCTCTGCGGCGCTGGAGCGGGAAGCCGGTGCTCTCCGCACCTTTTCCCTGAACCACCAGGGCGGTGACCACTTCCCGTGCCGCGCCGAACACGAAATGAGCGGCAAGATCCTCCGGGACCGAGCGTACCAGTCCGATCTCCTTGCCGGTCTGCACGGAGCTGAGGACCAGCTCCTTGACCCCAGAGAAGAACTCCTCGACCCGACCCCGCACTGCCCTGTCCGGTGCCTCGATGTTGCCGAGCACGAGCGTTGCCTCGGCCCGATGCTGCCCCACGACGTCGAGGACCCGGGCGAGGTTTTCCCGGAGTTGGTCGAGAGGTGCCACGTCACTGGTCACGTCGATTCCCCGGATGCTGTTTCGAAGAGCCAGCAGGAACCGGTCGAGCAACTCAGCAAAGACGGCCCGCTTGCCGTCGAAGTAGATGTAGAAGGTCCCTCGGGCGATTCCCGCGGCCTCGATGACGTCGGCAACGGTCGCAGAATGGTACCCTTTGCGCGCGAACACGAGGGCAGCGGTATCCAGGATCTGCTGGCGACGGTTCGGTGAACGGGTGCGCACCACGCGGCCACCTCCGGGTGCGGGGCTGTCCGATGATAGAATCGCCCGGAGGCGATTGCAAGGAGATTGCGCCGGTCGTCCGGGGCAGTCCGCGTCGACGGAAGAAACTGTTTACTGTCCTTTCGGAGACGCTATAATGGTGCGGTTTTCATCGCTGTTTCGTCGGGGGGGAGTCACGCATGTCCGGCCTGTCGATTCGTTACTGGGGGGTTCGAGGAAGCGTCCCGACGCCTGGGCCGGGAACGGTCCGCTACGGCGGCAACACGAGCTGCGTCGAGATCCGCACGCGGGCCGGCCGCGTCATCGTCGATGCCGGCACGGGGATCATCCCCCTGGGACAGCAGATGTCCCAGCCCGAGGAGTTCGGGCTGGTGCTCACCCACCTGCACTGGGATCACATCCAGGGGTTTCCCTTCTTCCTGCCCAACTACCGGAAGGGGCATACGATCCACGTGTACTCCGGGCACAAGGCGGACGTGAGCCTGGAGTCGGTCCTCAAGGGGCAGATGCAGGAGCCCAACTTCCCGGTGAGCCTTGCCGGTCTGCCTGCCCGGCTGACCTTCAACGAGGTTCCGAAAGGGGAGCGGTTCGAGGTTCCAGGAGCCCGGATCTCGACGATCAAGCTGAACCACCCGAACGAGGCCACCGGAGTCAGGTTCGACGTGGATGGTCGGCGCCTGGTCCACCTGACGGACCACGAGCACGTGCCCGAGTACGACGACTCGGTCGTCTCCTTCTGCGAAGGGGCGGACCTGCTGTCGATGGATACCATGTACACGCCCGACGAGTACGAACGGCACGTGGGCTGGGGACATTCCTCCTGGCTCCAGGCCTGCCAGATCGCACGCAAGGCCGGTGTACGCCAGCTCGTCCTGTTCCACCACGATCCGAATCACGACGACCTGTTCATGGACCGGGTGGGCGAGGCTGCCAGGCGGGAGTTCTCGACCATCCACGTAGCACGGGAAGGGCTCGAAATGGTGCTCTGATTCCCCCGCCTTCCTTGACAATTCCCCGCGCGCCCATTATCTAATGCCCGCGTTCGGGAGGGAGGAGACGCACATGCCCATCTACGAGTACCGATGCAATTCCTGCGGCCGTGAGTTCGAGCTCTGGCGTCGCATCACCGACGAGTCTCTGCCGTCGTGCGTGGGATGCCAGTCCGCGGATGTCCATCGCCAGGTCTCGATGAGCTCCTTCCAACTGAAAGGAAGCGGCTGGTACGTCACCGACTACGCAGGCAAGAAGACCAATGCCACCTCCCACAAGGAGGAGAAGTCCGAGTCCCCCGTTGCCCCGGACAAGCCCGCTGCAAAGAGCGACAAGCCCGATTCCTCGGACAGGAAGGAACCCGCCACCGCAGCAGGCGCATCGGCCTCTGCATGACCGCACGCAGGAAGATCTCTGCCGGAGACAAGGCCGTCGTGCTGCTCAGCGGCGGTCTCGACTCGGCCACAGCACTGGCCGTTGCGCTGGGCCGGGGGCTCGAATGCCACACGCTCAGCGTTCACTACGGCCAACATGCCTGGCGGGAGCTGGTATCCGCTGCGGCCGTGTCCCGTGCGCTCGGTGCCTCCCGTCACCAGGAGATCTCCATCGACCTGAAGAGCATCGGGGGATCCGCACTGGTGGAACCCGGTGAAGTCCCCGGCCCCGAGGAGGCAACCCGGCGTTTCGGCATCCCGGAAACCTACGTGCCTGCCCGCAACACGGTGCTGCTGTCCCTGGCCCTGGGGTATGCCGAGGTGATCGGTGCCTACGTCGTCTTCATTGGTGCCAATTCGGTCGACTACAGCGGCTACCCCGACTGTCGGCCCGAGTACATCGCCGCGTTCAACCGGCTGGCGAAGCTCGCCGTGGCGGAAGGCTCATCCGGGGGACGCCCGATCCGGATCGAGGCCCCGCTCATGCGGCTGACAAAGGGGGAGATCATCCGCCTGGGACTGTCGCTGGGGGTCGACTACAAGCTGACCATGAGCTGTTACCAGCCCACGCAGCAAGGGCTGTCGTGCGGCCGCTGCGAGTCGTGTCTCCTGCGGCTGAAGGGGTTTGAGGAGGCCGGTTCCGTCGACCCGATAGGCTACGTCGTCCGCCCGCGGACCTGATCGCCGGAAATCCACATCGGAACCGGCAGCGGGGAGAGGCCAGATGAGCGACTTGGAACATCCCACAGGGCGTGATTCGGCAACGGCTCCAGGGGCACTTCCTGCAGGACGTACCCTGGACGACGGGAGCTTCCAGCGCCTCGCCCTGGCCAAGGCGGCCGCCTACGACGCAGGCAAGATCCTCCTGAAGTCCTGGGGGCGCCTGTCCGGGTATGATCGCAAGGGCAATCTCGACCTCGTCAGCGAAGCCGACCGGGCCAGCGAGCAGTACCTGCTCGAGCGGATCCTGGGCCGGTTCCCCGCGGATTCCGTCATCGGGGAGGAATCGGGGACCCGGGAGGGGGACTCGGGCTACTCCTGGATCGTGGATCCCCTCGACGGGACGACCAACTTCGTCCACGGACATCCGATCTTCGCCGTGTCGATTGCCGTCGCGGATCGCAGCGGAACGCAGGCCGGAGTGATCTACCTGCCGACCACGCGAGAGCTGTTCTGGGGGGCGCGGGGGATGGGGGCCTGGCGCAACGAGACCCGGCTGTCGGTGAGCGGCACGGGCGAGCTCAACGACTCGCTGATCGCAACCGGTCACCCCTACAACAGGCGCCAGGTGGTCGAGACCATCCTGGAGGACTGGCGGCGGATGATCCTCCACGTGCAGGGGGTCCGGCGTATGGGAGCCGCTGCCGTGGACCTGGCGTTCGTGGCCGCAGGCCGCTTCGACGGGTTCTGGGAGCGCGGGCTCAAACCGTGGGACACCGCGGCAGGCCAGCTCCTGGTCGAGGAGGCCGGAGGACGGGTCACCGGGTTTGCCGGCCAGGAATACTCCCCGTTCAACCCCGACATCACGGCCTCCAACGGCCGGATCCACGATCGACTGCTCGACGCGCTTTTCTCCGGGCGTCCCGATGCGGAGGGGGGTAGGTGATATGGTCGATGGTCGGGATTGCCTTCTGTTTCTGGGCTTCGTGCTGCTCTGTTCCTGTGCAGCTTCTCATTCCAAGGTCGGTTCTGCGGCCCGCCTGACATCGGCGGACCGCAAGGCCCGTGTGCTCGATGCGCGCCGGCACCTGGACCTGCTCTCTTCCCCGCGTGATCCCTCTGTCCATCTGCCTGACCAGAGCATGCGAATCTCCGCCTCTGCTCTTGCGACCATCGACCATCGACCATCGACCATCTCTTCTTCTGTTTCTCTCCTCGAACCTCTCCTGAGGGAAGGGAACGATGACTACTGGTCCCGGCAGGCGGTGGAACTGGTTGCCGGCATGGAGGAAGCCCTGGCCGGGAAAGGGGTATCCGCGGCCGGCATGCTGCTGACATACTACTCGAACGACCCACGTGCGCCTCTGGCATCCCACCTGCTGTTCCACGGTGCCCGACTCATGGCCGGAACCGGCCAAGACAAGGACCGCAGGCTGGCTCTGTACCTGCTACTGACGCTCATCGACGAGCATTCTCCGTCGCCGCTGTGGGACGATGCGGTCTGGCTGGCGGCCGACATCTGCCGAGACCTGGGATACCGGGGGGACGAGACCCGGATCCTCGAGACAGCGCTTCTCCCTCATCCGGGCTGGGGGAGCGATGCGCTGTCGGGTCGGTTCGTGCAGAAGGTGCGCTACCGGCTGGCCCGCCTCTACGAGCGCCAGGGCCGTGCCGACAAGGCACTGCGCGAATACGCCCTGGTCATCAATTTCCACGACGGACTGGCGCTCAAGGATGATGCCCTCTGGCGGATCGCAGTCGTCCACGGGAGCCGGGGAGAGAGCACGCTCGAGCGCAAGGCGCTGATGCTGCTCGTGGACGAGTGCCCCTGGTCCCGCCACGCCCCCAAGGCCAAGGAACGGCTCCGTTAAGACCCCCTGCAGATGTGCCACCGGTTCTGCGGCCTCCCCCGCCTGTTCGACGTAGCCTTGGCGAAACAGGGTGGCGGAGGTTGGGTGGGGGCATGTTGTAAAATATTTCCCTTGACCCCGCGCGCGCATGGACGGTAGAAGGTCGTGAAATCGCCCCAACGGCCGTGGCCGGACCGGGGATTCCGGGCTGTCCACGATGCCAGGGGAATGGGAGGACGACGATGGTGAAACGGGAGCTGCTCCTGGGGGATGAAGCGATCGCTCTGGCCGCGCTCGATGCCGGCATCAGCGGAGCCTATTCGTATCCGGGGACGCCGGCCACGGAGATCTTCGAGTACGTCCAGTCCCGGGCGGCCGAGTTCGCTGTCCGCGCCAGCTGGTCGGCCAACGAGAAGGTCGCGTACGAAGGTGCGCTCGGCATGTCCTACTGCGGCAAGCGTGCGCTCGTGTCCATGAAGCACGTGGGGCTCAACGTGGCTGCCGACCCGTTCGTGAACTCCGGAGTCACCGGGGTCGGCGGAGGACTCGTGCTGTGCGTGGCCGACGACCCGGGAATGCACTCGTCGCAGGATGAGCAGGATTCCCGCTACCTGGCCCATTTCGCCCTGATTCCCTGCATGGAGCCCCGCAACCAGCAGGAAGCGTACGACATGACCCGGGAGGCCTTTGACCTGTCGGAGCGCTTCTCGACTCCCGTCATGGTCCGGCTGGTGACCCGACTGGCGCACAGCCGATCCGACGTCGTCACCTCGGCCCGCTCGGCTCAGAACGCGCTCAAGCTGCCTGACGACGTGTCCGGTTTCATCCTCCTTCCGAGCAATGCACGGGTCCAGTACGACAAGCTCGTCAAGAAGTACCCGCTCCTCGAGGAGTACGCTGCCGCGTCCCGGTACAACCAGCTCAGCCTCTCCGGAGACCGGCGGGTCGGCATCCTGTGCAACGCAATGGCCTACAACTACTTGAGGGAGGCATTCGGCGGCGACATCCCGCACCCCTTCGTCAAGGTGGGCATGTATCCCATGCCCAAGGCCATGATCCGCCAACTGGTCGAAGCGGTCGACGAGGTCGTGGTGGTGGAGGAAGGGTATCCGTTCCTCGAGGAAGCTCTGAGGGGCATCACGGGAGCCGGAAAGCCGGTCCATGGAATGCTGGACGGACGGCTGCCCCGCACCGGTGAGCTCACCCCGGCGGTCGTGGCACGGGCCTTCGGGATCGAGGTGGATTCCCCGTACGCTCCGACGCTGAGCGCGCTGCCGGGGCGCCCGCCTGCCCTGTGCCCCGGATGTCCACATGCGGACTCGTTCCGGGCCGTCAAGCTGGCCACCGGCGATGCCCCCAGGGTCCCGATCTTCAGCGACATCGGCTGCTACACGCTGTCGTTCTACCCGCCCTACAACGCCGTGGATTCGTGCGTGGACATGGGGGCGAGCATCTCCATGGCCATCGGGGCCGCTCATGCCGGTCTCCATCCGGTCATGTGCTCCATCGGCGACTCGACGTTTGGACATTCGGGCATGACCGGGTTGCTGACTGCTGCCTACGAGAAGCTCCCGATGACCGTCTTCATCCTCGACAACGGGACCGTGGCCATGACCGGAACCCAGGACACCCTGCTCACCGGGGACGCACTGGTCAAGGCGGTCATCGGCCTGGGTGTCGAGCCGGAGCACGTCCGGGTGCTCAGCCCGCTGCCCAAGAACCTGGAGGAGAATGCCCGGATCATCCGCGAGGAGCTCGAGTACAAGGGGCTCTCGGTCATCATCCCCAAGCGGATCTGCGTGCAGTACAAACGGTAACGGAGGAGGGCGGCGATGAAGCAAGACATCATCCTGGCAGGAGTCGGCGGACAGGGCATCCTCACCATCGCCTTCATGCTGGACAGCGCGGCCATGGCCCGCGGGTATCGGATCAAGCAGGCCGAAGTGCATGGAATGGCCCAGCGCGGCGGAGCCGTCTACTCGCACCTCCGCTTTGCGGATCACGAGATCCTCTCCGACCTCATCCCGGCCGGGCAGGCCGACATGATCCTTGCCGTGGAACCGCTCGAGGTCCAGCGCTACCTGCCCTACCTGAACCGCAACGGCGTGGTGGTCAGCTCGGTCCACCCGTTCAAGAACATCCCGGACTACCCCGAGGAGAAGTCGGTGCTCGATGCGCTGCTGGAGCTGCCCCGAGCCGTCCTCGTCGATGCCCGGCAGATTGCGACCGCGAACAAGATGCCCCGGGCCGAGAACATGGCCATGCTCGGCGCCGCGCTGCCGTTCCTGCCGTTCGAGCTGGCCGACTTCGACCCGTTCATCCGGGCCCAGTTCGAGCGCAAGGGGGAGGCGGTCGTGCAGTCCAACATGGCCGTCCTGGCCCAGGGGTTCCGCATGGGCATGGCCGTCAAGGAACGGCTGGATGCCGGGATGCCTGCCGACGCGGCCTTCCGGGAGCCCCACGCCAACCTCTAATCTCGAATTGTAGAGAGGAAAGGGAATGGAGCTGAGCGTGGTAGTTGCCAGCCTTCTGGCAAGGGCGCGGTCCGAAGGGCGAAACACCCTGCTCGAACCCGAGCTGTATGACCTGATGAGGGCCGGCGGGCTCGATGTCCCGGCCTGTGCATTCCTGCCGCTGGGAGAGCCCTCCCCGTTCTGCCCGTCACCTGCTGGGCCCGGCGAATCCGGTCCGCTCCGCCTCCCCGGCGACCGGGTGGTGCTGAAGGTGGTCAGTCCGGCCATCACGCACAAGACCGAGGTGGGGGGCGTGCGGATCGTGGACAACACGCCGCAGGCCCTGGCCGACGGCGTTGCCGGCCTGCTTGCCACCGTGCGTGAGAGGGGTGGCGAGGAGCTGTTCCGGACGGTGCGGGGAGTCCTGGCGGTCGAGCGGATCGAGTGCGAGTCAGGGCTGGGCGGCCAGATCTTCGTCGGGATGCGGTTCTCCCGGGACATGGGGCACGTGTTGACCATGGGGTTTGGCGGCCTGGAAGCCGAGGAGCTGTCCGCCCGCTTCCGCCAGGGTGAAGCCAATGTGGTCTTCTCGCCGGAGCTGTGGACGCCCGAGCAGGGGCTGGCCAAGCTGGCCCGTTCGTTTGCCGGGCGCAAGGTCATGGGAGCGACGCGGGGAGGGCGAGAACTTGTCTCGCAGGAGACGCTGTCCCGGGTGCTCGGCTTTTTCACGGCTCTTGCCCGGGAGTGCTCGAACCGGCCGGCGCTCGGTGCCGTCATCGAGGACTTCGAGGTCAACCCGTTCTTCGTCTCCGGCAGCCGGCTGGTGGCGGTGGACGGCTTCCTTCGGTTCGGGGATTCCCTTGCGTGCGAAGGGTCCGTCGACGTGGCCATGGTCCGCCGGCTGCTCAACCCCAGGACCATTGCAGTGGTCGGGGCATCGACCAAGGGCATGAACGTGGGGCGGACGATACTGCGCAAGCTGCTGCGGGACCATTTTCCGCTGACCAACGTGCGGGTCATCCGCCCCGATGCCGCGACGCTCGACGGCATCGACTGCGTCCCGGACGTCAAGTCGCTGCCGTGGGTCGCGGACCTGCTCGTCGTCGCGGTCGGAGCGGCCCAGGTACCGGCCGTCATGGCCGACGTGCTCGACTCGGGCAAGGCCGCATCGTTGATCCTGATTCCCGGCGGCATGGGGGAAACCGAGGCCGGGCGCAAGGCCGACCAGGACACGCGAAACCGTCTGGCCCAGGCCCGCCGAGAGGGGAGGTTCGCACCGGTCCTCGTCGGTCCCAATTGCCTGGGAATCCGCTCGCTGCCCGGCGGGTACGACTCGATCTTCATCCCGGAGACCAAGCTGCCCCTCCCCGAAGGGCACGTCTCCAACGCAGCGCTCATCTGCCAGTCGGGGGCGTTCATGATCACGCGCATGAACGAGCTGCCCTACCTGTCGCCGGCCTACTCGATCTCGACCGGCAACCAGATGGACCTCTCGCTGGTGGACTTCGTCGAGTGCCTGGTTCCGGACGCAAAGATCCCGATCCTGGCGCTCTACATCGAGGGGCTCAAGGAGCTCGACGGGCTGAGGCTGGCACGGCTGATCGAGCGCGCCCGCAGCCTGGGCAAGGACGTCCTCGTCTACAAGGCGGGGCGGACGTCGGAGGGGGCGACTGCCGCGTCCAGCCACACGGCCTCCATCTCAGGAGACTACCGGTCCGCAGTCGAGCTTTTCAGGGACTGCGGCGCTCTCGTAGCCGACACGTTCCGTGAGTTCACGGGGTTCCTCTCCATCGCTTCCCAGCTCCAGGATTGCACTTTCTCCGGCAAACGGCTGGCCATCCTGTCCAACGCAGGGTTCGAGACCGTGGGAATGGCCGACAACATCGACTCGGCCCGAGGGTTTTCGCTGCCCCGGTTCTCCGCTGCCACCAACGAGCGGATCCGGACGGTCCTGTCGGCTGCCCGGCTCGAATCGCTCATCAACGTGCACAACCCGCTCGACCTCACGCCCATGGCCAACGACAGGATCCTGGCTTCCTGCCTGGATGCTCTGCTTGCCGACGAGGGGGTCGATGCGCTCATGTTCGGGGTCGTTCCGGCCACGCCGGCCCTAAAGACGCTGCCCCCGGGCCTGGACCCGCTGGGCATCGATACCTTCCGGGCGCCGGATGCCCTGCCGGGCACGGTGCCCGAAATCCTCGCCCGGCACAACAAGCCCGTGGCCGTGGTCATCGATTCCAGCACACCATACGACCCGCTGGCAACCGCCTTCCATCTGGCCGGAATCCCCTGCGCCCGCTCCGCGGACTTCGCCCTGGCCGTGTTCCAGAAGTACATCCATTATCGGCTGGGGAGACCCGAGCTCCCCTGAAATCGAGGTCACCGCCGTCTGTCGTGCCCCCGCGCCCCCGCTCTTGCGCAGGAGGCCTGAATGTGCTATCAACATCCATGCAGATTGTAAGGGGGAGTGACAAAATGCAGACTTACGTGGGGAGGAGCCTCGAACAGGAGCTTAGGGAATCGCTCAGCCGGAATCCGGTCACCGCGCTGGTAGGTCCCAGGCAGTGCGGCAAGTCCACGCTGGCTCGTCACGTGTTGTCTGGAAGGACCGATGGGTTGCTCCTCGACCTCGAGCTTCCGTCCGACCTGAGGAAGTTGTCGGACCCGGAACTGTTCCTCAACGCGCACGCCGACAGACTGGTAGGGATCGACGAGATCCAGCGCAGGCCCGACCTTTTCCCCGTGCTCCGGGCGCTGGTGGACCAGGACCGACGCCCTGGACGCTTCCTCCTGCTCGGTTTTGCGTCACGGGACCTGGTGCGCCAGGGGGGCGAGACACTTGCCGGGAGGATCCACTACATCGAGCTGACTCCGTTCACCTGGATCGAGTTGATGGACCTGGACAAGGCAGGTGACTTCCGCCGTCTCTGGTGGCGGGGAGGCTTTCCCCCGGCATTCCTGGCCCAGGATGACAGGCAGAGCATGGACTGGAAGAGGGATCTGGTGCGGGACTACCTGACCCGGGACGTTCCCCTGTGCGGCTACCGGATCCCGGAGGCGTCGCTCGACCGGTTCTGGAGAATGCTGGCGCACCACAATGGCTCTATCCTGAACGCATCGAAGCTGGGCCAGTCGCTGGATGTGTCGCACAACACCGTGCGCAAGTACCTCGATCTGCTGGAGCAGACTTCCATGATCCGGGTGTTGAGGCCAATACACTGCAACGCAGGCAAACGACTGGTGAAGGCCCCCAAGGTGTATTTTCGGGACAGCGGGCTCCTCCACGCGCTCCTGGAAGTCGAAACGGAAACCGCACTTTTCGGTCACCCCGTCTTCGGTG
>Ga0233425_10004938_pt1 | contig 21727 bp, 24 predicted proteins | sample Watercolumn_Towu_2_FD_181712 | JGI IMG/M metagenome (GOLD analysis project Ga0233425, IMG submission 181712) | Freshwater microbial communities from Lake Towuti, South Sulawesi, Indonesia - Watercolumn_Towuti2014_140_MG | ecosystem: Environmental > Aquatic > Freshwater > Lake | place...
ACAGTATGACAACATCATACGTGGAGGGATTGATATGAGGATTTTTGTTGATAGTGCAGATATTAATGATATTAAACGACTCAATGATTTAGGAATAGTAGATGGTGTGACAACAAACCCAAGCTTAGTTGTCAAAGTAGGCAAAAATTTCAAAGATATTGTAAGAGAAATCTGCGAGGTTGTGAATGGACCTGTATGCGCAGAGGTTGTCAGCATCACATATGAAGGAATGATTGAAGAAGGCATAGAACTTGCAAAAATTCATGAAAATGTTGTTATCAAAGTTCCAGTGACTCCTGCTGGCATTAAAGCAATTCAATTCTTCAGTCAAAATGAAATTAAAACAAACTGCACACTTATTTTTTCAGCAAACCAAGCGTTGCTTGCAGCAAAAGCAGGTGCAACATACGTCAGTCCTTTTGTCGGCAGACTTGATGATAATGGACAAAACGGCATGGAACTCATTGCTGAAATAAAAACAATCTATGACAATTATGGATTTGAAACACAAATCATTTCAGCAAGCGTGAGGCATGCAATTCACGTGAAAGAATCTGCATTAGCTGGCGCTGATATTGCAACATGCCCGCCTGCAGTCATTGATCAATTATTCAAACATGGATTAACTGACTCTGGTTTACAAAAATTCCTTGAAGATTGGAAAAAGATTCCTGAAGATTTACGAAAAATTATCTGAGGTGGAACTATGATACGAGTAGGCATTAACGGCTTTGGAAGAATCGGCAGACTGGCATTACGAATTTCACAATTGCCAGAATACAAAAATGATATTCACATTGTTGCAATCAACAGCAGAGCTTCTGTTGAAAGCCATGCACTGCTCTTAAAACATGATTCCACTTACGGAACATTTAGTGGAGATGTTGCTGTACAAAATAATGCATTAATTGTCAACGGACAATCTATTGCAATCTCTCAAGTTGATGATCCTGCACTAATCCCTTGGGCTGGTGTTGATGTTGTGCTGGAATGCACAGGCAAGTTCACAAAAAAAGAACAAGCAGAAGCGCATTTGCACAATGAAGTAAAAAAAGTCATTATCTCAGCACCTGGAAAAAACTGCGGGTTGTATGTCATGGGTGTTAACCACGAAACATACAATGGAGACAAAGTACTTTCTTGCGCATCATGCACTACAAACTGCTTAGCGCCTGTTGCTGCTGTTCTTGAAAGAGAATTTGGGATTGAAAAAGGTTTTATGACAACTGTGCATGCTATCACGAATGATCAAAATATTATTGACAACTCGCATAAAAAAGATTTGCGGAGAGCGCGAACAGCTTCTCTTAATATTATTCCAACATCTACAGGAGCTGCAGAGGCAGTTGGCAAAGTATTGCCGTCTGTTGCAGGAAAATTAACAGGCATTGCAATGCGTGTTCCTGTTGCAGCTGTTTCTGTTGTTGACTTGGTTTGTACTTTGAAAATGAAAGTGACAAAAGATGAAATCAACGCTGCATTTTTGAGAAATGTGAACAAATATTTAGGAGTAACTGACCAGCCATTAGTGTCCTCTGATTTCATCGGAGAAAAACATTCTGCAGTCGTTGATCTGCTGTCAACAGCAGTGATTGGAGAAAATCTTGTGAAAATAATTGCATGGTACGACAATGAATATGCCTATGCAAATAGATTGGTTGATCTTGCTTTGTATGCTGGAAAAAGATAAGAAAAATAAAAAAATTAATTTCCATATATAAACACATCATCTATGTTTCCCCCATATGGAATTCCTCCATTTGCAGAGGCACATGCTGGGCTATATCCAATATATAATCCGCTTTCAACAACATTACTTGAGTATGTTATTGGTCCAGATACACTTAAGGATGCAACTGCATCTTCATAATGCTGTCCATCAACATACAGCCTTATTTGCTCTCCATCATAAATTCCTAAAACTTTTTGCCAATTATGTTCGACTTGCCCACCTGTAACAGATTTAATTTGACCATTTATTGAAACACTAAATTTATAGTGACCATCTGCTGTATCTTGTAAAGCATATAATGGTCTTCCGCAAGTATTAGACAGTTTTCCTACTATGAAATCTTCCTCATTAATATTATTTGTTTCACTGTAAACATTGGCCATTACAACAATCCAATTATTTGGACACAAATGATTATCTTGAGAAGTACACTTCTCATCAAAAGATGCGTATTGAAGGCTTCTACTTCTTAAACCCATATATGTATTGCCATCACTTACCTCTTTAGTAATTTCATGATTTTGTCCACTTAATAAATAAGGACTTTCTTCTTTCCAATTTGAACCTAAAAGATTCCTTAAATCCTTTAATTCAAATAATAAATAACCAGGATAATCTGTTAAATGATTATAATTATCTGAAGTAAAGTCGAAGGGATAAAGTCCTATCTTTTTAAAATCACAACTACTCGAAGCACCAGCTTTAGTTGCAGTTGCTGTAATTGTGAAAACTCCTGGTACACCATTTACTTCTCCATCACTCCCCGCACAAGCAGTAGAATCTTCTCCATGATAATCCCACGTTATAGAAGATCCCGATGTTGCTGCTACATCCAAATCATAACAAGAGTGATCTGGATCTAAAAAATTTGTAATATACACAGGGGTTCCATCATCATTGTATAATCCTCCTGAACAACTTATTACAGGTTTTAACGCCAATGTTGTACCAACCGCTTGGGAAGCAGTACAATCTTGAGAACAAGTAATTGCACTTTCTGTACTTTGACAAACCCCATCTCCACAATATCCTGTTCTAGCTGCAATGACTTGACCACTAATATCTGTTGTTGAAAAATCTCCAACATTGTTCATTATCATCACAACAATGCCTACTAAGGCAACTACTCCTACTATTCCTAAGATATATCCTGATGTTTTATCGAATTTCATTTTCACACCTCTTTATAAAAAATAATTATGATTATAGTGTTTCTTAGAAAATGAATATATATACCTTTCGAAAAAAGAGAAGAAAAGATGCTCAAAAATGAATAGCATTTTTGGCACTGCGCTCATTACATTCAGCAGAAAAAATAAAAAAATTAATGGCAACAGCAACATTTCTTTTTAGCTGTTTTTTTTGTTTTCTTTTTTGCTGGCATGCAATCACCTCTTTGTTTTTTTAGAATGCAGTAATATATAAATGCTGTGAAAGAGAAATTGAGGTTTATTTCTTAAGATAGAGGATGAGAAGTTCTTGCAACATACATCTGTGGCGAATCTCCCTCATGTATGCATTCTTTTGTCAGCAATCCTTGTGCTACTGCTGCTTCATAAAAAGCGATGCCTGCAATTAATCGTAAGCGATTATTAAATTCTTGTCTATAATTTTGTTGAGCTTTTTCAGAAGTAAAAAATTTCCACCATTGACTGAGATGCATTTTAGAACTTATACTCCACAATGCATCAAGATTATTCTGTAAATCATACAATCCCCGATGAGATTCTGAACCTGACATGTTTCTTCCCCGCACATGCATAGATGCATACAAAAAATCCCCTATTAGCACTCTTTGTTCAGAAAGCAAACCCTGTCCTGTAATATCTGCAAAATCACGAAATACCTTATCTACCATATCTGAAAGATCAGTAGATGCAGGAATAATAAGGGCTGCAACTTTTTTTCCTGCATCATACAGTTTAGGATCATAAGAAGTATGAGCATATCCGTAATTGATTAACCAAAACATGGTCTGGCAATATTCATTACGCTGCTCAGGTGTCAATGCTGATGCCATAATATAAAGTAAAAAATTTGAATTAATAAAGTTTATGGATTTGTTAAATGGTCAGCACATTTTCTTAATCAAAAAGCCTTCTCTTGCAATAGGAAATAGTTTTACTGCCTGCCTTGTTTTCATGTTCAAATGCGCTGCAACTTCATGAGGGACAGTAACCACTAAACTCTTTCCACAGATACTAATTTTTCTTTCAAAACCAAACAAATATTCCTTTGTTTCGTGTGATCGTGCTTCCATTTCTTTTGCCTGCGCTTCTGTAAAAAATATTTTTCCACAAATATTGCATCTGAACGCACTAACATTATGTAACGGTAAACCCTCTTGGTATTCATATACTGGAAGCAAAACTCCCTGCATTTCTTCATCGCATTTTACACAATACACTGCATTTTCTTTCATTTTTTTACCATTCTCTCTTCCTCCACACAGGATAACAAGTAATAATTCTTTTTTCTTCACCAACATAGATTTTACCTAAATGAAAGAGAAATTAATCTGCTTTCAAATCATATTGTCCTGTTTTTTTAATTTCAACATCTACTTCATCACCTAATTGATGTTTTGCTTCTAGAACAACTTGCTTATATGCATAGTTTCGTGCAAGAGGGGCATTGTTTTTTCCAGTTGCATTCACAACAACTTTTCCTTTCCAGCCAAGCCATTTCTTATTCTGCTCTCTGACAATTTTTCGCACAACTTCTGTTACTTTTTTTGAACGGAGTTTTGACGTATTTGTAGAAACAGGTTTCATGCCATACGCAAGTGTATTCGGACGTGGAGAAAAGCGAGAAATATTCACCACGTCTGGTTTTGTCTCTTTAATTAATGCAAGAGTCTGCTCAAAATCTGCATCTGTTTCTCCAGGAAACCCCACTATAATGTCTGTTGCAATAGTGATTTCAGGAATTGCTTTCTTGAACTCTGCAATACACTCTTTATACTGTTCAATTGTGTATGGTCTTTTCATTGCCTGTAAAATGGTATTGCTTCCTGATTGAATAGGGACGTGAAGAAATTTGTAGATTTTTGAATTTTTGAATACCTTAATTAATTTTTGGAGATGGCGATGCACATGATTCGGAGAGGTCATTCCTACACGAATTTTATAATCTCCAGGGATTTGACAAATTGCATCTAACAATTCTGGCAGTTCAATGCCTTCTTTTTTATCCAAACCATATGCTCCTGTGTCTTGGCCTGTAAGGTAAATTTCTTTTGCACCACTGCTTACACTATTCTGCACTTCTTCACAAATTTGCTGCAAAGGATATGACAAGACGTGGCCTTTGATTAATTTAACTGAGCAATATGCACATGCAGAGGTACATCCTTCTTCTATTGGTATAATGCTTATGATAGGATTCAATCTCATTTTTGGCAGAAGTTTGTTTTCTTTTGTTTTGCTGAAAGACTCTATAACTTTCCCTGAAGCAACTGCATTCACAACTTCGACAATATTCTTCAGATTATGTGTATTAATAAAAGAAATATCTTTTGATAATTTTTGAACTGCTTGTTTTGTTGCTTCGTGGATACATCCTGCTGCAATAATCTTTTTTTTGAATTTTAATGCTGCTTTCACTGCCTGCAATGCTGTATGATGGCCTTTGACAGTACAGAGATTTAAAACAATGATATCTGCAGATTCTGGAGCAGTTATTATTGCATAACCGGCATTCTGCAAAAGGCCTGCCATGACTTCTCCTTCATGCATATTGCTGGAACAGCCAAAGGATTGAATACGTACGTTCATAATACTGAAAAAATACAAAAAGGATTATAAAGGTTGTTCTTCTTTAACATCATATGAAATTCACATTAGAACATATTGCAAAATATCTTCTTTACATCTTTTTAATTGTGTTTCCATTTAATCTTGTTGTTGGAAAAATATTTCCCTCTCTTGTATCATTGCCTTTTTTTATTGCTGATTGCATTTTATTGTTTTGCGGAATCATTGTAATTATTTATTTAATAAGAAAACAAATGCAATTTGAAAAAGAACAGTACATTATTGTTGGAAGCAGTGTATTATTTATTCTGTTAGGAATAATTACGATTATAACACATTTCTCATTAATTAAACAATTTATTTTAACACATGACATTCAAGAAAATATTTTTTTAACATTCAAACAAATTATTAGTAGACATGTTGTTCAAAGTATTGCTCAAACACTCCATACTGTTTTAGGATTGGTTTTGTTTATCTTTGTTTTACAGATTTCTGTCAAAAAAGAACAAATTATTAAGATTCTATGTATTCCTTTAATTATTATCCTTGTGATAAATCTTGGATTAGCTATTTTTCAACAAGATGTTTCTCTGGATGGAGGAATGGTTGATTCTTTTATTACCCCTTACCAATTATCTGAAACAGGACGCATTTACTTTCCATTTGTTAATAGCTTATTGCTCAGTTGTTATCTGAGTTGCATGCTTTTTTTAGTATTTTATTTGTTTATAACTACAAAAAAACAACACCTGTTGTTTGGATTAGGATTTTTACTTTTTATTACTATATTTATTTTTGGATTAACAAAAGGAAGGATTGCAATATTGTTTACATTCTTATTGTCCATAATGCTCTTTTGTAGGTTATACCTTAAAAAAACACCCTTTCCTAAATTAATTACGATAGGATTATTGATTTTTTTATTCTGTCTTACTATTCATTCATTTCTCTTTCATAACAATAGTTTTGTTGATTTTATAGATAAACTAACTCTTGAAAAAAATAATAGTACTATTTCACAAACAACATCTGTGACACAAGAAATAAAATCCCTTCCTTTAACCTCCCCAAAATCGTCTAGTCAAACTATTCAAAAAGAATTGGAAAAAACTTTAGAGACCCAATATAATGATTTTAATAAAAATCTCTTTTTTACCCATTGGCAAACTGCTCTTGTCTTGTTTGAACATGCACCTGTATTGGGTGTTGGAACAGGACTCTTTTATTACAGTGTCACGCAAAGCCATAAAGATATTCTTTGTGAAATAAAAACTCTTTGTCCATCAACAATGCAGGCAACAGATCTCTCTTCTACTGCGCACAACATTTATTTGCAAATTCTTGCAGAACAAGGAGTTATAGGAATTTTTATTTTTATAACAATACTTGTTTACTTAGTATATTTCTTTTTACAGAATAAAGAAGATATTTTCGTATTATGCTTAGGAATGAGTATATTCTGTTTCTTACTTCAAGGATTGACATTTTCTTACTTTGCATATCCTGAAATGTTATATTTATTCTTTTTACTCTTAGGATTATATTGTAAAAAAGATAAGAAAAAATAAAAAAATTAATATGTACAGGTTGTATTTGTTAAGTATGTGGATCCGCCTACATAATCAAAGCACGTATATCTTTCTCTGCTACCGCTGTTTCCACTACACCCACATCCTGTTGCACAATCTGCATCTGTTGTACATTCTTTTGTGATACAACTGTATTGTGTTTTTCCGTAAATCACGTAATCCACATAATTTGCACAATACTCTGTTGAATCACAATCTGCATCTACTCTACAATCAACAGTAATAAATGTTATGTAATCAGATTCAAACTCCACTGAAGTTGTTCCATTATTGTTTGTTTCATTTGTTTCTGGAACTCCATAATATGTTGATCCACTCTTACGACTATAATCATCAACATAGTAATTCCATGTTACAACTGAAGAACCAATATTGTATAATTCATTTAAAAATGCCTCAGAATAGGAATATGAATACGTTTTTGCATTTAACATTGTTGTAGAACCTGCTGCAGGAGGAGTAATATATCCAAAAAAGTTTTGCGTAAATGGAATTACTGTATTTCCTAATTCACTGATCATCTGAATTCCTTGCGCAGAGTAGTATGTTCCCCTAGGTACTGTTGTACCTTGGTTCTTAACACCTATTGTCAAATTAAGTGTGACATTATTAGAAATCACAGTTCCGTTGCTCATTCTATAAACAACTCCTCCTGGATTGACAAACCCTGCAAAAACACTTGTATTAGCGATAAGATCAGTTGTATTAGCAGTCGCTACAGAAGTATTAACACACACTCCACTTGAACAATAATATCCTGGACCAACAACTGTTGTACAATTGACATATGAAACATATGCCGTAGTATTAGTATTACAGGAAAACTCTCCTAAGTATCCTTTGGCATCACACCAATCTGTCTTAGCAGAATATGCTGCTCCTGTTGCACCCCACGTTCCACCTGAAACAGTTCCTTTGACAGTATATACCATCCCCCCATCTGTATCTGTACAATTTGTCGTATTTGATGTTGCAGCAGCAACAACCTGCCCACTGATATCAAAAGAACTTCCCATATTATTCATTATCATTACAACAATGGCAACTAAGGCAACTATGCTTACTATTCCTAAAATATATCCTGATGTTTTGTCTAATTTCATTATCACACCTCTTTTTTATATCAAATTCTCTTGTTCATATTAATATGCTCCTACTATTATTCATATTAATATATTTATACCTTTCGAAAAAATCCTGAAAAACACAAAAAAACAACCTTTATATACTTTTAATTAACAAAAACAACTAAGATTCTCAGCCTTGAGGTGAAGACTATGACATTAGAACTTGGCGGCAACATTCAATTAACTGGATTCAGGGATCTTGACCCTGCAACATTAATCATTGTCAAGAAAATTGTTGGCAATTTTGTCAAACACGTCAGCAGCACATACAGCAATTTCAAAGGATTGAACATAACACTCAAATCTGTGCACGAACGGGAAAAATCAGAAAAATATGAGATTCATGCGCACCTCAACACAGATACAACATACACTGCGTATGTTGTTGAACGAAACTTGATGGTTGGCCTTGATTCAGTCTTAAAAAAAGTAGAGAAAACAATGCGGCCAAGGGATTAGATTTATATTCTTCTTTATTTTTTATTTATGCATGGAACTGACAGACATTGTTTCAAACAACAGAATCACAATTATTGTAAAACCAAATGCAAAGAAAACTGAGATTATTGAATATAGGGAAGGAATTGTTAAAATTGCAGTTGCTGCACCTGCTGACAAAGACAAAGCAAATAAGGAATTACTGCATTTTGTTTCACGACTCTTAAAAAAACACGTACGATTTGTTTCTGGATTGAAAAGTAAGAAAAAAGTTCTTGAGATTGTTGCATGAGTAAATAAACCGGCCCTGTAGAAAATCTTCGCTCTGCTCAGTTAGCAGCTTCAAAATTCTTGGGAATTATAATAAAAGAGCTACGTTCCCAGATGGAGCAACAGAAAATCTACGATTTTCTTAGTCGCGCTCATTTCATTTGGCGACAACCCCTCGTAACGCTCTCTATGAGCCATTCAATTGAATTTTGACCTATGCTGCTAATACATTTTCTACAGAGCCAAACAAACCGAAAGGTACTTAAACCTCTTTACGCATAAATATTCCATGGCAAAGAAAAAACTTCCTGAACGATACAAAAGCTACTTGAAAGACAATTTGACAAAAAAAATGTACAAAAATGTCATTGAAGAATATACTTCAATTGCAAAAGTATATGAAGACAGATGGGCAAAATATCTTGCATCAACTGAAGAGGCAATTCTTCAACAATTAAAACTCAAAGGCAAAGAAGCAATTCTTGATGCTGGATGCGGCACTGGAACACTTATTACTGCAATACAGAAAAAGTTCAAACACAAGGGAAAGATATACGGCTTTGATATTACTCCTGCAATGCTGGAGCTTGCTGAATACAAACTTTCAAAAGACAGATTCAACAAAAGCCTTCAGTTAGAACTTGCACACTGCGAAAATTTCAGCGCAAAAAAGAACAGCATTGACATTGTAATATTTTCAAGTGTCATGCATCATTTACCCCACCCTGAACATGCAATCAAAGAATTCCAACGAGTGTTGAAAAACCGTGGGAAGTTGATTCTTGTAGATTATTGCACAGATTATCCTACAACAAAAATATATGATTTAGTTGCGCGAGTGTTTCACAAAGCACACCACAAAGCATACAGCAGTGAATATGTTGAAGAGTTATTAAAAAAACACAAATTTAAGATTACAACATTCAAAACATGGAAAGCAACACCGCTTCTCGGCGTGATGCTGTTTTCTGCAAAAAAGTGTTACAATGATTAAGCCAGAATTAGTTGAATATATCAAAAGACAATTAGCGCACGGCCACAACGTGACAACAATCCGCGAGCATCTTCTTAAACATAATTATACTGCTGAACTTGTTGATGAAACATTGCACAGCGCTGCAGCTCAATTTGGCGCAACTGTTAAAAAAAAGATTCCTTTCAAAAAAATAGCATATGCATTCATTGCACTTCTTATTTTTGCAGGCATTGCATATCCTTTTTTTATGCCTAGCAATGAAGATTTAGCAGGCGCTGCAACAGAGCCTGAAACACCTGCTGTTGTTATTGAACAACATGAACAAGAAAATATTCCAGAAACACCACAAGAAGAAATTTCTGAAACAGAAATGTTTGTTGAAGAAGAACCTGTTGCAGAAGAAGAGCCAATTGCTGAAGAACCAAAAATTACTTCAACAGATGAAGATAATGACCATGACCTTGTTTCAAACACACAAGAAGCTGAACTTGGCACAGACAGCTTAAATCAAGACAGTGATGGGGATGGATACTTTGATTACAATGAAATACACGACGGCACAAACCCTCTTGATCCTGCTTCTCCTGGTTATGTTTCATGCACGAAAAATACTGACTGTTCTGCAGGAGTATGCAGCTCTGCAGGCATCTGCATAACATGCTCTGACAGTGATGAGCGCAATTACAAATCAGAAGGCATTACTTCTGGTGTCCATTATATATCCAGCAAACCATTGTTCACGCAAGACAGCTGTGATGATGCAATAACTCTTATAGAAATGTACTGCAGAGACGATGGATATTTATTCTACGAGAACATCAATTGCGAGCAGGAATACAATGAAGGATATTACTGCGATAATGGAAAATGCGTAAAAGAATAATTATTTTTCTACAACAAAAATACAATGGTCTTTCTCAAACGGATCAAGGCGGACATGCCACAGCACTTTGACTTGTTTCTCTAATTGTTTTCTGACAGTTTCATATATATTTCTTGGATCTGCTGAGACATCAATTGATTTTGCCTTTACTGCAAGTATTGCTCTCCTGCCCTTCTTCAAAAAGACGAGATTCTTGAGAAAAATATCTACTTGATTTTTCTGTGCAATATCCTGAAACAGGAAGTCTGCTTCACAGACATATTGATTGTATGCTTCTGGATGATTTGCATCTGCTAAAATAGGCGCAATATTTTTTCTCTTCTCTGCCAGAAATATTAAACGCCTGAGCATAAAAAATGATACTTCCACTGCAAAAACCATGCCTTCATTGCCAACAATGTCTGAGACATGCGACACTGTTGTTCCTGTTGATGCACCAAGATACAGCACAACATCTCCTTTTTTTATCGGCAACGGCTTCAGGCCTTTTGCCAATGCAGCGCCAAGCTTTGATTTTGTCAACGACCACTGCCTGTATTTTCCGTCTTGGATAATGCGTTCATCATACACAGACTGGCCTGGCAAGAGATTTTTTGTCCAGAACGATGTTCCTTTTTTTGACTGTTCTTTGTACAGCCCTTGCTGAATTTCCTGAAGCGTCATGCTGCACCTGTTATGTTTTGCACATCTTTATTGAGCTTTTCTCTGAGTTCATAACCTTTGAAGGATTCTCCTTTGAAATAATCCATTTTTGCGGCAATGCTCACTGCTGCTGCGATTTTTCTCGCTATTTTGCCATGCACTGCATTTCTTGCAGATGCCAATAATGGATGTGTGACAATTACGCCATGCCTTGGACATCGTCCTTGTTTTTTCAAAAATCTGAACAACGCATCTTCTGCACCAAGCATCTGAATTGTTGAAGATGGCATCATAGCAAGGCGCTCAAGTGAACCTGCATGACTCAACAACTGCGCTGCAAGAACTGGCTCAGCAACTGCTGTCAAATTTGGAGCAATATCCTGCATTATTGACTCAATGTACTCTTCTATTTTTGCTTTTTGATAATATAATCCTCTGATTGTTTTTGCATACTCATTCATGGGTTCAAGGTCTATACTGCGCAGATGCGCTCCCATTGATTCATGCATATGCAATTGTTCGAGAATGTTTTCTTTTGAATCTTTTATACGCTCTAAAAAAGTTTCATGATTGCTGAATGTTTCCTCTGCTTCTGGACAATACAATGCATACCATTCCCGCAGTTTCTTGACAAGCGGATTGATTGCTTTTTCAATTGCTTTTACTGCTTCAACTGCCTGAATAACATAATGATCTTTTTTTACTGCCTGCTGGCATGCTTTTTTTGCTGTATGCATGCACGCAACCTGCAGCTGCTGAAGAGTTCCTTTGTCAGCAGGAAGTACAGTGAATTCTGATTTTTTTGCACACTTATTTTTATCAACTGAAGACCGACCACCACCAGTCACAGACCGGATGGTATGCTCGCTCCCTTTGGTCGCTCGGGTCGGTCTTCCAGTTTCCTCTGGATTTTCCAATCGACAGGTTTCATTCTGCAAAACCACTGGTGAAACACCAGTGGAAAATCCAGCTTTTACAAGTTCCATAACTGAGACAGAACAGAAGTGATTTATATATTTTGGTCTTGGATTTACTCTGTTTCAAAAAGAGCATTTTGGGGTGTTATTTATTTGCCACGCCGCCTAAACTTCGTTTAGGTTCTTTTTCTCCCCCTTGGCGAGCCGTGGGGGAGATGAAAGAAATCTTGTGATACAAGATCGGCGCGGCAAATAAAGTTAGACAGTATACTAATTTATACTATTTGAAACAGAGCCTCTCAGATTTGCAAAATCGTAAATTATATAAATTATAATGGTACTTAAAATTATACAAAGGTGGGGAAAATGCTCATACATCAGCTTCTAAAAGAAAGAGATTTTCAAGAGCGATGCGCATACTGCGGCAAGGATTTTTCACCTCTGCCACAGCTTTCTAGACACGGCGATAAAGAATATATTACATTATCCTGCGAACACGGACACCAGCATACTTTCTGCGTTGATATGTCCAGACCTTTTGATGCTTCACTCATTCATAAAGAGATTGAGGCAAACAAAAAACTGCCAAGCAAACCATTAGAAAAAGTTATTGTCGAACACTAGGAATCATCAGTCAGATTAATAATTCTTACAACACTCTGCTGAGGCACTTGCTGTTCTTGGACTTTATCTTCAGTTAATTTTATAACACGCGTATTTGCACCTGTAATTGGTTCAGCATTTGCATTGATTTTCTCTAACACCAACAATGTACCAAACACAGAAAGAAACAAACTCACTAAAACAATAACATGATGGATTTTTAATTCATTCATCTGTTTATTTTTCTATTAATTGTTTATATAGTTTTCTTAAATAATGTAATTATCAGATAGTAGTTAAATGACGTAAAATTTATATATTGTTGTGTTGTTCTCAGAGAATATGGGCTTTAAAGTAGATTTAAGTATAATACCGCATGGTGCGTTAGGTTTATTGAAGGATTTAGGCATCTTGCCGCATTCTTTATCTTTTGGTGTATTTGTTGCGAGTACATCACATCTGACAAGAGAAGAAAGAATTGTTTTAGAAGACAGCAACAGAGCTCTTCACTTAGTTTTAGCAGAATACTGTGGAATTTCTCCTGAAAGTGTTGCACGAGGATGGCTATACGATGGAGCTTCAGATGATTTTATCAGAAATGTTGTCACAGCAGCAAAACGAATACAAGAAGATTTATTCCTTGACAATCCTATTGTTGCATTGTATAAACAAAATACGCAAGCAAGAAATCAAGTGCATTATTACTTATCAGTAAATCCCTTATTAGGTATCAAGAATGCTGTTCCAGATGTTTGCTCTTCAGCAACATATCGTGCAGTTGATAGAATATTCAGAGAAAAAATAGAAGAAATGAGAGAGCTTGTTCAACAAAGATTAGAAGAAAGAATAAAAAGAAATGGACGCAGCGCAATACTGTTTAGAAATTCTGCGTTTATTGAACCTGAACATGCTGTTCATTACCTCCCTGCTTTATCAAGGCACTTGGAGAAACAGCTTTTAGCTTCTTACACACAAGGAGATGCAAATCCTTGGGAAACAGCAGTTCCTCTCGCAGTAGAAGGTTGTTTCAAAGAAATGCGAATAGTTCCTGCTTCTGAACTTACTGCTTCAGAACTTGAGCAAGCAGTTACACATGGGCTTAATTATAATAATAGAAGAAGACATGAAATTAAACAGCAGTTGATAGCAACATTAAAAGAACATGACATGAGCATCGACAAATATGTTCAAGGTATTATAAAACAAACAACAATTGATGCTGAACGAAGAGAGACAAGAAAAACACCTTATGGGCGTTTGCTTCTAGACATGATAGGAAGTGTACGTGACAGGGTGTTGGATACATACGCAGACATTGCTCTTGCATACGAAGAACAAGAAGAAAAAATCACCTGCCCTGAACAGATTGAAGAAAGGCTTGTCCAAGCATTACAACACAGAACAGATCAAGGGTGGTTTAGAGTAACTCCAGAAAAACGCCAATATATAAACGAAAGACTCGCATATTTAAGAAGAACAAAAAATGATGAAGGATTATGCTTTGCTTTACATTATGGTTTAGAAGATAACATGCCTTTAACAAAAGAGGATATAGAATTAAGGACAAGTCTGAGGCCAAGCACTATTGATAAAGCACTATGGCATACAAAACACATATTCTTTTCTGGATTATTTGCTGAACTTGTGCGAGACGGCGCAACTGACAGTGATTTAGCTGCATATCGTGCATGTGTTCAATAAGTCATTACTCGTTAGTAGTTATTTTAGCATAACCTTTATATATAACCTCCACTTTACAGTTATTGTTTGGGGTTTTATAGTATGAAACGAGACATTATTATCACAAGTGCAATTGCAACCTGTATGTTGCTTATCATAATTAGCACACTCTTCATTATTACAATAAACCAAAAAACAAAAATCAAAGAGCCTGTTCCAACATCAGACATGAAGGAACTTTCTGCATCATGGAATGAAATGACTGCTGGCACTACTATTGTAACTATTCAAACTATAACTCCTGCTGTAAATACAGCTCAAGAAAACACTGCTGAAGAAGAAACTACTGCTGAAGAAACTGAAAACATTACACCTGTTGAAACAACAGACGAATTAATAGAGGTTCTTAAGGATCTTGAACAGGCATTTAATGACATTGATAATTTTGACGATGATGTCAGCGACATAAAAGATGCAATTGCAGATGCTGACAGCGAAGATGACTTAGAAGATTTAGAAGAAGATCTTGATGACTTAGAAGAAGATGATTTTGAAGACATTGAAGACTTTTTGAATGATTTAGAAAACAGATTTGATGAATTAGATTACAGAGATTTCCAAGGATACACTGAAGAAGATTTTGAAGATATTGAAAACAGCATTGACAATGCACAAGACAACCTTAATGATTCTGAGAAATATTTGAACGAAGCAATTGATTATTTACAGCAGAGATATGATGAAGTTTGAGGTGACGTATGTTAACGTACACTTCACGAACACCATCAGAAGCAGATATTGAAGCTATTTTTCAATTATATTCCTCGGCATATCCTTATGCAAGAGATAACCCACGAGCAAAAGAGAGGTTTTGTTCAGAATTATCAGAGAGCACTTCTTTTCTTTGCTTAGATAATGGAACAATTATTGGACATATTAGTGTACGACAGTCAAAAAAAGAAGCGATGATTTCTCGGCTTTTAGTTGATCCTAACCACAGACGACAAAGAATAGGACAACAACTTTCACAATGTGCTGTTGCACAATTTGAAGGAAAGAAAATGTTATTACAGGGCACACCTTTAACTCATCATTCATATACTCAACAAATTTTTCTTGCAGAAGAATGCGGATTTCACCCTACAAAAATTCATCTTGCTGGAGCAGGAGTTGATCTTGGTGCATGGCAAATTGAGACTCTTGTTTATATTGCTAAATTATGCGGGATTAATTCACAAAGATTTGTAGCATATGTTCCTTTAGAATACCAAGATATTGCACAGCGTGTTCTTCAACCGTTCTGTGATTTAGAATTTGGACAATTACAATCTGAAATACCTACTGAATTAGAACAAACATTAACTGTTGAATTAGAACCAATGTTACAATATCGAATGTTTCCACTAAACTTAGATAACCCTTTTGCACCAACAGCAATTGCGTATGTCCAATCTAAGGGATATTATTGTGCAGGATTTTCTCCTCGAATGATAAAAGGAGGGCAATTAACATTTGCAGCATACATGGCAAGAATGCCTGAAGAGATTTTGCACAGAGACAGAATTAAAGTAATTCCTGCTGTACAACCACTCTTTGATTTTGTCTGGCAACAGTATGAAGCAAGAAAATAAAAGTTGAGACTATGACAATTAGAATTAGACGAGCAACAGTTGAAGATTATAGAGGCATTGAAGCTCTTCTTCATGATGCGTACCCAGCACCTCTCGTTGGACTTCTTACAGAAAGATTACAAGAAAAATTACAAAGCAATACTTGTTATTCCTTAGTTGCAGTTGATGAAAGTGCTATTATTGGTCATGCTTCAATAGATAATTTAGATACTTCACGCGTACACTTTGGCAGTCTTGCTGTTTCTCCAAAGTATAGGCAAAAAGGAATCGCTACTGCACTAACTACAGCAAAAATTAAACATTTAGAACAATTGCGATTTCAGGGAATTGCTGTTTCTGAGGCAGTTACTCATCATCCATATTCTCAGCAATCACTCCTACAAGCAGGATTTTACCCAGTACGTGTTCTTTTAGGAAGACACTCTCATGAACAATTAGAACCTTATTCTTCAGTTGGTTTTGTACGACTTTTTCAACCGCCAACAGAAAAAACACGATTATATCTTCCTGAACAATACAGGGGAATTGCATCAAGCGTTCTTGCACCAATTGGTACTTTTGCGTATAGAGATAGTGATTCTCAAGAAACAAGTAAACGTATTCAAGAAATACATGATGAGGAATTATGTAAACCAAACGCACTTCTCGCAGTTCGATTATATGAAAAAACTGCTCCTGCAGAAATTGCGTATCTTCAAGAAAGAGGATTTGTTATTGCAGGATTTTATCCTGTATTTATAGAGGAAAACAGCAGATTATCTGTTGTTGTCCACATGCATAAAGTCCCATCACCTTTATTAGATAAGACACAAATCCACGTTATTCCAACAGTTGAACAGTTATTTGATTTTGTCTGGCAACAGTATGAAGCACAGAATGTTAATAAGTGATTATAATGCCATATGTTTCACGAAAACCTACACCAACAGATATTGAATGGATTATAAACCTCTTTCGTCAACTGCATCCTTCCGGAGTTCACATGGGATGCTCGAGAAAAGATCTTGCATCATCAATTTCATGGTTTGTGACAACAGATTTAGGAAGAACAGTAGGCCATATTCGACAGGTTCACAAACCTAGTCGACAGGCAGTTGAACTTTCTCTTCTTCTTGTTGATCCAGAGTACCAGCATTTCTACATTGGAAGACAATTAGTACATTACGCTACTCTTGGACATCCTGAAGGAACATTTGTGGTCAGTGATTCTGTAACACATCTTCCTTATTCTCAAAAAATATTTTACAGAGAAAGATTTTTTCCCACATATGTCACTCTTGCAGATGAACCTGACATTGGTGCAGGACAACGAGAAACAACAATACATGTTGCAAAATTAATTTCTTCTCGCACTGAAACAGTTTCCCTTTATCTTCCGCAAGAATATCGTAACCTCGCACAGCGCGTTCTTTCTCCTTTCTGCAAACTAAAATTTCAAGAACATTCTCCTTATTCAGAACACCAATTCTCACACGCACGAATAACTGATTCTGAAAGACGCATAATTCCCTTAAATTATGATTCTGCTCCTGCAGAAATATTATTGATGCGTTCCTGTGGATATTATCTTGCTGGATTTACTGTTTACAAAAGAGATAAGAAAATATTTGTTGGCGCAGTCATGAATCCATTACCTAAAGAAAGATTACAACGAGAATATATACAGGTCTTGCCTTTTGCACAAGAGTTATTTGATTTTGTCTGGCAACAGTATGAAGCGAGAAAATAATCACTTTTTTAAATTACTGGAATTTTTCTTTTTCTTATGACACATTTAATCATTATAGGAACAATAGGTTATGACAACATTGAAACACCGTTTGGCAAGAGAGAACGTGCTCTTGGCGGAAGCGCAACATACGCAAGCATTGCTGCTTCATTTTTTACACAGCCTGGCATGGTTGCAATTGTCGGCGATGATTTTAGAGAAGAACACAGACAATTGCTTTCTTCACGCAGAATTTCGTTAACTGGACTTAAACAAGTACATGGAAAAACATTTGCGTGGGGCGGAAAATATGAGTTTGACATGAATGAAGCAAAAACAGAATTTACTGACTTGAACACTCTTCTTGAATTTGATGCATCATTGCCAGAAGAATACAAGAATGCACAGTATGTTTTTCTCGCAAATACTGATCCTGAATTACAGATGAAAGTTATTCAGCAGTTGAAAAATCCAACACTCATCATGATGGATACTATGAACTTCTGGATTCAGACAAAAAAAGAGGCATTACTGGAAGTCATAAAAAAGATTGATGTCTTATTATTGAACGACGGCGAAGCGCGCATGCTTTTTAACACAGTACATCTTGTCCACGCTGCACAATCTGCACTCAAACTTGGACCAAAATACATAATTATCAAAAAAGGCGAACACGGTGCATTGTTATTCAGTGACGGCCGACACTTTAATGCTCCTGGATATCCTCTTGAAATATTAAAAGATCCTACTGGCTGTGGGGATTCATTTGCAGGAAGTCTTATTGGGTATCTTGCAAAACACAACAAAACTGATGAACTTTCTTTACGAAAAGCAATTATCTACGGCAGTGTTATTGCTTCATTCAACGCAGAGGATTTTTCTGTTGAAAGAATGCAGCGATTAACTGATGCTGAAATTGAAGAACGATATCAGGAAATGAAAGCATTGAGAGAATTTTAATACAACGAGGGAATTATGAATGCTCACATCCTTGTCTTTATCTTTGCATTTGGCTCTGTCATAGGCTGGGTATTAGAATTTTTCTGGAGATTTGTACAAGAGAAAAAGATTCCGCACTTTGGTTTTTGTTATGGCCCTTATTTACCTATCTACGGCATAGGCACTATGTTATTATATATCATTTCACTCACACAAATTCCTCTCTGGAGTAAATTTATTCTTTTTCCAGTTGCATGTACAGGTTTAGAATTGGTTGTGGGACTTTTCTTTTTAAAGTTAGATAAAAAATTGTGGGATTACTCAGAAAGAAGATGGAATTATAAAGGCGTTATCAGTGCATTCCATTGCTTTGCATGGTTTTTTCTTGGAATTACATTTTATTACGGATTATTTCCTTACTTTGTTCACATTCCTGCTCTTCTTCAAAATAGTATTTCATGGCCTGTTTTAGGAACATTTTATGTTGCATTCAGCATAGATGTTATTTTTAGTATATACCATATAAGAAAATCTTAAATTTCTTCTTTAATATTGACAGTTGCAATCATTGTTAATGTTTTCTTCAGATTGTGTTTTTTTCTAAAATTAAGAATAAAATCATTGAATTCTTCAATGTCAGCAAACTTGCATTTCATGACTAAATCATATTCTCCTGTAATGCCAAATACTTCTTTGATGTTTTTATGGTGAAACGCAGTATTTTCAATTATTTTTTCTGTTGCAATAAAGACAAAAACAATAAAATTTTCTCCCATTGCTTTATTGTTCAGTTTAATGGTAAATTGCTCAATAATTTTTTGCTGTATTAATTTCTGAATTCTGACATGCACTGTGCTATGGCGAAGTTTCAGAGCTTTTGCAATATCTCGTATAGAAAGACGCGCATTTTTTCTCAATGCTTCAATAATATTGTGGTCAATATTGTCAAGTTTCATAGGTTGCTCGTGGAAAAAAGGGCCAATTGTTGCGCCAACAAACAATTATTTGGTTTTGCGAATATGCCAAACCCCCTTTTCCCGCGAGCACGAGTGAATATAACAGAACGTGCCCGATCTTAATTCCCAATTATTTACTTTGTACAACAACTATATAAATATTTCTAATTTTGTCTATATTTAATTTATTTTTATTGGACAATGTCCAACTTTTTTCAAAGAAAATATATAAATGTCTAAAAAATCCGCATTTGTAAACGTATACGGCTTTTTGAGAATATACACAGGTGAGACAATGGATACAGGAAAAAATTATGAAGTCAAAGACATGACACTTGCAGAGCAGGGAAAGAAAAATCTTGCTCTTGCTGAAATGGAAATGGGTGCACTTCTCAAAGTACAGGAGCGATTTATAAAAGAAAAACCGTTTAAGGGAATACGAATTGGATTAGCACTGCATGTTACCAAAGAAACAGGAATTCTCGTCAGAACACTCATTGCTGGCGGCGCAGAAGTGGCAATCACTGGCTGCAATCCTTTAAGCACACAAGATGATGTTGCTGCTGCACTTGCTACAGAAGGTGTTCATGTCTGGGCATACAAAGGAGAAAACAGAGAAGATTACTACAGATATTTGACTCATGTCATTCATTTTAAGCCACACATCACAATAGATGATGGTTGTGATTTAGTAACAGAAATTCATACCAAACACACAGATATGATTCCACAACTTATTGCAGGATGCGAAGAAACAACAACTGGGATTATCCGATTGCATGCTATGGTCAAAGACAAGGCATTGAAATATCCTATCATCGCTGTCAATGACAACAAAACAAAACATTTGCTCGATAATTATTACGGCACTGCACAAAGCACCATGGACGGCATTATTAGGGCAACAAACGTCCTTATTGCAGGAAAAACTTTTGTTGTGTTAGGATATGGAAGCTGCGGCAAAGGAGTAGCAAAAGCTGCAAAAGGTATGGGTGCGCATGTCATTGTCTGCGAAGTAGATGCATTCAGAGCATTACAAGCAACATATGATGGATTTACTCTCATGAAAATGGAAGATGCTGCACAATGCGGAGATATTTTCCTCACAGTAACTGGCAACAAACACGTTGTTCGTGTTGAACACATGAAAAAAATGAAGAATGGTGCAATTATTGCAAATTCAGGTCACTTTGACTGCGAAATTGACGTTGCAGGCTTGGCAAAGATTGCACAAGTTGAACGCATGCGGCCATTTATGGATCAATATACACTTAATGGCAAGAAAATATTCATTTTAGGAGAAGGAAGATTAATTAATCTTGCTGCAGCAGAAGGACACCCCAGCGCAGTTATGGCAACAAGTTTCTGCGGACAGGCATTGGCATGCGAATATGCTGTGAAAAACAAAGGAAAAATGCCTATTGGCGTTATTACTCTGCCAGAAGAGATTGATGATACCATCGCACGATACCAGCTTGCTGACTTAAATATAGATATTGATGAAATGACAGATGAGCAGAAAAAATACATGAGCAGCTGGCAAGAAGGAACATAAGACATTTAAACTCTTGTTTTCTTTATTTTTTTATGGGGGATGATTCTTTAGAATTGAAAGTATGTCAAAGAAAGAGAGAGAGTATTTTATCTCCTCAAAAAATATTACTTGCACTAGCAGAAGCGCAGAAGGAGCAACAGAAGGCATTGCAGGCTACAAAAGAACAAAATAAAAAAAATATTGCGAAAAAAACAAAGATAGAGAAAGAAAAAGACATTACAGTAATTATTGATGATGATGATGATCATAAAGAGATACTCAATGACCCTTTCAAAGATGATTTGCTTTCTATCACTCTTGATATGACAGGGTTTGAGAAATTC
>Ga0233425_10004939_pt1 | contig 21726 bp, 16 predicted proteins | sample Watercolumn_Towu_2_FD_181712 | JGI IMG/M metagenome (GOLD analysis project Ga0233425, IMG submission 181712) | Freshwater microbial communities from Lake Towuti, South Sulawesi, Indonesia - Watercolumn_Towuti2014_140_MG | ecosystem: Environmental > Aquatic > Freshwater > Lake | place...
TAAAACAAAGTAAATTACCAAAAAATTTTGGAAATCGCACCCAATGTTATGTTACCATCGCGAAGAAGTGTAGATTTTGGACCCAATATGGGGAATGTCGGATTAGTACTTTTGTATAGTAAAAACTCTCAAAAAAACAAATTTGTTCAGCGTCCTCTGTAATTGTGTAGTATAATGACTAGCGATAATATTTGTGAGTATTTTTTAAATCATAAAAACAGAATAGGTATAAAGTAAGTTATGAAAAGTATCATAGATTCAAAAACAGAAATTACTAGTACTCAAGCAGTGTTATATCAGTGGTAACAAAAGGAGATCATGCTATTCTGGCAATCGAGTGTCTGGAAAATGGGATTCAAACATTAGAGTGGTTTGATTTTATGCCAACCCGTGGAGTTGGAATCATATACGATTCATCTGCTCAAACTTACGCAGGAGTATATGGAGATGATTATGTCAGTTTGCTTGCTGTCTTAAAAAACGAGGCTGTTCCAGGTGTTGTTCGTATTTGTCCAAAGCGAGGAGGTGAGCAAGTACCAATTAATCTAACAGGGATGACTAGCGATGAGTTGTTTACTGAGCTTGGATGGAGTCCTTACAGGCACGATAGTTGCTCTATCACTACAGGAGAATCTAGAAGATTGGAAGAGATTGTTAGACGTGATAGAAATAATCCTCCAACTTTTCAAATTGCGGGACGACCTAATCCCAATTGCCTCATGTGGATAAAACAAGTTGTGCAAGAAGCACTTGGCAGAGATCTAGGTTATGGGAATGATTTCTTCAGTCGGAAAATTGCGGTAAGGCCAACAAACGAAGTTGGTCAAAATCATAATAACAGTAAGTGTTGTAATATAATGTAAATGAAGAGTGTAAAAAATGCCTATAGGTATATTTAACAGGTTCGACGAATTTTCCAGACAAATTTGGTTGGTTTCTTTGCTTCGGTACAAAGAACGCGCTAGCATTGTTATCCAAGGGAACAATGAGCAAGGTAATTTTATTTGGTCTCTAGAAAAAAAAGAGCTCCCGCCAACTCAGATAGAAAAAACCATTCTGAACGACGTCACAACGCTGCCAGATTTCCTTGCTAGACTGGGATACCCTAAACTGGACAGCGGTCTTCATACCGACTACAGCTTCCATACATGGAAATGCGCAGCTGATACCGCAAACAAATTTTACGACGAGCTACGTTATGCTTCTGGTGATGAACTTCTTACGCCTTTCGTATGGGCTGCAAATAAATTAAAAGCAATGGGTTTATTTTCGGATGAAATGGCAGTAAGAGAATCGTATGGGGCTAATGAGGAACTTTTGGACGGAGCGGCACAAGGAGATTGCAGGCAAATAGTTAGTTCTCTCGCGCGAGGCGCCGACATTAATACCAGAGAAAATAGATGGTCTCACTTTAGAACTTCTACTTATACTCCATTAATGCTCGCCACTGAAAATAGGCGGACAGAAGCCGTACGCCTATTATTAGCCAGAGGAGCAGATGTAACTTTGAAGACCAATTCTCTTTTTGGGGCAGGAAAAACTGCTTTGGATTTGGTTCAAAAAGATTCATCACAGTTTGGTCGTTTCTTTTCTAAAATGGTTTCGAATTATCCTGATATTAGAAGAACGCAATCTCAGGAAATTGAAGAACTACTTCGCTCCTCTTTTCCTAAAGAATCGCCTCGTTGTGGTTCGAGTCCCACTTAAATCGCAAGAAATTTTAGTTCCTTTGGCAGTTTTATCGGAAATGCGCATATGGCCGGTTTGTTGAATAATAACGGATAATATGCTATTTTCGGGAAAACTCTAATTACTTTGTGTCCAGTTTTTCGGGGGGAGGTCAGTCGTATTCAGCAAATGCTTTTTGCACAGCCTGTTGATGGGTAGTTCTCCCTTTGCCATCTAGTATCCTGAAGTTGTTAAACTCTAAGAATCGATTCACCGACTCAGCCAGCTGCTTCATGGTAAACGTGTTTCTTTGTTCAACTTGGTTTTCAAGATAATCAAAATAAGAGGAAATAGTTCTTTCTAATTTCTTTATTTCTTTTTCCTCAAGATAATTTTTGGCAATAATAGTATCGGATTTTAAAATTCTGCCCTTTGTTGCATTTTTCCAAGTTTTAAGCCCCATAAATGGTTGGGTTTTATCAGCACTTTGAAAAATAATCTCTGCTGCGGTTTTGCCAGTTATAGCATGATGAAATTTATTCTGTACTGTGGCATAAAAGTTTTTAGTAATTTCGGAGTTTCTATCATAATCAATACTACATTCAGCGAAAATATCAGTTATTTTTTGATACAGGCGTCGCTCACTGCTTCTAATAGAGCGAATTCTTTCAAGTAATTCTTCAAAGTAGTCCTTGCCAAAATATTTTCCATTTTTTAGGCGTTCATCATCCATTGCAAATCCTTTGATGATATATTCTTTCAAAATTTGGGTTGCCCAAATTCTAAATTGGGTTGCTTTCTTGCTATTTACCCGATAACCCACGGCAATAATTGCATCTAAGTTATAAAATTTTACTTTATATTTTTTGCTATCGTTTGCAGTATATTCCAAAATGGAATATACTGAATCCTCCAGTAATTCATTGCTTGCAAAGATATTTTTCAGATGTTTAGCGACGGCTGGCTGATTTACACCAAATAGCTCCGCCATATTATTTTGATTTAACCAAATATTTTCATTATGCAAAAATACTTCAACTTTCGCCTTACCGTCAGGCGATGTATAAAGTAAAAATTCGGTTAGTTGATCTTTCAAGCTAATACTGTTTTTTATCATGGTGCGTTCTCAGTGTTTCTATCTTATTAGGGTGGGGGTTTTATAATATTTCCTCTTGTTTACTTAAGGTTCAATTTAAAAATATTCATTAATATCTGCATGATTTAATTTTTCATAATAACTTCTTTTCAATTTTTTGTACAATAAGTGATAGATCATCGGCTCTAATAATTTTGATGTATTTGGAAATTGTCGATGGATACCAAGAATTTAATGAATGTGCTTGTAGCGGCGTTTCGTAATTAATAAATATCACGCGAATACTAAAATTACTCATATTATAATAATATCCTGCAAAAACAATACGATGGTTTTTTTTAAAATTATCCATCGAGCAATAAAGCGGTAATAACCCCGGATTATCGTTTGCTTTTTCACAAATTGAAATATACAAATATGGACATTCCTCATTATTTAAAATAGCATTAGAAAGTATTTCCAAATCAATTAATAAGTGGCTATTCTTTTTTTCTTGTATATAAGTTCCCAATTGTTTTGCAAAATATAAATGCACATTTAACATTGCAGCATGTATTCGACCTGGAAACAACTTAACTAAATTAATTTTTTTACCTACTTCGATTTCTTTTTTTCTTAAAAAAGAAGACAACTTTTCCCAGTCTTTATCATGTTTTTGTGTAAGATTGTTATTACAATTTGCGCAAATTAACGTTTTTCCCTTTAACTTGTCCGACCTATTTCCCTGTATTCTGTCTATACCGCTAACAGAATGTTTACAAAATGATCTAGAAAATCCTTCTTCTTTGAGATCCGATCTCTTCATAAGATGCTCACCAGTTGTTGCTGGGTTTTTTCTGCATATCCAGCACAAGGACGTTTGCTGAAATTTCGTATTCATAAAATTAATCGTTTTTCAATTTATCCAAATAATCCGCCCACTGCTGCATCATCTTGCGCCGCTCGGAAAGATGTGCGGTTCTGTTATAAGCGCGCCCATTTGGATCGCGTACTGCGTGTGCTAATTGGTGTTCAATATAATCTGGACGTACGCCTAGTACTTCGTCAAGTATTGTCCGCGCCATTGCTCTAAAACCATGTCCGCTCATTTCATTTTTATCAATACCCAATCGACGCATAGCGGCAAGAATTGCATTATCACTCATTGGTCGTTCGTTTCCGCGCGCACTTGGGAAAAGAAAACGTCCTGATCCAGTTAGAGGGTGCAATTCTTGTAGAATTACCAGGGCTTGTTTAGATAGGGGGACGATATGTAACGTCTTGGTTTTGGTAACGTTATAGCGCCATTCGGCTTTCTTGAAGTCAATATCTGCCCATTCAGCAGCGCGTAGCTCACCAGGGCGGACAAATACCAGCGGAGCAAGACGTAAAGCACATGAGACAATTAAACTACCTTTATAACCATCTATAACGCGTAATAATTCCGCAACTTTTTTGGGTTCGGTTATTGCAGCAAAGTGCTGACCTTTAACTGGAGATAAAGCCCCACGAAGATCAGCCGACGGATCGCGCTCGATACGTCCTGTTGCGATCGCATACCTAAAGACTTGCCCGCAATTGCTAAGCGCACGATGCGCTGTTTCTAGCGCGTCTCGATTCTCAATCTTACGAATTACTGCCAATAGTTCAGGCGCAGTTACATTAAAAATCGGTCGGTCACCAATCCAAGGGAAAATATCACGCTCAAAACGGCGAATAGTGCGATCAGTGTGACTTTGCACCCAAGTTTTAGAATATTTAGCAAACCATTCGCGCGCTATTACTTCAAAGGTATTGGCAGATAACTGTTTTCTTGCCGCTTTCATTGCTTTGCGACTTTCGCTGGGATCAACTCCATCAACTAATAGTTTACGCACTTCATAACAGCGTTCTCGGGCATCTTTTAAACCTACTTCTGGATAGATACCTAACGATAGACGCTTTTCTTTCCCATCAAAACGATATTTAAACCGCCACCATTTACCGCCTTTGGGGGAAAGCTCTAAATATAGCCCACGACCATCAAACAGTCTGACCGCTTTCTTTTGCGGCTTAGCATTGCGAATTTTAGTATCGGTTAAAGACATGGGGGCAACTGATATAAACAATAACTGAATTGCCCCCTATGTTGCCCCCATTTATTTTGGATGTCAACAAACCTTGCTGTTTCTTATTGGATAATAAATTCAAAGAAAAACCGTGAGTTATCACGGTTTTGAAATTTTGCTGGGCTTAGCTGGAACATTAATTGGTGGAGGCGGCGGGAATTGAACCCGCGTCCGTAAATCATTCACCTTTGGCACTACATGTTTAGCTGCATCTTTTAGCTTAGCTGTTTGTCGCTCGATGAGCAGGGCAGTAAACAGCGAACCTGAATAATCTAACAGTAATACTTCAGGTAAGAAATTACTGCGGTCTTATGTAAATGACCGAAAAATAAAGCGCATAAGCACACTTTATTTACGGTTAGCATGCTGCGTTTAAGCAGCAGCGGCTAATGCAAAGTCGCTGTCGTTGGCAACTATGTATTTGTAACCGATTTTAACGAGTGAGATTACGTTCTCGACATGCGCTTCGGGCTTCAGTATTCACGTCGAATCCAGGTCGCCCCCCTGAAAAAACACTGAGTAATTATAGAACTGCACTTACGTGCAATATCTATTTTTTATTATAGCATACATTTTTCTTTATTGCTGTAGACCAACCATGCAAAATAAAAATCTAATAAAATCAATGCATAAGGAATTATGATTAAAAATTTGAGATTAATTACTTGCGAATGGACTTTTATGCAGCTGTTTTTTCCAATTAATATTTAGTATTTGATTAAGTACGACGGCCAATACGGTGCTTAGAGTTAAAGGCGAATCGACCAGGGGTTTTAAATAATATGGTACGGTGGAAAATAAAGAGGGCAGGACGTCTAAACTAATGCCAAAGATAAAAGCGATGCCAATAACGAAAGTTTTTTTCGTGTCAACTCCCGCGCCGATGATGATTTGAATACCAGAGATAATCATAAAACTTGTAACAAAAACTATAATGGCGCCCATGACAGGCGTTGGCATGACGGACAATGCGCCAGAAATTTTGGGGAAAAATCCTAAAATAATAAATAGCACTCCTGCTACATAACCGATAAAACGGCTGGTTGCACCGCTGGCGCGGCTTAACGCAACGTTACTGGCTGACGTATCTGAAGCAACACCACCTAAAAGACCAGATGCGGTTACGCATAAAGCATCAGCGACTAAGCCATTAGCGATGCGCTTGACGTCGGGTTTTTGCCAATGTTCGTCATTCACTTGTTCGCACATGATAAGATTACCAAATGACTTTAAAGCTCCAGTGATCGAGACGATGATAAATACGGGGAGCAAAGACCATCTAAATGAAAATTTAAATGCGTCGCTTAAAAATGGAGTGGCTATCCATGGTGAACTGGTAAAATTATGAAACTGTATCGGCGTTAATTGTCCCGTAAAATAAGACAACAAATAACCACAAATCATGCCGATTAAAACGCTGTAAAGACGCAATTTCTTTTTGCTCCACACGTTTACGCCAACCATAATTAGAAGCGTAATTGTTGCAATTAATACATTAGTCCCCTGAATGGGCTCGCCTTCATAATTAATGCCAAAAAATTTAGAAACGCCAAGAGAAATTAATCCTTGAGCTACCATTAATACAACCAAGCCGGTAATTTCAGGGGGGAAAAGAAATTTTATTTTGTCTACTATGCGTGCAAAAACGATTTCTACCAGTCCTGCAATAATTGTCATGCCGCGCATTAATGGCAAACCACCAAGCCAAGCTGCTTCTAGTGATGATAAAAAAAAGTTCGGTCCGCATAAGTTAGGACACACAAACCCCGAGCCCAAAAAGCGGCAACGCAGTGCTTGTAAAACCGTGCCAATTCCGCAAGCGATCATGGTTAGTCCTACTACAGAGCGGATTTGTTCAAATGAGCCGCCTATTTCAGTGATTAAAACTATTGGCAAAACCAAAGTGCTGGACATAAGAAAAATGTGCTGCAAACCAAGAATGAAAAGGATTGAAAATGGCGGTTTATCATCAACTCCATAAATAAGATTTGCCGGTTTATTGGTCATAACTTATGATCCTATATTTTCATCCAGATGGGTTTTGCCGGGGTAAAGGTTTCATAAACAAAAAATATTTCATTACCTACGCGGATTTTGCGAATGTAAGCGAGCATTCGGGAAGGGGGCTGATTGTTATATTTGTGCCATAAAAAAGAAACCCACATGCTATCGGTGTATTTTAGTTGTTCTTGAACTTCTTTTACTATTGCTCTGCCGTTGATATCGCGAAAATTTGCTAGGCTTCTTTGTAAGATGCTAGGAAATGCCGGGTCCACGACAATATTGCCTTTTTCATCCAGCACAAAAATATAAGAGTTTAAAACGTGCGATGAGTTAGAAGGGTCTTTGAGTTCGGCAAAAGCCTTGTCTTTTCCTTTGGTTAAGATTAGGTCTACCGCCGCGTCAACGCGTTCTTTGATGAATATCTTTTCGATTTTCATGTCATAGAGACCACTGCCGACAACGTAAGTTTTTCCTTGAGGAGTGATTGCTTTGCGAATATAAGAGCTCTTCCAGCTTGGTGCGTAGTGGTTGGGTAATTCCCATAGATAAAATACCCAGCCGTTAGCGTCAGGTTCTGGTTTTTTGCCAACGGCTGTAATCAGGGCAATAACGGGTTTTTGTTCGAGGTCTTTAAAGTGAATTAGATTCTTTCCTACTAAATCTGGTTGAATGGGATGAAATAAGCAATCTCCATTAATATGGTATACAAAAAGATAATACTTATCATTAAGCCATTTGGAATTAGGAACTGCGAAATCTTGAAATGCCAGATCCCCTTTTTGTTCGATTAATGCCGCCGCCTCTTCAACTAGCGTTACCAATTGTCTGGTATCTTCATACGCATATGGCGCTAATTTTTCGCCATTGATGGCAAAAATTGGATGGTTGATAACACACAATAATCCTATAAAAATAGCAATGAACGGTAGTCGTATTCTCGTCATCTGGCTATTCTATAGGATATGTTATGTTTTTGTAAAGCATTGCCTTAAAACGGAATATCGTCTTCAATCGGTTCATCTACATGTAAGTTGGTATTTGGTACGGGCATATCATGTGTTTCCGCGCCAATGGGAGCGGCTGCTTTTTCTTGAGTGAAGTTATTACTAGCTCCGGCGCCGCGGCTATCTAACATCAACATTTCATTAGCGACGATTTCAGTGGTGTAACGCTCCACGCCGTTTTTATCTTGCCATTTACGAGTGCGCAATGCGCCTTCAACATAAATTTTTGATCCTTTCTTTAGATATTCGCCAACAATTTCTGCTAAACGCCCAAAAAATACTACGCGATGCCATTCGGTTTTTTCCTGTAATTCTCCGCTTTGTTTATCGCGCCAGGTATCACTGGTTGCGATGGAAATATTTGCAATTCCCGTACCGCTAGGGGTGTAACGTACTTCAGGGTCATTGCCTAAATTACCAACTAAAATTACTTTATTAACGCCTCTGGCCATAAATTTCTCCGCAGTTATGAATTATTCAAAAAGAATCATTGTACTTGATGTTTTTTATGGATACTAGCCCGTGGATGAAAATTTAAATTTTATCGGAGGATTAATGGCTATAATTCAGGTATTTTAGAAGTTTGTTTTTATAAATAATTGATTTTATTATATTTTTTATTTGCATGGTTATCTGTTAACAGTTATCCGGGAATAAAATTCAAAGAGAATCAAGGGGGGTATCCTGGAATTTGTGTGCTGGATAGAATATTTTCTACCATGTCGAAAATATAGGTAGATTTAAATTATGCATTCAGTGCTATACTATAAAATTTTCATCTTAACTTTTATAAGCTTATGAACGAAATTATCATCCGTGGTGCTCGAACGCATAATTTAAAAAATATCGACCTTAGTTTGCCTCGAGATAAATTGATTGTTTTAACCGGTCTTTCGGGATCGGGAAAATCTTCTTTGGCTTTTGATACTTTGTATGCTGAAGGACAAAGGCGCTATGTTGAATCTCTATCTGCTTATGCACGCCAATTTTTATCGGTGATGGAAAAACCTGATGTTGATGCGATTGAAGGCTTATCTCCAGCGATTTCGATTGAACAAAAGTCCACTTCACATAATCCTCGTTCTACTGTTGGTACGGTAACTGAGATTTATGATTATTTGCGTCTACTGTTTGCGCGTGTTGGCCAACCACATTGTCCGGAACATGGGACAAAGTTGGATGCGCAAACCGTAAGCCAAATGGTAGATATTGTTTTAGACTATCCTGAAGGGACGAGAATTATGTTGTTAGCGCCAGTGGTTGCGGCGCGCAAGGGCGAATATTTGGAATTATTTCATGAGTTGCATCGCCAAGGCTTTATTCGTGCCCGGGTTGATGGAGACGTAGTAGAGTTAGATCATGCGCCTAAGCTTAATTTGCGCAAGATTCATACAATCGAAGTAGTGGTGGATAGACTTAAAGTGCGAGCTGAGATTCGGCAACGTTTAGCGGAATCGTTTGCTACCGCTTTGCAATTAGCCAATGGGGTAGCGCGCGTGGTTTTTATGGATACCAAAGAAGAACGGGTTTTTTCGGCGAAATTCGCTTGTCCCATTTGTGGATATAGTATTACGGAATTAGAGCCGCGCATGTTTTCTTTTAATAATCCCGCTGGTGCTTGTGCTGCTTGCGATGGTTTAGGAGTGCAGCAGGTGTTTGATGCGGAAAAAATCGTGGTCAATCCTAATTTAAGTTTGGCAGCAGGCGCGATTCATGGATGGGATCGTAGGTGTTTGTATTATTTTTCGATGTTGTGTTCGTTGGCGCGGTACTTTAATTTTAACGTTGATACACCTTTTCAGGAATTGTCGGAGAAGATTAAAAATATTGTTTTGTATGGCAGTAAGGAAAAAGTCGAGTTTACCTATATTTTAAGCGGGAATAAACACGTGCAACGCGCGCATGCTTTTGAAGGTGTAATTCCTAATATGCAACGCCGCTATAAAGAGACTGAATCAATCTTAGTGCGTGAAGAAATGGCCAAGTATTTGAGCACTAAGATTTGTCCGGAATGTCAAGGCATGCGGTTACAGCGCGCTGCGCGCCATGTTATGGTTGGCGAAAAAAATATTACTGCAATTACTTCTTTGTCCATTGATCAGGCATTTAAGTTTTTTAATGAATTAAAATTAACGGGATATAAAGCGAAAATAGCGGAGAAAATTTTACGTGAAGTAATCGCGCGCCTGCAATTCTTGGTCGGTGTGGGATTGAATTATTTAACTCTTGCGCGTAGCGCTGATAGCCTTTCAGGAGGGGAAGCGCAACGCATTCGTCTGGCAAGTCAAATTGGTGCGGGATTAGTGGGGGTTATGTATGTGCTTGACGAGCCGACGATTGGATTGCATCAACGCGATAACCAAAGGTTATTAAATACTTTGATGCAACTGCGTGATTTAGGCAATACGGTTATTGTGGTTGAACATGATGCAGAAACCATTTTAACTGCCGATCATGTGGTTGATATCGGGCCAAAAGCAGGCGTACATGGCGGTGAAATTATTTTTTCTGGAAATCCTAAAGATTTATTGCGATGTGATAGATCTTTAACCGGTAAATATTTAGCACGGCGTTTGGAAATTGATGTACCCAAAACGCGCAAAAGTTATGAGAGTAAGCGCGTATTGCGCGTTCTTGGAGCTAAGCATAATAATCTAAAAAATATTGATGTTAGTATTCCTGTGGGTTTATTGACTTGTGTTACGGGCGTTTCTGGTTCGGGCAAATCAAGTTTGATTAATGATATTTTATTTAGAGTTGCCGCAAATAAATTAAATGGCGCACAAACTGAATCGGCGGGAGCGCACGATAAAATTATTGGTTTAGATTTTTTTAACAAAGTTATCGCAATTGATCAAAGTCCGATTGGCCGTACGCCGCGTTCGAATCCTGCAACTTATACCGGATTATTCACTCCGATTCGTGAGTTATTTGCATCTACGCTTGAGGCGCGAGCGCGTGGGTATAAAGCGGGGAGGTTTAGTTTTAACGTTCAGGGCGGGAGATGTGAGTCTTGCCAAGGAGATGGTTTGATTAAAGTGGAAATGCATTTTTTACCTGATATTTACGTAACTTGCGACGCTTGTTTAGGGAAACGCTATAATCGCGAAACCTTAGACATTGAATTTAAAGGTAAAAATATTTACATGGTTCTGGATATGACCGTAGAAGAGGCCTTGAATTACTTTGTTAATATTCCAATTGTTGCGCATAAACTTGAAACATTGATGGAGGTTGGTTTGTCTTATATTCATTTAGGGCAGAGTGCTACTACTTTGTCCGGGGGTGAGGCGCAGCGCATAAAATTAGCACGTGAGCTGTCGCGCCGCGATACGGGAGATACTCTTTATATTCTGGATGAGCCAACGACTGGTTTGCATTTTCATGATGTTAAGCAGCTGCTTAATGTATTACATACACTGCGTGATCGTGGCAATACTATTGTTGTTATTGAGCATAATTTGGATGTGATTAAAACGGCTGATTGGGTGATTGATTTAGGGCCTGAAGGGGGTGATAAAGGTGGGGAAATTATGGCATTTGGGACCCCGGAAAAGGTTGCTGCTAGCAAAAGAACTCATACGGGGGAGTTTTTAAATAAAATTATATTTGGAAACAAAGAAAACGTGTGATAAACTTCTTAACAATGTGTAAAAATGGAAATGGAGTGGTAAATGCGAAAATTCATTTTATTGATTTTGGGGGCATTGATTTTGTCATCTTGCTCCAAAGGAGAGGAACAGGGAACTGCAGTTGATAAAGGAAATGACTTATCAAATGTTTCTCCTATAGTTGTTGATAATTCTGCCGGTACTTCGATTGCCAAACGGGAAGCTTCATCCGCCTCTGTTGTTTCGCCCATTGTTAGAGATACCGAAGCTGTAGCAAATTCTGGCTCTGTTGTTGAGGCTGCGCAGCAGAATGTGATTACCGTTAATAAAAATACAGAATCCTTAAAGAAAAAAAACAATATTACTTATAAATCAAAAGGAAAGAATAAAGCGGTTCGGGCTGATAAGCACAAAAATTCTGCAAAAAAAACAGTCAAAGTTAAAAAGCATAAAACTTCTCCGGTTGTTTCTCAAAGAAAAACTGCTAGTAAGAAATTAAAAGCTACTACTCACAGAAAACCAGTTGTAAAAAAAACGCCAGTTATAGTTAATCGACATACTCCTGCTGTACAGACAACTTTTAAGCGACCTCCTATAACGGTTAGTTTGCCAAGAAAACAGAATAAAGCTCCAGTCATAAAAACGCAGTATACCTATACCATAGAAAATGCTTTGTGGGATTATTGGCACGGTTATAGTGTTGCGATTCCTGGTATAACTTTCGGCTCACCTTCAGGATATGGTGCTTCGTGGGGAGATATATTTGGTGGTATTGGTTTAGCTACGCGTACTCCAACAAGTGAAAGGGCGGACGGATCGGCAATTGTTGGTTTTGGTTTAGGTGATGCTGACCGTTATGTGGGATTAGAAGCAGTAATGGCGATAATTAGCATTAACCCTAATGATGGTGGGTTTGGCGAAGATGGCAATTTCGCGCTTAAGGTGCACCGCAATTTACCGTATAATTTTGCAGTTGCTTTAGGTATGCAAAACATCGGGCGTTGGGGCAATGCTAATAACGAAAAGGAAACTTTTTATGCGTCTGTAACTAAAGCAATTTTATTGCAGCCGGATAATCCTGCAAATACCATGCCATTGTTTATTACTTTTGGTATGGGTAATGGGATTTATCGTAACCAGGCGAATCAAACCAAGGCAGCTAGTAACGATCACTATGGCGCATTTGGTTCGGTTGCGTGGCATTTTATTCCGCGGGCAGGGTTGCTTGCAGACTATAACGCAGAGAAATTGAATTTGGCTTTATCTATCGCGCCATTTAATAAATTACCTGCTGTGGTAAGTATTGGGGCATTAGATGTGACTAGTCGCGTAACTACTAAACTTGCCTGGGTGTGTTCTATGGGTATTGCTTATAATTTTAAGGGGATTTAATTATGCGTAAATTAATGGCATTGGTAATTTTTCTGGGGTTTGTTTCAATGGCATTTGCAGGAACAAGAGAGGTTCCTTCCGTTACCAGCGGTTCGGCTTCTAGTACTTTTGGTGTGGGTGCTCCACATTTTTCTAAAGCGCCAGTCTCTCGTCCTGGTTCAGCAGTAACTCCGACCAGAAAAGAAACAACTATAGAAAACATCAAGAAAAACATGAATAAGTCGGCAAAGAAACAATAGATTTGTTTTGCTCTGTTATCGTTTTTCGTTGTTAAACTTCTAATGTATTGATTTTATTATATTTTTTATTTGTATGGTTCAAATACATTTCATAACTCTTTCCTCAACTCAGCTTTGGGTAAAAGAAAACTTACAAAAAATTCCAGATCAAGGTTGGTTATTGGTAACTGCTGACCAGCAAACTGCAGGTTTAGGAACTCAAGGAAGGGTTTGGTATTCGCCGCCAGGAAATATTTATCTTACTTTAGCCACTAAACTGCCGCAAAAAACATTGTCGCATAAAGTTCAATTTGCGCAAATCGCCGCCTTAGCGGTGGCATTGACATTAGAACAAGTAGGCTTTAGCCCTCGATTGCGGTGGGTAAATGATGTGATATTGAGTGATAAAAAGGTTGCTGGTATTTTAGCGGAAATCGTAGCAAATAATCAGTATCTGCTTATAGGCGTGGGAATTAATGTCAACTTACGCCCGCCAATTGTTAAAGAACTTGAGGGAGTTATTACGTCTTTATTTTTAGAACAAAAACACGAATTTGATCTGGAAGAAATCCGCTCAATATTTTTACAAAAATTTATGCAAGTAATGGATGATTATTTTTGTGATCGCGATCTTCCAGTTTTAATGCAAGAAATACAAAAACGCTTAACCATCGCGATTGGAGAAGCGGTCAAAGTTTTGACTAATGAAAAAATCATCGCAGGAATTTTTTTAGGTTTGGATCTTAAGGGGCAAGTGATGTTGCAGGTTGATGGGCAAGTTGTAAGTATTAGTCAAGGCAGAATGTTAAAAAACAGTTAAAATCTAGTGTTCATGTTAATCATCTCTTAATTATTTTTTATAAATTTTTTTAGCGCTTTAATCAGCTTTTAATTTTTGTTGCATATATTTCCTTTATAGTCGTGAGATTTTTAATTGAGAGTACATAGGTAAAGAGAATTATATGCGTAGAAAAGTTATACCTAATCAAAGAAAGTTAATTGATCAGCTGATCGAATTTATAAAATTTGGAGATATCCCTTCTAAATATAAAAGATACATTGAAAATTGCATTGGTTTGTGTTTTGGACTTTCGCTGGACCATGGTTTTACTTGGTTACAAGGCGAGGAAGGATTAGTGCAGTTGTATAAAGCGTTTGATATCATGCTTAAGTGGGATGGTTCTGAAGAATCTTTATCTAACTTTGTTACATTTCGCGGAGAAAGGATGTCGCTAAAGCGGGCTTTTACATGGTTTCTTGAAAGGATTATTTATGCGCAATGTGATAATTTTACTTTGCAAGAGGACTGCTTGATGGCGGGGGCGGGTATTAGGTTTTATTTTAAGGATCGAGACGGCAAAGAATATAATGATGAGGTAAAAAATGGCATAAAAATGGCGGGCTATTTTACCGTAGATAATTTACAAGCATTTTTGTGTGATCTTCGTGGCTTGTGGCAAGCCGATTCCAAGATAGTTTGTCTCGTGTGCTCTGGTGATCATGCTTGCAATCTTTGTTATGATTTGGACCAAGGGGAAAATGGCTGGTGTTTGTATAATCCGAATGATTCAGTTTCAACCTATGGTTGTCTTGGCGATGTTACGTTATCAATTATTGAGTCTTTGGGACAGGCTTTGTGTTTTACGATTGCTACATTTAAGGAGGGGCAAAGATTAGAATTTCCATCTTATCAAGCGATGCTTGATTGTGAATTTAATGATAAAAGGCTTGATCGAGGGGATGATTCGTTGTTGCAGCATGGAGGATTAGCAATGATTATTTGTTTGCGTCAGGATATTTTTCGCCGCTTAATTGTTCGCGCAGAACAAGATGATGAATTGGGGTTGAGATTAATTGCGGGTTTAAGTGCATATAATATTCAAGGCGCAAATGGTTGGGGTATGCTGCTTGATCATGGATCCAATGAAATTATACATCTATTTTTTCGCTTGATGATGAAAAAAGATTATATTGCTTCGGGGTTGGGCAGAGCATTAACTGATATGTTTTATTATCGTAAAACTATTTTTGAAGTATTATTTTCTCGGTTTCCTTATAAAGTGGTTAATTTATGCAGGTTGGCTGCGAGCAATAGTGAAATCAAGGCGGGCTTGATCAAATGTTTGGGGATGCGAAATGTTGCAGGACGATGCTTGTTGGACGTGGTTGCAGAAAAGGTACCCAATGCTTTTAAGGTTTTATGCCGTATGGCGGAAAAGGATGACGAGATTTTTCAGGTTTTGGTGAAGACAGGTGTGCCAGTACAGGTAATTCAAAATGTTTTAAATGAAGAGATAAGAAGAGAATTGTGTAAGCAAGGTAAATTACTTATGCCGATTTCAGATAGTTTATGTGTAAGTAAACGGGAGCGTCCTGATGGGATATCGGTGGAAGAGGGGTTACCGAAAAAAATACCTTGTTTTTCGAGTTCGGGCGTTAAAATCATGGTCAATTTAGGTGATGAAAAGACAGGAAGTTTGGGTGATATAAGAGCCAAACATTACGATGAGTCTTTAAATTGTCTAGAAGGTATTGGGGGAGCGTATGATAGTGAGGGAGTCTCCGATCTGGTTTTCTAAATCATTGATTTTAGAGTATTTTTTATTTGCATGGTCGATTTTTTATATCTACGAATAACGGAATTCGCCGCAAAATAATCGCAAAAATCCTGCATTTAATTCTATAATGCAATTTTAAAATCTGGTATTTTATTGGCCAGCGTGAACCATAATTCTTCCCAAATCGAAATCAATTCCCAATTTCATGAAGCATATAAGCTGATTACTGAAAGCAACAAGCACGTTTTGATTGTAGGTAAAGCTGGAACAGGCAAATCAACTTTTCTCAATTATTTGCGCGCGCAGAGTAAAAAGAATCTCGCGGTTTTAGCACCGACCGGAGTTGCGGCCGTTAACGTTAACGGGATGACGATTCATTCATTTTGTAAATTTTCCATCAATGTTACTTTAGAAAAGGTAAGAAGATATAACGCTAAAAGTGAAGTTAGGGCGGTTTTAAAGCATTTGCACACTATTGTTGTTGATGAGATTTCTATGGTGCGCGCTGATCTTTTGGATTGTTTGGACAAATTTTTGCGGTTAAATGGTCCCAAGCCCCTGCAAATTTTTGGCGGCATTCAGATGGTTTTTATTGGTGATCTTTATCAAATTCCGCCAGTGGTTAAAAGAGATTTGGCGCATTTTTTTACCTCGCATTATAAAAGTCCCTATTTTTTTTCTGCACAAGTATTTGTTGAGCATGGCCATAATTTTGAGCTAGTGGAATTCGAAAAGATTTATCGCCAGGCGGATATTAAATTCATTAATATTTTAAATGCCATTCGCAATAATACTGTAAATATAGAGCATTTACGCGTATTGAATTTACGCTTGCAGCCGGAGTTTCAGCCTAATGTTACGGAATTTTGGGTGCATATAACCGGAACCAATGATGCGGTGAAAAGAGTTAACGACGCCAAACTAGACATGTTAAAACATGAGGGGAAAAAATATCTTGCTGAGCTTAGTGGGGATATAAATAATGAATCCTTCCCGGCAGATACAGAATTAATGCTGAAAGTTGGTGCGCAAGTGATGTTAGTTAATAACGATTCCGATGGACGTTGGGTGAATGGTTCTATTGGACAAATTACGCGCATTAAATCTGATCGTGCCAGTGCATATGATGAGATTTTTGTGCTTCTCTCCTCAGGAGAGGAAGTCCGTGTGCTTCCGCATTCCTGGGACGTGTTTAAATATGAAGTTGATAAGGAAGCCCATGCGTTGACTACCAAAAAAATTGGCAGTTTTACGCAATATCCATTGCGTTTGGCGTGGGCGATTACCGTGCATAAGAGCCAGGGCAAAACCTTTGATCGCGTTATTGTTGATTTGGGCACAACTTTTACGCCGGGGCAGATGTACGTGGCTTTAAGCCGCGGTACGAGTTTGGAAGGATTGATATTAAAAAAACCCGTAACCAATAAAAATATTTTTATTGATCGGCGCATTGTCAATTTTTTAACGCAATTCCAATATCAAAAATCGGCAGTTAAGTTATCGCTGAATGACAAAATTAAAATTATTGAAGATGCAATTAAAAATAAACAATTATTGTCATTAACTTATTTGCGTGCAGTTGACGAAAAAAGCGAGCGCGTGATTGAGCCGTTTTTTGTCGGGGAAATGCAGTATCAAAATAAAAAATTTATTGGCGTGGAAGGGATGTGTCAACTGCGTCGCGAGCAGCGCTGTTTTCGTGTCGATCGAATTCTTGAGATTAGAGGGGTCAAAGAATAACTTACGTTAATTATACTAATAATGATTGGCCAGTGTAAGTTGCAGCATATTTTATATGTACCCGATAACAAAAACAGTGTCAAGTTTGGCAGATTTTAGCGTCAAAGCTCGCTTCGCTCGTTCAAATTCGTTCCAGACGAATTTGTCGTCACTTTTTCGTCCAACCTTGTCTCATAACTGTGCGTCCTGGCTAATCGAAGACACCATGTCTGAGTAGTTACGATTTAATGCTCTTAAAGCAAAAAAATATGCTAGACTCCCTGCCTAATTTGTTTTGTCCGTCGCTATTTCTTTAACTTATTGATTTTATTAATAATTTTATTTGCATTGTTTTAGGAGGATCCTAATGGAAACAAGAACCAGGATAAATAATTGTGACGTTTTAGTAGTTGGCGGAGGCATAGCTGGTTTGTATGCAGCAACTACTGCGATTACATTTAATCCAAAATTGAAAGTCATGTTAGTAGTAGCCGACGAGATTGGCTCGGGCGGTTGTTCAAAAAATACCCAAAGCGTGAATGCCTCGATAAATACCGATGATAGCGTTGCCGCACATATTAAGGACACAATAAATGGCGGCTGTGGTATTAACAATAAAAAATTAGTTCAACTGTTATGTACAGAAATACTTGAGCGCATTAAAGAATTAGAAAGTTTTGGTGTGAACTTTGATCGTAACGAACATGGTTACATCACACGTATGTACGCGGGAAGCTCTAAAGGACGTGCTTTACACGCTCATGGAATAACCGGTCTGAGGATCACTCAAGCGCTAGTACAACGCGCAATCTTAGCAGGCTTGTTTATTAAAGAACAACATTGGGTAATGGGCCTAATTTCGACTCAAGGCAAGATTTGCGGGATAGTTTCTCTAAATAAGATTTCCCGAAACATTGAGGTTTATTATGCCAAATCAGTAATATTGGCAACTGGGGGAGGAGCCTGCGTTTATCCGATAGCATCCATCAGCTCTGATAAACAAGCTTCTGGAATTACCATGGCATTTGATGCTGGCGCATCTTTGATTGATATGGAAATGGTGCAATTTCATCCTACAGGTTTGTTATTGCCTGGTTATAGTATAAACGGAACTTTACTTGAAGAAGAAATTCGTACACAAGGCGGAATATTACTGAATCGCAATGGACGAAGATATATGTTTGATTATGATACACGCGGAGAATTGGCAACGCGTGATATAGTAGCGCGTGGTTCTTATATGGAAATTATGGCAGGAAGAGGAACAAACAATGGCGGAGTTATCTTAAGCGTATCTAAACTTGATAAAAACACTTTTCTGCGCAATTACCCCAACACTGTTAAACGTTTACGTGCTTGCGATGTTGATCTATTAACATGCGATACTATTGAAATCAGCCCTACGGCGCACTTTTTGATGGGCGGAATTTTGGTTGATGAAAACGGAGCTACGGGTGTTAGCAATTTATTTGCTTGTGGCGAAGATGCTGGTGGAGTACACGGAGCTAACAGGTTGGGCGGCAATGGTTTAGCGGAAGCTCTGGTTTTTGGTTATCGGGCGGGGCTTGCAGCAATCAAAAATGCCGAAAATAATATACAAAATTGTCCGTCTACCAATGACTTAGAGATAAAATATTACGCTTTAGATGCAACAACAAGAAACACCATCAAACACAACTTAAAAAAAATCATGTGGGATAACGTAGGCGTAGTACGTGAAGGCAGCAAGATAAAACAAGCACTGCAAACACTGCAGGAAATTTTTGCCAAATTGCAACCACAGCTAAAAACTTGCAAGATCAGCTCTGATTATATCGCTCCTGACGGTCTGCTACAGGGGAAAATTTTGCAACAGAAATTGCAATTAGCTTATTTAATCACTTTAGCTGCTGACGCACGAAAAAATTCCCTAGGAGCGCATTTTCGCTTAGATGCTGATGGTTCTTCAAGTTTGTTTAATACATTACTGCGTAAAACAAACGATGGTACGGTCAATATAGCTTTACGCCAGCTTGAACTTTAGGAATTTCAATGTTGGTGCGAAGTGAATTCGCACCAACAGCCAAAGGGGAGAATCGCGATTCTCCCCTTTGGAAACCCCATCGCGAAAGGTCGCCGCGAAGCGGCGTGCCTTGAATAATTTAAAGGAGAAAAATGTGACTACAATAAACACTTACACCTCTAATCAAGAATTACTGAATTGGGTAAAAAAGATGGCAGATCTCTGCCAACCTAACCGCGTTCATTGGTGCGACGGCTCACCAGAAGAATATGACCAGCTATGCAATGACATGGTACGTGCAGGAACATTGATTCGCCTCAATCCAATAAAAAGACCCAAGTGTTTCTTATCTCGTTCGCATCCCAGTGATGTTGCGCGCGTTGAAGAACGAACTTTTATCTGTTCTCAAAATCGTGATGACGCTGGACCAACTAACAATTGGATGGAACCTAATATAATAAAAAATTCGTTGTTACAAGTTTTCACTGGCGCGATGCAAGGACGTACCATGTTTGTGATTCCTTTTTGTATGGGACCACTTGGCTCACCGTTAGCACGCATCGGTGTGCAATTAACAGACTCACCCTATGTCGTCGTACATATGCGGATCATGACGCGCATGGGCAAATATGTGTTAGATTATTTGGGAGATAATTCATTTATCTGTTGCATGCATTCATTAGGAGCACCGCTGTTACCAGGACAAAAAGACGTCGCTTGGCCTTGTGTTCCAGATATTAACAAAAAATATATTTGCCATTTTCCAGAAACGCGCGAAATTTGGTCATATGGCAGTGGTTATGGCGGCAATGCTTTATTAGGAAAAAAATGCTTAGCATTGCGCATTGGCTCAACCATGGCGCGCGATGAGGGATGGCTCGCGGAACACATGGCAGTTTTAGGAATAACCAATCCTCAAGGACAAAAATATTATTTTGCCGGGGCATTCCCCAGCATGTGCGGTAAAACCAATTTCGCGATGTTAGTACCACCTGCTGGATTTAAGGGATGGAAAACATCCACACTAAGCGATGATATCGCCTGGATTAAACCCAATGCAGATGGCAAGCTTTACGCAATTAATCCAGAAAATGGCTTTTTTGGCGTAGCGCCAGGAACATCTGCAATTACCAATTCTATTGCGATGTCTATGTTACAAGAAAATGTTATTTTCACCAATGTTGCACTTACTGACGACGGCGACGTATGGTGGGAAGGCATGGGCGTTGACGCTCCATCACATTTAATCGACTGGAAAGGAGAAGATTGGACTCCTGCCAAGGGACAATCTGCTGCACATCCTAATTCCCGTTTTACCGTACCTTTAACTCAATGCTCAATCCTTGATCCTTTGTGGAATGATCCTAATGGCGTGCCACTTGATGTTTTGCTGTTTGGCGGACGTTTATCACGCACTTTTCCATTGGTTTATGAATCTCATAGTTGGGCACACGGTGTGTTTATGGCAGCAACCATGAGCTCAGAAGCAACTGCAACGGCATTTAACCAAGCAGCAATTAGGCGCGATCCTATGGCCATGTTGCCATTCGTTGGTTACAACATGGCGGATTATTGGCAACATTGGTTGGATATGCAAAAACTATCGCAACAATTACCTAAAATTTTCCGTGTTAATTGGTTTCGTAAAGATGAACAAGGCAAATTTTTGTGGAACGGTTATGGCGAAAATATGCGTGTATTGCAATGGATCATGAATCGCATTTGCGATAAAGCCGAAGCCATCGCAACTCCTTTAGGCGGTATACCAAAATATGCGGATATACAATGGGAAGGCTTACAGTTTTCACCAGAAAATTTTCAGCAACTGATGCAAATCAATCCTGCCGAATTACAAGAAGAAGCAGCAAGTTTAGTAACGTTCTTTGCCAAATTTGGCAATCGCGTGCCTCAGAAATTACTTACAGAACGAGAAAAATTAGCGCAAAAGAGCAGCTAAAAAAATCTTAAATTTCCGTTCTACCTAATTTTTTTTGTTATTGGATCAACTGGTCCTAAATATTTCGATTTGCTCTTAGGGTATTTTAATTTTTTGTTTCAACGGATCTTTCAGATCATTTTCTGCAAAAAACATACAAAACAGACAGTTATTAGGATTTTCTGGCCAAAATGTAACCACTAGGAAAAAATTGCCAACTGAGAGAAAAATAATTTAGAAACAATATTTTGTGATAAAATATTGGCTGGCAAAATTTGGAATGTCCGTTTCAATCTACGATTTATCCACATCAATCCCTGTAATTTCTTTAATTGCTTTAGCAGGCATACCAATTGCTTTCATTTTTTTCGCGTTCTCAAGGTTGGTCTTTTCGATGCCTTTTTCAATGCCCTTTTCAATTCCAATTTTCT
>Ga0233425_10004940_pt1 | contig 21725 bp, 17 predicted proteins | sample Watercolumn_Towu_2_FD_181712 | JGI IMG/M metagenome (GOLD analysis project Ga0233425, IMG submission 181712) | Freshwater microbial communities from Lake Towuti, South Sulawesi, Indonesia - Watercolumn_Towuti2014_140_MG | ecosystem: Environmental > Aquatic > Freshwater > Lake | place...
CGCCTCGGCCTGCGGTTCCGGCATTCCGGCGCCGCGGAGTCTTTTCACGAATTTATGCGTATCGAAGGTTACTGACGGCATGACCGGATTATACCACGGGATTCAGGCAGTTGGTTATCGTTTTTTGCGGCAAGACCGCGATTTTCGCGGCTAAGGTCAAATAACTGCCAGTGTGGAGGGGCGCCGTGATAGGGCACTTCCAGGCCCAAGCCAGTCAGCTAACCTTGCAGGCATTTGGAAGGGCTACAGGCAGGAATATCTGACCGCCGCGCGTCTCCGGCTTTTTTATTCGTTCGGACATCTTCAGCTGTGCACCTGCGACAGGTTCATGATTATCAGGTCGTCGTACATGGCCAGCAGCTTCTGGCGGTGCGCGGCCTCCTCCTCGGCCAGCTTGCGATATAGCGTTTTTAATTCCGGATTGTTTATGAAGCCTATCCGGCCAAGATAGAACTCCTCGGCTTCATCCTCCCTTCGTATGGCCATCTTGACGATCTCTTCCGGGCCGGAGTTGCTGCGGATGTCCTGCTTGACTATGTAGTCCGGAATTTCGAGGCTGCGCTCCACGACAGGCCCGCCGATATTGCGGAAATCGCGTGTCTGGCGCGCCATGTTTAAAATCCGGTAATGATGCTCCTCGTCAAGGATGAGATAATCCAGAAGTTTTTTTGAGTCTTCACGCTGAACGAAATCGCGCATCGCCTTGTACAACTGGATGGAATACTGTTCCTTGCGAAGCGCGATCTCAAGAATCAGAATGTCTCCGGCGTGTCCGTCCGTCGATGCGCCGTCCGTATGCGCCTGTCTGCCTTGTGCGGCACTCTGATCGATATATTTTTCCATGTCCACCCACACTCGATATGATTATTAGCTATGATGTTAACATGAGATTGGACTAACGGAAACAGGGCGTTCGTAACCGGACGCCCCGCCATAATAAAATTACAGTGTGTTCCCGGCTTATCTGCCGCCTTTGCAGATTGCCCAAAGCCCCTTCCCCCTGGTGATTGCGGCAAGCAGCGACAGCCCGGCAACGAACAGCATCACCGTTGACGGCTCCGGTATCGGCGGGCCGGGAGGGCCGTCCGCGTCATGTGAGAAAGGGGAAAACTTGCTTACGCCATCCGCCCATTTCCCGGTTCCATACGCCACGCCGGTCAGGTCGAAATGCATATGAAAGAATCCGTCATACGCCACCCGATACTGCTGGATGTCGCCGAATCCCGACGGCGTGGAGACGCCCGGAACATAGCCGGCGTTGTAGTCGTAAACAGGCTCCCTGTGCGCCGGATCGTCAACAAGCAGCGGATCGAGCCCAAGGACATAGTAATAGGCCGGAAAAACTCCGTGCGACGGAAACGTCTTGTCATCAAACGGTTCCGCATAGCCAAGCGTGAAGTCCGACGCGCCGATGGTCGCGCTTGTGCCTGAAACATCCCCAAGTCCGGTGATGGTAATCGATCCCGCCGGATCCCAGAACTGCTGCTGAACGGACACGATCAGCTTCACATCCTGAATGCTCGTAATCGCATTTGGTTTATCAGCGCCCACAACGTCCAGCACGAACGGGTTGTCGAGCGTGAACCACGACTCGTTCACCGTGAATGTGTGTCCCGCGCCGTCGTCGATAACGTAGTTGTCGTAGTAGGTTGCGCCCTCGATGTTGAGCTGGAGTGTTGGAACCGCCGACGCGCTTGCAACGGCAAGAAGCAGAAAAAACAGACCGCCAAATAAAATTGCCATGCCTCTCACGGAATACCTCCTTACTGCCCCCTCCGTGAAAGTTTGCAGCCAATAGTGGCCGTGTTTCGTTTAGCAATACTAATGCCAGTGCCTTGAATGCTGATAATGGCAGACTGTCTTATGTTAAATACTGTATGTTGACGGTAAAGTGTAAAGTTGTCCGACAAGAATCGCGCTTAACCGCTAGAATGTAACTGCGCGATATAAGTTGCTATTTTTCGAGTGCCCGGTTTGGTTACGGATTGTGCCGAACTATTTGCAGATAATATCTGTAAGGTAAATTGACACAGGTGTCATTTAGTGCTTGTGAGAGTGTCGATAAGTGTGTTAAATAGCTCCATCCCATTCAGGTGTTCCGGAGTGAGGTCGTATGAAAGCTGCCTCCAGTATTCGATCAAACGCTCCGAACCCATCCACGATGTCTGCGGCGCGGTTCTGGCCAGCGACCTGAAGTCGAACTTCATCATGTATCCCGCCCTGCGGATATTGTCGGCAAAGGCTGTAACAAGGCGATTCTTTTCGGGCGGCAGATCCTTTCGCACCGTCCAAAGCGCGAATACGAACGGAAGGGCGGTTCTGTCCGTCCAGAGAGCGCCGAGATCGTACATGCGAAGTCCGTTATCCGCCGCCGACTCCCTGAGCGCGGCGTCGCCTATCAACAGACATGCGTCGCACGTGGCCATGACGTCGGCAAGCGGCGCGGTTGTGCGTATGTATTCAGGCGTTTTGCGCTCGAAATGCTCAAGCAATACGCGAAGAAGGAGAAACGATGTGTCGGAGTCCGATGTCACGGCAATCTTTTTATGATCGAGCGCGCCGAGCGGGTGCTTCGAGAATAGAATGATGCTGTGAACCGCGCCTCGCGCGCTGATGGAATGGCCGGGCATATAATCGTAAACGTCCCGGTGCAGGAGGTACTCGACCGATGACGACGCGCTGATGTCCACCGCCCCTGCGCGAAGCATCCTGTTCAGGTCGGACGGAACACCCTGCACGAACTCGTACCTCGAGCAGTCGAAATGCCTTCGCAGCGTCTCGTAGACAGGGTAGAGGTTGGCGTACTTGATTTCGCCGATTTTAAGTATCATCCCTTGACAACACCCATCGGGCGCAGGCGTGCCACCTTGCGCGATATTCCGGCGTCATGCACCACATCCACCACGTCCGAGACATCCTTGTAAGCCTCGCTCATCTCTTCGGCCAGCGTATGTCGTCCGGCGGAGCGCACGTAAATGCCCCTGTCCTCGAGCTCTCGCCATATCGCGCGCCCTTTCGCATGGCGCATCGCCTGATGTCGGGACATTATCCTGCCCGCGCCATGGCATGTGGAGCCGAAGGTTTCGGCCATCGCCCGTTCGGTTCCGGCCAAAACATACGATGCGCGGCCCATGTCGCCGGGAATCAGCACCGGTTGTCCGGTTTTCCGGAAAGCTTCCGGAAGTTCCGGATGCCCGGGGGCGAAGGCGCGTGTCGCGCCCTTGCGGTGAACCATCAGTTCACGCTTTACTCCATCGACCATGTGCAACTCCGTTTTGGCGATGTTGTGCGCCACGTCGTAGAGCAGATCGAGGCCGAGGGCGCGGCGCTGCATTTTGAAAAACGTCATGAAGACCTCGCGCGTCCAGTGCATCATGAGCTGGCGATTTGCCCACGCATAGTTAGCGGCCGCCCGCATCGCGGCCAGATAGCGCGTGGCTTCCTCGCTATTGACCGGCGCGCAGGCAAGTTCGCGATCCGGCAGGGCGATGCAGTGCTTTTTCGCCGCCCTGTCCATCACGCCAAGAAAATCGGTGCAAACCTGATGTCCGAACCCGCGCGATCCGGAATGGATCATAACTGTAACCTGCCCCTCGAAGATGCCGAACGCGCTTGCCGTGTCCTGATCGAACACCTCGTCCACGTATTGCACCTCAAGGAAATGATTGCCCGCGCCAAGGGTTCCCTGCTGTGCGCGTCCGCGCTCATAGGCCTTCTCGCTCACCTCGTCCGGATCGGCCCCGTCCAGCGCCCCGCCAGACTCCGTGTGTTCAATATCCGCCGCGTCGCCGTATCCGTTGGCAACGCTCCACCGCGCGCCTTCCACAAGCAGCCTGCGCTCGTCTTGACGCGACAACTTCAAGCGCCCCTTGCTGCCAACCCCGCTCGGTATTTCCGAGTAGAGCAGGCTTACCAGGTCTTTCATGCGCGGCGCTGCCTCGTGTCTCATCAGGCTCGTCTTTAACAGGCGCACTCCGCAGTTGATGTCGTAGCCCACGCCTCCCGGCGAAACCACGCCCTCGCGCGGGTCGAAAGCGGCCACGCCGCCGATTGGAAATCCGTAACCGGTATGGATGTCGGGCATCGCCATCGACGCCTTCACGATGCCGGGCAGCGTGGCCGTGTTTGCGACCTGCGTTATCGCCTGCTGCTCGAGATGGCCTATCAGCCTGGCGCTTGCGTATATGATGCCCGGCACGCGCATTCCGCTTATATAACCCATAGGAACTTCCCAGTGGTTGTTATCCAGTCTTCGGATGTTACCCATTATTCACGCCTCCTGTTGGCGTCAAGCGATGTTATTCACACTTATCCACAGCCTCTGTGTAAAACCGGCTGATCGAAACCGCTCGATCAAGTAACCATGCCCCCTACAGCTAATTGCCTATAAAGTGGGCAATGGATGGGCGTTAGACGGGGAAATCGGGCCATATGCCCCACTGATGCAGTCAATAATTCGACGGAAGATAAGGTGGATGGATAACTTATTGATTCTCTTCGGTAAAACAGCGTCATGAAATCGTTCATCGGATGCCGGATAATTGAACGACCGGCGCATATTTCTGTCTCTGCCGTCATCGTGACGTTATCAGCCGGGCCACGACTGTTCCCACGGCCATCTTGGTTTCGACACGAAGCGGCAGTCTGCGCTCGTCATCCGACAGCCAGATCAGTATCGATCCCTCGTGCCTGAACAGGCCTTCGGTAATAAGTTCCGGCTTGACAACCAGCGCCGGTACGCTGCCGTCCGGTGTCTCTACAGATTCCCTTCGAAGCGCCTTGACCTCCATCCTGCCGGTCTTGCCGCTGTCGAAGATATTCAGGAATAGCGATGATCCGGGCTGAATCTTCATGCCGCGAAGCTGCTGGAATCCGGAAAGCACGTCATAGTAGACAACTTCCGCCTTCAGTTCCCTTGTTTCGCCTCTCTTGTGGTCGATATAGCGGATTGTTCCGTTACCGAAGAACGCCTCCTTGTGGGCGGTTTTCCGTCCGTTTTGCTGGCGGATCTCGAAATGTTCCGGAATGCCTTGATTGTCCATTACGCTGTAGGCGCGGTCTTCAACCTTGTAAACCCGCGAGATCCAGCCGGTGGAATCGACTCCGGTGCGTATTATCGGCTTTTCAACGCCGGTTCGCTCTATATAGGCAGCACCCACAGAGATGCCAACCCAGGATATTTCAAAATCGAGGCGTTCAGACGCGGAACGGATGCCTCCGGAAACACTGGAAGTCCCGTCGGCTGCAACCGCGAATGGACAGAATACGGTAAAGCCAAACAGGGCAAGAACAAAGGTAAGCGCAGCGAAGAGCTTCATGGATTCAGGATAACTCAAATTCATCTTATGTGACACCGTTCATTTTCCCCTCGAAAGTATTTCCGTTGCCGCCGCCAATACGTCCCCAACCGATACGCCGGTCATGCAGCGCCAGTCGTCGCAGCTTCGCCGTCTGCACGGCGCGCATTCCGGTTTTGCGCTCACAACAGCGTGCCACATCCCATACGGGCCGGTTTTATTCCGATCTGTCGGGCCGAATACCGCAACCACCGGCGTTCCCGCCGCAGCCGCGATATGCATCGGCCCGGAATCGTTGGTGATCACAATTCTCGCTCCGGCCAGAACAGCCACCAGCTCTTTCAGTCCGGTCTTTCCTGCAAGGCTGATTGCCATGTTGCCGGATGCATTACACACCGCTTTGGCTATTGCGGCCTCGGACGCCGCGCCTGTAACCACAACCGGCAGGCCGGTGCAGGCGGCAAGCTGTTTGGCAACCGCGCCGAATCTTTCCGCCGGCCAGAGCTTCGATTCCCAGCGCGCGCCCGGATTCACCACGATATAATCGCCGCTTATGCCGCATTCGGCAAACAAGGCTTTTACACGCTCCGCCGCGTCGTCATTTACTCCAAGATTGAATTCAACCGGACCGGTTTCAAGCCCAAGCGCCTCCGCGACTTTCAGGTTCCGGTCGACAGCATGCACCGCGCTGCCGTAATCGACCCTGCGGTTATAGAAAACAGGCGCGCCCTCGCGGGCTTTCTTAAAACCGATCCGCACCGGCGCGCCGCTCCAGTATGCCGCCAACGCGCTTCTGAAAAGCCCTTGCAGATCGATGGCCAGATCGTATTTGCCGCGCCGGACCTCGTTGCGGAAACGCAGGATCGATGGCAGGGCGCGGATGCCGTCACGCCTCCACTTGTCCTTGTCCATGACGACCAGCCTGTTTATTCCCGCGGTGTCGGAGATGATCTGCTCAAGCCCGCGCGCGATAACCCAATCCACTTCGGCCTGCGGCCACGTCCGGCGGATGGCCGAAAGCACCGGAAGGGCGTGGATCACATCGCCAAGCGAGCTTGGCTTGATAAGCAAAACGCGTTTGGGTGTGTTCATGCGCCTGACGCGATCATTCGCGCCGCCTCCACGATATTATCCGCGATGATGCAGGCATTCGCGCTTCCGGCGGTTTCAGCGCCGTAGCCGGTTGTAACCAGCACACCCTTCATGCCGGCGCGCGCCGCCAGTTCGATGTCGGCGGGCTTGTCGCCGATCATGTATGACGACGCGACGTCGATGCCCAGTTCGGCGGCGGCCTGCTCGATCATCCCAGGCTCCGGCTTGCGGCAGCGGCATCCGTCATCCGGGCCGTGCGGGCAGTAGTAGACGCCGTCGAACCGGAAACCGGTCATCTCCTGTAGCCGCTCGTGCGTGAGCCTCACAAAATCCACGGTGAAATAGCCGCGTGCCACGCCCGACTGGTTCGTTACAAGAACCACCAGAAATCCGGCGTCGCGCAGCATCCGAAGCGCCTTGCCCGCGCCCGGAAACGGCCTCAGGTCGCGGATGTCCGAAAGATAATGCACATCTTCAATAACGGTTCCGTCCCGGTCTATGAAGATCGCAGGCATAGTTTTTGCCATATATTATCCTTATTAAAGAAATAAATATATCAGCTTCGATTAGATCCCCCGCCTCCGCCCCCTTTACCAAGAGGTGGAGGGGATTTCATCAATTCCATCGCCGCATCCACTGCCATTTCCACGCTGATTTCCTCCATGCAGACCGGCGTACCGGCCTTGTGGCACTTGCGCTTGAAACACGGAGCGCAATCCGTACCGGCCGGCCTGACGATCCGGTGATTCCGGCAATACGGGCCGGTCGCCTCAGGCGATGTTGAGCCGAAAAGCGCAACCACAGGCCTGTCGAGCGCCGCCGCGATATGCATCGGCCCGGAATCGTTCGTTATGAACAAGTCGCAGCGCTCTATCAGCGCGACAAGTTCCCTGAGAGTTGTTCTGCCGGCAGCCACAACCGGTTTATTTGTCATCCGTCCGGCGATTTCCCCGGCAATGGAGACCTCCTGCGGGCCGCCGAAGATGATAACTCCGGCGCCGGCATTCTCCGCAAGCCTGTCAGCCGCCTCGGCGAATCTTTCCGGAAACCACCGCTTCGACGAGCCGAACGTCGCGCCGGGGTTGATGCCGATGATCGAAGCGCCGCCAAGTCCGCTATTGGCGATGAACGTATCCGCCCAAGCCCGTTCGGCGTCTGTCAGATGCATCCGCATCACGGTTTCATGCCCGATGCGCGGATCGATTCCAGTCCATCCCTCCACCAGATCGAGGTAGTAATCCACATGATGGCGCAGCCGGGTTCCGTCCTTTAACTTGTGGCCCGCACGCAGGTCAACCGCGCGCGTAAGCAGCAACCGCCTTGCGTCGCGGTTGTAGCCGACGCGCTCAGGAATTCCGGCGAGAAACGCGATCATCGCCGCGTCGAATGCGTTCTGGAAGAGCAGGGCGGTATCGAAGCGGGAGCGGCGCAGCAGACGAGCCAGACGTAACTTTCCGGCCAATCCGTTATGCCGCCCGGTGTTTTCGTAGATAAGAATCTCGTCAACCGCCGGATGGTTCCGGTAAATCTCTGCCGCCCACGGACGGGCAAGCACGGTGATTGACGCTTCTGGATGAAGCCGCTTCACGGCCTCCAGAGCCGGAAGCGTCATCACCGCGTCGCCGATCCAGTTGACGGCGCGAATAAGAATCTTGCGCGGAGTTTTCATTGCGGCGGCTCGTTCTCCGGAAACCGCTTCCAGCGCCGGTGAATCCAGAGCCATTCGTCGGGATGCGCCGACACGAACTCCGAAATCTTGTGCGCGTATGCCTTGGTGTTCAGCTCGATGTCGGCATCGGTGTTTCCGGTTCTGATAACCGGCATCGGCGCTTCAAGCACAATTCCGTGGCCATGCGGAGTTCTGTGAATATACATCGGAATTACCGCCGCGCCGGTTTTGAGCGCAAGCACTGCCGGCATCTTTGCCGTGTATGCCCTGCGCCCGATGAACTCCGTAACAACGCCCTCCGACGGGTTCACGCTCTGGTCGATAAGAACCGTGATCGCTCCGCCGCCCTTCATGACGCGAAGCGCCGCCCGCAGAGCGCCGTCTTTCGGAACCGTCCGGTTTCCGTTTCGCACCCTTACACTGTCGATCAGCCGGTTCAAAAACGGGTTGTCCAGCGGCCTTACCACAACCGAAAAACCGCCCGAAGCCCTCGATAGCGCGTTGCCAAGAAGCTCCCAGTTGCCAAGGTGCGCTGTTATGAAAACCACCGGATTGCCCGCCGCCTTCGCGCCAAGATAGTTCTCAAACCCGTCTATTTCGATGTTGCTGAAAATATCCTCGCGGCCAAGCCATATGCGCGCGACCTCGATCATCGATATGCCGTAATTCGCAAAGCAGGCGCGCACGAGGCCGGGGCGCTCCTCGCCGTATACCAGCCGTGTGTTCCAGAGCGCGATGCGGCGTCTGCGCCCGGACACAAACAGGAAGATTCCGCCGACAGCGCGGCCAACCGGGCGAACCAGCGAGCGCGGCAGAACAGCGGCAATGGCCATCACAAGAAAGGCCGCGGCAAACTCCGCGGCCTCGACAAATCGCTTCATGAGTGAATTATTCCGAATCTTCCTTGCGGCGGGCGTCGCCGTTTCCGTTGTCGTCCTTCTTCTTGTCCTTGTGCGCCTCGGTAAGCTCGCGCAGTCTGTCCGCCACCGCGCGGTTTACCGTGCCTTCCGGAAACTCGCCGTCTTCGCCGCGCGCTCCGGCTCTCATGCCGGTGAATATCTCCAATCCTTCCTCAACGCGGTCGAAAGAGTATATATGAAACTTGCCGCTTTCCACCGCGTCCAGTACCTCCTGCTTCAGCATCAGGTTGCGGACATTGCGCGACGGAACAAGCACGGCATGGCTGCCGTCAAGGCCGCGCGCGGCGCAGATGTCGAAGAAACCCTCGATCTTCTCGTTCACGCCGCCAATCGGCTGAACCTCGCCGTGCTGATCCATCGATCCGGTGACAGCGATATTCTGCTTCAGCGGAATGCCGGAAATCGCGCTGAGCAGAACATAGAGTTCGGCGCATGTGGCGCTGTCGCCCTCGATCCCTTCGTAAAGCTGCTCGAAACCGATCGAGGCCGAAAGGCTGATCGGCTTTTTCCCGGCGTATGTTCCGCCCAGGTACGAAGCAAGAATCATGATCGCCTTTTCGTGAATCTTGCCGCTCATTTTGGTTTCGCGCTCGATGTTCACCACGCCGGCCTTGCCCGCGTAAACCCGGCATGTTATGCGCGACGGCTTGCCGAACATGTAATCGCCGGTTCCAAGCACCGCCAGCCCGTTTATCTGCCCCGGCTTCGCGCCCGAAGTCTCGATTATGAAAGTGTCTTCCAGCGTGGCTTCCTTCAGGAGGTCTTCTATTCTGCTGTTTCTGTAGATCGCCTCTCGCCGTGCCTGTTCAACGTGTTCGGCTCGAACAACATCGCTTCCGGCCTTTCCGGCCCAGAAATCGGCCTCTTTCATGATGTCCGAGATCAGGCCGAACCGGGCCGATAGCTTATCCTGATGCTCGGCAAGCCGCGCGCCGTATTCCACTATTTTGCTCACGCCCTCGCGGTCGAACGGGCGAAGATTTCCGGCGGCGCAGCGATTGGCCACGAACAGCGCGTATTTGTAGAGATTGTCGTCGGTGCGCTTCATTCTGCCGTCGAAGTCGGCCTTCACCTTGAAGAGATTTCTGAACTCTTCGTCGTAGTAGTAAAGCAGGTAGTAATACATCGGATTGCCGACCAGGATAACCTTGATATTCAGCGGCATCGGTTCGGGCCGCATAGTCGTGGTGCTTACAAGGCGGTACTGCTCCCAAATGTCGTCCATGCCGATCTGCCGGTTTTTTATCACGCGTTTCAAGCCCTCGTAAGAGAACATGTTCCTGAGCAGATCGAGCGCGTCGATAACCAGATAGCCGCCGTTTGCCTTGTGAACGCTTCCGGCCTTGATCATGGTGAAATCGGTGAACGCCATGCCGTACTGAACCCGGTGCTCCACGCGGCCAAAAAGGTTTAAATACGTAGGGTTCGATTCGACGACGAACGGCGCGCCCTTCGTGTCCTTGTTGTCAACCAGAACGTTCACCCTGTAGCGGGTGAGGTCGGTTTCGGGCTTGCCGCCGCGCATCATCATGGCAAGCGCCTGTTGCTGCGGGTTCTCGTCGGAGGGGCGGAAGTCGGCGATGTTGTCGAGCACGTCTTCCTTCACCTGCTCCAGATAATCGATAGCGCCTTCGGTTTTGCGGTACTTGCTCTGAAGCTCCGAAATCCATATATTGACGGCGGCCAGCGCGGCGGTGCGCTCAAGCGCGCGTATGGCGTCCTTGGCCGCCTTCTCCTCCTGACGCACATGGCGCACAACGTCGTCGAGCCGTTCCTGGTACTCTTTCCCCTGCGCCTCTATCGCCTGTTTCATCTCGTCATCGAGTGCCGCGAATTCGTCGTCCGTCAAAGGCTCGCCGTTTTTCTTGAGCGGAACCATCACCAGCCCGCTCACGGTTTTCCTTATGCCGAAGTTTTTCGGTCGCGCCTCATCGTCGAGCGCCGAGAACTTCTCGCGCTGGCTCTTCTGGAACGCCTCGAATATGGCGCTTTTCTGGCGGTCGTACTCCTTCGAGTCGAACACCTTCGGAATCTCGGTCTGGAGGATTTTCACAAGCTCCTCCATGTCCTTCTGAAACACGCTTCCGAGGCCTGGCAGGAACTCTATCAGACGCGGATTGTCCGGCTTCTTGAAGTTGTGAACGTAGCACTGGTCGTTCGGAACCGTCTCGGCCGCGGCCTTTTTCTGGAGCAGGGTGCGGATGGTTGTCATCTTGCCGGTTCCCTGCTCGCCAAGAATGTAGGCGTTGTAACCCTGATTGTTGGTTATCTCAAGGCCGAACTCCAGCGCCCGAAGCGCGCGATCCTGACCTATGGTTCCCTCGATAACCGGGATGTCCTTCGTCGTCTCGAACGGGAACATCGACGGATCACAGCATCTTTTAAGCTCTGCGTGTGTCAGTTTTCTGGGCATTGTCTATATCCTTCCCCCGGATAGCGTTATTACGATGATCAGTAATGATACCTGCATGAGATGATTATCAACGCCTCGTCGGTAGCGGTGTAAACGAACCTGTGCTCATCGTCGATGCGTCTTGACCAGTATCCGGCAAGTTCATGCCTGAGCGGTTCGGGCTTGCCGATGCCAGTGAACGGATTTCTGCTTGCATCCTTGATGAGTTGGACAATTTTTCGATGTATGCGGCTGTCGGAAGCGGCCCAGCCGTTGAAGTCCTCAAACGCGCCGGCCTCGAATACAATCCTTCTCACGCTACCCGACAACCGCCTCGATCAGATTCTTGCCCTTGCCAACGTTCTCCATCGCTTCCATCAACCTTTTTTTGTTGGCCCCGGAGTTCATCAGATACTCTGTTTCGTTAATATCGTGAACCGTTATCTCGATCTCCTTGTTTTTGAATATAGCCTTGAGGCTGTCGATAAAGCCGCCGTCAAGCTCGTTAATGTTCAGCCGGTATGTCGTTCTCATTGCTCAAACTCCTTCGCGCTTATCCTCGCGGATGAAATTCCTTGTGCGCCCGGCGCAGCCGACTGGTCGTCACCTTCGTGTATATCTGGGTTGTTGCGATATCGGAATGCCCAAGCATCTTCTGAACCGAGCGAAGATCCGCCCCGCCGTCCAGCAGATGCGTGGCGAACGAATGGCGCATGACGTGCGGCGAGATGTTGATGTCCAGCTTCCTGCCGTATTCCTTGATGCACTGCCAGAAACGCTGGCGGGTTATGCGCCTGCCGCCCTGCGAAATGAAAAGATACGAGGTGCGAGTGCCTTTAAGAAGCAGCGGCCTGCCGCGCAGGATATACTCCTTCACCGAATCGATGGCGCGGGTATTTGCCGGAATGATTCGCGCCTTCTCGCCCTTGCCGGTAACCTGCAGGAATCCTGCGTCGAAATTGATGTCGTCCAGCTTCATGGTGATCAATTCGCTCACCCTGAGGCCGGACGAGTACATCAGTTCCATCATCGCCCGGTCGCGCAGGCCGAAATGCCCGTCGCCCGGAGCGTCCAGAAGCGCGCGGATGTCCGAGGCGCTCAACGCCTTCGGAAGCCTGCGCCAGCCCTTCATGTTCCGCATGTTTTCGGTCGGGTCGTCATCGGCCACTTTTTCGAGAATCAGAAATCGGGCATATCCGCGAATGGCCGAAAGCGCGCGCGCCACGGTTGCGGGAGATTTCTTTTCGTCCATCTGCTTCAGGCAGAACGAAAGCACCGAGTTGCGGGTGAACGCGGTCGCGCTTTCGCCGTTCTCGGCAAGAAAGCCGGAAAAACGCGCAAGATCGCCCCGGTACGATTCAAGTGTGTTCTCGGAGAGTCCTTTTTCAACAGTGAGGTAATCGATGTATCTGTCAATCATTTAACATATTCTAAGCGGTTTGGCCTGACGTTTCAAGGCGGAAACGCCAATGCGCGACCCGATGCGCGCATGTTACATAAAGTAGCGCGGCGGTTCTTACCTTTTCTCCTGGTTTGCTTGACGATCCGATTAATGTTGCCGGTTTTTCCTTTCAGGTGTAAGCTTTTTCGTGTTTGTGCCGATAATGTCAATGAGGGAAAGCTGGTATTGATATTGCTAATAATCGCCAAAAGAAAGAAAACGCGTTCCGCGATGATTCAGGTTTTCGGCAAGTCATTTGGTTCAGGCGGGCGTCCGCCCGGACGGGGCGTGACGCTATTTTCGCATTCGAACCACATTCATTATTTCAAGGAGGAGATGCATGTCTGAACAACAAAGCTCGCTGAAGGAGATTTACCCCGTACCGGATTATTTCCGGAAGAAGGCCTACGTCACAAGCATGGACGAGTACAGACGGATGTACAATGAATCCATCGAAAATCCCGATGCTTTCTGGGGCGGGGTTGCCGATGAGAATGTCACATGGTTCAAAAAGTGGGACAAGGTGTCCGACTTCAACTTCGGCAAATCGGCGCAGGATCTGCACATCAAGTGGTATGCCGGCGGAAAGCTGAATGTTTCATACAACTGCCTCGACCGCCATCTGGAAAAGCGCGGCGATCAGGTGGCGATCATATGGGAGGGCAACGATCCGGCGGTTGACCGCAAGATCACCTATCGCCAGCTTCACGAGCAGGTCTGCAAGTTTGCAAACGTCCTTAAATCAAGCGGAGTACAGAAGGGCGACCGCGTGACGATATATCTGCCGATGATTCCGGAACTTGCGGTTGCCATGCTTGCCTGCACCCGCATCGGCGCGATTCATTCGATAGTTTTCGGCGGTTTCTCGGCTGACGCGCTTCGCGACCGCATTCAGGACTGCGGATCGAAGATCGTGATCACATGCGACGGAACCTATCGCGGCGCAAAAGCCATTCCGCAGAAGGTGAACGCCGACAAGGCGGTGGCGCAGTGTCCGATGGTCGAGAAAACCATTGTTGTCAAGCATGTTGGCGATCAGGTGGCCTGCGACATCAACAACAAGTGCGCGTGGTGGCACGACGAGATGGCAAACGCGTCGGCAGACTGCCCGGCGGAGGAGATGGACGCCGAGGATCCGCTTTTCATCCTCTACACCTCAGGATCCACCGGCAAGCCAAAGGGCGTGCTTCACACCACCGGCGGCTATCTGACGTATGTCGCCTACACGCACAAGATGATTTTCGACTATCACGACGGCGACGTCTACTGGTGTACCGCCGACATCGGCTGGATCACCGGCCACAGCTACATTGTTTACGGCCCGCTCTGCAACGGCGCAACCTCGATCATGTTCGAGGGCGTGCCCACCTATCCCGATCCGGGCCGCTTCTGGGCGGTCTGCGACAAGCACAAGGTGAACATCTTCTACACCGCGCCCACCGCCATTCGCGCCCTTGCAAAGGAAGGCAGCTCGTGGGTCGACAAGTACAGCCTCGAATCGGTTCAGTTGCTTGGAAGCGTGGGCGAGCCGATCAACCCCGAAGCATGGAACTGGTATCACACGCATGTGGGGCGCGGCAAGCGTCCGATTGTGGACACGTGGTGGCAGACAGAAACAGGAGGAATCCTGATCACGCCGCTTGCCGGCGCGGTGGATCTGAAGCCCGGCATGGCAACGCTTCCGTTTTTTGGCGTGGAGCCATGCATCGTTGACGACAAGGGCAACGAACTGGAAGGCGTCTGCGAGGGCAAGCTCTGCATGAAGAGGGCGTGGCCGGGGCAGATGCGCGGCGTTTTCGGCGACTCGGAGCGCTTCTTCAATACCTATTTTGTTCAGTATCCGGGCATGTACTTCACCGGCGACGGAGCGCGGCGCGACGCCGACGGCTATTACCAGATCACCGGACGCGTTGACGACGTCATCAACGTTTCCGGCCATCGCATGGGAACCGCCGAGGTTGAATCGGCTCTGGTGTCGCATCCGAATGTTGCGGAATCGGCTGTGGTCGGATTCCCGCACGACATCAAGGGGCAGGCTATCTACGCATACGTCACGCTCAACACCGGCATCGAGCCGTCCGATGAACTCCGCAAGGAGCTCGTGCAGCATGTCCGCAAGGAGATCGGCCCGATAGCCACGCCGGACAAGATTCAGTGGGCTCCGGGTCTGCCGAAGACCCGTTCCGGCAAGATCATGCGCCGCATTCTGCGGAAGATCGCCGCGGGCGAGGTTGAGCCGTCGGACTTTGGTGACACATCCACACTTGCCGATCCCACGGTTGTGGATCAACTGGTGCGGAACAGGGTTTAATACGGCTCTGCCTGGGAGCAGGGGGATGCGCAGGGATTTTCCCGGCATCCCCCCCTTTTTTGTCCATTGGCTTTGCAGCGCCCCTTCTCAAGTTTCCCGCCCGAAATAACGAAAAGTATCTACGCCTTGGCGCGTGAATCAGCCTGATAGCATGGACATTGCATGACACCGAATGACAAACACAACAACGGATGCGCGGCAATCGAGGATGAGCTTGTATTCCGGCTGGCTTTCGAGCATCTGATCGGTGACATATCCACGGGATTCATCAACCTCGATGCTTCAATGATAGATCGGGGCATCGACGACGCTTTGATGCGAATAGGCAAATTCACGGGTGTTGACAGAAGCTATCTGTTTCTTTTCCGCGGCAGCGGCTCGACAATGGACAACACGCACGAATGGTGCGCCGACGGCATTGAGCCTGAAATAGCCAATCTGAAGGGAGTGTCCATCGAAGCGGAAGTTCCATGGTTCATGGAGAAACTTCTGGGCGACGGAGTGGTGCATATCCCCGATGTCTCGCATCTTCCGCCGGAGGCATCCGCCGACAGGCGTCACTTCGAAAAGCAGGGTATTCAATCGCTTATCGTGGTTGTGATGCGTTACAGGGGAGCGGTCAAGGGCTTCCTTGGCTTCGACTCTGCTCGTGACATGCTCTGCTGGGGAGCCGACACGATACAGCTTCTACGCCTTGCAGGGGAGATTTTCATCAACGCCATCGAGCGCAAGCGGACCGAAGACGCCTTGAGGCGCGAGGAACAGCGGTATAAATCGCTTTACGACGACAACCCGTCGATGTTCTTCACGATCGACAGAAACGGAACGATTCTATCCACGAACCGGTTCGGAGCCGAGTCGCTTGGCTATCATCCCGGCGAGCTGGTGGGCAGGCAACTGATGATATTGCATAGGGAACAGGATAGGGCGACCGCGCAAGCGCATATTGAAAAGTGTTTCCGCAGGCCTTCGGAGCTGCACCGCAGGGAGTCTTGCAAGCTGCATCGCGAGGGCGCGTTGTCGTGGGTGCGTGAAACATCGCGGGTTATCGAGGACGAAAGCGGGGCGGAGGTTCTGCTTCAGGTCTGCGAGGACATAAACGAGGCCCACTACCTTGCGGAGCAGCTCACGTATCAGGCCAGTCACGATTCGCTCACCGGCCTTTTCAATCGCAGGGCGTTCGTTCAGAGGCTTCAGCGGGCGCTCGAAACAGCCCGGAGCGAAGAGGCCGAGCACGCGCTCTGCTATCTCGATCTCGACCAGTTCAAGGTAATAAACGACACCTGCGGCCATGCGGCGGGCGATGAACTGCTGCGCCGGCTTGGAAGCGTGATCGGCAGAAACCTGAGGCGTCGCGATACGATAGCGCGGCTGGGCGGCGATGAGTTTGGCCTTTTGATGGAATACTGCTCGCTTGAGCACAGTCTGAAGATTGCGCATACCTTGAGAAAGGCCATCGAGGACTTCCGGTTCGTCTGGGAGGACCAGGGATTCAGCATCGGCGTGAGCATAGGCCTTGTGCCGATAACCAAAAACAGCGAAAACATCACTCTATTGATGAGAGCCGCCGACACTGCGTGTTTCGCCGCGAAGGATGACGGCAGGAACCGGGTTCATGTATACAAGGAAGACGATTCGGATTTGGCCAGGCGTTACAGCGAGATGGAATGGGTGGCGCGGCTGAACTCGGCGTTCGAAAAAAACAGGTTCGTTCTCTGCGCCCAGAAGATATTGCCGCTTGTTCACGGCTCCGGAGATGGCGCGCATTACGAGATGCTTGTCAGGATGATGGATGATGACAACCGGGCAATAGCTCCGGGAATGTTTCTGCCCGCCGCCGAGCGATACAACATCACGCCGCGCCTCGACCGCTGGGTGATTTCGGCCGCTTTCCGCTGGCTTGCCGCTCATCCGGCGCATCTGAAGGCGCTTCATCTCTGCTCGATAAATCTTTCCGGCCTTTCGCTCGGCGATCCGGAGTTTCTGGCATTTGTTATCAGGCAGATCGAAGACGCCGATATTCCGGCCTCGAAGATATGTTTCGAGATAACGGAAACCGCCGCGATCGCGAACGTCAACGAGGCTACCGCATTCATCAAGACGCTGAAAAAGTTCGGATGCGCTTTTGCGCTGGACGACTTCGGAAGCGGACTGTCGTCGTTTGCCTACCTGAAACATCTGCCGGTCGATTTTCTGAAGATCGACGGCGTGTTCGTGAAGGACATCGTTGACGATCCGCTCGATATGGCGATGGTTAAATCCATCAACGAAATCGGCCATGTGATGGGCAAGCGCACGATAGCCGAGTTCGTCGAGAATGCGGAGATATTGAGGGTGCTCAGGGAAATCGGTGTCGATTATGTTCAGGGGTATCATATCGGCAGGCCGGAGCCTCTGGGCGGAGAGGGCTGAGAGGCGGGCGCTACTGCTCAACCACCCGCAGGCTGTATGTGCCGTATCTGCCGGTGAATGCGCGCGGATTGGGCGACGACTTGACCTCGGCGTAATACAGGCCGGATGCCTGCGGCGTGAATGCGATTCTGGAGGCGTATGGCGTAAACCTGTCCACATTGCATCCAAGATATGAAACGCCTGATGGAATGCCCAGAAGCGAGACATCGTCCTCGTTTCCCGAAACCAGTGTTCCGGAAGAGTCGTAAAGCGCAAGGTAAGTGTCGGCTCCGTTCAACAGGCAGTATGTCTGGATCGTGTAGCTTTTTCCCGCGGTTGCCGTGAATGACACGACGTCTTTATCCGCTGTTCCATCGGCGCGGTAGAGGTAGTGGCTCTCGCCCTTGCCGAACTCGATTGCGCGCAGGCCGGATGTCATTGCGTTGTCAGCCTCGTATGAATCTTCCGTGTAGTAGACGCGGCGGCTGCCGAATATCGATGCAAGCTCTGCAAGCCCAGTCTGATCCGGCGCCACGGTTTGCAGTATGCCGTCCCAGAATGCCTCCAGATTTATGCGGTTGCCTGTTGCCGGTAAATAGTTCTGTACAACCGCCCATATGGCGTCCATCCCGAACGCGCGCATGACATTGAGCAGGATGTTGGTCACGGCAATCTCGTTCGAGGAATAGACATACGGATCGCCTGCCTTGCTTGAAGGCAGGCTGCCGATGTCGAGGGCGATCTGTGCGGAATGCTCGTATGTATCCACATATGCCGTGACAGCTGTATCGGAAGATATCGAAAGAACATCGGGGCGATTGAGCTTTAACCACGCCTTCACTGCCGCCTGAAAAAAGTTGCCCCATCCTTCGCTGAAGGCAAGGCGGAGATCCTGGTCGCTGTCGGTGAACGAATGCCCGCCTCCGGGCGATTCGTCCACCGAGTATGTCTTGGCGATGAAATGTCCGAATTCGTGCAGATTCACGTCGTCATCGAAATGGTCCGTGTCTCCGCCGCCGCTTGCGTCGCCTCCAAGGATGTATGCGCCGCTTCCCAGCGGGCAGTAGACCGGATCCTTGTCGGAGCAGTACCATGTTCCGCTTGCGCTGCCGAAGCTCCAGAAGATTCTGAATTCGGATGGAAGCGGTTTCGAAAGGCTGAGGCTTTCCATGAATTCGGCTGCCGCAGTGTAGACATCGAGCAGATTGAATGCCGGATCGGCTCCGTTTTCGAGCGGTATATAGAGATTATAAGTCAATGACTCACCGGCTAAACGCATGAGCGACTCAACAGACCCAGCTGAAATTCCGGTGCTGGAAGACACCGCAAACAGATTGCCGCCCGTGTCGTTCACGTTGATGGTCATCGGAGCGCCGGAGCCGGTGCTTGCAAAGACGCGCAGACGCAGATTGCCTGTAATCCCGGCTATGGCTAGCAGGTAGCCGCCGTCGGCTCCCGTTTCGCCCGATGCAACCACCGTCTCGACGCCAAAGGCGCTTACGCTGTAAGCCTCTATTCGCGCAAATCTGACCGCCTTTAACGCTGTCGAACCGGTAAAGCCGCTCAATCCGTATTCCTTGTCCGTGTACCTGATTTGGCCTGAAAGGCTGAACGGTTCCGATGCGTTAACGATATGTCCGGAAGTGCCGGTCGAGCCGCCGTCCGATCCGCAGCCTCCCGCCATGAACAAGGCGATCAGGACGAAGGTGCCGGGCAGGAAACGTTTCATTTCACTTCGTAATCGACAACGCTTCTTCCGTTGCGCTTGATGCGGCGCGGAGACTGCTTCAGCAAGGACTTTTCAACCGGATTGCGGCCGTTGCTCCAAGTGGCCGATCCGGTGAAGATGCCGCCGCCCTTGTCCGTGATCTTCGCGTTGGCATGAACACGCGCGAATCCGTTTTCAGGTATTGCAACGACTACGCCGAACGAAACGAACCTACCCTTTGCAACGGCTCCGCGCCAGAGCGTTTCGCCGGACACCACCCTCACGCCGTCCGACAGGTCGAGGCTGATTGTGAGCGCGTCCGAATCCGCGAGCGACAGCGCCATGACTGCAAGCTCCGCGTTTTCGCCGGGAGAGTAAGCCGCCTTGTCAGCCGAGATGGTGACGCTGACAGGCGATTTCGGTTTGGCCGCCGGTTGAGCGGCAGACGCGGTTGACGCAAGAGCGGCAAGCGTCATAATGACAAGGCATGACAGCCTGATTGTGCGTGGGAAAAACATCATGGAACTCTCCGGCAACCGAGATAAAAGCAGCGGGGAGCGGGCCATGCCCGCCCCCCGTGATCATGTTACGTCAATGCGTCATTGCCGGCAGCCACCAGGCATTCACGTTGAAGTCGATGCCTGTGATGGTTTCGCCGCCGGTGATGACCGTCTCTTCCGACAAGTATTGACCGGCAGAATCGCTGGAGTTGATCCTGACCTTCAGGGTTCCTCCGTATGTGTCGAACGAGAGTCCACTCTGCCAGTCCGGCCACCACGCGGCCTCCCATTCGCCGGAATTGTTCTTGTCGGTTCCGTCACCGTCCTTGTCCTGCCAGACGATGACCTGCTGCCACGCCCCCTTGTACTTTTTGTCGAGGAAGTCGCCTATAGTGGGTTCAAGGGTGAACTTGTATCCTCCGGCTCCGTCGGATACGACATTAGCCACCTTCAGGAACGTCCTGTCGCACTGGTTGATAATCTTGTCCGGGTTGCAGGTTTCCACAAAGAGTCCGGCCTTCAGGCCCGGCAACGACGCCAGATCGACAGGCTCGCCGAGGCTGTCGGTGAGGCTTACCGATCCGGCAATCGAAAACGTGGCGCTCAGATTGAGAGGGTCGGCCACAATGAACTCGGCCCATGCGTTGCCGCCGTTGCCAAGCATTTCACCCGTTGCGGTATCGACGAACTCGATACCGATATTGATGTTGTAATGGTATCCGGAACCTGCGGGGAGTTTCTCCACCACCTCGGGAACGGTGAACGAAGTCGTGAAGATGCGCTTGTTCTGTTCCCACGAGTTCCAGATCGGCTCCCAGATGCATCCGCCGGTGTCGCATCCGCCCTTGCCAACGTCGAGGGTATAGACCATCTTGACCCCGTCCGGAAGCTCGATCTTGGGCGGCTCCCACACGATGGTCACCTTGGCGCAATCGGCCGTCTGTCCTTCGGCAGGCGCGCTCTTGGTGTCGCACATCACGTTGGCGGCGAAGTTGGTCGGCGCATAATCGCTCCATGCCTGATTGAAAGCGTCGAGCTGCGTCTGCGTGGCATCGTATCCGGGCCATTCCGGCGCGCTCATCGGAGTGGTTATTTTCACCTTGGCATCAGTCATGCCGGTGATGACCTTCTTGTTGAAGGTCTTGCTGGTCTCCACTCCAGTGCCATTGTCGGTCACGGTCACGACATACTCGCCGGATGTGAAGTCGGATATAATCCGGCTCGGATCAGGCTGCGCGCTGTTGGCTGCACGGTGTATCTTGTGCGCCTTCATCGCCTTCATGGCAGCCGCGCGACCCTTGCCCGAAGGAGCGGGGCCATGGCCAGGCTCGGTGCCGCCGCCACCGCCCTGACTCTGTTGAGCCCACATCTCCTGCCACGGATCCAGCACCCAGCAGTTGCTCCAGACATCGGCGGAATATCCGTACAGATCGGCCTGACTGACGAGGTCTATGGTTCCGGTTCCGCCGCTCTTCTTCGGATATGTGAGCGTGACTGTGTAATTCGATGTATCCACGGTCACGTTCCCGCCGCCTGTAAACTGCGATATCATGGCGGTCAGATCCATGAAGCATACGCCGCCGCTCATCATGTCCTTATCCTGTCCCGTTCCCGGCGTATCGCCCTCGATCCATACCCTGCCCGGATACAGCCAGAGTTCGTAGATATCCACGCCGCTGTATTTGCCGGACAGCACATCATCGTAGAAACCGAGTTCGTCCAGTATAGATCCCGGCACAAGCGGATTGAATTCAACCGGGCTTTCCTTCTCGTACGACACGGAATTGCCATCGCCTTCCGACGCCGTAACATGATCCTCGACACCGGCCGCCTCGAACGCTTCCTTGATGTAAACATCAACGAAGTAGATAGTGAAGGTTATCGCCTGCGGCACGTTCATGACCGTGCCGTTGACGACTGCTGTCCATGTGCTCTGCTCCGATTTCGGGAACAGCGCGAAGATTACGCCGGGAATCCGGCCGAGTTCCCGCTTATCTTCATCGG
>Ga0233425_10004941_pt1 | contig 21725 bp, 18 predicted proteins | sample Watercolumn_Towu_2_FD_181712 | JGI IMG/M metagenome (GOLD analysis project Ga0233425, IMG submission 181712) | Freshwater microbial communities from Lake Towuti, South Sulawesi, Indonesia - Watercolumn_Towuti2014_140_MG | ecosystem: Environmental > Aquatic > Freshwater > Lake | place...
TGACCGGCTCGGCATTGCCCGCGACGCGGAACCAGACATAGAGCGGGCTGGCGTTTGGCGCGAACACGGTGCCGGTATCGACCGGCTGGCCGTCCTTCACGCCGCGCGCCACCTGCGCCTGCGAGATCGTCACCTTGGGCGCGGCCGCTGCGACCCGGAACGGCACCGAGGCGGCTTTCGCGCCGTCGATCAGGATGTCGACCCGGTATTCGCCCAGGGGCCACGGCCTGCCGGGCGGCAGCTCCTTGCCGAGATAGCCCCACTCCCGGCCCGCGGGGTGCGTGCCGCCCTCGGCCTCCGACGCTTCGCCGCCGCCGAGGTAGTGCCACACCGAGCGTATCTCCACCGACTTGGCGTTGCCGCTGAGGCGGTACCAGACGTAGATCGGGTTCGTGTCCGGAGCGAACACGTCGCCGGGATCGACCGGCTTGCCGTCCTTTACGCCGCGCGCCGGCTTGGCCTCGACGATCTTCGGCGCGGCCTGCGCCTGGGGCGCCGGCTTGGCCGCCGCCTGCTCGATGCGGAACGGCACCGAGGCGGCGACCTTGCCGTCCATCAGGATGTCGACCCGGTAGGCGCCGAGCGGCCATGGCCGTCCCGGCGGCAGCTCGAACTGAAAGTCGCCCCAGGATTCGTTGGGCTGGATCGTCAGGTCGGAGGCGATCACCATGCGGTCGCCCCCGCCGCCCAGGTAGTGCCATTCGCCGCGCAGCTTGGTCGGTTGTTTGTGGCCGGCGATGCGGAACCATGCATAGAGCGTGCCCGCGTCCGGCGGGAACACGTCGCTGACCCCCACGGGCTCGCCGTTCTTCACGCCCAGCGCCGCGCGGGTGGCCACGATCGCGGGATGCGCCACGGCGTCTTCGACGCGAAACTGGACCGACGTCGCCTTCTTGTTTCCGACGTAAATGTCGACGCGGTATTGGCCGGTCGGCCAGGGCCGGCCCGCCGGGCCTTCGACGCGGAAATCCCCCTACTGGTTCTCGGGCCGCGCCGTGGCCTGCGCTTCGACGATGAACTGGTCGCCGTCGGGCGCGACGTAGTTCCAGACCGAGCGGATCTCGGTCGGGCCCGTGATTCCGGACAGCCGGAACCAGACGAACAGCTCCCTGGCGTCGGCTCGGAACACCGTAGTGGGCTCGACCGGCCGGCCGTCCTTGACGCCGCGCGCGGGCGTGGCGTCGCTGAGGCGCGGGCCGGCGGGCGCCTGGGCGATGCTGCGGCTCTCCTCCGCCTCGCGGCGCATCTGCACCAGGTTCTTGCGCGCTTCGGCGGGCAACGGCACGGGAGGGCTCACGCCTTTCTTGGGAACGATGACGACGACCGTGCCTTGCGCGATCTCGCGCGCGGACTTCGTTTCGGACTCCCGCACCACGACGGCGCCGGCGAGCGCGGCGACGGCCGTGACGCCGTTTGGCGCCACGTCGATCGCGGTATTGGGCGGGCAGGGATTCACCACCGCCTGGACGATGTTCGGCTCGTCTACCTGCGGCTGCTGCCAGTGCGAGGGGTAGCTGAAGCCGTAGCCATGGGCGGGGTGGCGCATCTGCGCCCAGCCGTAGAACGCGCCGGGATCGCAGCCCGGCTGCGCCAGGCCCTGCTCCTGCAATCCGCCGATGAGGCCGAGGAACAGGCCCAAGAACCCGGCCGCGGCCTCTGCGGCATCGTGCCGCTGCCGGCCGTGGTCCCAACGCTGTTCCTGGTGGCCACGCCGATCCAACGGGATGCGTTGCTCCGCGTCCGCGGGCGCAGCCGTCAGCGCAAACCCCGCGATCGCGGCCCGGGCAGCGGCGCGAGCAGGAGAACGCATCATGGCGCAATGCTGTTCCGCGCCAGCCGCTAACGCATTGACCTGCATCAACTTGCGGCCGATGCGGCTCCGCGCCGGCGCTTGAACCGCAGCGGCGGCACGGGCAAACTCGCGCGACCCTATGGGAGACCGAGCGATGCCCGACACCAAGCCCGCCGCGCCCCAACAACGCGCCGCCGCGCCGCTCGCCAACCAGCGCGTCGCCTGGTTCAACGGCAAGATCGTGCCCGAGAGCGAGGTGAAGCTCAGCTTCCGCGACCGCGGCGTGAAGTACGGCGACGGCGCGTTCGACACCACGCGCACCTTCAACGGCCGCATCTTCCGCCTCAAGGAGCACATCGACCGCTGGTACCGCACGCTCAGGTACCTGCGCTTCGATCCCGGCGTGTCGCCGCAGGAGATGACGCGCATCACCGAGGACGTGCTGGCGCGCAACCTGCACCTCCTGGACAAGGACGACGACTACTGGGTGTCGCAGCGCATCACCCGCGGCACCGAGGACGTGGACTATTCGCCCCCGGGCCCGAACGTGATCGTCGAGTGCCTGCCGCTGCCGCTCAAGTCCCGCGCCACGCTCTATCGCGACGGCATCAAGGTCATCACGCCCTCGGTGCGCCGCGCCCCGCCCGAGGTGATGAGCCCGCGCGCCAAGACCCACAACTACCTCAACATGATCGTGGCCGAGCAGGAGGTGAAGGCGATCGACCCGATGGCCTGGGCGGTGCTGCTCGACGTCAACGGCAACCTGGCGGAGGGCATCGGCGCCAACATCTTCGTGGTGCGCGACGGGCAGCTCTACACGCCCCGCACCAACTACGTGCTGGGCGGCATCAGCCGCCAGACCGTGATCGAGCTGGCGGAGGGCCACGGCCTCAAGGTCAACGAGGCCGACATCGACCTCTACGACGCCTACACCGCGGACGAGGCGTTCCTGACCTCGACCTCGCTGTGCATCTGCCCGGTCACCAGCATCAACGGCACCGGCTTCGCCAAATCGGGCATCCCGGGCCCGGTGACCAAGCACCTGACCGAGGCCTACATCAAGCTGGTGGACTGCGACTTCGTGGCGCAGTACCTGAAGCACCTGCCGGGGTGACCGGGCCTGGAAACCGCCGCGATTTCAACGGGTAGGCGGATTAAGCCGATTTAATTCCGCGGCCATTTGCCGGATACTCGGCCGCGACTACATAAGGGCGTATCACGGGCGGCCGGTTCGAGGGGCCGGGGCGACGCGTCCCCCCGTTCCTCCCCCATCCCCCGCCGGCCGCCCGGGAATCCGCATTCCAAGGAGACATCGCATGACCCTTTCCCTGTTGCCGGAGCGCGCGCGCGCCGCCAGCGGTTCCCGGCCGGCGGGCCTCAAGGTCCGCGCCGGGGTCGCGGCCTCCGCCGCGCTTTTGAGCTTCGTCCTGGTGGCGCCCGCGTTCGCGCGCGGCGCGCCCGAGACCTTCGCCGACCTGGTGGTCAAGGTGAAGCCGGCCGTGGTCAACATCTCGACCACCCAGCGCGCCGACGGGCCGCGGGCCGAGGTCATGCCGCAGATCCCCGATTTGCCCGAAGACTCGCCGTTCCGCGACTTCTTCGAGAAGTTCTTCAACCAGCGTCCGGGCGGCCGCGACGCCCCGCGCCCCGAGCGCCGGGTGAACGCGCTGGGCTCGGGCTTCATCATCGACGCCGAGGGCTACGTGGTCACCAACAACCACGTCATCGCCCGCGCCACCGACATCAAGGTGAAGCTCACCGACGGCACCGAGCACGCCGCCAAGCTGATCGGCCGCGACGAGAAGACCGACCTGGCGCTGCTCAAGATCGACAACGGCAGCAAGAACCTGCCCTTCGTCGCCTGGGGCGATTCCGACAAGGCGCGCGAGGGCGACTGGATCCTCGCCGTCGGCAACCCGTTCGGCCTGGGCGGCACCGTGACCGCGGGCATCATCTCGGCGCGCGGGCGCGACCTGTCGTCCGGCCCCTACGACGACTACCTGCAGATCGACGCGCCGATCAACCGCGGCAACTCCGGCGGCCCCAGCTTCAACATGGACGGCCAGGTGATCGGCGTGAACACCGCGATCTTCTCGCCCACCGGCGGCAGCGTCGGCATCGGCTTCGCCGTGCCCTCGAACATGGCCAAGGCCGTGATCGACGAGCTGCGCCAGACCGGGCGGATCGAGCGCGGCTGGCTCGGCGTGCAGATCCAGCCGGTGACGCCCGAGGTCGCCTCGGCGCTCGGCCTGAAAGAGGCCAAGGGCGCGCTGGTCGCGGGCCTCACCGACGACAGCCCGGCCGGCAGGGCGGGCATCAAGCAGGGCGACGTGATCCTGGCCTTCAACAAGACCAAGATCGGCGAGCTGCGCGACCTGACGCGGGCGGTCGCCGCCACGCGCAAGGACACCAAGGCGCCGGTCGAGGTGTGGCGCCAGGGCAAGGCGCAGACCATCACGGTCACGATCGCCGCCATGCCCAAGACCGAGCAGGTCGCGGCCGCGCCGGCCGGCGAGAAGGGCGGCGAGCCTGCGAAGGCCGAGGAAACCGGCATCGCGCAGCTCGGCCTCAAGCTGGCGCCGGCCTCGGCCGACACGCGCACGCGCTACGGCCTCAAGGACGAGGTCAAGGGCGCGGTCGTGGTCGGCGTCGAGCGCGACGCGCCGGCGGCCGAGCGCGGCATCCAGCCGGGCGACGTGATCGTCGGCGTGGGCCAGGAACGCGTCGCCTCGGTCGGCGAGGTGGTGGCGAAGGTGAAGCGCGCGGCCGAGGAGAAGCAGAAGGCCGTGCTGCTGCTGATCGACCGCAAGGGCAACGAGCGCTTCGTGCCCGTGCCGCTGGCGAAGATCTGACGACGATGTCCCTCGCCCGCTCCGGGAATCCCCGGGGCCGGGCGAGGGCCCCCCTCGCCGGGGTTCCCGCCATGCGCATCCTGGTCATCGAAGACGACGCCGAAACCGCGGACTACCTCGCCAAGGGCCTCGGCGAGAGCGGCTTCGCGGTCGACCGCGCGGCCGACGGGCGCGAGGGCCTATTCCTCGCCACCTCCGAGAAGTACGACGCGATGGTGATCGACCGCATGCTGCCGGGCATGGACGGACTCGCCATCGTCCAGTCGCTGCGCGCGCAGTCGAACGCGACGCCGGTGCTGATCCTCTCCGCCCTCGGGCAGGTGGACGACCGCGTGCGCGGCCTGCAGGCCGGCGGCGACGACTACCTCACCAAGCCCTACGCGTTCTCCGAGCTCCTGGCGCGGCTGCAGGCGCTGTTGCGCCGGCGCGCGCCCGACGCCGCGGCCACGACGCTGAAGGTCGGCGACCTCGAGCTCGACCTGCTGGCGCGCACCGCGCGGCGCGCCGGCAAGCCGATCGACCTGCTGCCGCGCGAATTCCGGCTGCTCGAGTTCCTGATGCGCCACGCGGGCCAGGTGGTCACGCGCACCATGCTCTTGGAACGGGTGTGGGACTACCATTTCGACCCGCAGACCAACGTGATCGACGTGCACGTCAGCCGCTTGCGGCAGAAGATCGACAAGGGCTTCGCGCCCGCCATGCTCCACACCGTGCGCGGCGCCGGCTATCGTCTCAGCGCCGAGGCGGCGTGAGCGCGCCGCCCGCCGCCGCCGCGAGGATGGGCCCCGGCCGCCTCGTCCGCACCACCGCGTTCCGCCTGGCCGCGGTGTACGGCGCGCTGTTCGCGGTCGCCGTGGTCGCGCTGTTCGGGTTCCTCTACTGGCGCACGCTCACCCTGATCGACGCCGAAACCGACGCGGCGATCGCCTCCGAGATCGCGGGCCTGGCCGAGCAGTATCGCCAGCACGGCATGGTGGGGCTGGTGCGCACCGTGACCCAGCGGGCCGCCGCGCAGTCCGACAGCGCGCTGGGCGGCTCGAACGTGTACCTGCTGACGCGCGCCGACTTCACGCCGCTCGCCGGCAACCTCAAGCGCTGGCCGGCCGAGGCGCGGCGCACGCCCGCGGGCATCGTGTTCGATCTCCGGGGCGAGGAGGACTCGGGCGTCGGCATGGCGCGCGCGCGCATCTTCGTGCTGGACGGCAATTTCCGCCTGCTGGTGGGGCGCGACCTGCGCCAGCGCGAGAAGCTGCGCGCGCTGGTCGCCGAGGCGCTGGGCTGGGGCCTGGCGGCGACCGTGGCGCTCGGCCTGCTGGCCGGGGCGCTGGTCGGGCGCAAGCTCCTGAAGCGCGTCGAGGCCATCAACCGCACCGGCCAACGCATCGTGCGCGGCGAGCTCAAGGAGCGCGTGGCGTTGACCGGCGCGGGCGACGAGTTCGACCGCCTGGCCGAGAACCTCAACGCCATGCTCGACCAGATCGAGCGGCTGATGACCGGCATGCGCGAGGTCACCGACAACATCGCCCACGACCTGCGCGGGCCGCTGACGCGCATGAAGGCGCGGCTCGAGCTGGCGCTGCTCGGCCACGCCGATCCCACGCAGTTCCGCGCCGCGATCGAGGGCGCGATCGCCGAAACCGACCGGCTGCTCGCGACCTTCAACGCGCTCCTCAGCATCGCCGAGGCGGAAAGCGGCGCGGTGCACCAGACCATGCAGCCGGTGGAGCTCGGGCCGCTGGCCGCGGATGTCGCGGAACTCTACGCGCCGGCGCTGGAAGAGAAAGGCCTGACCCTCGCCATCGACATCAAGCCGTGCCCGCCGGTCAGCGGCGTGCGCCAGCTGCTGTTCCAGGCGATCGCGAACCTGCTGGAAAACGCGATGAAGTACACGCCCCAGGGCGGGCGCGTGCGCATCGCCGTCGGCGCGGAAGGCGCGGGCGCGGCGCTCACGGTCGCCGACGACGGCCCGGGCATTCCAGCCGCGCTGCGCGGGCGGGTGCTGGAACGCTACGTGCGGCTGGACCAGGCGCGCTCGACCCCCGGCAGCGGCCTGGGCCTGAGCCTGGTCGCGGCCGTGGCCAAGCTGCACGGCGCCAGGCTGGAACTGGGCGACAACAACCCGGGCCTCAAGGTGACGCTGGGCTTCCCGCCCGCGCCGGCCGCGCCCCAGCCCAAGGCCAAAGCGGCCGAGCCGGCCCCCGCTAGCTGAGCCCCAGCTCCTTCAGGATCGCGGCGCGGTCGGCGTCGAGCTGGGGCGCCGGGTCGCGCGTGGCGGGGTCGGGAAAGCCCGAGAGCTTGAGCGGATTGCCCGCGAGCGTGAGCCGCCCGGCCTTCGGATCGTCCACGGTCACCAGCATCCCCCGCGCCGCCACTTGGGGGTGTGCGATCGCCTGCGCCACGTTGTTGATCGGCCCGCACGGCACGCCCGCCTGGTCCAGCGCCTTCAGCCAGTGCGCGAGCGGGCGCTTCTTCAATTCCTGCTCGATCTCGGCCTTGAGCCGGGGCTGGTTCTTGAGCCGCTGGTCGTTGCTCTTGTAGTCGGGCGCGGCCGCGAGGTCGGGCCGCCCCAGGGCCGCGCACAGCTTGAGGTACAGCGCGTCGTTGCCGGCGGCGATGATGATGCTGCCGTCCTGGGCCTGGAACGCCTCGAACGGCGTGATGGTGGGGTGGCGCGCGCCCAGGGGGCCGGGAATCTCGCCGCTCAGGCAATAGCGCATCACCGCGTTCTCCAAGAGCGCGATCTGGCAGTCGAGCATGCCGATGTCCACCTTCACCGCCTCGCCGGTGCGCTCGCGGTGCAGCAGCGCGGCGTTGAGCGCCACGGCGGTGTAGAGGCCCGCGCCGATGTCGCCGATCGACATGCCGACGCGCGCGGGCGGCCCGCCCGGATTGCCGGTGATGCTCATCATCCCACCCAGGCCCTGCACCACCATGTCGTAGGCGGGCTGCTGCGCGTAAGGCCCGGTATGGCCGAAGCCCGACGCCGCGGCATAGACCAGGCGCGGATAGCGCCGGTGCAGCGTCTCCCAGCCGTAGCCCAGCTTCTCCATGGTGCCGGGACGGTAGTTCTCGACCAGCGCGTCGCCGACCTCGAGCAGGCGCTCGAACACCGTGCGGTCGGCCTCGCGCTTCAGGTCCAGCGCGATCGACTGCTTGCCGCGGTTGATCGAGGCGAAATAGGCGGACACGCCGTTGCGGAACGGCCCGTATTCGCGCGCGTCGTCGCCCTTGCCCGGCGGCTCGACCTTGATCACGCGCGCGCCCAGCTCGGCCAGGAGGAACGTGCAGTACGGCCCCGCCAGGATGCGCGACAGGTCGACGATGACGAGGCCGGAAAGCGGCCCGCGAGCGGCCATGATGCAGTCCCCTGGGTAGGCCCGAGCGACGCCAGGGTTTAGCCTACTCGTCCGGGGCCGGCAATCCGCCCGCGGCGGGCTAGGGCCGCGCGCCCACCACGCGCGCGGCGGGCAGCAGCACCGTCACGGTCGTGCCCTTGCCCTTCTCGCTCGCGATCGTAAGCTCGCCGCCGTGCAGCGCCGCCAGGCTCTTGGTGATCGGAAGCCCGAGCCCCGTGCCCTCGTAGCGCCGCGCCAGGTCGGCGTCGATCTGGCGGAACGGCTGCATCGCCACGGCGATCTCGTCCTCGGTCATGCCGATGCCGGTGTCGGCCACCGCGATCGCCAGGCGCCCGTCGGGCCCAAGGGCCGCGCGCGCCGTCACCCGGCCGCCGGCGGGCGTGAACTTGACCGCGTTCGACAGCAGGTTCAGCACGATCTGGCGCAGGCGCACTTCGTCCGCGCGCACGGCCGGCAGGTCCTCCGGCACCTCGGCCGCGACGGTCACGCCGCGCTCCTGCCCGCGGCGCGCCATCAATTCGCATTGCCGGCGGATCAACGCGCCCAGGTCGAACTCGGACTCGAACAGCTGCAGCCGCCCGGCGTCCATCTTCGCCATGTCCAGGATGTCGTTGATGATGGTCAGCAGGTGGCTGCCGGATTCGCAGATGAACGCGGCGTATTCCGCGTAGCGGGGGTCGTCCGGGCCGTATAGCCGGTCGCGGATCACCTCGGCGAATCCCAGGATGGCGTTCAAGGGGGTGCGCAGCTCGTGGCTCATGTTGGCGAGGAACGCCACCTTCGCCTGGTTGGCCTCCTCGGCGTCGAGCATCGCCCGGCGCAGGCGCTCCTCGGTTTCCACCATGGCGGTCACGTTGCGTGCGGTGCCGCGGTAGCCCAGGAACCCTCCGCCGGCGCCGAACAGGGGCTTCCCGCTGACCGCGTTGTGCTTGATGCGGCCGTCGTCGGTGCGGCTGCGGTACACGAAGTCGCGGAACGGCTCGTGCCGGTCCATGAGCGCGCGGAACCTGCGCCACTTCTCCGGCTCGTCCTCCGGGTCCACCGCCAGCTCCCAGCGCGTCTTGCCGATGCGCTTCGCCGTGTCGACGCCCGGCTGGGCCGACAGGTACGTGTAGCGATGCTCCGCGTCGGTCTCCCAGTACCAGTCGGACGACACCTCGGCGAAATCGCGGAACCGCCGTTCGCCTTCCGTGAGCGCCAGCTCCATGCGCTTGCGCTGGGTGACGTCGATCACCGTGCCTTCGTAGAACAGCGGCCGGCCGGCCTCGTCGCGCACGATCCATGCGTTCTCGGAGATCCAGATGCGCTCGCGCGTCCGGTGGCGGAACACCTCGGACTCGAAGTCGCTGACGCGTCCGTCGCGCTCCAACAGGCGCTTGAACTCGGCGCGGCGGTCGGGGTCCGCGTACCATTCCGTGGCGATGTCGCCGACCGCGGCCAGGAGCTCCGCCTCGCTGGCGTAGCCGTTCAGCCGCACCAGCGCGGGATTGGCGCGGAGTTGCCGGCCCTCGGGCGTCGACTGGTACATGCCCTCGGCCGCGTTGTCGAAGATGCGGCGGAAGTCCTTGCTCGCGTGCGCCAGGGCCTCCTGCGCGCGCACCAGGTCGGTCACGTCGACGGTCGTGCCGATGTAGCTTTGCGGCCGTCCGTCGCGGTCGCGCAGAACGACCGCGGACATCGACACCCACATCGTCGCGCCGTCGCGGCGGCGCACTTCGGCCAGGAACCCCTCGACGCGGCCGTCGCGGTCGAGCGCGTGCAGCATGGCGGCACGGCGCCGCGGGTTGACGTAGTGCTGGCGCCCGGCGTCGGCGGTGTCGGCGATCAGATGCTCCGCGCTGTCGTATCCCACGATGCGCGCCAAGGCGGCGTTGGCGCGCAGAAGCCTGCCCGCCGGCGTGGAATGGAAGATGCCGACGCTGGCGGTGTCGAAGATGATGCGGAAGATGTCGGACGTCGCGTCGGGCGATGCGCCGCCGGCCTTGTCCTCGCGCGCCATCGCCGGTCCGCCGCCCGCCGCCCGCGTCAGCGCTTCTTCAGCGCCGCGGCGCGGATCTCGCTCAAGGACGCGCGCGTGGTCAGCGCCTCGGGATCGACCTTGAGGTCGATCACCGCGGGCTTGCCGCTCGCCAGCGACCGGCGGAACGCCTCGGGGAACTGGTCGGTGCGCTCCACGGTCTCGCCGTGCCCGCCGAAGGCGCGCGCCAGGGCCGCGAAATCGGGGTTGACGATGTCGGTGCCCGACACGCGCCCGGGATAGCTGCGCTCCTGGTGCATGCGGATGGTGCCGAACATGCCGTTGTTGAACACCACGGTCACCACGGCCGCGCCGTACTGCACGGCGGTCGCCAGCTCCTGCACCGTCATCATCAGGCACCCGTCGCCCGCGAAGCAAACCACGGTGCGGTGCGGCTCCACGATCTTCGCCGCCACCGCCGCCGGCAGGCCGTAGCCCATCGACCCGCTGGCGGGGGCGAGCTGCGTGCGGAACCTGCGGAAGGTGTAATAGCGGTGCGCCCAGGTCGCGTAGTTGCCGGCGCCGTTGGTGACGACCGCGTCGGCGGGCAGCGTGTCGCTCAAGTGCTTCACGATCGCCGCCATGTCCACGGGGCCCGGGCTGGCGCGCGGCTTCGCTTCCTCCAGGTACTCGGCGCGCGCCTCCTTGGTCCAGGCGGCCCAACGGGGCGTGGCGACCGGCGGCAACGCCGCCAGCGCCGCGGCGGCGGCAGGCGCCGCGGCGACGATGCCCAGGTCCGCCTGCCACACCCGGCCGATCTCGTCGGGGTCGGGGTGGATGTGGACGATCGTCTGTTTCGGCCGCGGCAGGTCGAACATCTGGTAGCCGTCGGTCGCCACGTCGCCGAGGCGCGTGCCCAGCGCGATCACCAGGTCCGAGGCCTTGGCGCGCTTGATCACGCTCGCCGGCATCGCCACGCCGAGGAACCCGGCATAGCTGGGCGAGGTGTTGTCCACGTAGTCCTGCCGGCGGAACGTCGCGAATACCGGCAGCGCGTTGGCCTCGGCGAACTTCCTGGCGGCGTCCGCGGCGTCCGCGCTCCACGATCCGCCGCCCACCACGAAGATCGGCCGCTCGGCCTTCTCCAACAGCGCCCGCAGCTCCTGCATCTGCGCGGGGTTCGGGCGGCCTTGCGCGCCCTTCGAGGGCGCGGCGTCCGGCACCCGCGCCGTGTCGCTCAGCATGTCCTCGGGCAGCGCCAGGACCACCGGCCCGGGCCGGCCGGACGTGGCGATCTGGAACGCGCGGTTGACGTATTCCGGCACGCGCGCGGCGTCGTTGATCTGGCCTACGAACTTGGCCTGGCCGCCGAACATCTGCTTGAAGTCCACTTCCTGGAACCCCTCGCGGTCCCAGGTCTGGCGGTCGACCTGGCCGATGAACAGGATCATCGGCGTGGAATCCTGCGCGGCCACGTGCAGGCCCGAGGCCGCGTTGCTGGCGCCCGGCCCGCGCGTGACGAAGCAGATGCCGGGCCGGCCGGTGAGCTTGCCATAGGCCTCGGCCATCATCGAAGCGCCGCCTTCCTGGCGGCAGACCACGTTGCGGATCTGCTGGGTGTCGTGCAGCGCGTCCAGCGCGGCGAGAAAGCTCTCGCCCGGCACGCTGAACACCGTGTCGGCGCCGTTCAACGCCAGCGCGTCGATCAACAGGCGGCCGCCCGTGCGGGCGGCGTGCGTCTCCGGCATGAAGGGCTCCCGAACCAGGCCTGCGCCCGACCGGCCGGGAGCCTACCCGCCTACGGCGTCGAGATAAAGCGCCAGCAGTTCCTCCTGCTCGGCGCGGTCGGCCTTGTCCATCTTCCGCAGGCGCACCACCTGGCGCACGATCCGGGTGTCGTAGCCCGCCGACTTGGCCTCGCTGTAGACCTCGCGGATGTCGCCCGACAGCGCGCCGCGCTCTTCCTCCAGCTTCTCGATCCGCTCCACCAGCGACTTGAGCTGGCCCGCGTTCATGCCGCCCTTCTTGGCGGTCCGTCCCGCTATCCCGTCCACGACCGGCGCTCCATGCTTCATCTGGGGTGAAGCGCGACCTTACCCGCCGCGCGCCGGCCGGCTCAAGCTGTGGAACAAGTGGATAGGGTTAGCGGTTTGGGTCCGCCGGCGAAGGCGCGCCGCTCAGTGCTTGTGGTCCTTGGCGGCTTCCTTGAACTTGACCATCTGCTCGGGCGTGGCCTCCCTGGAGTATTTCTTCTTCCACTCCTCGTACGGCATGCCGTAGACGATCTGCCGCGCCTCGGGGTCGGTCATCCTGACGCCGCGCGTCTCCGCCTCGGCCAGGTACCACTTCGACAGGCAGTTGCGGCAGAACCCCGCCAGGTTCATCAGGTCGATGTTCTGCACGTCGGTGCGCTTGCGCAGGTGCTCGACCAGCCGGCGGAACGCGGCGGCCTCGAGCTCGGTGCGCGTCTTGTCGTCCAGGTTCATGCGTCGCTCTCCGAAATCCTCGGTTTTGCCGTAGCTTAGCGCCTTGGGGCGGGGTTGTAACCCCTTGGGGCGCCGGGCCGCCCCGTGCTATGGTCCGGCCCGGTTTTCCATGACACAACATAGGCAGCGGACGGCCAGCGTGCAGGCTCCCCCCGTCGGCAAGATCGCGTTCGAGCATTCCACGCGCGCCCTGTTGCGCCGGCTGATCGTGGGCCACGTGCGGCCGCACTGGCGCCGGCTCGCGCTCGCGGGTCTGTGCATGGTGCTGGGCGCGGGCTGCACCGCGGCGCTCGCCCGGCTCATGGAGCCGATCATCGACGGCGTGTTCGTCGACCGCGACGCCTCGATGCTCTCCTGGGTTTCGGCCGCGGTGCTGGCGACGTTCTTCGTCAAGGGCATGGCGACCTACGGCCAGGCCATGCTGATGAGCCATGTCGGCCAGCGCATCGTCTCGGACCTACAGATCGACCTGTACGGCCGGCTGATGCGCGCCGACCTCGCCGCGTTCCACGCCACGCCCTCGGGCGCGCTGGTGTCGCGCCTGGTCAACGACGTGGGGATGATGCGCGGCGTGGTGTCGATGACGCTGACCAGCATCGGCAAGGACGCGCTGACCCTGGCGCTGCTGGTCCTGGTGATGTTCCGCCAGGACTGGACGCTGGCGCTGGCGGCATTCGTGATCTTCCCGGTCGCGGTGCTGCCGATCCTCAACATCGGCCGGCGCATGCGCAAGGTGTCCACGCGCACCCAGACCCAGATCGGCCATCTGGTCACGCTGTTCGGCCAGACCTTCCAGGGCGCGCGCCACGTCAAGGCCTACGGCATGGAAGGCTACGAGACCGGCCGCGCCGCCGCGGCGATCGAGGGCATGTTCAAGCTGGTGCAGCGCGCCGCGCGCACGCGCTCGCTCGCGCACCCGATCATGGAGACGCTGGGGGGCGTGGCCATCGTCGTGGTGATCGTCTACGGCGGGCACCAGGTGATCGCAGGCCAGCGCACCGCCGGCGCGTTCTTCTCGTTCATCACCGCGTTGCTGCTGGCCTACGAGCCGATGAAAAAGCTGGCGCAGCTCAACGCCTCGCTCCAGGAAGGGCTGGCGGCCGCGGTGCGCGTGTTCGCGGTGCTGGACAGCGCGCCCAAGATCGTCGACCGCCCCGGGGCCGCCGCCATCGACGCGCGCGGCGCGGCGGTGCGGTTCGAGAACGTGCGCTTCGGCTACGGGCCCGACCGCCCGGCGCTCGACGGCGTCACGTTCGAGCTGCCCGCGGGCAGGACCGTGGCGCTGGTCGGCCCCTCGGGCGCGGGCAAGTCCACGGTCGTCAACCTGATCCCGCGCTTCTACGACGTGACCGGCGGCCGGATCCTGATCGGCGGGCGCGACGTGCGCGACCTCGCGCTCGCGTCGCTGCGCGCCAACGTCGCGCTGGTGAGCCAGGAAGTGAGCCTGTTCGACGACACGGTCGCGGCCAACATCGCCTACGGCCGGCCCGACGCGCCCCAGGCCGAGATCGAGCGCGCGGCGCGCATGGCCGGCGCACACGAGTTCGTCGCCGATCTGCCCGCGGGCTACGCGACCCAGGTGGGCGAGCACGGCGTGAAGCTTTCGGGCGGGCAGCGCCAGCGCATCATGATCGCGCGCGCGATGCTGAAGAACGCGCCGATCCTGCTCTTGGACGAGGCCACCTCGTCGCTCGACGGCGAGGCCGAGCGCCAGGTGCGCGAGGCGCTCAATACGCTGATGCGCGGGCGCACCACGCTGGTGGTGGCGCACCGGCTGTCGACCGTCACCGGCGCCGATGCGATCTGCTACATGGCCGACGGGCGGATCGTGGAAAGCGGCACGCATGCCGAGCTGTTGGCGCGCGGCGGGCACTACGCGCGGCTCTACGCGCTCCAGGCCGCCGACGACGCGCCCGCGCTCAAGGTCGCGGCCTCGGCCTGACCGTCGCATGCGGCCGTTGAAGCGGATCTTCGACCGGCTGCTGGGCTCCGACCCGGCGCGCGGCGCGTTCTGCTGGCTGGTGTCGGTGTATCTGCGCCTCGTGCGCCGGACCGGGCGCTGGCGCGTCGAGGGCGACGAGACGGCGCGGCGCATGTGGCGCGAGGGCAAGCCGTTCATCCTGTGCTTCTGGCACAACCGCCTGATGATGATGCCGTTCGCCTGGAACCCGCCGCGGGGCGCAAGGGGCGCGCCCATCAACATGCTGATCTCGGCGCACCGCGACGGGCAGCTGATCGCGCGCACGGTCGCGCATTTCGGCATCGCCACGATCGCCGGCTCCGACAACCGCAACACCACCGCGGCGCTGCGCGCGCTGGTGCGTGCGGTCAAGCACGGCGAGTGGGTCGGCATCACGCCCGACTCGCCGCCGGGCCCGCGCATGCGGGCGAAGAACGGCGCGGCGGCCCTGGCGCGGCTTGCGGGCGTGCCGGTGATCCCCGCCAGCTATTCGCTCGCCCGCCGCCGGGTGTGGTGGAAAAGCTGGGACCGGCTGATCGTGCCGCTGCCGTTCTCCGCGGGCGTGTTTCTGTGGGGCGCGCCGATCCACGTGCCCGCCGACGCCGACGAGCGGGCGCTCGAACGCGCGCGGCTCGCGATCGAACAGGCGCTCACGCGCCTCTCCGACGAGGCCGACCGGCGCTACGGCCACCCCGCCATCGCGCCGGACCCGCCGCTCGACGGCGCGGAACTGGCCTCGGCGCGGGCGGCGGAGTGAGCGGCGTGGCCTTCGCGCTCTATCGCGGCCTTACCTCGGCGGCCGCGCCGCTGATCCGCTATTACATCCGGCAGCGCTGCGCCGCCGGCAAGGAGGACGCGGAGCGCCTGGACGAGCGCTTCGGCCTCGCCTCCCGGCCCAGGCCCGCCGGAAGGCTCGCCTGGGTGCATTGCGCCAGCGTGGGCGAGGCGGTGTCGGTCCTGGCGCTGATCGACCGGCTCCTGGCCGGCCGGCCCGATCTCAGCGTGCTGGTCACGACCGGGACGGTGACATCGGCCAAGCTCCTGGCGCAGCGCCTGCCGGCGCGCGCGTTCCACCAGTACGTCCCGGTCGACCGCGCGGAGTGGGCGCGGCGGTTCGTCGCCCATTGGCGCCCCGACCTCGCGCTGTGGGTCGAATCCGAGCTGTGGCCCAACCTGATCGGCGCGCTGGCCGAGGCGCAGGTGCCGCTGGCGTTGATCAACGGGCGCATGTCCGACGCGTCGTTCCAGCGCTGGCGCCGCGTCCCGTTCATGATCCGGCCGCTTTTGCAAAGCTTCGCCCTGTGCCTGGGCCAGGACGAGGCGCAGACCGCGCGCTTCGCCGCGCTGGGCGCGCCGGCCGCGCGCACCGTCGGCAACCTCAAGTTCGCGGCCGCGCCCCTGCCGGCCGACGACGTGGCGCTGGCGGCGTTGCGCCAGGCCGTGGCCGGCCGGCCGGCCTGGATTGCCGCCAGCACCCATCCCGGCGAGGACGAGCTGGTGGCGGAGGCGCATCGCCGCCTCGCCCCCGCGCATCCCGGCCTGCTGACGGTGATCGTCCCGCGCCATCCCAACCGCGGGCCGGCGGTCGCCGCGGCGCTTGCGGGCCAGGGCCTCGCGGTGGCGCGGCGCGGCGCGGGCGAAGCGCCCGGGCGGGCGGCGGTCTACGTGGCGGACACGCTGGGCGAGCTCGGGCTGTTCTATCGCCTGGCGCCCATCGCGTTCGTCGGCGGGTCGCTGGTGCCGCATGGCGGGCACAACCCGCTCGAACCCGCGGCCCTGGGCGCGGCGGTCCTAGCGGGGCCGCACACCCACAACTTCGCCGCCGTGACCGAAGAGATGCGGGCGGCCGGCGGCCTGATCGCGGTCGCCGACGCCGCGGCGCTCGCCCACGCGGCCGGAAGGCTCCTCGGCGAGCCGTCCTGGCGGGCCGAGGTCGCGGCGGCCGGGCAGCGCGTGGCGCGGGCGCGCGCCCACGTGCTCGACGCGGTGCTGGCGGAAATCGCGCCGTGGCTCGACGATCCCGCCCGGCGCCGTGCCCGCCCCGACGGCGGCGATTCCCAAGCGGACCGGCGTGCGCGCGCCTGAGTTCTGGCGACGTCCCCCGGGCCTCGCGGCGCGGCTGTTGCAGCCCCTGGGTCTCGCCTACGCCGCGGCCGGGGCGGCGCGCCGCGTTCTCGCGCGGCCCTACCGCGCGCCTGTCCCCGTGGTGTGCGTCGGCAACCTGGTGGCGGGCGGCGCGGGCAAGACGCCCACGGCGATCGCCGTGCAGCGGTGGTACGCGGGGCGCGGCCTCGCCGCCCATTTCCTCACGCGCGGCTACGGCGGGCGCGTCGCCGGTCCGCATCGCGTCGATCCCGCCACGGACACTGCTGCGGACGTGGGCGACGAGCCGCTGCTGCTGGCGGCCCGGGCGCCCACCTGGGTCGCGCGCGACCGCGCCGCCGGGGCGCGCGCGGCCGCAGCCGCCGGGGCGCAGCTCGTGGTCATGGACGACGGGTTCCAGAACCCCGGCCTCGCCAAGACGCTCTCGCTGCTGGTCGTGGACGGCGCCGAGGGCTTCGGCAACGGCCGCGCGATCCCCGCCGGTCCCTTGCGCGAGCCGGTGGCGGCGGGCCTGAGACGCGCCCAGGCGGTCGTGCTGGTGGGCGAGGACACGGCGCGTGTGCGCCCACTGCTGGGCGACCGCTTGCCCGTGCTCCAGGCGCGCATCGTCCCCGGGCCGGACGCGGAGCGCTACAAGGGCGAGCGCGTGGCCGCGTTCGCGGGCATCGGCCGGCCGGCCAAGTTCTACGACACGCTGCGCGCGCTCGGCGCCCTGGTCGTGGCGACGCGCGACTTCCCCGACCACTATCCCTACAAGCCCGAGGACATCATGGGCATGGTCGAGCACGCGGCCGGGCGCAACGCGGTGCTGATCACCACGGCCAAGGACGCGGTGCGCCTGCCCGCGGGCGCGCTCGCCATGCTGCACGTCCTCGACGTCGAGCTCGCGTTCGACGATCCCCAGCTCGCCGGGGCCGTGCTGGCCCAGGCCCTGCCCAAGGCGCGCTGATGGCCAGGCGCGGTCCCCTGGGGCAGTGGTGGCTCAAGCGCGTGCAGCAGCCGCTCAGGCGCGCCGGCGCGGTCCTGACCGCGGAGTGCCTGCGCCTGTTGCCGCTGGAGGCGGCCTCCGCGCTGTTCGGCGGCTTCGCGCGCCGCATCGGGCCGCTGCTGCCGATCAGCGACCGCGCCCGGCGCAACCTCGCGCTCGCTTTCCCCGGCATCGCCGAGGCCGAGCGCGAGCGCATCGTCGCGGGCATGTGGGAGAACTTGGGCCGGGTGGTGTGCGACTACGCGCACCTCGATTCGATCCTGAAGCAGGCGGACCGGCGCGTGGAGATCGTCGGCGCCGACCGGCTCGACGCGCTGCGCGAGGACGGGCGGACCGGCATCCTGTTCTCCGCGCATTTCTCGAGTTGGGAGCTGGTCACGGTCGCGGCGCTGATGCGCCGGCTGCCGGTGCACGTGGTGTACCGCAACGCCAACAATCCGGGCCTCGACGCCTATATCCGCCGCCGCCAGGGCGCGAGCGGCGTGGAGCTGATCCGCAAAGGGCCGCGCGGCGCGCGCCGGCTGATCGAGGTGATGCGCGCGGGCGGGCACGTGATCCTGCTGGTCGACCAGAAGATGAACGACGGCATCGCCGTGCCGTTCCTGGGCCGCCCGGCGATGACCGCCCCGGCGCTGGCGCAGCTCGCCTACCGCTACGACTGCCCAGTGGTGCCGGTTAGGGTCGAACGCCTGCCGCATGCGCGCTTTCGCGTGGTGTGCGGCGCGCCGCTCGTCCTGCCGCAGACCGGGGACAAGGCGGCCGACATCCTGGCCGCGATGACCGCCGTCAACGCCGAGATCGCGGGCTGGATTCGCCAGCGCCCGCAGGACTGGCTATGGCTGCACCGCCGCTGGCCGAGGGACGCGGCCTAGCCCAACCGTTTCACGTACACCGTCTTGCCGTCGCCGGGCGCGTAGAAATCCGGGAACACGTGCTCGATGCGGTAGCCGCAGGCGAGGTAGAAGGCGCGCGTCGGGTCGTATTGCGGCCGGGCCGAGGTTTCGACGTACATGGCCCGCGCCCCTTCGGCGCGCGCCGCCTCCTCCAGGCGCCGCATCAGCGCGCCGCCGATGCCGCGCCCCTTGAACGCGGGGCGCACCGCGATCCAGTAGAGGTCCCAGCTCGTCTCGGTGCAGGGGATCGGCCCGAAGCAGGCATAGCCCAGCGGCAGCGTCTCGCCCGGCGCCTCGGCGAACAGGAAGCGGTAGCCGCTGGCCCTGGCGCCCCGCGCCAGGTAGTCCTCCACCAGCTCGACCGCCACGTCCGCCTCGTGCGGGCGGAAGAAGCCGGTCGCCTCCACGATGGCGCGCACCGCCGCCGCGTCGCCGCGCCCGACCGTGTCGCGCAGGCGCGGCGGCGGGGGGGCGACAAGGGCTTCAAGCCGTTCGGCGGACGACAGCATGGCGGCGCAACCTCGCCTCGACGATCGATTCGATTCCCCGGTCCAGGTCCATCCCGGCCTTTTCCAGCATCTTGCCGAAGCCGGAGTCGGGGGACAAGCAGGGGTTGGGGTTCACCTCCAGCACCAGGGGTTCGCCCGCCGAATCGCAGCGGAAATCGACGCGCGCGTAGCCCCTGAGGCCGAACAGTCGCCAGCACGCCTTGGCCATCCGCCCCATGCGCGCGACGGCCGGCGCGTCGCCCGGCGCGAGGTCCAGGCAAAGCGGCGTGTTCCGATAGGCGAACGACTCCTTGTCCCATTTCGAGGCGTAGTCGGCAATGCGCGGCATGTCCGGCGGAAAATCGACGTAGCGCAACTCCATCGCCGGCAGCACCAGGGGGTCGTCCGGCGCGCGGCCGGGCGTTTCCAGCAGCGCCACATTGAACTCGCGCCCCTCCGCGAACGCCTCGGCGAACCACTCGCCGCCCCGCCGCGCGCGCATCTCGGCCATGCGCCGGCGCGCCGCCGCGGCGCCGGTCACCACGGACCCGGCGTCGATGCCGATCGAGGCGTCCTCCGCGACCGGCTTCACGATCATCCGGCCCTTCAGCCCGTCGCCCGGGTCGTCCGCGGCGAACCACGCCGGCGTGGCGATGCCGGCCTCCTTTAGGCGACGCTTGGCGGCCAGCTTGTCGGTGGTTTCGAGCAGCGCGAGCGCCCCGCAGCCGGTGAAGGGAATCCCGGCCGCCTCCAGCACTGTTGCCGGCAGGTGCAGGTGCCGCCCGACGCCGCCGATCGACTCGACCAGGTTGAAGACGATCGCGGGCTTCATGGCCTTCAAGCGCCGCAGCATGGCCGCGAGGTCGAGCGTCACCGGCACCGGCTCGGGACGCCAGCCGAGCCGCCTCAGCGCCGCGGCCACCACGTCCACCTGCACCAGCGTGTCCTGGTCGTCGGGCGGTGCCGTGGGCGGCACCGCGCCGTGCAGCACCGCGACGGTCCGGTGCGCGCCGGAACCGGGCATCGGGCTACTCCGCCGCCGCGGAGCGGGCGCGCGGCGCGGCCTTGGCCGGCCGCAGCCTGCCCGCGCCGATGCGCGAAGCCGCCGAATCGACGATGCGCCGGATCAGCTCGAGATAGGGCCGGCCCGCCTGCTGCCACAGGATCGGCAGGTCGGAATGGGTGGGATGCAGCCCGGCCAGCGGGTTGACCTCGATGAAGTTGACGCGCCCGTCCGCGGCGGCGCGCAGGTCCACGCGGCCGGCGTCGCGGCAGCCCAGCGCCCGCCACGCCTCGAGCGCCACCGCGCACGCCTCGCGCGCCGCGGCATCGTCGACCAGGCGGTAGATCACCCGCTCCTCGCACTCCTCCTTGTTGACGTAGGAATAGGCGACGGGCTCGGCGTTGTCCTTCAACACCACTTCCAGCGCGCCCACGGCCTCGGCGGCCTTGCCCGTGCCGACCAGGCCCACCGTGAACTCGCGCCCCGGCAGGAAGGTCTCGATAAGCGCCGGCTGGCGGTAGCGCGCCAGCAGGTCGCGGCACACAGACCCAAGCGCCCCGGCATCGAGGATGCGCGAGGCGGGCGAGACGCCCTTGCCCGTGCCCTCTGCCACCGGCTTTGCGAACAGCGGGTAGGGCAGGGAAACCTTCGCGATGTCGGCTTCCTCGGCCACCACCGCGAAGTCGGGCGTCGGCACGCCGCAGTCCCTGACCACGCGCTTGGTCAGCGCCTTGTCGAGCGTCAGGCCCATCACCACGGGGTCGGAGAAGGTGTAGGCGATGCCGTAGGCGTCGAGCAGCGCCGGCACCTGCGCCTCGCGCCCCAGGCCGTTGAGGCCCTCGGCCAGGTTGAACACCAGGTCCCAGCGGCGGCCCTCGGCCAGGCGCTCGACCAGCCGGCGCACGTTGCCGATGCGCTCGGTGCGGTGGCCGAGGGCGCGGATCGCGCCCTCCAGCGCCTCGATGGTCGCCGGGCTGTCGAACTCGGCGGTTTCTTCCCGGCTGTAGCCCTCAGCCAGATAGTCGGACCTGAGGTCGTAGGTCAGGCCGACCAGCATCCCCGTCACGGATGACTCCCCGTCGCCGCGGCCGCCTTGCCCCAGGCGGCTCCCGGCGTTGTTCTATTCGACCGCCTGCCGGATCGGCCGGTCCGCGGCCACCCGGCCGTCCGGGTCGGCGTAGCGGAACACGCCCCCCTCGAAGTTGCGCATTACCAGGTCGTCGCCGTCGCGCCCCAACAGGTATTCCGGCAGCAGCGGGATCTTGCCCCCGCCGCCCGGCGCGTCGATCACGAACTGCGGCACCGCGTAGCCCGTGGTGTGGCCGCGCAGGCCCTCGATGATCTCGATGCCCTTCTCCACCGGCGTGCGGAAATGCGCCGAGCCCGAGATCGGGTCGCACTGGAAGATGTAGTAGGGCTTGACGCGGTAGCGCAGCAGCCCGTGCATCAGCGGCTTCATCACCGCGACCGAATCGTTGACGCCCTTCAACAGCACGGTCTGGCTGCCGAGCGGGATGCCCGCGTCGGCCAGCCGCGCGGTCGATTCCCTGGTCTCGGGCGTCAGCTCCTTCGGATGGGTCACGTGGATGCTCATCCACAGGGGGTGGTGCTTGCGCAGCATCTTCACCAGGTCGCGGGTGATGCGCTGCGGCAGCACGATCGGCACCTTGGTGCCGATGCGGATGAACTCGATGTGCGGGATGGCGCGCAGCCGGGTCAAGAGCCAGTCGAGCTTCTCGTCGGCCAGCGTCAGCGGGTCGCCGCCCGACAGCAGCACGTCGCGCACCTCGGTATGCGCGCGCAGGTACTCCAGCGCCCGCTCCCACTGCGCGTAGTTGAAGCTGTAC
>Ga0233425_10004942_pt1 | contig 21712 bp, 23 predicted proteins | sample Watercolumn_Towu_2_FD_181712 | JGI IMG/M metagenome (GOLD analysis project Ga0233425, IMG submission 181712) | Freshwater microbial communities from Lake Towuti, South Sulawesi, Indonesia - Watercolumn_Towuti2014_140_MG | ecosystem: Environmental > Aquatic > Freshwater > Lake | place...
AATACTTGACAGAGGGGGGGGGTAGCCTTCTATGCTCTATCACTCGATATGAGTCATGCTCACATTCGATATTAGACATTGTTTCTTTTTGCACACCCATTGACTTGATACGACCCCAAGACATCTCTCTCAGGCGGCATCAGCCCTGTTGACTTTCAGGGAAGCACTACAATACAATGCCCTCAATAGAGAAGGAGGTGTCTGCCGTGGCTGTGAGTGGGACGAAAAAGATCAATCCTGATGACTTTATCCTCTCTGTTCTCTCTCCTGAAGACCGGCTCGATGCGGCCTTCAAGGTCGCAGGGGAAGCATTCAAGAAGACCGTGCTGACCATGAAGGATGTTGAGCATACCGTCAGGTCGGTCAGGAGAAAGGCATACGCAAAGAAGAGATAGGATGCCGCTTTCCACTCTTCCTGGTCGTGGCGTGCAGGACCGTAAGACAGTGCACCGGATGAGCGTTCGCCTGCCGCAAATCGTCAAGCGGGGGTGGATAAGGTGGGTCCTCCAAGATACATTATAAGGGTGAGGGACGGGTCATGAACACAGTGATGACAATTGCGGATATCAAATTGCAATTTGACTCGGAATGGGTGCTGATCGGAGACCCACAACTCAATGATGCGCTTGAGGTGGTGGGAGGCAACGTGCTCCATCATAGTAAGGACCGAGACGAGGTGTACCGCAAAGCGGTGACCCTACGTCCCCAACGATCCGCTGTGCTTTACACCGGTGAAATCCCTGAAGACACAGCGGTCATGCTGTGAGTTACGCGTTCAACGCGCATCGGGGTCTGGTCATCATCCCTACCGAGGTCGTCGGTCCGTCAGGGAGCATCGTATTGTGCCTTGCATTGGATACCGGCGCTACCGCAACAATGATGAACGTCGCCCCGCTGACAACCGTTGGATACGATCCCTCTTTGGCTCCTGAGCGCGTGCAGGTTCTGGCTCATACCCTTCCACCAAGCGCGAGTATCGACGGTCTGCTGGGACTCGATTTTCTGCGAGGACAAATACTGCAACTCGATCTCCGACAAGGAACCATCACCTTGAGCTGATCCGCCACTGTGGCGAGTCAGTGCCGCAATATCACACCCAGGCCTCTTTTTGCCCTTCTTTGAGCAGGTCGGTGTCAAAGGAGAAGAGTACCCGTCCCAGACTGGTGGCGCGATCCAGCAAGGCCGGATCGGTAAAGCTGGAGGCGTGATCGTCTTGGGCAGTAAGCACATCGACGCTACGGAGTCGGAGGCCGATAACAATCGCACGCGGAATGTGAACATCGACGTAGAGGGGAAGGGGCACTACGGGCGGCCTTGGGATCGGAGGCGAGCGAATACCGATGGGCCGGCGGTGGCGCGCAGTTCGTCCGTCTCCCGGAGTGCCTGAGCAAGTTCGCGATCCAGGGTGTCCTTGTGGTCCCAGTAGTAGGCCAAGGCGGAGTGGATCTGCCCGAGAGAGAGATGGGGATGCTGAAAGTGAAGCTCTTCAGGGCTCCAGCCGTACGCCTGCACTTCCGCGACGAGTTCGGTGACCTTCATAGTGGAGCCGGCGATGACGGCTATTCCGTCGTCCCGGAGCGTGATGTGCGGGTAATGTGTTGCGGCAAGACCCATCCGTGTCCCCGTAGCCAGACTGCTTAGATTCGACGCTCCAATTACTGCTATGATACCATGAAACCAGCCGGTGCCAGAACGAATTGTGGGTTAGGGTTCGAATCGCGTCGTGTAAGTTACCTCGAGCGGCGGCTCGTGCGATCACAAGGGGATGCAGATCACGATCAAGTAGACCGGGTAATGGTCTGAGAAAGGAGGACAATGAGGTTATGGTGAGAAGGCGCTTCGGTGTGCGGCTTATCCTTGTAGCCGCGCTCTTTCTCGGTGCCTGCACCTCCATCTCCTATAAGCCGGCGCTCTCCCTGGGTCCCAGCCCGATCAAGATTCCCGCGAAGATTCAGGTTGAGACATTTGTTGATCGATCGCCCTCCGAGGATAAGACCAAACGCGCCGGGGGCAGTTCGGCTACGGAACCTGATTCCATGGCCGGCGATCTTGGGACGGAGGTAACCAACGCCGTCATCGCCGACTTCTTGGCCAACGGCGTGTTTGCTGAGGTCGGCAGACACGTCGAGCGTCCCGATGCGGTCATGACCGGAGAGATCAAACGGTTCTACGGCCGAGCCGGGTTAAACGCCGCGGGGTGGATCACGCTCCCCATCAACCCGATCTGGCTGCTTGGCATACCGATGCAGTCGAGCGAAGGCGGGGTCGACCTGGAGGTTTCGATTCGCCGACCCGATGGCGCCGTGGTCGGCACATACAGTGGCCGCTCACAGTTCTCTGACTGGTACACCATGTACAATCAGTCGGTCTGGGGGGTAGGGACCGCGCTGAATAAGGCTTTTACGGAGGCGATGCAGCAGATCCGCGACCAGATGATCGCCGACAAGGGCAAGTTGTGAATGTTCGGCGCTTCACGGGACCGGTTGAGCCGGGAGGGCCAGAGTTCTGGTAAGCAACTCAACAGGGGGAAGGTCCCGAACGCCACTTGCAGCCTCGATTAACGTCTCCCGTATGTCCCACGGAAGTATCGCTAAGTCACCCCCTTCGAAATACACCATTGCCTTTAGACTCTCGCTAGGTTGAAAACTCTGCCCATACATAAGACGGGCTGCAGCCAGCCCCTTGGCGACACTGACTCCGGCTTTCACCAGCGCAGCGATGTCCATATAGTCCTTAGCTTCGATGCGCTGGAGCACAGCCTTCACCTTTGTCGCCATCAGGTCATCAAGAGAGGCCACCTGCAACACATGGTCCTCCGTATAAGCAGGCTCGCCAACCCGGCCGACGTTGATTGCGCCGAAGAAGGATACTTTCACATATTCATCCCGTGACGCTTCATGGGGAACCAACAGGGTGTACGAGCTGGAACTGTCTTGCAGCACAACGGATTGTCGGATAGATGGGATCGCCCCGTTCAGGGCTTCCTTGTCAAGCGGCTTGTCAGTGAAGAAATCAAAATCGGCGGAAGGACGATGCCCTAGACGCAACGCAATAGCCGTTCCACCGTACAGCACCATGCCGAGAGAGCCGGTAGGCCGCAATTGCGGCCACAGGCGCCGCTGCGCCGGCGACAGAATATCCATATGCGACTTCAATACAGTACCCACTCATGCGACCCGTCGTTGCGGCATCTCCGGCACGCGGCCCGGCCTCGACAAGCCAAGACGGTAATGCCAATAGGCCCACGACCGCTCGTTAAACTGACCGATCTCGGCATGCGACAATACGGCGCGCAGGTAATCGTCACCGACCAGCGTCGTCAGGGTCTGTACATCGTCATAGTCACCCAGGTTCATCACCTGAGCTACGATTCGCTCCGGCATTTGCACGGCCTCATCCGGACTCTTCCACCACACGTACTTCCTGGCATACTGTGTCAGGGTGTCCTGGTCGAATTGTTTCACGACATTCCTCCGGACGGAGAGAACCCACGCACATCCGATGCTATTGATAGCGTGTTGGCCTGTCAATCGCCTGAACCGGGGCGGGGGCAAAGCTGGCCGTGATTCTCACCTTGGTTGCGCGCGAACCTTTTGCCGACATCGTTGCCTCCGAATTATCATATCATCTGTATGAACTTATCGCATGCAACGGAAGCGGTCAAGGGTTGTCCTGAATAACACAGATCTCTTGCGTCTCGCCCTGACTCTCACATCTTGATCACCTGAAGGTTCGTACAGGTCAGGAAGTCTACCCATACGCTGGTGTCTGCCAGGATCACGCCCTACTTTTCCTCATCTCAGAGAGGTTGCCTTCCCATTTCACTTTGCCCTCGAGATGAAGGAGATTCTTCCGCTTGACCTTGCGCACAAGTTCCTTCAGGGCATAGTTCACAAGGGCTTTCTTGGTCTTCAGATGAGTGAGCTTCATCGCTTCGCTTATGAGTTTCTCGTCAAGTTCGATATGTGTTCTGTGTATCGCCACACCCCCTTTATGCCATACACCACATATCACCGATATAGGTATAGATAGCAAGAGCGGTTCCGGATATTCGGGATAGCGCTGAATAAGGCCTTTACGTAGGCGATGGAGCAGATACGGGATCGGATGATCGCCGAGAAGGACGGGTTCTGAATCTGCTGAAGGTTCATTCCCCGCGGCTTGCCGCGCTTGCGTCATACCGGCGAAAGCCGGTATCCGGAAGACCCGACTGGATTCCGCGTCAAGCACGGAATGAAGGGCCAGAACAGAAGACGATAGCCCGCGGCTCGCTGTGGGGTAGTGTATTTTCGACAGGTGCCGATGACTTGTTTGACAGGCATCGTTTCATCTATTATCATGTAGTCATAAATGTAATCATAGGAGGCATTATGGTCAGAACGCAAATTCAACTTACAGAGGAACAAGCAAAAGCAGTAAAGAGAATTGCTCTATCGCGGCACCTGTCCGTCGCCGAACTGATACGATGCGCCGTCGATACCATGATCACGTCGAGTCCGCTCGCCGATCCCGAAGAAAGACGTAAGAGAGCGATCGACATCGTCGGAAAATTCAGCTCAGGGAAGCGCGATGTTGCGAAGAGGCACGATAAATACCTGGCGGATGCCTACAGGACATGAGGATCTTCATCGATACGTCCGCCTTTTATTCGCTGCTTGACAGGGATGATGCCCATCATCCGCGAGCAAAGAGGGTCTGGAGCGAACTACTGAAGGCCGTCCATACGTTGGTGACAAGTAATTATATTCTGGTGGAAACCGTTGCCCTTGCACAACATCGTCTGGGCCTGGAAGCGGTGCGAGCATTTCATGCTGATATCCTCCCGTTGATCAATATTGAGTGTGTTGCCTCTGGGGCGCATCAATCTGGAGCCGCGGCGCTTCTGTCCGCATCACGGCGGGATCTCAGTTTGGTGGATTGTGCGAGTTTCGAGGTGATGCGCACCGCAGGCATCAGTACCGTCTTTGCCTTCGACAAGCATTTTAAAGCGCAAGGGTTTGCCGTTCTTCCCTGACTCCCGTCGTATTATTCATGTTGTTCGCTTCCCGTCCTCCGGCTCTGCATTGGTATTCCGAATCGACGATATCCGCTTCCTCTGCCGGTTTCACTGAAACCTATCCTCCTCCCTTGCGTGCCCACTGCTTGACAGGGTTGCGCCGCTGGCCTAATCTGCTGATACGGCAAATATCGTAGAGCGCAGTCCGAGATGCGCCGCACCCTCTGTGCAGTGCAGTGCCGGCGACGGCGCATCGCAACAGCGTATTGGACGCCAATGTCGGTTGTGAAGTTATCAGAAGACAGCGCCCTTTCCCGTTGACATCGGTTGTTTCGTCGCGCTATCGTCCTTTTTGGTTTGAGAATTCTGCGAAGATGCTGCCCCGTTGGCAGAGAGGTCTGATGATACGATGAAAGTATCGCTGAAATGGTTGTCTGACTATGTCCACTTGAGCCTGCCTGCTCGGGAGCTGGCCCATCGGTTAACCATGTCGGGAACCGAGGTGGGCGGGATGGAAGAGCGCGGCAGCGGCTGGTCCGGGATTGTTGTCGCACAGATCGAATCGATTAAGCCGCATCCGGCGGCTGACTCTCTCTCCTTGGTGTGCCTACGGTTGCCCGGCGAGAACGTCACGGTCGTAAGCGGTGCTACGAATCTCCAGGGTGGCGACCGGGTGCCCTTTGCGTCGGTTGGCGCGAGTCTGATCGATGCGCACACAGGTCGGCCTACCGTGGTGGAGGTGGCTCAGATTCAAGGGGTAGCCTCGCCGGGGGTGCTCTGTTCCGAGAAGGAACTGGGCCTGTCGGAGGCGCACGAGGGGGTGTTGATCCTTTCCGGTGAGGCCACGGTCGGCTTGCCGCTCAATGCAGTTCTGGGAGACACCATTCTCGACCTCGAGGTCACGCCGAACAGACCGGATTGCCTCGGGATGCTCGGGATTGCGCGCGAGGTCGCGGCCATTACGGAGGAACCGCTCAAACTGCCGGATCTGTCCTACCAGGAGGAGGGTTGCGACGTTCGGAATGAGGTACAGGTTGAAATCCTGGCGTCGGACGTGTGCCCGCGATACAGCGCATCCGTCGTCCATGGGGTCACGGTTGGCCCATCCCCTTCATGGCTCCAGAGACGTCTCATGGCGGCTGGTGTACGCCCCATCAATAATGTCGTGGATGTTACGAACTACGTCATGCTCGAGTACGGGCAGCCGTTACATGCCTTTGACTACGAAACGATTCGTGGCAAGCGGATTGTGGTGCGGCGCGCCGTACCCGGAGAATCGCTTCGGACGCTGGATGGTCTCGTGCGGACGCTCTCACCCGGGATGCTGGTGATTGCCGATGCGGAGCATCCGGTCGCGCTTGCCGGGATCATGGGCGGCTCGGAGACGGAGGTGACCCACTCGACGAGGAGCGTGTTGTTGGAGTCGGCCAACTTTAGTCCCGGCTCGATCCGGCAGAGTTGTCGTGCGCTGCGACTGAGGACCGAGGCGTCGCTCCGTTTCGATAAGGGGCTGCCGCCGGCCGCGACTACCGTGGCACTGAGACGGGCTACCAAGCTTCTCGTGGAGATCTGTGGGGGTAAGGCATCACGCGGGCTCCAGGATGTATTTCCCGCTCCCCAAGAGCCGATGGAGTTCATGCTAACGCCGGCGGAGCTTCGTCGCGTGTTGGGCATTGACCTCACGGTGTTGCAGATTCGAGGTGTGCTCGCCGACCGACTCGGTTTTGACTGCCGGGAAGACGGGAATGCACTCCGGGTGAGGCCACCGGCGCACCGGGGCGATATTCAGATCCCTGCCGATTTGGTGGAAGAGGTCGCGCGTCTGGTTGGCTATGACCGGATTCCGACCACAACGCTGGCCGGCCGCCTGCCCGATCACCCGCCTCAGCCGATGCGTGCCCTTGTTGATCACATCAGTGACCTGCTGGTCGGCTGCGGCCTGCAAGAGGTCATTAACTATTCACTGGTCGGTCAGCGTCTTCTGAACAAGATGGTTGTCGGGGGAGACGCTGGGGTATCGAATGGACTTCGGCTGGCGAACCCGATGACCCCCGATCAGGAGGTCCTTCGGATGTCCCTACTGCCCAGCCTCCTGGAATGTGTCAACGCCAATCTTCGTCAGGACGAGGCTGGTCCACGTCTATTTGAGATCGGACGGGTCTATCTTCCGCGCCATAACGACTTGCCCCAAGAGCGGCAGATGGCGGTCATCGGGATGGCGGGACCAAGATGGCAGAGGCAATGGAGCCGGGCAACTGCCCAGTTGGATTTCTATGATCTGAAGGGAGTTGTAGAGGAGTTACTGAATCGCCTGGAGATTCGCGAGACGCGCTTCATTCAGATTGCGGATCAATCATCGTTTCATCCTGGGCGAACGACGGCTGTGCACTCGAGGGATGTGCGGATTGGCGTAATGGGAGAGGTTCATCCGGCCGTGGCGCGCAAGTGGGAGGTTCGGGTTCCCGTCTATCTGGCTGAGTTTGATCTGGACCAGCTTCTGATTGTGGTTGGTGAGGAGTTCTTGCGAATAGAGCCGCCGCCCCGCTTCCCCGCAATACGCCGGGACTTGGCGCTTATTGTTCCGGAGTACGTTCCGGTTGCTGAGTTGTTCGAGGTCATCAGGCGACATGGAGAAGCGCTGCTTGAGCAGGTTGAGCTGTTCGATCTGTTTCGTGGGAAGGAACTGCCGCCGGGATATAAATCGTGCGGCATTGGGTTGGTGTTTCGTGCTTCGGATCATACGCTGACCGATACAGAGGTCGTCCAGGTCGAGAGTCGTATTATTCAACAGTTACAGCAAGCGACCGGAGCGCGATTACGGGGATAGTTTTCGCTTTACAAAGGGTGCATGGCTTTGCTAGGCTTTCAGCCGGGTAAGGACTACCACCGCGGAGACTGTATGTTGGAGAGTTTTTGAGACCGGGGCTAGACGATGCTTGCCGAAAAAATGGAGGAGTTGGAAGGGCGAGTAAGACTGGCGATTGCGCTCGTAGCGAAGCTGAAAGAAGAGAAGGTCGTTCTGGAACGACAGGTACAAGAGTTGCAGGCTGTGATCAAGGTGCAAGCAGAGCAGGTGGGAGCGCTCGAGGCCGCACGAAAGAAAGAACAGGAGCAGTTCGTTCACATGCAGGAGGAACGTGAGGAGATTCGTCTGAAGATAGATCGCTTGCTGGAGGAAATCGTTCGGATTGAAGCCTCAGTCGAATCCGGGGCGTGAGAATCGTATGGAACAACTGGTGAGCGTCGTCATTCGGGGAGAACAGTACACAATCCGCGCCGCGGAAGATCCGTCATACGTTCGACAGGTCGCGGCGTATGTCGACGCAAAGCTGGACGGGGTTGTCACGAGATCCCAGACGCTCCCGCCCACCAAGGCGATTGTGTTGGCCTCGCTGAATATTGCGGATGAGCTTTTTAAGGCTAAGGCAGAGCGGGAGCGATCCGAGCGATTGATTGCGGTGAAGCTGGGTACACTATCAGAGCTGCTGAGAACCGCTCTCGAAGAAGGCGTCAGTGGGCCTCAGGGCGTTGATCGGGAGTCTGAAGTTAGTGGAGCGTAGGTGGAGCAAGAGGGCTGCGGCGTATCATCGTACGCAGCATGAAATATGCGAGACCCCCTGCCGTGTTCGTGATGAGGGTACGTTTTTTGAACCAACAGTAAAGAACGGGGGCCCTCTTTGCAGCGTGGTGTGCATAGCCCCACTCACGTGGGGAGAGCCTGAAGCGTTGCCTGGGCAGCCACCTGGTTAGCCAGGTTCAAACCTCGTCCCTCAAACGGCACAAAGGTGGGGGGTTCTTCCGTTCCTCCCCTATTGCCTGCTCACCTGTTGTACCCTTCTCGCCGCGATCCCAGGATTCTGTCTGATTTCCACACAGTGATCCCCTTGTTATATATTTTGTATTTCCAGCCATTTACGTGTATTCAATGGCGTTGGCATAGGAAATTCGGAAGGAGGTGGACCTCCATTGGCAATTGGAGTTGATCAGCTCGCGATCGTTCTGATTGTGGCGGTTGCAAGTATTATCGTTGGATACCTACTTCGCAAACAGGTGTTCGAAAGTAAAATAGCTGAGGCGGAGACCCTGGCCAAGCGGATCGTGACCGAGGCCGAGAAAGAAGCGGACACGAAACTTCGAGGAGCTGAACTTGAAGCGAAGGAACGCGCCATTCAGTCGAAGGCCGAGTTGGAGCGAGAAACCAAGAGTCGTCGCCAGGAGATCGAGGCCGCGCAGCGCCAATTGAGTCAGAAAGAAGAGACTCTCGATCGGAAGCTGGAGCAGTTGGAACGACGGGACCGTGAGCTGGATTTGCTGGCCAAAGATCTCGGCAACAGAGAGCAGGCTTCCGCCGACAAAGAGACCCAATGCGCCCAGTTGATGGAGGATGCGCAGCGACAACTGGAGCGCATCTCCGGGCTCACGGCCGAAGAGGCCAGACAGATCCTCCTTCAGAACCTGGAGCGGGAGGCCAGAATCGAATCGACAGCCTTGTTCAAAAAGCTTGAGGACGAAGCAAGGGCGACAGCCGACGCCAAGGCCAAAGAGATCCTGACGATTGCTGTCGACAAGTGCGCGTCGGAGTTCGTTATGGAATCGACGGTCTCTGTGGTGGACTTGCCGAATGACGAGATGAAGGGACGAATTATCGGCAGGGAGGGACGCAATATCCGCGCCTTCGAGCGGGCGACAGGGATTGACGTGATCGTGGACGATACCCCTGAAGCGGTGATCCTGTCCGGTTTTGATCCGATCCGACGGGCTATCGCCAAGGAGGCGCTGCAACGCCTCATCACGGATGGGCGAATCCATCCCGCGCGTATCGAAGAAATGGTGGAGAAAGTAAAGACTGAGATCGATGACGACATCAGAAAAACCGGTGAGCGGGTGGCCTTCGAAGTCGGGATCAGCAGCCTCCATCCTGAACTTGTGCGTTTGGTCGGACGACTGAAGTATCGAACCAGCTATTCGCAGAACCAGCTACAGCATACGATAGAGGTGGCGCAACTTGCCGGCGTGATGGCGGCAGAGTTGGGGCTCGATGTGAAGATCTCCAAGCGAGCCGGTTTGCTCCACGACATCGGGAAGTCGGCCGACGTCAACATGGAGGGGACGCATGTTTCTATTTCGGCTGAACTAGCCAAGAAATATGGCGAGCATCCGAGGGTGGTGAACGCCATTGCTGCCCATCATGAGGATGTAGAGATCACCTGTCTGGAGGCCGTGGTGCTCCAGATTGCCGATACACTGTCGGCGGCGAGACCCGGAGCCAGGCGCGAACTGCTCGAAAGCTACGTCAAGCGGCTGGAGGGGTTAGAGAGAATCGCGAACTCCTTTGCCGGCGTCAGTAAGACCTATGCGGTTCAGGCCGGACGTGAAGTGCGCATTATTGTTGAAAGCGCTGAGGTCTCGGATGTGCAGTCGTATCAACTTGCGCGGGATATCGCGAAGCGGATCGAAGAGGAGTTGCAGTACCCCGGCCATATCAAGGTGACTGTCATCCGCGAGACCAGGGCAGTAGAATACGCCAAATAAATCGTTCGTACGTTCAACGTGCAATGTTCAACGTCAACACCGGGCCGGAGCGGAATTTCTTAACCTTGAACCTTGTACGTTGCACTTCACACTTTGAACGGTGTACTTCGAACCTTGAACATTGAACCGGACCCATGCGAATCTTATTCATTGGTGACATTATCGGCAAGCCAGGTCGTGAGATCGTGGCATCTGTATTGCCGCGTCTGGCCGAGGAGCAGCGGATCGATCTCATCATTGCAAACGGCGAAAATCTGGCTGGAGGCTTCGGCGTCACACGCGCGGTGGCTGAAGAGATGTTTGGGCTTGGCATCGATCTCCTGACTTCCGGAAACCACGTCTGGGACAAGAAGGAGGTCGAAGAGTATATCACGAAGGAAGAGCGGCTCCTGCGGCCGGCCAACTACCCGGAGCCGGCGCCTGGGAGAGGAGGCGTGGTTGTAGACAAGGGCGGCTGTATCGTGGGGGTACTCAATCTGCAGGGGCGGGCGTTCATGCCCACGCTTGATTGTCCGTTCCGGGTGGGTGATCGTGAAATCGGCCGATTGCGCCGAGAGACGACACTGATCCTCGTCGATTTTCATGGTGAGGCGACGGCGGAGAAGCAGGCATTCGCCTGGTACGTCGACGGGCGGGTATCGGCGGTGATCGGCTCCCATACGCACGTCCAGACCGCCGACGAGCGGATCCTTCCAGAGGGGACGGCGCTCCTCACCGATGTGGGGATGACTGGCGGTTACGAGTCGGTCATCGGGATGGGTATTGAGGCGCCCATTGCCAAATTCCTGTCCGGTCTTCCCAAGCAGTACCGACCAGCCACCGGCGCTCCCCGATTGTGTGGGGTCGTGGTGGAGATCGACGAGCGGACCGGTCGTTCGACCTCGATTCTTCGGATTCAACGGGAGCCTTGAGGCGACCGCATGTCGGCACGGATCATCGACGGCAAAGCGATCGCAGCAGAGATTCGCCAGGAAGTTCGACTCGATGTCGCGGCCATGGCGGCGCAGACCGGAACAGTTCCGTGCTTGGCGGCGATCCTCGTCGGAAATGATCCGGCCTCGGCCACCTACGTACAGAACAAGGCCAGGGCGTGCAAGGAGGTCGGGATTACCTCGGCACGGATCGATCTACCGGCCGACCTTCCGGAGGCGTTGCTTCTTCAGGAGATCGACCGGTTAAACAACGATCCTTCCGTGCATGCGATTCTTGTTCAACTTCCACTCCCGTCCCACATCAGGGAAAAGCGGGTCCTGGAGGCCATCCTTCCCGAAAAGGATGTGGACGGATTTCACCCTGCGAACCTGGGCGGATTACTTGTGGGGAAGCCCCTCTTCGTCGCCTCTACGCCGCTCGGCATTCTTGAGCTGCTGAAGCGATCGAACGTAGAAATTGAGGGGAAGCATGCCGTCATCGTCGGTTGGAGTGTGGTGGTTGGCAAACCGACGGCATTCCTGTTGTTGCAGCACTACGCGACCGTCACCATCTGCCATATCAAAACCCGCGATCTTGCTTCTCATACCCGACAGGCCGATATTCTGGTTGTGGCGGCAGGTAAGCCGGGCCTGGTAACCGGCTCGATGGTGAAAGAGGGGGCCGTGGTCATTGATGTCGGTGTAAATCGCCTGACCGACGGCAGGGTGGTGGGCGATGTGGAGTTTTCCGGGGTTGCGGAAAAGGCCTCGCTGATTACGCCGGTTCCAGGCGGGGTCGGCCCGATGACGGTCGCCATGCTGTTACGAAATACGGTGGATGCCTGCCGACGCTTTTGCGATTCCGGTCGGTTACTCGGGACCACGTCGACGGTATCGGGTAATAGTGAAACAGCGCAATCCTGAGGTAGAGCCCGGCATGGCGGCAGGGAAGGCATAGAAGTCGGGTGATTGATATGGCAGATGAGGCCAATCGCCATGGCGGGGAGCCGATCGCACCGAAAGCCGAGGAAGACGAGCCCCCCTTGCTGACGAGGGAGGAGGCCATCGCCGAAGTGAAGCGGTGGTTTGAGCGGTATAAGATCGATCCGAACCAGATCTTTGCCCGCGTTGGAGAGTTGGTCGTCCGTTACGGCGACCTCATTCCTCACCTCGAACAAGAAACGGATGAAGGGCGATTGCTGCTTCGAGCGATTTCTCGCGGTCGAGCCGTTCGACAGCAGCGTGGATTTCCAGGCGGCATAGAGAGAATCCGGAACCTGTGAGCGAGTGAGGATACCGCGATGCCATCGTCTGATCCGGCCGAGGTGATTGTTGACCGACAGGAACGGATCCTGATCGTTACCTGGCGCGACGGACATCGTAGCGTCTACCCGTTTGATCATCTTCGGCGCGATTGTCCATGCGCCTCCTGCGATGATACCAGGCGCCAAAGACTGGATACCCGAGATCTCCTGGTGCTCAGTGGGCCGGTCTTGAAGTACGGTGAGGTGCAGGTTACCAACTATCGTCCTGTGGGTTGGTATGCACTGAACTTTACCTGGAGCGACGGGCACGATACCGGTATCTATACTTATGAATCGCTTCGGGCGAATTGTCCCTGTGAACAATGCGTCGGGACCAGAGTGGCGCAGTGACGGCATGAAAGCGATCCAACTGCTAAAACACGGGACTGTCGAGTGCGTCGAAATGCCGGTCCCGAGTATCGGACCGGGAGAACTGCTGCTGGCGATGCGGGCATGCGGCCTGTGCGGGTCCGACCTTGGGAAGATCTTCAGCAAGACGCCACTGGAGGCGCCCGTCCCGCTCGGCCACGAGTTAGTGGGGGTGGTCAAGGCGGTCGGCGAGGAGGTGCGGCAGTTTGCCCCCGGTGATCGTCTGGCCGTTGCGCACCACGTCCCCTGTGGCCGGTGCCGGTACTGTCGCCACAGCAATGACTCGATGTGCCCTCAGTTTAAAGCGACCAACATCGATCCGGGCGGCTTTGCCGAGTTTGTCCGGATTCCAGCCTTACAGACGGCGCAGGCGGCCTTTGCGATTCCCGATTCGCTTCCTGACGAGGTGGGCATCTTCATGGAGCCGTTAGCCTGCGCCTTGCGAGCAGTCAAGCGGTCCGATGTGCAGGCGGGCGATCAGATTGTGGTCATCGGCGCCGGGTGCATGGGGTTGCTGGTCGCGCAGGCCGTTGCGGTGTTCGGTGCAAGGCCGATCTGCGTGGATATTCGACAGGAGCGCCTTGAGTTGGCTCGAACCCTTGGTATCGAGTCGACCCTGAATGTCGCCGGTACCGATCCGCACGTGGCGCTTCGCTCGGTTACGGCACGGGATGGAATCGACGGGGCAATCCTTACCGCGGTCAGCGCGTCGATGGTGGAGGCGACGTTCGGCGTACTGCGCGCCGGGGGTACGATCAACCTGTTTGCTGACGCGGGAGAAGCCGGGCGGATGCCGATCGACCTGGGTCTTTTCTATCGACGGGAGCTGTCGCTGACGGCAACCTATTCGGCTACGCCGGTAGAGCTGAAAGAGGCGCTCCAACTCCTGATCTCCGGGCAGATCCGGACCGCCCCTCTGATCAGTCATCGCTTGGACCTGAGCCGGTTCGCCGAAGGCGCGCGCCTGCAGCGAGAGGGGCAGGCCACAAAGGTCCTGTTTTACGCGAAGGGAACGGGTGTACGATGATGTCTGTCGAGACCGTGAACCGGACGATGATGGCGGCGATCCTTTACGGCCCGGAAGATGTGCGGTTGGAAGAGGTCCCGATTCCTGAGGTCGGTCCCAAGGATCTCCTGGCCAGGGTCGAGGCCGCCTCGATCGATTTTACGGATCGTAAGGTCTACCTGCACGGATCGCACCCGATGATCACGACCCCTGGGCTCTTCGGGCATGAGTGGGCGGGGGTTGTGGTGGCGCGAGGAGAGCAGGCGGACGTCCGGTGGCAGCCGGGAATACGAGTGGTCGCGGCCAACTCGGCCCCCTGCACGGACCCGGATCCGACCGCCTGGTGTCGCGCCTGTCGGCACGCTCGTCAAGGTATGTGCGAACGACTCTTGTACAACAACGGCGCGTTTGCCCCTTATATCAGGATCCCTGAACGGATTGTGGGGACAAACCTGTACGAACTGCCTGATCAGGTTCCTTTTGAAGAGGCGGCGCTGGCTGAGCCGCTCGCCTGCGTCATGCACGCGGTTCGTCGGGTACCGATCTCCGACGGTGATCGTGTCGTCATCGTGGGGGCCGGGCCGATTGGCCTGATGTTTATTGCCGTCCTGCGCCACCGTTACGGGTCGTCGATTTGTCTGCTCAGCGTAGATCACCATGAGGATCGTCTGGCGCTGGCAAAGAGCTTCGGCGCGGATGCCGTATTGAATAGTGCCGGAGGGCGGCTGGAACAGGCAAGCCTGAGAGCAATCTTGGGTATCGAAGGCGCCGATGTTGTGGTTGAGGCAGTGGGGAGCGTGCAGGCGCACCGGGAGGCGTTCGAGTTGGTCGGTCGGGGCGGTATGCTGGTTCCCTTCGGCGGCGTGGCCAAGGGTACGATACTGTCCCTCGACCTGCATCGATTGCACTACCAGGAGATCCGAATCGTTCCGATCTATCACCATACACCCGCCGATTTCGCCGCCGCCGTCGATGCCATTATTCACCGCGAGGTTCCAGTCGGCCGCCTCATTACTGCCCGTCTCCCCCTCATGGAGCTGCCCCGAGCGCTTACAATGGTACAGGAACGGACTACCCTTCGGACGATTCTGTTTCCGTGGAGTTGACGCGGCGTTTTGGAGGGTTCTGTGAATTGCTGCACGCTTCGATCCCGTTGGCGTGAAGTCAGGCAGAAGAATACGCCCAGGAAAGTGTTGACACGATCGGCCGACAGCGATAAGGATAGTGGGGCGGCGTCCTTATGAAGCCTGTAGCCGGCAGGATGGTGCAGACAGTGAGAAATGGGGCCGAACGGATAACGATAGTACCGGCGGTGTCGTTGCCCGGTGTCGCGCGGGACAGCCGATCGATTGTGCCGGTTCGGGCGAGCCGACGCGAGCCGACCCGGAGTCGAGTCGACACAGCTTCACCGAAGCTGCGCTTTCACCATTATCGGGCTGTGCAGTGGATCCTGGCCGGTGGGCCGATGGCGGCGGCCTATGTTCCCGTTGTTGTTCATGACGACTGCCTGGGCTGCCCGGTATGCGCCCGCACCACCGAGTGGTTCATGGAGTTTGCGCGGTTGGTCTGTGGTCTGACGGGGATCAACCTCCGTGACTGCCTTCACTGGGGTCATCTGTTCGATAATCCAAAGCCGCTGATCGTTCCCACCTCTAACCTGCTCCGGTGCAACCAGAACACGGTGGCAGAGCTACGCGAACGTTACTTTAGTCTGAGTGAACACTCCCGTCCTCCCTTATGGGACCACTGGTCATCAGGCCAATCGCTTTCACAAAGCGAACGGTTTGAAGACCGACTGACCATCGTCAGCAGAATGGTCGAACTATGGCAGGATGGGCAGTACATCGGCTGGCCGAGTTAGCTCCTCGAAAAACAGCATTCAGCGCTCAGCCTCAGACAAAGCGTGGGACGTGTCAGAAAAGCTGATCGCTGACGGCTGAAAGCTGACAGCTTGCCAGAGGGCGCTACCTGAAGAGAAATTCCTTGACGGCATCTTTGTCGTCGGGGGTGGTGGGACGTCCGGAGGAGTAGTTGACCAACGCCGGCGTTACGTTCCCCGGCACAGGGAACTCTTCCGGTGGCGTATGCTGAAGGACCCGTTGCATGAAGCGGGTCCAGACGGGAACGGCGAGAGTGGCGGCCGATTCGTGCGGTCCGAGTGATCGCTTCGTGTCATAGCCGATCCAGACTCCCGCGACGAGCGTGGGCGTATACCCGATAAACCAAGCGTCGGTTGCCGCCTGGGTCGTCCCCGTCTTACCGGCTACAGGTCTTTCCAGCACACGGGCTCGTGATCCGGTCCCTCGCTCGACCACACCTGTCAAGACGTTGGTCAGGACGAACGCTGTCTCCTCCGTCATCACCCGCTGACCCACCGGAAGGTGTTCTTCCAGAAGCGCATCCTTGTTGTCTGCTACCTTTCTAATGCCATACGGCAGAAATCGGATTCCGGAATGAGCAAAAACACCGTAGGCCGAGACCATTTCCGACAATGTGACCTCCGACACGCCGAGGGCCAGAGCATATTCCCGTCGCAGCGCACTCTCGATCCCGAGCTTGCGGGCCAACTCGATAACCGGATCGACCCCGATCCGTTCGATGAGCTTCACTGCCACGACGTTGACGGAGTGCTCCAGTCCGTATCGCAATGTCGTCGGTCCGCGAAACTTCCGATCATAGTTGTCCGGGCTCCACTGAGTTCGTTTGCCGTCCAGGAGGATTGGGTAGCTGACGGGTGCGTCATTGATGATCGCAGAAGGGGTCAGGCCGCGGTCAAACGCTGCTGCGTAGACGAACGGCTTGAAGGCTGAGCCCGGTTGTCGCCGGGCCTGGAGCGCACGGTTGAATTTCGATCGCTCAAAGTCGTAGCCGCCTATCATCGCCTTGATGCTGCCATCCCGCGGATCGACGGCGAGAAGCGCCCCCTCAATCTCCGGATCCTGTTCGAGGCTCAGATCGAGCGTCTTTTCCCGTTTGTTGACACCTAAGACCTGAACCCTCACCTCCATGCCAGGCAGCAGCTGTTGGCGCGGTTGGGAGGTATCCAGCCAAGCCACCTTGTCGAGTGCAATATCGCCCCGATACCCGCCGATCTGTACGGTAATTGACCTTGGCAGCACCTTAGTAATGGTAGCGCTGAGGGTCTCGCCTGCTTTCGGGATCGCGTACGAGAGGGAGACCTTGCCGGTCACTGTAGCGGTTGAGGTTCGTGCGCGAGGGGCGCGAAAACCTCTGGCCTTATCGATCTCCCTGAGTCCTTCAAATAGAGCCGCCTCCGCCGCGCGCTGCGCAGCCACGTCCAGCGTCGTATAAACCTTGAGGCCGCCATGATAGACAGCGTACGTACCATATGTCTCTTCCAGTTGCTGACGAATATATTCAACGAAGTAGGGTCCAAGATTTCGAGTTCGTTCGAATGGAAATTCCTCGAAGGTGGCGGCTAAAGCGGAATCGGCCTGCTGCTTGGTGATAAACCCTTGCTCGGCCATCCGTGCCAGCACGTGATTCCGGCGGCGTATCGCTCGCTCCTTGTCGGTGATTGGGGAGTAGTAGTTTGGCGCCCGCGGCAACCCGGCAAGGGTCGCTGCCTCGGCGAGAGTGAGCCGATCTACCGGCTTCTTGAAGTAAGTCTGGGCAGCAGACTCCACCCCATAGGCGCCATGGCCGAAGTAGACCTGATTGAGGTACAGTTCAAGGATCTTCTCTTTAGAGTACCGTTTCTCGATTTCGATCGCCAGGATGGCCTCCTTGATCTTCCTGGACAAATGTTTCTCCGGAGTCAGGAGCAGCAACTTCGCCAACTGCTGAGTAATGGAACTCCCCCCTTCGGCGGGTCTCAGCGCTCGAAGATTCACTAGCGCCGCCCGGGCGATGCCCCGGAAATTGATCCCGCGATGCTGATAGAACTGGGCATCCTCGACTGCGATGACGCCGCTGATCAGATGACGAGGGATTTTGTCCAGCGGGATCCAAAACCGTTTCTGCTCGAAGAGGGTTGCAAAGGGTTCATCGTGATCCGAATAGAGCGTGGTCACGAGGCTGGGCTGATACTCTTCAAGTGCGTCAAGCGTTGGGAGGTCCTGAAGGTAGGTCACAAACAGGCCGCCGAGCACTCCTGACGAAACGGCCATCAACAGGAGGAAGGACCGGATCACGGTAATAGTCGTACGAGATCGCCGCATCTACTATGTCTCCAGGTGATGGGCATTCGCCGGCGTGTATCTTCTATCGCTCAGCATACCGACCATCATCAACACCACTATAACAGAGGGATTAAGGCCTCACAAGCACTGCCGTCCTTGCTGCCTTACTCCGATGAAAGGGACAGGAGAAGGAAGGGTTTTGGAGTTGCAGCAAGACCGCTGTTATGCTAGAAAGGCTACCACCGATGTGACGGAGCAACGACAGATGACCGATGTGAAAACGCAAGTGTACGAGCAACTTCGCGCCCTCAGACGTGGCGCGGTGGAGATTATCTCTGAGGCCGAACTGCAGGCGAAACTCGAGCGCTCGCTGCAGACCGGCGTCCCACTCCGGATCAAGCTTGGCGCCGACCCCTCTGCGCCGGACCTGCACCTCGGTCACACGGTTGTGCTGAGGAAGCTGCGCCAGTTCCAGGATCTCGGTCACCAGGTGGTCTTCCTGATCGGCGATTTTACCGGTATGATCGGGGATCCCACCGGCCGATCCGAGACGCGCAGGCCATTAACTGCCGAGGAGGTCCAGGCCAACGCGGAAACCTACAAGCGACAGATCTTCCGGATCCTGGACGAAGGCCGGACCGAGATCCGCTTCAACAGTGAGTGGCTCAGTCGCATGGACTTCGCCAGCGTGATCCGCCTCGCAGCGCAGTACACAGTGGCTCGGCTGCTGGAGCGAGACGATTTTGAAAAGCGATATCGGGAGGGACGGCCCATTGGTGTCCATGAGTTTCTCTATCCGCTGGCTCAAGGGTACGATTCCGTCGTGCTCAAGTCCGACGTTGAACTGGGCGGTACCGATCAGAAGTTTAACCTGCTCGTCGGGCGGGAGTTGCAGCGGGCCTACGGGCAGGAGCCGCAAGTGGCGCTGATCACGCCCCTGCTTGAAGGTACCGACGGGGTACAAAAGATGAGCAAGAGCCTCGGTAACTATATCGGGATCGATGAGCCGGCGAGGGAGGTATATGGAAAGGCCATGTCGATTCCCGACCAACTGATTGTGAAATATGCCGAACTAGTGGCGGGGATGTCGCCGGAGGCGGTAGAGGCGATGGGTGAGGGGTTAACGCTCGGTACACTCCATCCCAGGAACGCGAAAGCGGAGTTGGCCGGGAAGTTGGTTGCGCTGTACCATGGAGAGCGGGCAGCCGAAGAGGCGGCTATAGAGTTCGATCGGATCTTCCGGGACAAGAGGTTGCCGGACGAGATCGGTCTATTTATTGTGGAAGACGGGAGAGCCACGGTTGATATCGTCTGGTTGATCAAGGAATCCGGAGGGACGAAGAGCCTCTCTGAAGCCAGGAGACTTGTCCGCCAGGGTGGCGTCAGTATTGATGGGCAGGTCGTGCGGGATGAATATGCGAAGGTGTCGATGGATCGCGAATACTTACTGAAGGTCGGAAAGCGATTTTTCCGGAGGGTAAAAAAGAGCGGCCACCCCCAAAAAAACACTTGACAGCTATGATACCTTTACTGTAATTTACAGTTTCTCCTGTTCAGTATTTGGCATTGACGCTTTGCACAAGATGCCCTATATTGAATAAAGATATGAGGCCCGGCGACCTCGTCGGGTTTTTATGATTGCTCTTTGATAACAGAATATCGTTGCTACTGACTTGAGGGCGGATGAAGTGTGCCAGAGCGGGCAAATAGGAAACGAAAGCTCGCTTCGAGGCTAATACCTCGTATGTTCTAATTTTGGAGAGTTTGATCCTGGCTCAGAACGAACGCTGGCGGCGTGCCTAACACATGCAAGTCGAGCGTGAAAGTCCCGGCAACGGGATGAGTAAAGCGGCAAACGGGTGAGTAACGCGTAGGTAATCTATCCCTCGGACCGGGATAACCTGCTGAAAAGTGGGCTAATACCAGATAACGTTCTCAGGGACATCCTTGGGAACCAAAGGGGGCGAGCGTAAGCAGCTTCCACCGAAGGAGGAGCCTGCGTCCGATTAGCTAGTTGGTGGGGTAATGGCCTACCAAGGCGACGATCGGTAGCCGGCCTGAGAGGGCGACCGGCCACACTGGAACTGAGACACGGTCCAGACTCCTACGGGAGGCAGCAGTGGGGAATATTGCGCAATGGGCGAAAGCCTGACGCAGCGACGCCGCGTGGGTGATGAAGGCCTTCGGGTTGTAAAGCCCTGTCGGGTGGAACGAATGACTTGGCGGCAAATAACCGCCAGGTGTGACGGTACCACCGAAGGAAGCCCCGGCTAACTACGTGCCAGCAGCCGCGGTAAGACGTAGGGGGCGAGCGTTGTTCGGATTTACTGGGCGTAAAGCGCGCGTAGGCGGCCAGGTAAGTCGGTTGTGAAATTCCTCGGCTTAACCGAGGTCCCGCATCCGATACTGTCTGGCTCGAGTCTAGGAGAGGAAAGCGGAATTCCCAGTGTAGCGGTGAAATGCGTAGATATTGGGAGGAACACCGGTGGCGAAGGCGGCTTTCCGGACTAGCACTGACGCTGAGGCGCGAAAGCTAGGGGAGCGAACGGGATTAGATACCCCGGTAGTCCTAGCCGTAAACGATGGGTACTAGGTGTGGGAGGTATTGACCCCTTCTGCGCCGAAGCTAACGCATTAAGTACCCCGCCTGGGGAGTACGGCCGCAAGGCTAAAACTCAAAGGAATTGACGGGGGCCCGCACAAGCGGTGGAGCATGTGGTTTAATTCGACGCAACGCGAAGAACCTTACCAGGGCTTGACATCCCGCGAACCTGCCTGAAAGGGCGGGGTGCCCGCAAGGGAGCGCGGAGACAGGTGGTGCATGGCTGTCGTCAGCTCGTGTCGTGAGATGTTGGGTTAAGTCCCGCAACGAGCGCAACCCTCACCCCTAGTTGCCACCGGGTCATGCCGAGCACTCAAGGGGAACTGCCAGCGTCAAGCTGGAGGAAGGCGGGGATGACGTCAAGTCATCATGCCCCTTACGCCCTGGGCTACACACGTGCTACAATGGCCAGTACAAAGGGATGCGAGACCGCGAGGTGGAGCTAATCCCAAAAAGCTGGTCTAAGTTCAGATTGCAGTCTGCAACTCGACTGCATGAAGGAGGAATCGCTAGTAATCGCGCATCAGCCCGGCGCGGTGAATACGTTCCCGGGCCTTGTACACACCGCCCGTCACACCACGAAAGCTGTCTGTACTCGAAGTCGCTGAGCTAACCCGCAAGGGAGGCAGGCGCCGAAGGTATGGCTAGTGATTGGGGTGAAGTCGTAACAAGGTAGCCGTACGGGAACGTGCGGCTGGATCACCTCCTTTCTAAGGAGAAACAAAAACTCCCAGGTCAATTTACCCCAAGTTGGTAGTAACGATATTACACTATCTGGGCGCGCCGCCACTAGGACGAACGATGCAAACGGCGAACGCGCGCTTCTTCAGTTGGTCCGCACATCAGTCGA
>Ga0233425_10004944_pt1 | contig 21699 bp, 20 predicted proteins | sample Watercolumn_Towu_2_FD_181712 | JGI IMG/M metagenome (GOLD analysis project Ga0233425, IMG submission 181712) | Freshwater microbial communities from Lake Towuti, South Sulawesi, Indonesia - Watercolumn_Towuti2014_140_MG | ecosystem: Environmental > Aquatic > Freshwater > Lake | place...
ACCCGGACCAGCCGGAACCAAAATGAATTTTCAAAATTTTGTAAATGTCCTGTCTGGTCCGGGTCAATATCATGCTCTCCCAAAAATTCTATCCATTTTGGGTAGAATTTTATTCTTTAGTCACTAATTAAGAAAAACCTTATTTTTTTCAAGAACCCTTCTGAATTCTCGTTGTTTTTGGCGGAGGTTTTCGATGTCCGGGTCTCTCCTCAAAGAATCGTAGCTGCTGAATCCTCTGGACAGGGCGGCATCCAGTTCGTCGAAGCCGTAATCGAGATTACCCATCAGGGAATGGCAGGAGGCCAGGTTATAACGTATATTAGCGCTGTCCGGGCTCAGTTCCTTGGCTTTTTTCAGGTCATCAAGGGCCTTATTGTATTTTTTCTGCATCATATAAGCCACTCCCCTGTTGGAGTAGGCTTCGGCATAGTTGGGGTCTTTCTTGATGGCATTGGAGAATTCATTGATGGCATTTTCAATATTCTCTCTGAATATGCCGGGGGTGTTGGAATTTTTGGCAACGCTCACATAGGACATGCCTTGTTTGATGTGCGTCCTTACTTCCAGACTCGGCTCACCTGCCCGGGGGGCTTGCTGGGCTGCGGGAGGTGGCGGTGCGGGTTGCTGTGCCCCAGGAGCCGGTGCCGGTTGGGGTGCAGCCGGAGGAGGTGCGGGTTGCTGTGCTGCCGGAGGAGGCCCTTCCTGCTTGGCAACAACGGGAGTTTCCGACTTCTGCTGACAGCCAATTAAGGCCACACAGACCATACACAACGCTAACCACATAATCAATGAACGTTTTTTCATGCCTCAATTCCTCCTTAGTATTTAACTGAAATTATCTTTTGGGGAAGACTCTCATATTCCAGTCGGTATTGGTTGACATGGCCTGAGGGGTTTGGGAAATATCCGATCCTTTCTCCTCTTTGACCTTCTGGCCGACAATGGGTTTGGCATAGGTAAAGGCATCTTTTACCGATCCCTGATGCCGTCCGAGACCATCAAGGAAATAGTAGGTAAAATAACTGTTCCGCAAGGTGTCCGATTCCCAGGATTTCTCACCGGCGCTGCTGGCACTGATCAATACTTTGCCGTATCCGTCATGGGCATCAACTGACTTGGCGGATTGAACCTTTGGTTTCGGTTGGTCGTCCAAAACAATATCTTTTGCCCCGAATAACCTTTTTCCGTATTCTTTGGAAACACCATAGCCTTCATCTTCTTCAGCCACACCGAGCGATTTCCCTCCAACGGGAAGAAAACCGGGAACGGCCCGGTAGGCCCCATTGCTGTAACAGGTATCCAGAATCATGATCAGGCGTTTGGCCCTTAGATTTTCGACAAAATCTTTGAGCATATTTTCGGTTACGGCGGTATGCCAGACTTTTTCGCGAGGCTTGACCTCCGTATCGTAGGTGACGATGTGAACGCCGCCGAATTTGTCCGGAGGCGTTCCGTGACTGCTCATGTAAATGACGACCAGGTCATCGGGCCCGGCCACATTTTTTATCCCGGTCAGATAGCGGCCGATATTTTCACGGGTGGCATTCTGGTCGACCAGGAAGTAAATGTTGTTTCGGGAAAAGGCCGCCTTTTTGGGATCAACCAGGAAATTATAAAAGCTCCCGGCATCCCTGACCGCATATTGCAGGGGTGTAATTCCGTTCTTGAACTGTCCTACCCCGACAACCAGGGCATATTTGTTGCGTGTTGCTCCCGGCGCCCCATCCGGGACAGTTGCCTGGAGCACGGCAGCCCGACTGAACAGGCTGCCGAGCCTTCTTTCCCATTCCTTGACTTTGATATTTTCCGGAGTGACCGGTGAGACCCATTTTATGCCGACGGCCGTCTGAGCCAAGGAAAAGGCCGCATCCACTTCTCTTTCGTCGGCATATTCTCCTTTTAAGATGATTCTTCCATAAGGGTCAAGGGTGACAAACCCTTTGGCAATGTTATTTCTTATAAAACTGTCATTGATCTGAGAAAGGTACAAGTCAGTGACAGGCGATTGTTGGGCACTCAGCGGGCCGGCTGCTAAGAGCAAGCCTAGGAAGCCTGCTGCCCACAAAAACAGAAAAGACTTTTTCATCTTTTGTTCCCTTAATAACAGGCTGCCCCGGTCAGACTGGCCAGCTCAATCGTTTTAGGTGTATAAAAAGCTTTTCCTTTAACGACGGTCATTTCTTTTTCGAGAGAATCTTCTTTCCCGCCGGAGGAAACCTTGAAGGCGATCTTAAAACGGCCGTCCGGCACATCTTTGGGAATGTCGAATTTCCCGTCGGCCTTCCGCGAACCCGGAGCGGCGGTGATTTCCTGATCGACACTGCCGAGATCGACGTACTGCCTTTTCTGCGGGTCAAAATATTTAACCGTCCTTGTTTCCGTAACCTTCATTTCTTTGACCCCTTCCGGAGCCATAACGTAATAAGATCCGTTCAGGTCAACGGCACCGCCCTGGGCCACATTGGAGGGAGTGATGTTGAAGCCTTCAATCTTGACAATGTTGCCCTGGGAAGAGGTGTAATTGGTCCTCTGGGCCGTTTCCGTATACCCGGCTACGGGCTGGCTTTTTAATTTGGAATAGAGGGAAAGGCATTTACCCCAGGCATAGGCAAATCCGGCGACACCGCCGGCTGCCGCTCCGATTCCCGCACCTTTCCAACTGCCGCTAAGGAGACCCCCGGCCAGGGCGCCAAGACCGGCACCCCCGATTGTATACATGGCGATGCATTGATTCCGCGCCGAAGTCAAGTCTTCTTCCGTGGTGATCTGGTCCGGATTGGGCCCCAAGGTGGCACAAGATATCGATGATGACAAGAACAGGAAAACCGTTAAGAGCGCCAATGCTTTTAAATATTTTTTCTTCATCATGTCCTCCTATCTGTGTTTCAAGCTGATTTCAAGAGAAAGAATTTTGCCTTCATCAATATAGGAGGCCGGAATGACGCCGTAGTTTTCCCCGCCGCTCGATTCAAGGACGATGTCTTTCTTTCCCCTCGCTTCGGGTTTCCATCCGGCTTGAGGAGAGATGACGGCATATTTGGTCTTTTGGCTATCCTCCACGACGATGTCTTTTGAACCGGTCATAGAGGCCAGCATGGCCGGAGGAGGGGGCGGCAGGCTGCCGGCATCGGCCAGGACGTCAGGAGGCGGCGGTGGCGGGAGAGGTATGGAGCTTATATATCCTGGAGGGGGCGGAGGAGAAGGCGGAGGAGGGGTCGCCCCGGAGGTCGGTCCCATGGCGATCGTCTGCTGCTGCTGTTGCTGGGGAGATCCGAGAGGATTGGGGTTTCCGGAAAGCATGATCAGAAGCTTTTCCGTTCCCGGGGTACCGGCAAAGCGGAAATTCCCTGTCCTGGGGATCTCGACCATGTTCAGCCCTTCCACATAATCATTAAATAAGACGTTGGTGTTTCCGGATGTACCGATGTTCAGAATAGTCAGATAACCGGCCTTATTGGTCCGGATAAGGAGTTTTAATCGTTCGCCCGATCGAAAGACCCTTGATTTGGGGACAATATCAAATCCTCCATCAGGACGGAGCAGGACAAGCTTATAAGAAACACCGGCATATCTGGCCGGGGCGTCGGCCTGCTGCGTTGGGGCGGATGGTCGGGCGCCCGATGACATTCTTACCGTTGATCCTTCACCACTGTCAAACAAGGCCTTTGCCCCTCGGGGCATGGACTGGGCGGATGCCTCGATGACGTAAAAGGCCATGCCACAGGCCAGACATAAGGCGATAAAACACAGGCAGTACTTTTTCATGTTGACCTCCTTATCATTTCTGAAAAGTATTAATCCGTCAGGCCACGCCAGCGGCCTGACCCTAACAAACATGAAAACAGGGATGGAAGACTCCAAAACCTATTTTCGGATTAGGCGTTCTGTGTTTGTTCAGACAATTGTCTTGTGGTGTTAGTTAAAATAAAATTTTTACTCTTAAGAGAATTATATGAAACCCCTTTAGATTTGTCAACAAAATGAGAAAAGGAAAATCTTTTTAACCCTTCACCTTTAGACGCAGACAGAGAACTCCTATTTCCCTGTCAAGCCGTCAAAGGCGGCTTCGATGACCTCAGGATTAGGATGGGAAAGGAGGGGAGTCAGGACGGCGGTTTTCCTGTCGTCCTGGAGCAGACCGATTAAATAGGCTGCATCACCGACGACCTGGTCGGATTCGTCCTGGAGGAAGGGAAGGAGACTCTCTAAAAGGACTCCGTGGTGATGAGGGGTCTCTTCAATCAGTTGTTCGATAACGGCCATGGCCCCCAATTTAACACCAAATTCTTCGGCCATGAGGAGCCCTGTCAGGGTCGGCAGATCTTGCGGACGTAAGGCGAGGCGCTGCACCGCCGCTTCCATTCTTTTTTCCAGGAGATCGTTCCGATATATTTCTTTAAAATAATCATGCCCGTCCAATCTTTCCACCCAGCCGATTAAATCCTTTTCCGAAACCAGACCGGTCAGCCAGATCTCCTCCCCCAGGATCGTCGTAGGCGCGGCTTTGGGTTGATAGGCCCGCATCTTTTCCGGGAAAAGATCCAGATCAACGATCCAGGCGGAAATCAGAGGACTGGCAGCGGCGATCTGGTTGACCAAGCCGACTATTTGGGGACAGAAGGGGCAAGAGGAGGTAATCAGCACCCTGATGGTTATGCTGTTCTGAATTTTTTTTAATATCCCCAGAGACGAAGACGACAGGGATGTTGTTCCCGTGACCAGGATGGAGATTAAATCAGAAAATGGCCTTTCTTCCATCCCGAAAGGATGGGCCTGATAAAAATGCCTCGGGCGGCCATCCGTTGAAAGGGCCATAAATGGTAACGTCTCGCCGTGGGTCTTTGAAAGGACCGCTATTTCATTGATCCGACCCTGGCCGGCCAGGAAGTGAGCCACGGCTAAAAAGGATGGACTACGGTCGTCTCCCTCGGGGCAATAAAGATGGATGTTGATCTTGGGGATCGCTTTCGACAAGAGGACGGCCATTCCTTCCCAATCTTTTGGGGATAGATATAGGGGCTTCCTGGGTTTCTTGTCAATCCAAAAGGAAGGGGTGGTTATGAAAACCGGTTAGGCCTTGGTGGAGGTTGAGTCCGCGTAGGCCAGATAGCGTTTTTCAACCTGAAGGATATAATTTCGGGTTTCCCGGGGTAAGGCGTCCGGTTTCCTTTCCAGGTTGCCCATTCCCCAGTTGTAGGCGGCCAGGGTTAATTTGAGATCGCCCTGATAACGATTTTGGAGTTGACTGAGATAGCGGGTTCCGGCCCTGATATTCTGGACCGGATCAAAAGGATCCGTTACCCCCAGTTCTGCGGCGGTTTTGGGCATCAGTTGCATCAGACCTTGGGCCCCGGCCGGTGAAAGGGCCCTGGGATTCCCGTTACTTTCGACGGAAATAACGGCCTTGATTAGGTTCGGGTCCACCCCGAAGTCTCCGGCGGCCTGGTTAATGGTTTTGTCGAATTCTTGACTGCTTGACTTCAAAGTCGACGAGGGGGCGTCGCTTTGAGGGACTGGCTGGGGGGATGGGTTCACGGGCCAGGTTATGGCCCGTGAAGGACCATCTGGGAAGAGAGGAAGGGAGGGAAGGCGGGGAAATTGCCCTCCCGGAGATTGGGCTGAACAAATAGATTGTATTGTTTTGATTAGGATATTTAATACAAAAGCCTCTAAAGGTTTATTGAGGGAGATTTCCTCGGAAACCAGATCCTGAAATGGAGATCGGGATTCGTTACCAGGTGATCGAGAGGAAACGCTTTTTAAGGACTTAAGCGCCGGATTAAGAGTAGGAATCATTTCAATCATAATCTTTGACCTCAATGAATTTTAATGCAAATTATATGCCCTGAGAGTTTTATTTTGACAGTTGTCCGGTTTTCAGATAAAAGCAGTACAAGATGAGACAACGTCGTAAAGGGAAAAGGCTGATGTGAGGCCGATGAACGCACCAATTGATTTATTGGAAAGAATACAGCCGGATATTGAAAAAATTAATGACTATCTGGAGGAAAATCTCAGGTCCCATGTTCCTTTGATTTCCGAGGTCAATAAACATATCCTGATCGGGGGAGGCAAGAGGCTTCGGGCCCTGCTCTTCGTCCTGGCCTCCCGCCTCTTTGGGACCCGGGATGAACGGGCCTATTATTTCTCTTCCATTTTCGAGTATCTTCATGCCGCCACCCTGCTCCATGATGATGTGATCGATAATGCCGACTTGAGGCGGGGAAAGGCCTCGGCCAACACGATCTGGGGGAATTCCGCGTCGGTTCTGGTAGGCGATTTTTTATTGTCTAAATCTTTTTCCCTGGCCGTGGAGACCAAGAGCCTCAGACTTCTGGAAGTCCTTTCCGATACCACCACCCATATGGCCGAAGGAATGGTCCTGGAACTGATTCATTCCCACAATCTGCAGGTGTCGGAGGAAAACTATAGGGACGTTTTAATCAATAAGACCGCTATTCTGATCTCGGCAGCCTGCCAAACCGGGGCTATTTGGGGGAAGGCCTCGACCGACGAGGAAGAGGCCTTGGCTCAATACGGGCTGGAATTGGGGATCGCCTTTCAATTGGTGGACGACCTGATGGATTATACCTCAACCCAAAAGGACTTCGGAAAACCGGTGGGGAGTGATTTTAAGGAAGGAAAAATTACCCTTCCTCTGATTCATGCCATCAAGGCCTGCTCTGAGGAAGACAAAAATAGGATCAATGAGTTATCCAGAAAAGATCAATTTGTCGATGAGGATTTCACTTTCCTGTTGGCATTGATCCAGACCCATGGCGGTTTGGAATATACCCGGAAGGTTGCCCAAGAATCGATAGAAAAGGCCAAAGGGTTTTTGGAAGGATTCAGGCCTGATCCAACGAAACAGGTTTTGATCGACCTGGCTGATTATGTCATTGAAAGAAAAAAATAATATGGTGGGTGGATGAGTGCACGATGATTCGATATGAAATGGCTCCGGACATAGAATCGAAATTACGAAGAATTGCTCGTCGGCTTAAAATGAGCCATATTGATTTGCAACGGGTCAAGGGGGTCCGCAGTTACGGCTCCACCAGCCAGGGAGTTATTGCCCGTTGCCATGCCTTACCAAAGGTCATGCAGCTGGCCTTGGGTATGGATGCCCATTATGTCATCGAAATCATCAGTGAGATGTATGACCGCTTATCCAAACCGGAACAAATTAAGATCCTGATCCATGAACTGATGCATATCCCCGAGACTTTCGGGGGCGGTTTCCGGATGCACCATAACCACGTCACTCGGAAAAATGTGGAAAAGTTATATAAACAATTGATGGAGGAGTAGGCCGGAGTGGCCTGACTTTAGGGGTGCCTCAAGGGCTCTCTGACATTTTATCAAAAAAAATCCGCAAAATGGACAGGTAACTCCCTCTGGTCGTAATCTGACCTACAGTATTATGTTGGGCAGGCCTCTGTGCCGGAGGAGATTTTTATGCTTCGTGGCGTCAGGCCACTAGCGTGTCATGACGGTTTAAGTGGAAAAGCCGTCTAATCTTCCGGCTCAGAAGCGTCATAGAGCAGGTTGTTGACCATGGAGTGCAGGATCCCCGCCAAGTAGATTTCATCCCCGATATCCGATGAAAGGGAATGGTACACCCCTTCTTTATCCATATAAAAAACAATAAGTTCTTTAATATTTTCTTGTTCTTCACTTAATCTTTCCAAAATGTCCACAACCTGTTTCCGGGTCCGATCAATATGAATAAGCTTTCCTTTATCTTTCATTAATAACTCCTCAATATAACTAAAAATTAATATGTATATTATGGGATAATGGACTGAAAGTCATCGGCCAAGTGAATCGGGCCGTCGTATTCCCGGGCACAGGGGCCCATCAGGTCCCGGCCTTGACATTCCGGGTAAAAATGAGTCAGGATCAGTTTTTTGACCCTGGCCTCTCTGGCTATCCTTCCGGCCAGGGACGGGGTCAGATGTCCCTCAACTTTCTCCTCTTCCGGAAAAGAGCATTCACACACCAATAGGTCGGCCTCCTCGGCCAGTTCGACCAGAGAGGAAGAATAATCCGAATCACCGGAAAAGACAAGCCCCTTTCCATCCGGTAAGGTGATTCGGAATCCTAAGCTGGAGGATGTATGGTAAACCGGAGTGCTCAGGAGAGTAAACCCGTCCAGATGATTTTCCCAGGGACGATCCTGAGGCAAAGGCATCACCCTGAAGAGTCCAGGCGGCCATTCAATCCACCGTCCATAGACACCCTTGAGGCCTTGGACAAATGATTCGATATCCTTCCCGGCATAGAGATGGCACGGAAGTCGTTTCTGTAGATAGGGAGGATATTTTCCGGCAAAGAGAAAGGGGACGAGATCGGCACTGTGATCCGGATGAAGATGCGTTAAGAAGATATAATTGATGTCAGTTATCAGTATGGAAAGCCTGGCCAGTTGCCTTAACGTCCCCGGTCCCATATCGATAAGGATGTTATCCGAAGGAAGTCTGAGAAGGATTGCCGGTGAGGCCCGTTCGGCCGAAGGGACACCCGTACCAGTCCCTAAGAATATTATTTCAGTTTTAATATCGATCACTTATTTTTCAAGAAATTAAGTATTTGTTAACCATAAAAACAGGCTGATAGGATTGTTTGGCTTTGCGTAAACCTTTCAATCCTAAATCCTGTTCCCGATTAACCAGAGGGATCTGGTTCCATTCATGATCCAAAAACTGCTGCTGGATCAGGGGATAAAGGCCGGTCAGTTCAGGGTTGGCTTTCTCAATATGGATAACGACCGTTTCAGAGTTTAACAGTTCTCCCAAGGTGAAAGCCTCCACCGTGCCATTGATCCGGATCACTCCTCCTCTATAGTTCAGCCGGTCCAGATGGTTCAAGGCTTCAATAATCGCCTGTTCTTCACTTTGCAGACTGGGAGATTCAAGACACTGCTTTAATCGGCACCATTCCTCCTGCAGGTTCAGACATTCTCCGATCAACTCCGGAGTCAGGGCGTGGTACTCCCAGGAACAGGTTTTATTAAAACGATTCAGATGGTTTTTCAGAGTATGATATTTATTCCCGGAAAGGCGGATCAGATCTTGGACTCGATAGACATAATCGCAGTTGTTCCGGTCCAAGACGGCGGTTAAGCCCGGCAGACAGGTGAACTTTTTTAGATAAGATTCCGGAATTCGACCCAAACGAGGGGGAAATCCCTGATTTTTAAGATATCCCAGACAGTCCAAGGCCCAGGCTTGAAGATCTCCTTTTCCCAAGGGTGGGAAAAAAAAGGGGGTGGCCCCGGGTGGCTGGGCCAAAAGAGTCAGCAGGTCCCTCTGGATACAGATCTGAAACTGGTAATAATGTCTCCAGATAAAAAGGTTGGTGAAGGTTAATTCGGAGATTTCCGGAGGATTATTTTTAAGAAAACTATCTATTAATTCTTGATGTTTTATTGATAATAATTCAAAATTTAAGGACATTTTGTTTCTCTTTTTTTGTTGAAATTTTTTTGACCCATCACTTCCCAGGGGCGATGGAACCGGTTGTCGAGCGGGCGGCTTTGAGATTTTCGACGATCTCATAAGGGATTTTCAAGTCGCCCAGGCCGATCAAAAGGTCGACGTTTTCTTTATTCGCCCCGTGAAAATCACTTCCTCCCGTGGGAAGAAGATCAAGCTCTTGGGCTAAGGCCAGATACGTCCGGGTCTGTTCAGGAGTTTGATCCGGGTAAAAAACCTCCAGGCCCTTCAGACCGGCAGCTTTTAAATCCTTAACTAAATTCTTTAGGTCTCTAAAGGAAGGGCAGCGTAATGTTTTGGGATGGCCGAGGACGGGGATGCCGCCGGCCCCCAGAATGAGTGCGATGGCCTTTGGCGGAGAAAAACGAAATTTTTCCACATAGGCCGCAGCTCCTTTGGTCAGGTATTTTTGAAAAGCTTCATCCAAAGAGGTGACTACCCCCATCTGGAGAAGGACTTGGGCGATATGCGGGCGGCCGATTTGTCCCTTAGCCAGGGCCTGGACCTGGTCAAATCGGATAGGAATGCCCAGGTCTCGGAGTTTTTCGATGATTTTGGGGTTACGTTCTTTCCGGGCTTCCTGGAGCCTCTTTAATTCCTGATTAAGGATCCTATCCAGGGGGTCCAGGTAATAGCCCAGCATATGCATGGTCCCCCCATTATATTGGGCGCTGATCTCCACCCCCGGTATAACTTCCAGACCCAGTTTTTCTCCGGTCTCCAGGGCCTCCGGCAGGCCTTCCAAGGTGTCATGGTCGGTCAGGGCGATGGCCGCAGCCCCTTTTCCCTTGGCGTATCTCACCAGATCGCCAGGGTAAAGACTGCCGTCGGAGGCGGTTGAATGGGTGTGAAGGTCAATCAACCCGGGTTTAAGATTTTTGTTATTAGTTATTTTTGAAGATCTATAATTTTTCATTTTTTTTATTTAAGGCCAGAAATCAGAAGCCAGGATCGGAATGTGGAGGAAAAATCCTTTTTGTGTCCTCCTGTTCAATCCCGGATCCTGGCTTCTGGATTCTTAGGCAATTGCATTTGACAATTTATCTCTAGTTCTCATCCGGCAACCAATGGGGCCGATTATCGCTTACAGGCCTTGTTGGCCTGGCAGAGGGCCAGATCAATCACCTCATCCATCCGCTCGGCAAAATGAAACTTCAATCCTTTCTTTAAGGCCCCGGGGATCTCTTCCAGATCCTTTTCATTCTTTTTCGGCAAGATGATCGTTCCGATCCCGGCCCTTTTGGCGGCCAGGACTTTTTCTTTAATCCCTCCTACCGGAAGGACCAGGCCTCGTAAGGTGATCTCACCGGTCATGGCCACATCACCCCGAATGGGCCGCTCCGTCAAGAGAGAGGCCAAGGCGGTCATAATGGCCACACCGGCTGAGGGGCCGTCCTTGGGTATGGCACCGGCAGGGACATGGATGTGCAGATCATTTTTTTCAAAAAAGTCTTCGGCAATCCCGAATTGACCGGCCTTGGTGCGGATATAGCTCAGGGCGGCCCCGGCAGACTCTTTCATCACTTCTCCCAGTTGGCCGGTGAGGGTCATGGTTTTTCGGCCGGGCATCTTGGTGGCCTCGACAAAAAGGATATCGCCCCCTGCCTGAGTCCAGGCCAGCCCCGTGGCTACACCCGGTTCCTGGGTCCTTTCGGCCACCTCGGAGAAGAAATGAACCGGTCCGAGGTATTGATGCAGGTCGTCGGCATGGATTTTCCTGGTCTTGATCTTGCCTTCGGCAATTTCTTTGGCCACGCCCCGGCAGACCGAGGCGATTTCCCTCTCCAGGTTCCGCAGCCCGGCTTCCCGGGTATAGGAGCGGATGATGGTTTGCAGGGCCTTGGTATTAAAGGATAGATTTTTATCCGTCAGGCCGTGTTCTTTTAATTGTTTGGGGATCAGGTGATTCTTGGCGATCTTGACCTTTTCTTCTTCAATATAGCCGGCCAGATCCAGGACCTCCATCCGATCCCGCAGGGCCGGAGGGATGGTATCCAGGATATTGGCGGTGGTGATGAACATGACCTTGGACAGATCGAATTCAACCTCCAGATAATGATCGGAAAAGGTGGAGTTTTGTTCCGGGTCCAAGACTTCCAGGAGGGCCGAGGAAGGATCGCCCCGGAAATCCGTCCCCACTTTGTCAATTTCATCGAGGATAAAAACAGGATTATTGGACCCGGCTTTGCGAAGGCCTTGAATGATCCTCCCGGGTAGAGCCCCCACATAGGTCCTTCGGTGGCCGCGAATCTCGGCTTCGTCCCGGACGCCGCCCAGGGAAAGACGAACAAACTTCCGGCCCAGAGCCCGGGCAATCGAACGGCCCAGGGAGGTCTTGCCCGTTCCCGGAGGACCGGCAAAACAGAGGATCGGACCTTTCATGTCCGGTTTCAGTTTACGAACGGCCAGGTATTCCAAGATCCTTTTCTTGACCTTTTCCAGATCAAAATGATCCTCATCCAAGACCTTGGCTGCCGCCGTGATATCCAGGTTATCCTCCGTTTGGACATTCCAGGGAAGTTCGGTGATCCAGTCGAGATAAGTCAGGGCCACGGTGTATTCCGGGGAGGCGGGATTCATTCTGGCCAGTCGATTCAACTCCCGCTCCGCTTCTTTGGCGGCCGAGGCAGGCAGTTTGCGATCGACGATCTTTTTTCGGTATTCTTCAATCTCTAAAGATTTTTCATCCTTTTCTCCGAGTTCTTTTTGAATGGCCTTTAATTGTTCCCGGAGATAATACTCCCTTTGCGTTTTGTCGATCCCCTCCTTGACTTCCGATTGGATCTTCTTGCCCAACTCCAACACTTCTAATTCTTTGGTCAGGATGACCGTTAAGGATTGGAGCCTCTTTTTGACCTCCAGGGTTTCCAGGATATCCTGTTTGTCTTCTTTAGGGATATTCAAGGTGGAGACGATCATGTCGGCCAGGGACCCGGGGTCTTCAACGTTTTGGGCCAGAAGACCAAGTTCCGACGGCAGATAGGGGGATAATTCCAGGACCTTGCTGAACAGGCCCCTGGTGCTGGTCATCAGGGCGTCGATCTCGATTCCCGAATCCAGAGAATCCTTAAGGACTTCGATCTTGGCCTTAAAATAGGGTGTCGTGGCAATGACGTCGCTGATCTTAAACCGGGAAAGTCCCTGGACCATCAGGCGGACGCCGCCCTCCGGAACTTTGGCCATCTTGAGGATGGACCCCACGGTGCCATACCCGTATAAGTCTTCCGGTTGAAGGGGATCGTGGCCTTTCCCCTGGATCATGACCAGTCCGATGATATGATCCTTTAACAAGGCCTCATCCACCAGTTGGATCCAGTTTTTCTCCCAGATCATCAGAGGCATGACCATCTTGGGAAACAAGGCCACATCCATTACCGGGAGAATCGGGATCTCCTCCGGTATGGTCATCACTTGAGTCTGTAAGGGTAAAGGGGTTTCGTTATTTTCCATAAGTGCTCCTTACCTATATCCAGCCGAAGGTTATTCGGATTTTATGGGGATTGTTTTTTTGGAAGCCTTTTTCTTGGGCAACTGCACGGAAAGCAGTCCGTCCCGGTAATGGGCTTCGATTCGTGATTCATCGACCAGGGATGGTAATTGAAAGGTCCGTTCAAAGGCGCCGTACTCAATTTCCAATTGGAGATAACGAACGGCATTCCCGAGGGGTGGCCGTTCCCTTTTCCCATAGAGATGAACCACGTTTTTCTTTACAGTGACCCGAATTTCATCTTTGTTCAATCCGGAGACCTCCGCGATGATCAGGAAGGAATCGGGTGTCTCCTGGACATCGATCTGAGGAGACCACCTCCTCTGGTCAAGCTGAAACCGTGGGCTTAGTTGGTATAACATGTCATCCATTAACCGTCTCATTTGACCATGAAGCCGATATAGATCACTATCCATGGCAGGTCCTCCTTTTTCTTCCAGGGCCTTTTCCCTGCAAGAGCTTGCCAAAACAAGAAAAAATTTTAATTATTATAAGGATTGAATTGGATTTTGTAAAGTAAAGGGTTAAAATTTTTACCTTGACAGGGTCTGAAGGAGATGGGAGATAATACAGCTGACTGAATTTAGGATTTCGGATTGCCGATTGGGGAATAAAAAGGACAAAAGTCATGAAACAAATCATTCTGGGAACGGCAGGACATATTGATCATGGCAAAACCAGCCTGGTTAAGGCCTTAACAGGGATTGATACGGACCGGCTTAAAGAGGAAAAGGAACGGGGGATCACCATAGAACTGGGCTTTGCCTATTTGGATTTGCCGAACGGCCAGCGGCTGGGGATCATCGACGTCCCCGGGCATGAGCGGTTTATCAAAAATATGGTTGCCGGAGCCAGTACCATTGATCTGGTGGCCCTGATCATCGCCGCTGACGAGGGGGTTATGCCCCAGACCCGAGAGCACTTGGAAATCTGCAGTCTACTGGGAATCAAAAAAGGTCTGGTGGCCTTAACCAAGATCGATATGGTCGAGGAAGATTGGCTGGAACTGGTCCAGGAGGATATCCGGACCTTTTTACAGGGCACCTTTCTGGATGGGGCCCTGATCGTTCCGGTGTCCTCTACCACCGGCCAGGGGATTCCGGAATTGCTTTCTATTCTGGAAAAACTGGCCGATGAAGTAGAGGAACGCTCTTCGGCCGGAATCTTTAGGCTGCCGGTGGACCGGGTCTTCACCATGCACGGATTTGGAACGGTCATCACTGGAACGGCGATCTCCGGCAGTCTGGCCGTTGGGGATCAGGTTACCCTTTATCCTCAAGAGATACAAGCCAAGGTCCGAGGCATTCAGGTGCACAATCAGGATACCGAACAGGTCCGGGCGGGATTGCGGACGGCGATTAATCTCCAGGGGATTGAAAAAACAACCGTCAACCGGGGAGATGTGGTTTCTTCGGCTCAAGGTCTTTTTTCGACCTGGTTGCTGGATATCCATTTGCGCCTTCTGAAATCGGCCGGCCGGCCCTTGAAGCATCGCAGTCAGGTGCGCTTTCATAGCGGAACCAATGAGATTTTGGCACGGGTCATCCTCTTGGAAGGGGAAGAATTGAAACCCGGAGAGGACCAGTTTTGTCAGCTGCGCCTGACCGAGCCCGTGGCCCTGTTACCCGGAGATTTGGCCGTTATCCGCAGCTATTCTCCGGTCCAGACGATCGGTGGGGCCCAGGTTTTGAATGTCAAGGCTTCAAAACACAAACGATTCAACAATGAGGTCTTGGAACAGCTTCGGATCCTTCAAAAGGGCAGTGATGCTCAAAAAACAGCCTTGCAAATTCTTCTGGCCGGGCCCACAGGGATCTCCCGAACGAATCTGGGGCGGGTTTTGGCCATTTCTCCGAAAAAACTGGATGATTTATTGAAAGATCTGCTTTCCCAGAGGGTGGTCATCCAATGGGATAAAGAAAATAAAATCATGACCCACCAGGAGGAATTCGCCAAATTAAGTAAGGCCATCGGGCAGGAATTGGATGGGTATCATAAGGCCAATCCTTTGAAACAAGGGTTGCTCAAAGAAGAGCTGAAATCCCGCCTTCCTCAGATAGGGGAAAGCAAACTGTTTAATTTTCTATTAAACCACCTGGCCGAGCAAAAGGTCCTGGTTCAGGAAAAGGAACTGGTCCGTTTGATAGGGCATAAGGTTCAACTGAAAGAAGATCAACAGGCGGTCAAAGAGGCCCTGGAAAAGGTCTATCGCCAAAGCGGTCTCCAGCCACCCTATTTCAAGGAATTGCTGGAGCAGTTTCCCAAAGGGCAGCCCCGGGCGGTCCTGGAACTGATGGTCAAGGAAGGGAAACTGGTCAAGGTGAAAGAGGACCTTTATTTTCATAAAGAGGCCATTGAGGGGTTAAAACAAAAGATGGTCCAGTGGCTGAAGGAGAAGGGCGAAATGACTACCCCCGAATTCAAGGATTTAACCCAGGCTTCCCGGAAATATACCATCCCTTTATTGGAATATTTTGATGCCCTGCAGGTAACCTTGAGAGTGGACGATAAGCGTTTCCTCAGAGAGAGCAAGGAAACGGGATAGTCTGATGCCTGAAGGTGACTCGAAGTATACGTCTATAAAGGATTTGTCCAATGAAGAGCGCATTCGTCTGGTGCAGCGAATCTTCTCCTCGGTGACGGATCGCTATGATTTTCTGAACCGCCTTCTCAGTGCCCGAAGGGATGTGGCCTGGAGACGGTTCATGATCCGTAAATTGCATTTTTTCTCGACCCATCGTCTTTTGGACCTGGCCACCGGAACCGGCGACGTCGCTATCGGTGCGGCTCAGGAGCACTCCCGGGCCCGGATCATCGGCCTGGACTTTGCCCGGCCGATGCTGGAGGCTGCCTGGAAAAAAGTGATTCAGAGCGATCTTAAACAGCGTATTTTTTTACTGCAGGGAGATGCCCTGAATCTGCCTTTTCCGGATCAGTCTTTTGATGCCCTGACCGTGGCCTTTGGGATTCGCAATATGCCGGACCGAACAAGGGTCTTTGAGGAGATGCAGCGCATCTTGGTCCCCGGCGGGAAAGTGCACATATTAGAATTGACCGCACCGCAGAGCCGATGGTTTCGCCGGATCTACCTTCCTTATCTCAAACACATCCTGCCCCGCCTGTCCCGCTGGTTCACCAAAAACCCGGCGGCCTATCAATATCTGGCCGAATCGATCATCCATTTCCCCTCGCCGGATGAACTGGCCGGGGAAATGCAACAGGCCGGTATGGTGGAGGTGGAGAAGTTTCCCCTTTCCCTGGGCATCACCTATCTGCATCAGGGACGGAAGCCGGGGTGAGAGGTCGCCGTGGATTTGAGACAAGCGATGAGTTGTACTATTTTCCCCAGAACGTTGCAAGACACTCTAACATTTCCAAGGAGAGTATAAGGAGGATTAAATCATGGCTATTGATCCGGGAATAGGACAGAAAGTGAAGGCCACGGTCATCTCCGCCAAGGGGCATTGCAGTGCCGGTCATCAGGTGGGTGACAGTTTTGAGATCAGTTGTCACAATCCGGCGGGTTTGTGCGGTTATTTTTATCATGATATTTTCCCTGCCCTTTCTACTTTTCAATTCGGGGGAAGCTATCCCTGGTGGAAGGGTGATATCATTGAGGTCCAGTGCCCTGATCCCGGAAACGTGGTGACTTTAAGGCTGGAAAGGACCCCCAGGGCTTAATCCAAAACCTAAATGGAGCGACAGTTCTCTCTTTCTTCCCTTGAACGGGTGGGCCTAAAGCCCTCCCCTACGGGTGCGGGTTGACCATGGGGGTAGGGGCGGGGTTTTTCCCCGCCAGCCAAAAGTGCGGGCGGTCACCGAATGGTGTTTAAAAGCTCGGCAGAGCCGAGAGGCCGTATGGCGATTTCCCAATTTGAATCGCTCAATTTAAGCAAAAATAATGTTCGTCGTTTGGAGTTAGTCGTTCGTCGAAAACTTATTTTCATGAGTGATAAAGTAGAAAAAGAAAATCCGGTGGTCCTTATTTGCGGCAAAAACAGTTGACCTTTCACCCGCAAGGCCCGGGAGACTTATGAGGCCCAGGGGGAGGAGGTCCAGTATTACAGTCTGGCGGATCATCCGGAACGATTAGAGGAATTTTGTCGGCATTCACCGTCGGGCAAAGTGCCCTTGATCCTCCGGGACGGAGAGACGATTATCGGTTTCGGAGGGACCTGAAGGGTAAAGGGATGAACCGGTCAGGGATCAACCAAAAAGGGAAATTTTCATGGCGGAAGAAACTCAAATAAAAAATAATCAAAGAAAGAAAAAGGGGCTCATCATCCTGGGGTGTCTGGTCTTTATCGGGCTTATCTCCGGGATCCTCATTTATCGGTATTCTCAGACGCACATCACCACGGATGATGCTTACGTGACCGGATCCATCTATTCTTTGAGTTTTCGCATTCCGGGGACGGTGGCCAGGGTCCATGTTCGAGATAATCAACGGGTGGAGTCCGGACAGCTCATTGCCACCTTGGATCCGACGGATTATGAAGTGGCCTATAAACAGGCCCAGGCCAATCTGGATTCTCTAAAGGCTCGCTGGGCCTCTGCTCAACTAGCCGTTCCTCTGGAATCCGATCAGACCCAGGCCCGAATCAAGGAAACAACGGCCGGGCAAGGGGCCTTGGAAAAAAGCCTACTCGAGGCCCGGGATCAATTACAAAGGGCTCAGGAAGAGACCCGGAGTCTGAAGGCCCTGATGGATAAAGCTCTCTGGGACCGGGATCGTTACTCGACCCTTATTAAACAAAAGGCGATTTCTCAACAGCAGTATGATGAGGTCTCCACCCAGTATCAGGTGGCTGAGGCCCGCTATAAGGCTGCCTTGGCCGGTCAGCAGGCCATTCAAAAAATCATAGAATCCTTACATGAACAAATCAATCGGGCTAAAGCTCAGGTGCATCTGGCCCAGACTGGTGAAAAATCGGTCAGGATCCGACAACAGCAGGCGGCTGCCGCCAGATCCGAATTGGCCCTGGCCGAGGCCCGGCTGGAACAGGCTCGTTTGCAACTCAGTTATACCCACTTGAAGGCTCCGGCCGGGGGGCAGATCACCAAAAAGAATGTGGAACCGGGAAATCAGATTCAGGCCGGCCAACCCCTGATGGCCCTGGTGCCCTTGGAGAATCTCTGGATCCAGGCCAATTACAAAGAAACCCAGCTCACCAAAGTGAAGAAAGGACAGAAGGTGACCGTCAAGGTGGATACCTTCCCCGGGAAGACATTCGAAGGAAAAGTGGAAAGCATCATGGCCGGGACCGGTTCGGCCTTTTCCCTCTTTCCTCCGGAGAATGCCACCGGCAATTTCGTTAAGATCGTTCAACGCATACCGGTCAAGATCGTTTTAGATAAAAATCAAAAAGAGTTGCCTCAACTGCGAGTGGGGATGTCGGTGATCCCGACTATTTTGATTGAATAAAAATCTGGCAGAATGGCAGAGTATCGAACAATAGATTAAAATGCTTGGTGTGCCCATTTAAATTTTTCCTTACCATCCCAGCTTATGAATCATCCGCCTCAACTCGCCTCTCCGCTGAAAATTAACAAATGGCTGGTCACTCTGACGGTCATGTTGCCGACGGTGATCGAGATTCTGGATATGAGCGTGGCCAATGTGGCTTTGGGCCATATTCAAGGTTCGATGAGTGCCGGCCTTGATGAAGTCACCTGGGTATTGACCTCCTATCTGGTCTCCAATGCCATTATCATCCCCATTACCGGCTGGCTGGCCGGGACCTTCGGACGGAAAAATTATCTTATCTTTTCTCTGGCCCTGTTTACTTTCAGTTCCTTAATGTGCGGAGCCGCGCCTAATCTGGAAACCTTGATTTTCTTTCGGGTCCTGCAGGGGCTTGGTGGAGGGGCCCTGCAGCCCCTGGCCTTGTCCATTCTTTTAGAGACCTTCCCGCCAAAGGAACACGGGATGGCCATGGCCGTTTATGGGATCGGGGTCGTTTTCGGACCGATTCTAGGCCCGTTGCTCGGCGGCTACCTTACCGATACAATGAGTTGGCGCTGGATCTTTTATATCAATTTACCTCTCGGCGGGGTGGCTATTTTGATGACCTTTTTATTTATTTTTGATCCCCATTACATCCGGAGACAGGAGACCCGGATAGATTACCTGGGATTGATGTTCTTGACCATCGGACTGGGCTGTCTGCAGTTGGTTCTGGACCGTGGAGAACGGGAAGATTGGTTTGGATCCAGTTTTATCGTCGCTCTGACGGTGATCGCCGGTATTTGTTTGTTGGCCTTTGTGATTGTTGAATTAAGGGTGTCCTATCCGGTAGTCAATCTGCGAATTTTTAAAAACAGATCCTTCAGTTCCGGAAATGTGATCATGTTTCTGGGATTTTTTTCTTTTTTCGGCAGTATTGTGTTGATGCCCATATACCTTCAGAACTTAATGGGCTATACGGCCTTTCTGGCCGGTCTGGTACTGGGTCCCGGCGGACTGGCCACTCTTTTTTTGATGCCCTTGATCGGCCGATTGATCGGCCGGGTGGATTCCCGAATCCTGCTCAGCTTCGGGGTATTGACCAACGCCTATGCCCTGTATTTGATGTCTCATTTTAACCTGGATGTGGATTTCCGGACTATTATCTGGACCCGGATTATTCAGGGGATCGGCATCAGTTTCTTTTTTGTGCCCCTATCCACCCTGACCTTGTCCAGTATCCCCAAACCGCAAATGGGCAACGGCTCGGCCATCTTTAATCTTTTGAGAAATCTGGGCGGAAGTTTCGGGGTGGCCTTTATCACCACGGCTTTATCCAGACGGAGCCAATTTCATCAAAGCCACCTGACCGAAGGCTTCTCCATTTATGACTTTAAACTGCAACAGGCTTTCCCTTCTTTGCAGACCTTTCTGCTGGGCCGGGGTCTGGAGGGGACCACAGCCAAACAAGGAGCCCTGGAGATTTTATACGGGCTTCTTCAAAAACAGGCGGCCATGCTGGGCTTTGCCGATGTCTTTTACCTGCTTTTTCTCTTTTTTCTCTGCTTGGTCCCCTTGATCTGGGTTATCCGACGGGGGGAACCCGGTGCGGCGGGGGAGGGGCATTGAGAATACTTGACTGTTGAATGAGGTGAATCCGGTCGTTGGATCGAAACCGGCTCAGGATGCAGCACGGGTTGCTGATATGTTGTCGTTCCCGTCGGTCAGGTCGATCGACAAAACCTTGCCGATGCTTTTCACTCGTCAATTATTCAATCCATTGGATTACTCGGGAAGCATATCGTAGTAATAGCGCATGATATCGGATCGGGTGATGATGCCGATCAATTGGTCGTCTTTGATCACGGGTAACCGCCCGATATGATGTTTGACCATTAAGCGGGTGGCTTCGGAGACGCTTTGTTCCGGGCTGATGGGAATGATGTTCCGGGACATAAAGGCCTTAACCGGCGAGTCCATGTCGCTTTGTTTTTTGGCCCTTTTAAAATCCCGCCGGGAGATAATTCCTTTTAAAGAATCCCCATCGGTGACGGGAAAGGCGGTGCATCCTTTTGCCCTAAAAAGCAGGGCCACTTCCTTCATCTGAGCATCTTGGGCGACCGTTTTAACCGGAAAAGACATGAGGTCGCTGATCTGAATGGTTGATTTTTCCCTATCTTTGATGAGGTCGCAGATCCGGATTTCCAGCTTTTCAATATCGGCCGATTTGATAATGGCTGACCCGGCATTGGGGTGCCCGCCGCCCCCCAGTTTTATCATGATTTGGCCGATATTAAGGGTGTCGGAATGGCTCCGGCTGATGATCATACACTGGTTTTTTTTGGGGTCTAAGAAGAAGGCAAAGATGGCATCGGAATCGGAAAATTCCTGGTATCGGTCAACGACCGGAGATAATCCGGGATTATAGCCCTCCACCTCGATTCGGACAAAATTGATCTGATGTCCGTTGACTTTCACCTTGTGCTCGTTTTTGAGCATCTCCATGAAGATTTCTTTTTGCTTTAAGCCATAGACCGGACGGATGAATTTCTTGATCATATTCAAATCAGCCCCCTGCTCCAGGAGAAAGGCGGCGGCTCGGGCGTCCGCCGGAGTGGTGCTGGGAAAAGACAGACTGCCGCTGTCTTCATAAATCCCGGCCAGGAAAAGGGTGGCTTGAATCGGGGTCAGTTCCTTGTGCTCCTGTTCAATCCGGGTGACCAGCAAAGAAGTGGCGGCCCCGACAGGTTGAATATTGACCTGGTCGCCTTTAATATTCCCCGTCTCTTGATGGTGATCCCAGATATGAATCTCCAGTCCCGGATTGGAAGCGATACTGTCGGGAATTTCCAGACGGGACCAGGCATTGACATCCACCACGATCAGTTTTTTTACCTCTGAGGGATCCCAGTCGTTATCTTCCAACAGCGGAAAAACTTTTTTGTGGAGGGTATAAAAGGATTTGACATTGGCGTTGAGGGTCTTGGGAAGATAGGGAGTCGCTTCCGGGTAGAGGATGCCGGCAGCCAATAGACCGGCAAACCCGTCAAAATCAGCGTTTTTATGGGTGGCGATGAGGTTCATAATTTTTTTCATAAACATCTCTGCGGCCATTTCTATTATCGGGAAGAAGGAAGAAAAACTTTAATACGAAAATAACTTATAACCGCCCGTTCCCTCCGGTCACTTGACAAAGACTGGACAACTGCCGGACGATGATTTTCCCGGCACGATCTTGTGCCGGGAAAAGACACCGTTGCCCTCGGGGA
>Ga0233425_10004945_pt1 | contig 21686 bp, 17 predicted proteins | sample Watercolumn_Towu_2_FD_181712 | JGI IMG/M metagenome (GOLD analysis project Ga0233425, IMG submission 181712) | Freshwater microbial communities from Lake Towuti, South Sulawesi, Indonesia - Watercolumn_Towuti2014_140_MG | ecosystem: Environmental > Aquatic > Freshwater > Lake | place...
TGTTCTCCGCTTCTTGGGTCAAAATACCAAATCCCGGCTCATTGGCATGAGAGAGCAAATTCCAAGAACTGGCCCGCTTCAACATTCCCTCCCGGGCATAGTAAATCAAACGAACGGCACGATGGATAGTGCCATAGATGTTTCCATTTCTCTCCACCCCGTCGGCTGCCTCTCCGTTTGGACCGGAACTGTGCAAACCCCACTCGGTATCAATTTGAGGAACTTCCCGTCCAGGATTATACAACCGAAGCAGTTCATTGAAACGAAGAATCTTGTCCATTATCTTATAATTATCGGTCAAGGTTATCATCTCAAACGTTCTTCTGTGGACATTTCCGAATGAATACCAATGCCCCACGGCAAAGTCATAATATCCGGCAGCTTGTTTTAAAAGGTAACTACCCCAATGAGGAGAGTCCGCAATAGGAATCCCAATCTGGGCCTTAGGTTGGACTTTTCGGATGGCCTTACTTACCGCCTTAAGATGATCCACATACTCATCAGGGGTGGAAATGGCCACATTTTTACCTTGTCGGGAAGATACATCCGGCTCGTTGGTGATTTCCCAATATTGAAAAGGATAACCTTTCTGAACGGCAAAGCGTACTGCCCGAGCCCAAGCCTCAGGAGTCAGAATATTTTTTCTATTATACGGCTCTCCCTCCAGTACTGTCCGGTTGATAGGAATGCCTGTTCGTTTACAAACTTCGGCTACTCTTTCAATAGCCCCTTCAAAGCCGAAGGGCTCGTCCCCCAATGCAAAAAAACGCGTCATCGGCAGGTGGAGGTCTCGAATAGCCCTCTCCATTTCCGGGGATAGTGTATATTGTCCTTGACGATTAAAGGGTTGGCCGGTATGCCCGGTTACACGGTGAAAGGAAATTCCCCCAATCTCCCGGTTAGTCGGTCCTATCCGTTTATTGACATCGAGATTAACATTCAGCGAAGATCCGGGAGTCAATCTATGCGCTAGCGGTTTATAGCTAATGGATTTCTCATCGATAAGTCCACTGGCTTTAGGATTATCCTGTTCGGAAACCACCACGTCATCAATCCAGAGGTTTTTCTCCTCTTCAAGGTTCAACGTTGCCTTAAAAACCAACATCAGAAACCGGGATTTCTCCGCCGACAGATCAAATCCTTCCCTAATTTCAAAAGAATACTTCTTCCAATCCCGGCCCACTTCAATATTATAGGTTGGGGCCGGGGCATCAACGAATGGATTTATTTTCTCATAGGCTATAAATCCGGCCGATGAGACCCCAGGTTTGTCTGTCCGAGCCCAAAAACTAAGGGTATAAATTTTTCCCTTTTTTGCCTGGATGGCATTTCCTGGGGAGGAGACCAGGTATCCCGCCGTTCTAGGTGGATGATATATCCTCAAACAGGCCTTTCCCCCATGAGGATTAGTTGTCTCTCTGAGAAAATAGTTTGAAATATTCTCGCGGGCGGCCCAAACCTCCCAGCCAGGTGGAGGATTCCGAGATGAAACCATTTCAAAATCACCGTTATAAACAAGATTACCTCCTACGGCGAAAGACAGGGCCTGGGCAAAAAACAGCCACGAAAGCAAAAAGATTATTGCGCAGAACCAAACATCCCATTGTTTTCTGTTAGTACGATTCATGGCTTCTCCCATCAATGAAAGTCATCGTTTTTAGTATACTGCTAAGAGATAAAAATTTTTCTTTAAACCTAACGACCTAAAATATCTTTTATTCTCTTATCACCAACGATTCGGAGATTAAACTTGTTTTTGACGATAAAACCTTGATACTTCTTCTGCGCCCCTTTCCACGTCCTCCTCCTTCATTTCATAATACATAGGAAGTCTTAAGACCCTATTACTGATATCATTTGTGATATCCATACTACCACTTATTCTTCCGTACTTTAGCCCGGCTGGGGAAGAATGCAAAGGGACATAATGGAAAACGGCTCCAATCTCTTTATTTTTCAAATAGTTTATCAGTGCTGTCCTTTCCTGTAATGACCGGGTAATAATATAAAATATATGGCCATTACAAAAACAATCGCGGCCCATATAAGGAAGACGGATGAACCCATTTATTTCTAAAGGGCGCAATAATTGAAGAGATTTATCAAAGAGATGGCTTCTTGTTGCATTTATTTTTTCCGCCTCCTCTAATTGGGCATATAAAAAGGCCGCCAATATTTCACTAGGTAAAAAAGAAGAGCCAATATCCACCCAAGTATATTTATCCACTTCTCCCTTAAAAAATTGATTACGATTAGTTCCTTTTTCCCATATGATTTCAGCTCGTTCTTCCAACTCTGGGTCATTGATTAATAAAGCCCCTCCTTCTCCACTAATAATATTTTTGGTTTCATGAAAACTTAAACAGGCGAGGTGGCCAATCGTTCCAAGATATTTCTCCTTATATATTGAAAGTAATGCTTGAGCGGCGTCTTCAATTACAATCAGATTATTTTTTTGCGATATCCAATAGTTCATCCATGTCGCAGGCCATTCCTGCATAATGAACGAGAACAATAGCACGAGTACGTTTGGTTATGGCCTTTTCGATTAATTTATCATTCAAATTTAAATTATCCAGTTTGATGTCTACAAAAACTGGGACTCCTCCCCGTAAAACAAAAGCATTAGCCGTTGAAACAAAAGTAAAAGAAGACATTTACACACAAGGTTAAAACAACGATTATCAGAAACAACCAGTCTCGGCTCAGATTAACTTGCGATGTTGATTTCAAGATCATCAGGTTCATCTCTGGTATTGATTAATAAAAACCCTTAGATTTATAGCGAGAGCATTTTGGAGCAGAATAATCTGACGATCTTGGGTATATTTCTTAGGACCTCCAGCCAAGAAATGGGATCAGACCGCGAAATCATTCCACTCCCGTACTGAAAAAGCAAAATATAATTCCAGACGGCAAAAAGGCCTCCAGCCAGAGAAAGCGGCCAAAGAGGCATAGATTTTTTTAGCCGGTCAACAAGGGCGGCCAAACCTATTGCGAATATTATTCCGCAAGAGATGAACATTCTCCCTCCAAAGGCCGCTCCCTGGAACCAATAATCCCAACTTGCTACTATATATAATTGTACCAAGAATAGCATAGAGAAAGCAGTGGTTAACACTGGATCCCTTTTTCCATATAGAAATCAAGCCTATTAATCCAAATCCAATAATAGGGGTCCAACTAATCAGTCCATGATGGGCAGAAAATAATGTTGCGAAAAGTTTAGGGTTGGTCCAATGGAAATGGGCTCCCTCGCTTTGATAATAGACATTCCATAACAAATGCCCATACATGATTTTCCATACTATCATTTGAGGCAAGAATGCCACGAAGCTGGAAACTCCAAAAACCAGAAGAGGAAGAATCTTCCGTTTAATTTCTATCTTCCGCTGAGATGTCCCCTTAAAGGTCTGCTTCCATAAGATCTCAAAGGGGATGACTAATCCGAACAACACATCCTGATATCGGATCATCGCCGCTAAACCGATCAAGGCACCCATAACCGCCCAGGTAGGCAGGGAGCGATGATCCCTGCTTCTCTGCCAGAGGTATAGGAACAAAGATACAGTAAAAAGGAAACAAGAATGGGACATAGAAGTAATAAAATACATGTATGCTGTCACAGAGCTAGCAAACCAGAGTAGCAGTATAGACATGGTGCTTACTGCCCGGGAAAAATAAGTCCGGCTCATCCGATAGATGATCGTCAAACCGACAAAGGCATAACAGGACGACCCAAAAGCGATCGCCAATTGATAAGGGAGAGAATAACCATCCACAGGTGTTCCACATATTATGGCCACTAGATGGGCCAGTAGGAAAAAAGGAGTCCAGAGAATGGCCGGTCCTATCGGCCAGGGATTATATATCAAGCCACTCTTTGCTGAAGGACCCAAGAGATATTGAGTCGATTTAGGTCGTTCTCTCTCTGGCAGAATGGATTCAAAGTAACTAAATTCATTTCGAAAATCAAGATCATGATCAAAATATAGAGACCGCAAATACGCATAGTATCCTATTCCATCGCCTCGGATAATCGTGGGGGATTGGGACAAGGGGAGGACCACTTGAACCAGGCTGATGACAAACAAAAAAGTTAGCATCATTATTTCCCTGTTCACCCTGAATCCATGCCGCTTAAAAAATGGATCGGATCTTGTAATCTCTCGGTCTATCATCTCTTCTTTCAACACCTCCTTCTTTGAACATGAACAACAGCGTGCCCATTCCCCATCCCGTTCAAAGCAAGATTGGGTAAGACAGCGAGCGAACTCTTAAAAAAAAATTTTATTACGTGAAGGATTTCCTGCACCTCGGGGCAGAGAGGCTGAATTTCGTTACATAAAAAAACTAAAAGCCAAAAGGTTTAGAATGTTTATTTTATTCCCTTTCGGATTCCCTTCGGGTTAAGTTAAGGCTTTAAACGTAGACAACTCGTAGGTCAGGAGTAATCGTCATAGCCATAATGAGCACGCCACATTTGAAAAACAAGAAGTGTCCATAACAGTTTACGATGATCATAACGTCCGGCCTGATGCTCTTCCCACAATTTAGCAATTTCGTTCTTCTTAAATAGGGAATCCCGATCCAGGTTGGGTGAAAATAATATTTCCTCCCCTAATGATTTTAATGGGCCTTTAAGCCATTTGGCAATAGGGACGCCAAATCCTTTTTTCTTTCTCCCACCAATTTTGGCGGGCAAATGCTTTTCGGCAATTTTTTTTAATAAAAATTTTGTTTGCAATCCCTTAATTTTCCAGTCAGACGGTATTGAGCTTACCAGTTCGACCAACCGATAATCCATAAAAGGAACTCGCACCTCGAGACCTGTGGCCATGCTGGCCCGATCAACTTTAAAGAAAATATCGTCTTGAAGATAAAAACGTAAATCTTGGTTTAATATAGTATTCAAATAGTCACCGGGATCAAGTGCCGCCAAATGTTCAAAAATGGGATAGAAGGTCAAGGCATCCAACTCTTCTATTCTTTGGACACCCAGATCTGCTAAAACGTTCCGATTAAAAAGGTTGAATTTTTGTTCGGGTTCAAAAGATCCTAACCATATTTGATTTCTTATATGTTCATCCTTATATTTTAAACCGGAGACGAATTTTTTTATTTTAAAATCGAAACTAATATTCTCATCAGACACCGGCAGGATTCTTGTCAATAATTCTAACGGTTTCTTAAGCAATTCAGGAATGAATCGAGCCAGTTTATAAGCCAAATACGTTGGATAACCCCCGAACAGTTCATCCCCCCCATCACCCGACAAAGCAACGGTAACGCTTTTTTTAGTAAATACCGACAATAAATATGTAGGTATAATAGACCCGTCGGCTAACGGTTCATCCAATATCTTTATTATTTCAGGGAGAATCTCTAGCATTTGATTCGGATTTAAAATATGTTCATGATGCTCCGTGCCCAAATATTTAGAAACGTATTGAGCATAATGCGACTCATCAAAGGATTCCACTTCAAAGCCGATATTAAATGTTTGTATTTTTTTATTTGAAAATTTTGAGAGAAAAAATGTAATTAAACTTGAATCGATGCCTCCGCTGAGAAAAGCGCCTAAAGGAACATCGGAGATAGTTCGTAATTTAACCGAATCACTAATCAATTCTTCGACCAAATAAAGAACGTCCCTGATTCCCGAATACCCTTTTTCTTTTCGATTGCCTTTTATAGTCCAATAGCGTTCCTTGTGGATTTCTCCATGGCTATAAACAAGTAATTCACCCGGATGGAGTTTTTTAATCCCGGCATAAATCGACCTTGGAGCGGGAATATATTCGTAGGTAAGATACTGGTTAAGGCTCTGGAGGTCCAGAACACGCCTCTGATGCGGATATTTCAATAAAGCTTTTATTTCAGACCCAAATATTATACCGGATGGAAATTCGCTGTAATACAACGGTTTAACTCCGAGTCTATCTCTGGATAATAATAATTTCTTGGCTTTGCCGTCCCATATTGCAAAGGCAAACATACCGTTTAATTTATGAACAAGATTTTCTCCTAATTCTTCATAAAGATGGACAAGAACTTCGGTATCCGTATTAGTCCTAAAAAGGTGTCCTTGGGCCTCAAGATCATGTCGAAGATTCTTAAAATTATAAATTTCTCCATTAAAGATTACCCAAACGGAATTATCTTCGTTGGAAATGGGTTGATGTCCCCCATCAATATCAATTATCGATAAACGTCGCATCGCCAAGCCGCAACCTTCTCCCCGCCAATATCCTTCGTCATTAGGTCCGCGATGAGCGATTGCCTCATTCATTTCTTTCAGAATTTTAAATTCAGGATTAATTCCCGATTTATTGACAACGCCGCAAATTCCACACATGGCAAATTTAAATATTTAAAGGTTATTGTTCAAAAGATCCGATTAAATCGCGCACAGAGTAAATTTTCTTTTCTTGCGATTCATAATATGTTCTCATAATAATATCCGCTAATAATCCGGTACAAAACATTTGAAAACCGGTTGAAAAAAATATGGTCCCGATAAGTAACAAAGGCGATATTAAAACTCCCCCCCAGACATACCATCGAATAAATTGAAAGAATAAAAATGCCAATGCAAAGACAATAAAAAAACCACTGACCAAACCGAAAAATTGGATAGGTTTTTGTCCATATTTATTCAGATAATCAATTAATTCAATATCCAGAATAACTTTAAAAATACGAGATAATCCATAATTGGTTTTTCCGTAAATACGAGGATTGTGACTTACGATTAACTCGGATATTTTGGCACCTTCCCTTAAAGTATAAATCGGTATAAATCGATGATGATCGCCGTATAATTTAATATTTTTAATATAAGACTTTCGGTATGCTTTCATGGTACATCCAAAATCATGAATATTAACTCCGGTTCTATAGGCAATCCATTTATTGGCGATATTAGACAGAAAAACACGCAGCCAACCATCTTGCCTGTTTTTTCGCCACCCACTAACGACATCATACCCTTCCTTAATTCCCGAAAGAAAATGAGGTATATCGCTGGGATCATTTTGAAGATCTCCATCCATTGGTATAATCACATTCCCTTTGGCGTAATCGATTCCCGCGGAAAGAGCCGCAGTTTGTCCGTAATTACGCCTAAAAATTATTCCCTTTACATTAGCGTCGTTTTTAACTAATTCTTTCATTATTTGTTCCGTACCGTCAGTAGATCCGTCATCAACTAGAATTATTTCATATTTTTCATTAAGCTTGGAAAGAATCTCGTTTAATTTTTGACAAAGTATGGGCAAATTTTCTGCCTCATTATATGCCAGAACAATGATAGATAGATCCATATACCCTCGCAAAAAATTTAGAACTATTTGGGAACATAGATTACGGCCGTTCCCCAAAAATAATCATCAATTTTTCTGGTGAATAATATTTTATAATTTCTATTTAAGTAAAAATAAAAATCCTTCCAGAAGGTTAAGCTGTTTTTTATCTTATATTTTTCTTGAAAGGGCGCCATTAATTTTTCAACATCGGTTATAATGACTACAGACGCGGATTTATTTTCAAAATATTCTCTTATAAGTTCAAAATTACAAACATGATATTTTTTTACTTCAGCCTCGGTCCATATTGGAGAATACGCTGAATAACCGACCTCTAAACCAGGCAGGAGATCTCGTTCGGAATAAACCCCGAAAATCGGAATAAAAGAAAAAATTTTTTCTTTCGGTGAAGTTATTTTTTTAATTTCTTGACCGATCATTTTCATCTGTTTTGTTGAAGAATGATTATATTCTTTTTTCATTGTTCGAATCGCTAAAAATAAATTCATCGGTCCGCAAAAATAAGAAACAAACAAAGATATACCAATGAAGACAATGGTCAATCGATGCCAACTTGCAGAGCCATTTAACCCTTTTATTAAATACGGCTTATAATACCAAGAAATTAAAATTACCATTAAAGGGAAGTAATATAGAATATGATGACGAGTCGGATAGGATACGAAAATTATTTCAAAGGAGGCTAAGGAAAATAATAATAACGACACCAACCCAATAAACAGATTTTCATCGCTCATATCCGATTTCATAAAGCTGAAACCCATATTTCTTCGATCAATACCAAAATATACACTCATGGACAGAATGCCGACAAATAATACCGGATAATCGCTCATAATATAGAAAAAATGAAAAATTTGCCTTGGCAGATTAAAATAATGTCCCCATGAGGGATAGACTTTAGCTCTAAGTGCGGATATCCCCGTCAAAAACTCATCGGGAATAAAAAAAAGAAAATATCCGAAAATAAGTATTAAAAATATGACAATATTGGAAGCATACAAAACTATTCTTTTAATTCCATTTTGGTGGGCTAATAAAAGAAAAATTCCGTAAACTAAAATGCTTATCAATGTTGTAGACCGGATACTAAAACAGATAACTAAGGCAGCGGAGATTAAAGATAATTTTAGAAAGTTACTTTTTAAAAAGAGGTGGAAACACAGTGCACTTAATAAAAACAAATTAGTAAACGATGAAAAATAAATTGCACTTAAATAATCCGAATTAAGATAAGAGGTTGCTGATAAAGACAAGGCAATGATGGCACCAAAATGTCCACCGAGCTTATATGAAATTAAACCCAATAATATTATTCCGGATACCCCAAAGGCAAAGGCAAATAACCTCAGAGGAATTAATTCCAGACCAAAAAAATAGGCAACCACGCTATTAAGATATAAAAACCCAGGAGTATGATACCAGAAAAAATCTCGATAGGGTAATTTTCCATCCAGAACCATTTTGACGGCACCCATATAATTCGATTCATCCCACCCCATGGCGCTGAAAATAGAAAAAAGATTAGGAACAATATATAAAATAGCAATAGATAAATAAATGGCGATTAACTGCCTTTTATTAATATTTAATTCAGAAAATAGGTTTTCACCGGCTACGGGAGGAACAGCAGAAACATTACTAATCTTTTTCATAATTTTTTCCTATAGTTTGCTTTTTCCACCTGAAAAATTTCCTAACTCAACAAGCCAACACTCCTTATTTATATATCATAAATATAGATTATTATAATAAGAAAAATTCTCTTAAAATCAACTTTTAATTATTTATAGGAACGTTTTTAGCAAGGAACAAAGGTTCCATAACAATATCCCAGTTAATAGTTTTACCTAAAATCTTTTGAAAATCATTTTCTTGAATTAAAATCAACCATACCTTTCTTGGTTGAGTGGTGTTTTTCCTCCATTTAAAGGCAGAATCCGGAATACCCGCTCGCTTTAAATAGTATCTCACCGAATACGTAGAATATAAATTTTTATTAGATAGATGACCGGCTTCATTCTCCTCTAAATTTTTCTTTTCAATTTGAATGACTGCGTTTTGATTCTCAGACCATTGTTTGGCCACTATTTTCGTAAAAGCGGCAATATCTTTATGAGTTGTTCCATAATCGAATATCTGAGGCCAAACAATGACAACATAGATGAGGCATAATCCTCCAATAAGGAATCGGGCATATTTACTAAGAGATTTTATGGGGACGGTCAACAAGAACATAATACCTCTATCTATAAAAATAGCGAAAAGAGGAATCCAAAACAACCATACCCTAGTATGAGGTGTAACCTGTAATATTGCCGTAACAATTAAAGCCGATAAAAATAGCCCGCCTCCTATCCGTTGCCAACCTCTATTAACTACGAATACTCCACAAACAATCAGAAACGGAAAAAGAAATAGACCCCATGAGTTTAATGATAAAGAAATAACATCTGTTATATTCCTAAATCTTAACCAAAATGGATCAATTGCCGCCCCTACGGAAACAGGGAGGGCATCGGGGCTATATATTATGGGTTTAATACCCGATACTTCAATGATTGGTCCCCATAAAAATAAAGATAAAATACAGGTTGAAATAAAAAAGAAATGAAAGTCTTTTCCCTTAATTTTATTTTGGATGATTCCCCCCACAAACGCCAGGATTAACCCAATAAATAAATAAAACGATGTGGCAATGGTCCACATGGCTAAGGCACAGAGACTACTAATAGCCAATAAAAATTCCCGATTTCCATTATATATCCTATCAAAAAGAATCCAGGTCAAAAGGCCCAAGACCATTTGAAGGGTATATCCTCTAGCATTAGCCGAATAGGCGCAGCATAAAGGATAAGCACTAACGATAGTGGCAGCCACCCATCCGCTACTTCGAGTAGCACATGCGCCGCTAAATCGTGCGGCAAAAAAAACAAGGGGAATTAGAAGAATCCCGGAGATAAAAGCAACCGAACGAATGGCCCAATACGAATCTCCGAATATATTGGTTATCAATGAAATCAAAAAAGAATGGAAGATGTGATTATTGGCATCACTTATATAAGCCGTAACAGCCAAAAGAGGATTCTGAGCATATTGCAGAAAATTATGTAATTCATCAAATTTTAATATTTCCTGCATTCGCACTACTCGGAATACTAGCCCCAAACCAGTTATCAAGAGAAGGCCAACAACTTCATATCGATTTAATTTTATTATTTCTCTTAAGACCTGGACAGATTCTCTTCCAGGCAAATAGTTTATTATCCAGAGTTCGATTTTTTTCCAGAAAAAAAACAACAACGCCCCCATCACTGCCAGTGACGGTATCAACCAAAAGGCTTGCATTTTGATTTGATTAAAATAAGATTCCGAAAATCGATAAGCGGCTCCGGATAAACTGACTTTTTCCGCAAAATCTTTAGCCGTTGAGTATGAAATTATTCCAATAGTAATTTCCCCGGCCAAGAAGACCACTAAAACGGAGGCTATGATTACTAATACATAACGGGCTAGTGTTTGACGCATATTTTTATTATCAAACTATTAATCAAAAAATCGGTATTTTAACAGCGTATAAATGGCATCCATCCCATCTTGAACACCAATTTTTTTACCTTCTTTGATTGATCGGGGCTTATAAGAAATCGGGACCTCATGAATTTTATACCCTTTTTTTAAAATTTTTGCGGTTATTTCCGGTTCGATATCGAATTTAACGCAAGTAAGTTTAATATTTTTAATAATAGCGGATCGAAATACTTTGTAAGCAGTCTCCATGTCGGTGAGGCGGCTACGGTATAATAGATTGGTCAGACAAGATAACAATCGGTTGGCCCAATGGGTTCGTTTAGGAACTCCTTTGTTTTTTTGGAAAAATCGGGTTCCATAAACTATATCCGACTTACCCTCTAATATCGGCTTGAGGAGGCGAGGATAATCATCGGGATCCAATTCCAAATCGGCATCTTGAAGAAGGATAATATCGCCAGTTGCATAGGTTAGACAGAGTCGAATTGCCGCTCCCTTTCCCAAATTAAGTCTTGAACGCTGAAGCGAGACCAGGGTATTATTTTGCCCGAATTCCCTCATTCGTTCCCAGGTAAGATCGGTGGAACCGTCATCCGTGACGATAATTTCTTTTTCCACATCACCTAGATCAACAGCCATCACCTTCTTCATTACCTCGACAATGGTAGCTTCTTCATTAAAGACCGGGATTAAAATCGAAACCTTCATTTTTCTACCTAATAAATCCTTGACTATTCTGAAAAGTTAAAATATTCTTTAGAGATTTCTCTAAAGAAATTTGCGGTTCCCATCCAATGGTTTTTTTAATCTTGGAAATATTCGGCACCCTTCGTTGCATATCTTCGAATTCCGATGAATAAGCTTCTTCAAAAGAGATTAATCGTATCCGATCTTCCATTTTACTAGGTACCTCCAGTGGTTTCTTTTTAAGACTAATTCTCTTGCCCCTTATATACTTATCCCTCAGGAATATTATTTTCTGGGCTAATTCCAAGATAGTTAATTCATGGTCCGATCCGATATTGAAAATGCGACCGATTCCTTCCTGACATTCGGATATCTGAATAAGCGCCCGGACCACATCCTGCACATCGCAAAAACAACGGGTTTGTTTACCATCACCATACACGGTTAAGGGTTGCCCAAGAAGGGCCTGTTGAATAAATCGAGGGACAACCATTCCATATTGACCTGTTTGTCTCGGACCAATCGTATTAAATAGACGACAAATAATCACCGGTAAGTTTGTTTGCTTATGATAAGCCAATCCCAGGATTTCGTCGACGGCCTTTGAGGTAGAGTAACTCCAGCGCGGTTTTGATGTCGGCCCTAACAGACGATCGTCTTCCTCGCTAAAGGGAATATTCAGGTTTTTTCCATAAATTTCGGAAGTGGAAGTCATAACTATCTTTTTGCGATATCGATTAGCAATTTTTAAAACGGAATGGGTCCCCAAAATATTCGTCTCAATAACATAAACGGGATCCTTGACGATCAACTCCACCCCGACGGCGGCCGCCAAATGATAGATCACATCACATTCACTAATCAGACGGTCCATTACCGTTTCATTAGTAATGGTGTCGATCACAAAGCGAAATCGTTGGTGATCGACAAGCTGTTTGATATTTTCATACCGACCGGTCGACAAATTATCGATGACCGTCACAAACTTGCCTAATCCCAGTAACGTTTCAGCCAGATGGGAACCTATGAAACCAATGCCGCCGGTAATTAAGGCTTTGGTTGTTTTTTTTGAAACCATTCGTTACCTCCTGACCATGAGATTTAATTACTCCGCCCGTCTTTTCGATCTTAGACTTTTTTAGGATCCTTATTTTTCTGGCAATAAATCCGGCTTTAATTTAGCAATAAAAATAGCCGCCATGGCGATCAAGAGATATTCAAAAGGAAGCCGGAAGCGAATGCGGGTAAAGAAAATCGCCTGATAAAAAGCATTGGATACGTAAATAAAGGTCAGTAATCTTTCAAAAGGATCCAAAGGTAGCGTACGACACTTAAGCAGCCGATAAAGAAAAAGGCTTAGGAGCGTTCCGTAACTGATAAACATAATCAGATCACCCAGCCAGGACGCTTCCTCTTTGGTTTGAAGTTCATTTTGCCAATTAAAATAGTTCAAAATTTTAAGGCCGTAGAGTTTTAGAGAATGCCATTTATGGCTTAAAATAAATTCAATGGCCCGGGAACGATAATAGGCATCCTTCTCTATCTCACTCAGACTTGAAGCGGACTCTTCATATTTTCTTATATCGACGACTCCCCCTGAATTCGGGGTAGCATTTTCAGAGTTTCCAAGTAGAAGATTAAAACCTGAATTGGTCGAAATAAAAACGAACCGTTCGAAAACGAAATAATTTCTTGCCGTCCATATCCCCACCAACAGCAAAATACCTAACAGAAATATAAAAAGTTTTGATAGTGAGCGGTGATAAAAACTAATCCAAATTATCAAAACGAACAAGGGAAACAGAAAATTGGGAATCATTAAAATTAAAAGGCCAGCTAGTAATCCCGAATATAGATAGATTTTGGCCGCCGGGACTTCGGTTCGGGCCAGCATAAACAGGATTAACAAGAATAGGACAGAGGCAATGGTTTGCGGATATAACGTTCCGGCCGCATAAAATAAAACCGGATAAAATAAGATGAGAGCACCAGCTAATAGGCCGGTCAACGGGGAATACTGCCTCTTTAACATACCATACAAAAGAAGCAGACACCCCCCCAAGGCAAAAAAATTAAGCAGACGCAAATGAACAATTTCCCATCCCAGCCCGATAAAAGGAGTCAAAAAAAACGGATAGGCCGGCGGCCGATAGGCGGTGGGCTGCTCGCCGTTTAGACTAAAACTCCTCTTTAAAACAAGATTGTTAGCCAGATTATAATAGTCAGCTTCATCGTGATACTGGAAGATATTTCCTAAATAAAATGAATATATCCCTCCACTAATCACCATAAAAAAAAAGAGGCATAAAATTACCCTAACTATATGAGCCTTTATGCAGTAAAATCGGTCGTCAATTTGGTTCAAGATGTTTCCTTTATTTTAAGACTTACCACTCTGCACCAAATAAAAAATATCCATAAAGCTGCTATCGGAATTAATGGCAGGACTTGGCGTGAATAAGCGCTCAGCAGGGAACTTCCTCCAAAGGCTATTAAAGAGAAAACCAAAAGAGAAAACAATTCATAGGGGATGGACTTATAGGCATAAAAAGAAACAAAAAGAGAAAAGATCATTATAACAAACAGGAATATATTCGGGAGGAAATAGGCATAGGTGGAAATTTTCTGTGGGGTATACGAATACGGATAGTTAAAAAATAACCGGCCCAGATTGGCCATCCAATTGATAACGAATTTTCGAGGGTGTTGGAGAATATTGTTCACCGCTTGCCCTTTCAGGGCCTCGTCCTTCTCCACCGCTGGAAGTTTAGAAATCCGATCAAAGAAACTTTGATGGTTCCGGGCCAGGAAAGGATTACCCTTAAATTTATTTTGATCGAACCAATCCCCCCATTCATCCTCATAAGGCGTAGACATACAATAAAGACTAAGACCTCCTGAATTGGACCAATACAAAATTCTGCCCGTCAAGCTGTAGGTATAGATTAGATAAGGAAGACAAAATAGGAAGGCCAGCCCAAAAATCATCAAGGATAGTTTGAGGTGCCTGGAACGTTTCCAGAGGGCCAGAATAAAAGAGACAATCAAATAGACCATTAACACATACCCGAAAAATATCTTGGTTAAGGCCAAATAGGCCAGAAAGAAAGCCGATAGAATGAGCCATGGGCCCCCTTTCTTTGTTTGATGGGTCTGACAATAACAGTAAATAAATCCGCCTATCAGGAAAAGGGCAATGGTCTCAGTATAAAGCAAATGAATTTCACTCAGTATGGGGGGGAACACGCCGACTAGACAGGCGCCAAAAAGAGCTGATCGCTCTGGCAGATAAAGGAGTAAGGTATAATAGAAAAAAAGAATAAACCCTGTTAAAAAAAAAGCATTGAGAAGTTTTGGGTAAATCAGAGGGGTCTGAAGCCAGACGAAGGGAACCAGAACCAAGGGATAACCAGGCCCGTTCCAAAGATTAATGTTCGCTGGAGGAGAATAGTAACCATGCACTAAATGTTCGGCAAACATTAAATAACGTCGTTCGTCATAGACAGGCAAATTCCCGGCAAATATCCAAATGGCGATGAGGTAACCTATAAACAAAATCCCGAACACCCATTTTCCGTTGCGCCTGGGGTCTTTGAATATAGGATCCACTTTATCTCCAGAAGAATCGTTTTTAACGGTTATTTCCGTGCCATAAAAAAAATGGCCGGAAAGAGGAAAGTACTCAATCCCGACCAATCCAGTAAATGAATCAGGGGGGAATATTTTCTATAACGTTCCAAATAATAATCCAAGGTAATCTCTTCCGGTTGCTCGAAAATCTTTTTAAGTTCCGCCTTCAATTCCTGAGAAAGATAACCGGCATGGGCTCCAAATTCGTTTTTGAATTTGCCTTGCATTCTCGATTTCCAGTCCTCCCAATTCCATTCAACTTTTTTCCGCCAGTTAACGTGTTCACTTCCCAAATAGCCGATCCATCGGGCTCGGTTGGGAACACCGACAAATAAAACCCCTTCCGGCCTTAAGACGCGGGCCATTTCCGATAAGGCTTCACGAAAGAGAGGAATATGTTCCAGGACATGGAACGAATAGACTAAGTCAAATTGGTCATCGTTAAAATCCAACCGCGTGGCGTCCCCTATCCTAAGATCAACCGCTTGACCGGCTGCTGGGTCAAAAATAGAGGAATCCAAATCGATTCCGACAACCTCGGCCTGAAATTCCTGCGCCAAGACAGCCGCTTCCATTCCCGAACCGCAACCGACGACTAAGATTTTAGAGAAAGATACTCCCGATCGCTGAATGATCAGACGGGCCGTAACACTAGTCTTTGTTCTTAAAAAAGACCCGGGTTGAAACCGACCTTTCATTCTTACATTCTCCCCGGTTCCGGTTTATCATTCATACCGTTCCAATGCTTCTTCAAAGTATATGGTCCAATAACGAGATCCCAGGAACCATTCTTTTGTCCAGACAGACTGGACGGTACACTGGCCTGGTGGATGGCAATTAACCAGGTTGATGCCGTTTTTTCCCTGTCTTTCCAGATAAAAGACTTGTAAGGAACGCCTGCCCTTATTAGATAATAGCGGATCGTGTGTATATTATTATATGTTTTCTTGGTCTGTTTTTCCTTATAAGGACTTTTTTCTATTTGAATTAATATCTGCTGCCCATTGGGCAGATCGTCGGCAACCTTTCTGGCAAAAGTGGAGATTTCCTTATGGCTAGGCCCGAAATCCAACACCAAGGGAAAGACCCAGGTTAGATACCCAACGCCTAATACCCCTATAATCCATCCGGAATGCTTCGAGATCCCTTTTGATAAATTAAGTAATGATTGTACTCCCCCCTCAACCATCAGGGCTACAAGCGGGATAAAAAAAAGCCAAATCCGTGTTGGAGGGGTTGCCCGAAAAACATTCGTTATCAAGATGATCGAGATTGAATGCCCCAGAACCAACCAGCGCCATACTAGCGGAGCCCGAGTGATTCCAGCCACAAAGGGAATTAAAATTAACCCAAAACCTATCGGCCACCCCAGGGATAAAGAGAAAACGTCCTCAAGATTAATAAACCGCGACAAAATGGAAGTGGGTTGCAGGCCAGCTATAGGATTAGCTTCAGGGGTAGCCAGAATGGACGCCAAGCCGGATCCGACCAAGACCGGACTCCATAAAAATAGACTCAGTATCCCCGTAAAGACCATATAAAATATAATATCAATCAGTCTCCCTTTCTTTTCCAGGAGGAAACATCCCAGAAGTGTCAAGACAGCTCCCCCGAAGAGATAAACAGAGGTGATGTTCGTCCAAAGAACCAGAGCGGTGACTGCTCCAAGAATCATAACAAGATCTCTTCGGCCCTGACAGATTTGAACGATTAGGCCCCACATGATTAAGCCAAGAAATATCTGGAGGGTATACCCTCTCGAGTTAGCCGAATATTCGCAAATAAGAGGTGAAGCCGTTAAGATGACCACTGAAATCCATTTTGCCGCCGATTTCCCTTCTCCCCATATTAACCGGGCCACGAAAAAAATAGTCGGAATAAGGACAATTCCAAACACAAAATCCACAGAGCGGATGGCCCAGGGCGAATCGCCGAAAAGACGAGTGATTAACGATACCAATAGGGTATGGAAGATATGATTGTTGGTATCAGGTATATATACTGAAACGGCCGCCCATGGTTTCTGGGCATATTGGAGATAACTCAATGCCTCATCGGATTCCATTATCCCCTGCATACGTATCAGACGAAGACCTATACCTATTAACAGGAAAACCAATAGACCATATGTTTCATAAGGAGATAGAGTCAATGACGATTTTAAACTTTTCCAATCTCCTTCCTTGGGCAGATACCAGAGGAACTCTTCTTCAATTTTTTTACGGAACAGTAGCCAGGCGAGAAAAAAAAGGACCAGAAAAGGAATCATCCAAAGAGTTTGGGTTTTTATTTTTTGAAACAGAATCGGAGTAAACCTACTGGCCTGTCCCGACAAACTAATTTGTTCAGCCCATGATTTTGCTGTAGTATAGACCAGCTGGGAGACTATTATTTCTCCAAGGAGCATAAGAAGTATTATAAGCCCTACTGTTAGGTAAATAGCCCTAACGATCTTGTCTTTCATCTTAATTCTCCAAATGTCCTATCACGAAACCATCTATAAGCGATCAAAGAAAACATAGCATAACCCATTATTTTGTCAATACTTTTTGCTTGCCGGCTATTACTATTTTACGGCCCTCCATCCAAAAAAAAAACGGCCAAGCCTCCTCAATTTTATATAACAATATTGAATAATTATATATTATTCGAACAAGGTCAACCTGATTCGGTGGACCGATTTTAAGCCGTCGAAAGTTTGGTTATCAATTTAATGGACTTTTTTCCTTATTTATATTACTTACTGATAATCGGAAGAAAATGAAAGATATATCTCTCTCGGGAGGAGAACGAATAACCATTGGATAAAAGGGAAATTGATCTATCCATTATCGTTCCCTGTTACAACGAGGAACAATCCTTACCTTCTTTTCTGCCGTCCCTTCTTCATTTTTGCAGGGAAAGAAACTGGAAGATTATACTAATCAACGATGGTTCTACGGACAATTCCAAACAAATTCTTAGGTTATATGACAATGATCCCCGGCTCACCCTTATCCACCACAAGGTAAACCGTGGCTATGGCGGGGCGATCAAAAGCGGAATTAAACAGGCCCAGACCGAATATATCATCACCATTGACGGTGACGGTCAGCATTATTTCGAAGACATCGAAAAATTAGTCGCGGCTGTATTGGCCTCCGATGCCGACATGGTAATTGGTTCAAGAAAAAGCCAGAAAGAAGCCTCCTGGTTCAGAGGGATCGGAAAATATCTTATTAGAACAGTTGCCAAAATAGTTATGCCGGTTACCGTATACGATATCAACTCCGGCATGAAATTATGCCGAACGACTCTGGCCCAAAAATTCATTCATCTCTGCCCCGACGGTATGTCTTTCAGTGATATTTTAACCCTGGTTTTCATAAACAATAAAAATTTAGTGATTGAGGAATCGATCAAGATCAAAAAACGTTCTACAGGAAAAAGCACCATAAATATTTCTACAGCCTTCCAAACCGTCTATGAAATAATCAATATCATAGTTTTATTTAACCCAATAAAAATATTTCTTTCCCTTTCTCTTTTCTTTTTACTATCAGGGGTGGTATGGGGAATTCCAATCGTCTTGAAAGGTAGAGGCGTCAGCACCGGTTCTTTGTTGGCCTTAATTGCAGGCATACTATTTTTTATTTTGGGCTTACTGGCCGAGCAGCTTTCCAACATTCGAAAAACCCAAAAAAGTGACTGAACCTTATATTACTTGCAAAACATGTGGAGCATTAGATATACCCCAATTTTTATTTAAAAAGTGGGGCTATGATATCTATTTTTGCGGTGTTTGCGGGACAGGCTTTACGGTAATTGACTCTGACCTAACCATTGAAGACCTATATAATAAAGAATATTTTCAAGGAGGCCGTAGAGACGGATATGTTGACTATCTTGGCTCCGAGAATATCTTAAAAAGAGAATACAAAAAATTGCTTTCTGAATTAACCCGACATTCTTTACCGGGTGGAAGGCTTTTGGAAATAGGCTGTGCCTTTGGTTTTTTTTTATCAGAAGCCCTTAGTTTTTATGATTGTTTTGGCTTAGAACTTTCGGCAGAAGCAGCCCGATATGCCGTTAATAGGGGATTCAAAGAGTATAATCAATCCCCGGATCAAGACTTATTAAAAAAAATAGGGCCTTTTGATGTAGTAGTATTGTTGGATGTCCTTGAACACATTATTAATCCGACTGCCATAATCCAATTGATCAGAGAAAATATAAATCAAAATGGAATTCTTTTGATAACCACAGGCAACTTCAGTTCAATCTATTCTAGAATCTCAAAAAAAAAAATGGAGGTTAATGACCCCTCCCCAGCACTTACATTTTTTCACTAAGAAAGGGATTGTATTGTTGCTCGAAGGAAATGGCTTTAGAATCTTAACGGCTAAATATCAAACAAAATATGTTCCTGGAGGCCGTATCTTGTATCAGATTACCAGACGTCTAGGATTAAAATTAAAGCTGAGTTGGGTGAAGAAATTTAATACCTTCGGGGTTCCAGTAAATTTATTTGACACGTTAACGATCTTGGCTCAAAAAGTGAGTTAATTATTTCCCTTTCAATTAATCAAACCAGAGAAAAAAGACCTTTGTAATTATTATAACGAAGCACCCTTTTTGAGGCTTTTATTAATTATTAAAAAGCCAAAGGTATAACCGAGGATTATAACACTAAACTCTGGACTATAAATTATACGAATCCATGAACGAGGTGACGACACGGAAATTCCCCTATCCATTCAAGGCCTCCCTCTGTATCTGCAGTGATATCGATGGAACCGAAACCGCCGAAGACTTTTTAGCCATTCAGACCTTTTTAAACACCACCCAGCAGGCCTCTTTGGGACAAGGTCTCGGTCTGGAAATCGGGAATTCCTTTCTCCCCAACCGTGTCCAAGACACCTTTGCTTATTTTTCCAAACGTTCCAAGGACCGGGAGATCATCAAGACCTTTATCCAGGCCGGGTATATCGATTGCCTTCATTCTTACGGCGAAGAAACCTTCAAGCGGCAAGAGGTCATTAAGATCCTCGGGGCCTTGGATCATGACGGATGCAAGATAAAAACCTGGGTTGATCATTCCACGGTCCCTTCCAATCTTGGTCCGGATAATTCCCAAGGCTTGGGGGATGTCCCCGATTCCCCCATATACCATGCCGACCTTTCTCTAGCTTATGGTATTAAATTCGCCTGGATGGGCCGTGCTACGGATTTGCTGGGCCAGGAAGCTCCATTTACTGCCGGCGCCTTTACCCGTATTGTGGATTCCAGCCACCTTTGGCCTTCCCTAAAACACCTCCTAAAGCAACTCTTTAAAACAGTCTTGTCCCAGATCGGTCTGAAACGTCTGGCCATCCATCGCCGGAATCACTTGCTTCAACCCACCGGCCTAAGGGATGGAAACCGGATTCTTGAATTTATCCGCTGCAATAATCATTGGCACAAACCCATGCCGTCGAGCCTCAAATTGGCTTATATGCTTCGCCCCGAGGCCCTTAAGGCCTTGATCGCCTCAGGAGGCGCCAGCATTCTTTATACCCATTTGGGATTTTTTAATCCTCCGGACTTGATACCTTCCCAGACCCGAACGGCCCTCGGCCATCTGGCTGAAGCATCCCGATCAGGAGAAATATTTGTCACCACCACCACCCGGCTCCTGACCTATTGTTTGACTCACCGCTATCTGAATTGGGCCTATCATTGTTCTCCTGAGGAAGCGGCTCAGATCGTCATTAAACACCTAGATGATCCGCTTACCGGGCCCCGTCAGCCCACGTTGGAAGAGATACAGGGACTTACTTTTTATGTCCCCAACCGCCAAAAGGCCTCTCTAACGCTTGGGGAACATCCCCTCCCTCACCTAATCCGGAATGCCAAGGACCATACGGGACGGGAAAGCATTTCAGTTCCATGGTCTCCCCTCAGCTATCCGCTTTAAGGCCTCCTCGAAGGCCGTTGGTCTCCACAACCAGGTCTGAAGCCGAACCGTTTCCCGGATTTGTTTTTGCCCCATCAGGCTTTGGCTCGGTATTTTTTCTCCGAAAGCCGGAGAGAACCAACCCATGATCGGGTCCTCCGAGCCCCGATATAAGGAAAAGGTTAATCCGGGATCCGGTTTAAGATATAACAGAGGTTCTACCCCTGAAATCCGGATAATCCCGTTGGACAACATCTCAACCCGACAATCCGGATTAAAGTGAAAGGTCTGCCGAATCTCATGGGCCTTCGCACAAATCAACTGATCCTGCAATAACCAAATCCCCCATTTTTTATCAAAGAAGATGGTCCGTTCATGCCGCAAGGGATCGGCCAGGCGTCCGTACCCGTCATGGATAGCCCGCACATAATCCCGGTCTCTATCGAAGACAGTCTCGGCAATGGAGGCCTCGGGTTTGGACAGCCACATAAACGGTCCGCCGGAGACGGCCTGGTCCTGGCCGTCCACCTCAATAGTATTGTGCGCCCGGGTTCCCCTGAAATACTCCCGCCACCGGCCCCCGTCGTGATACAGAT
>Ga0233425_10004946_pt1 | contig 21685 bp, 17 predicted proteins | sample Watercolumn_Towu_2_FD_181712 | JGI IMG/M metagenome (GOLD analysis project Ga0233425, IMG submission 181712) | Freshwater microbial communities from Lake Towuti, South Sulawesi, Indonesia - Watercolumn_Towuti2014_140_MG | ecosystem: Environmental > Aquatic > Freshwater > Lake | place...
TTCTCCTGGAGTGCAAAAAGCACCTGAAGCCGGAGCAGCACGCGGCCTTCGTGGCCTTGGTGGAGCGCCGGCTGTGCAGCCCCCGGGGGGACCCCTGCGGCCCCCTGCTGGATCCCCGGGGACCCCGGGGCGGTGGTCCGGGCCGGGGCCGGGGTCCGGGCCCCCATGGCGGTCCGCCGCCCGAAGGGCGCTGAGAACTGGTGCATTTCGAAGAGTAGAGCTCTTAAGGAGGCTCAAAAAAATAATGAAGATTAATAAAATGCTGCTTGCCGGATTGGGTTTGGCTTTGGCGGGAACCATGCTGTGGGCGGACCTCTCCTGGGCCCAGGGCCGGGGTGGGGGCGGCCGCGGGGCAGGGTGCCCTTGGAATCAGACCTCCCAGAACACCTGGCAGGGGCAGGGGCAGGGGCAGGGGCAGGGACGGGGGCAGGGCAATCCTAATTGTCCCTACTATCCCGGATTCCGCCGCTCCCAGGCTCAGGGTCAAGGCCCTTATGCCCAAGGATTTCAGGGGCATAGAGGCCACCGGGGCAGAGGAATGAACGCCCAGGTTAATAACCCCGACTTAAATCAATAGCGCTCTTCTTCAAGAGTCGTAAGATAATGGGAGAAACAGGGAGAGGCCCCTGTTTCTCCCTTATTTCTAGAAGAAATCCGGGAAAGGGAAGCCCGCTCTCTGGTCCTGCTGAGCTGCCTGATACCAATTCGCAATCAAACAACAATTTTTTGTGGCGAACCTGGTGTTCGCCCGGATGCATTCAGGGCGAACACCAGGTTCGCCCCTAGGAAAAAATATCCATTTGATGCGAGTTGGTATTACAAGGGATTCTCATGGCAAAGGCCGCAGCTCACGGGAGTCCCCTTGGCCAAAGAATGGCTGCCCTCGGCCTGGAGGACCCGGTCGGCCGCGACCTTGGAAAGCACCGTGCCTTCCCCTCTCTGGCCGTGGCAGGCCCGGCAGTTATCCCGGTTATTTTCCGCAAAGCTCGCGTGTCCCCCGTCATACCAGTTGGGGTCGTTGATGTTGTGGAGCCCATGAGGGCCGTTGATGGTCCGGGGCAGGTTGGTGCCGTGGCAGGAGGCGCATTCGATGATGGGTCCGTTATGCCCCTGGATTTGCCGGGCGGCGATATTGTCATTGGTCCCGTTCCGGGTGGGCCATTCCGCGTGGGGGCTGCCGTGGCAGGATTGACAGGCCACCCCGTTGTGCCCCAGGCTGAAGCGGTACAAGGTATTGTTTTCCTCCGCGAACCGCTGGTTAACGGCGTTCCGGGGCGTGGCCGCGGGGTCGGAGGCGACGTAAGCCCGGCGTAAAATCAGGGCCGTACCGGCATGGCTCACCGCGTCCCCGGTGTGGCAGGATTGGCACTTGGGCAGATCTTTCCAGGGCTGCCGGGGCTGGCCGGTGGTCTTCAGGTTATAAAAACCGCCCACGGCCAGCATGCCCCCGTGGCAGGCCTGGCAACTGATATTGGCGGTGGCCATGGCCCCCCGGAGACACTTGGTGACCTGTCCGGGATGGCACTGGTAGCAGGCGTTGGTGTTGTTGGCGGCGATAATGGCCGGGTGGGTGCTGTCAGGCAAGGCATTGTCGATGGTCTTGCCGTGCCGGGTATGCATCGCGTGGGAAAGCTGGGGTTTGCCCACCTGCGCGCCTTGGGGGCCGGCGCCGGCCAGGTCCAGGGCCGCGGAGTAGTGGCAGGAGGCGCAGAGCACCGGCTGGTTGGCCATCAGGCTGGTGCGGTTGATCCCGTCATGAAGGAGCAGCACGTTTTCCTTGGTTTGCAGACCCAAGTCGGGATTGGCGCTCCAGGGCTGGGTCAGGCCGTGGCGGCTGACGGTGGCCTGATCGGCGGCGATGCCGCCGGTGACGTGGCAATCGCTGCAGTTCATTTCGTCGGACGCGGGCACCACCGTTTTCAGGGAAGAGAGCACCGCACCGGTGGCCGTATCCTGGGCCCGGACCTGCATTAACGGCAGGGTATTGCGGACTCCCGCATCGTCGAAGGCGGTGATGGGGATGCCTTCCGCGCCGAACCAACGCATCCGGGGATCATATTCGGCCATGAGCTGGGCCCGGTTGGCGGCGCCGGGCATCCTGTAGCCCTTCACCCCCACGTCCACCGCCAGGCTCACCCCGAACAGATCCTGGACGTAGGTCCAAAAGTTGGTCTTGTTCACGCTGGTCCGGTTAATGGAGCCGGTGGGATCGGCAACGGCCCGATAGGAAAGCCTAACCTGGGCCGGGTTTAAGAATTGGGGATGCTGGCCTTTCAGCAACACCTGGGCCCGTACCACGTTGTAGGGCGGCAAGACCGCGGCCACCGAAAAATCCGAGTCATAACAATGCATTCCCAGGTCGTTGAAGGCAAAGACCTGGTAGCCGGGAGTAGCGGTCTGGGCCAGTCCCGGGGTCGCTCCCGGCATCTGCAGCAGCAGCAGGAAACCCAGAACCATTGCCAGGCGCCATGGTCGCGGATTTATGCCCATAAAGGCGAACCCTCCTCCTTGCCAATTATTATTTTGTGGAAAATATAATTTCTAAACAATAGATAGTCAAGGGATGGGCGGGGAGAAAAAGGGAAACAGACCGGCATTTGTTAGCATTTGTTAGCAGGGAAAAAATTCTCCCCATTCCCGGCCGGGAATGGGGAGATTTGTTTTCACCAGGGTCGGTCCCTAAAGGTTAGAGGGTCCGGGGGTCCTCATGGCAGAGGGTGCAACTGATGATGGTCCCCTTGGCGACGAATTTCGGCTGTCCTTCGCCGTCCACCAGGTTGCGGTCGGTTGCGGCCTTAGACAGCACCGTCCCCTCCAGATTCGCTCCATGGCAGGCCATGCAGTTGTTGTTATTCTGAAAAAAGAAGCCCATATGGAACTGGTTCCAGTCGCGATCGTTGACGTTGTGCAGCCCATGGGGGCCGTTTACGGTCCGGGGCAGGGTGTCGCCGTGGCAGACGTTGCATTCGATGATGGGTCCGGTGTGCCCCTGGATCTGCTGGGCCGCGAGATTGTCGTTGGTCCCGGCCCGGGTGGGCCATTCCGCATGGGGGCTACCGTGGCAGGATTGGCAGGCCACGCCGTTATGCCCCAGGCTGAAGCGGAACAAAGTATTGTCGTTTTCCGCGAACCGCTGGTTGGCGGCGCTGCGGGGAGTGGCCGCCGGGTCGGAAGCCACGTAGGCCCGGCGCAGGATCAGGGGGACGCCCTTATGGTTCAGGGCGTCCCCGGTGTGGCAGGATTGGCACTTGGGCAGATCGATCCAGGGCCTCCGGGGCTGGCCGGTGGTCCTCAGAGGGAAGACCCCGCCCACAGCCAGCATATCGCCGTGGCAGTACTGGCAACTGATGCCCGCGGTGGCCATGGCCCCCCTCAGGCATTTGGTGGTCTTGCCGGGATGGCACAGGTAGCAGGCATCGGTATTGTTGCCGGGAACAATGGCCGGATTATCGGGGGTGGGCAGATCGCCGTTCGGGGCCTTCCCATGCTTGCCGTGCATGGCGTGGGACAGAAACGGCTTCCCCACCTGGGCTCCCTGGGGTCCCTGGCCGGCCAGGTCCAGGGCCGCGGAATAATGGCAGGAGGCGCAGAGCACCGGCCGGTTGGCGCTGAGGTCGGTCTGATTGATGGCGTCATGCAGGATCATGATGTTCTCTTTGGTCTGAATGGCCCGGTTGGGGCTGGAACTCCAGGGGACGGTAATGCCGTATTTCTGGGCAACGGCTGCATCCGCGGCGTCCCTGCCGGTGAGGTGGCAGTCGCTGCAATTCATTTCGTCGGAGGCGGGCACCACGGTATCCAGTGAGGAGAGGACGGCGCCCGTGGCCGCGTCTCTGGCCTTAACCCGCATCAGGGGCAGGGGGTTGCGCACCAGGTTGTCGTCTTTGATGGTGATGGGAATGCCTTCCGCGGCAAACCAACGCTGCGCGAGATCAAAGACCCCCATGGGGCGGTTCAGGTTGTTGACTCCCGGCATCCTCGCGCCTTTCAGGCCCACGTCCACCGGCAGGGAGACCCCGAAAAGCTGCTGTTCGAATCTCCAGAAGTTGGTCTTCCCCCGGCTGGTGGTGTTGATGGAGCCCGTGGGATCGGCCACGGCATTATAAGTAAGCCTGACTTGGGTATGGTCCAAAATCTGGGGGTGCTGCCCCTTGAGGATGACCTGACCCCGCAGGACGTTGTAGGGCGGCAACACTGCGAAATCCGCGAAACTGGAATCATAACAGTGCATGCCCAGGTCGTTGAAGGAGAAGACCTGATGGGTCGCCGTTTGCGCCCGGGCCAAGCCCGGAGCCGTTCCCAGGGCGAAGGCGGCCAGAAGGACCACCCCCAGATGCAGCATCCTGAAAACCGATGGAGTTTTCATAAGCGTTTCCTTTGGCTTGACAGACTTTTCCCAACAAGGCCGGCCGCGGCCAGGCCCCTTAGCCTGGAGAAGGGAGCGGGCACCTGCTGTTATCGGGGCGGTTGGGTAAAAGAACATCCATCGCGGTTTATGGCTGGAGTTTCCCGAACCTTAGGCAGTTTCCTCTAAATCTTAAGGACATCTCCCCGAATAAACTATGGGCAAAAATGCCTAAAATTGGATGGGCAAAAATACTTATTTAATAAATTAGTTACAGAGGAAAGAGCAGTGGGAGAAGGGCATAAAAACGAAGGTTCAAGCTGCATTGAGACCTCTGCGAAAAACTCCCGCCTGTCATTCCGACTCGTTTTTTGTGCAGCCCCCTGCCGTGTCGGCACACGTTTCTTATCTTGACCGCGGTCCCGGAAATGATTACCTGACTCTTAAAAACCGACGTCTCTTGCCATTTAAAGGAGAATTCCATGGGACAGTTAATTGCCTGCGCCGCAAATGAAGGCATACTTTTGGCTTCCGACAGCCGCACCGAGTTTTTCAGAGCCGGCGGTGAAGAACATTTCATCGCCGTGGAGCGCCTCATCCCCGTGGGCACCCACGCGGTTCTGGCCTCCGTCGGGGCGGTGGAAGGCCACGACCTCTGCCGGGATTTCGCCGAGTTCGCCAAAGACGAGGGCCTCACCGACATCGACGCCTTGATGGAGGCGGCCATGCCTTTTTTCACCGGCCGTTATGATGAAGTGATGCGCAAGATGTGCGAAAAACTGCCGGTGGACCCGCTGCACAATATGTACCTGGTCCTGGCCGGATACTCCGCCAGGCACCCGGAACACCCGGCGCGGCTGTTCATCATCTGGAACCGGCCCCAACCTCCCAAGATCGAGTTCAACCAGGTCACCAACATCTTCACCCTGCCCCGGCGCCTGGGCCTGGAATGCAAACTCAGCCAACTGCTCGCCAGGAAGGCCCCCCTGGCCGAGATCGCCGGGATAGCCCGGGAGGCCATGCAGAAACTGGCCATCCAGGACGAATATATCGGCCCGCCTTTTAACTTTCTCACCATCACCGCAGAAGGAGTGAAGAAGGTGTGAGCAGTGAGCAGGGAGCAGTAAGCAGTGAGCAGTGAGCAGTGAGCAGTAAGCAGAATGACAGCCAGAATAGCCTGTTTTGCTCCCAACCTTGGCAACAACTCGGAACTCGAAACTCGGAACTCCTCCGGTGACGGTTGCCTTACCCCCGCCCATGTGATAGTTTTAGGCTTGGCCCTATTGAGGGCCTGGCCTATTTTTTTTCAAGGAATTCCAAGTGCCTCCGGATCTGGACAAACTGCGCATCGCCCGCGCCGGGGAGGAGCGGCCGCCAGCCGCGTCCCGGCGGCTCCGCTTCGGCCTGATCCTGGGCGGGGCCGCGCTCCTGCTTCTTTTGGGCCTTTACTTGTGGGGGCCGCTCCAGCCGGCGCCGGAGGTGGCTACCGCGGTCGCGGCCCGGGTCTATCCGGCCCAGGCCTATGCCGTGCTCAATGCCAGCGGCTACGTGGTGGCCCAGCGCAAGGCCGCGGTCTCTTCCAAAAGCACCGGCCGCCTGGCCTACCTGGGAGTGGAGGAAGGCAGCCGCCTGAAAAAGGGGGAGATTCTGGCCACCCTGGAGAATGAAGACCTGATGGCCGCCCGGGACCAGTCCGCGGCCCAGATCAAGGAGGCCCAGGCCGGTCTGGCCCAGGCCCAGGCGGAGCTGCACGACGCCAACCTCCAGTTTGACCGTTTTAAGACCCTGGTAGCCAAAGACCTGGTGGCCCGCCAGGATTACGACACCGCCGTGGCCCGCCGGGATAAGGCCGTGGCCGGCCTGGCCCAGGCCCGGGCCCGCATCAACACGGCCCGGGCCGGGTTGGCCAACTCCCAGGCCGCCCTGGAATATTCCTACATCCGCAGCCCCTTCGACGGGGTGGTGCTCACCAAGTACGCGGAAGTGGGGGAGGTGGTGGCCCCCTTCGGCGCCGCGGTCAACGCCCGGGCCGCAGTGGTGACCATGGCCGACCTCAATTCCCTGATGGTGGAGGCGGACGTGGCCGAATCCAATCTGGATAAGGTGAAACTGGGGCAGCCCTGCGAAATCACCCTGGACGCCATCCCCGACAAGCGCTTCCCCGGCCAGGTGCATATGATCGTGCCCACCGCGGACCGCTCCAAGGCCACGGTCCTCACCAAGGTCAAGTTCCTGGAGCCGGACGACCGCATCCTCCCGGAGATGAGCGCCAAGGTGGCCTTTCTCTCCCGGCCGCTGGAGTCCGGGGAACGCCGGCCCCGCCTGGCCGTGCCCAAGGGGGCGCTGGTCATTAAGGACGGCCGCTCTTTTGCCTTTTTGTTAGACGGCCACCGGGTGAAGCTGACGCCGCTGACCCTGGGTCCGGAGATGGGGGATTTGGTGGAAGTGGAGAAGGGTTTGAAAGAAGGGGATAAGGTGGTGTTGAAGCCGGCGGCCTCCTTGCAGGACGGCGCCCGGGTGAAGGTTAAGGCCCCGTGATAGTGATAAGTAAAAAGTAAAAAGTAAAAAAACCGCAATCACCGATCACTTATCACTTGTTTCTGGTTAACGATCATTGATTATTGAAGATAATCGCCTCTGATGACCACTGACGACGCTCCCCCCCCACCTCTGGTGGAGATCGACCACCTGTACAAGTCCTACCGCCGGGGCAGCCAGACCTTGCCGGTGCTTCAGGACATCTCCCTGAACATCGGGGCCGGGGAGTTTCTGGCCCTGATGGGCCCTTCCGGGTCCGGGAAGACCACGCTCTTGAACCTCATCGCCGGCCTGGACCGCCCCGATTCTGGCAAGCTTTTGGTCCAGGGCCTGGATTTGACCCAACTTAGCGAGGCCCAACTGGCCCACTGGCGGGCCCGGTCCGTGGGTTTTATCTTCCAGTTTTATTATTTGATCCCGGTGCTCACCGCCTTCGAGAACGTGGAGCTGCCGCTCTTACTCACCCCTTTGTCCCGCCACGAGCGCCGGGAGCACGTGGATCTGGTCCTGGAACTGGTGGGCCTGAGCGACCGCAGCCATCACTACCCGGCGCAACTCTCCGGCGGCCAGCAGCAGCGGGTGGCCGTGGGCCGGGCATTGGTCACCGACCCGGCGCTCATCGCCGCGGACGAACCCACCGGGGACCTGGACAAAAAATCCGCGGGAGAGGTGATGGACCTGCTGAGCCGCCTCAACCAGGAATTCAAGAAGACCATCATCATCGTCACCCACGACCCGGAGGCCGCGGCCCACGCCTCCCATATCCGGCGGCTGATCAAGGGGCAGTTGCTCAACCAAAATAATGGGTAGGGTGCGTCTTACGCACCTTTTTTGGGCTTTTTTTCGGAGTTAAGGCACTAAGCGTTATGACAATATGGCGTCTTGCTTTGCGCCTTTGCGTGAGGTCTTTTTTTCAGGAAGAAAGCTTTGATCCCTGACCCGGAACTCCCCAAAAACGCCCAGGGCCGCTTTTATCACATCAACTGCGGCCCCGGGGATTTGGCCTCCTACATCCTCACCTGCGGCGATCCCGGCCGGGCCCGGAAGATCGCCCGCTATTTCGATAGCGTGGCCGTGCGCCGCCGCAACCGGGAATTCCTCACCTATACCGGCTGTTATCACGGCATCCCCTTATCCGTCATGGCCACCGGCATCGGCCCGGACAACACGGCCATCGCGGTGATCGAGGCCGCGCAGTGCGTCTCTAATGCCACCTTCATCCGCCTGGGGAGCTGCGGCGCCCTGGCCCCTGAAATCAACCCCGGCGACCTGGTCATTGCCTCCAGGTGCCTGCGGGACGAAACCACCACCAACTACTATGCTCCCCCGGAATACGAGGCCCAGGCCCACCCTCTGGTCTTAAAAGCCCTGGAGGAGGCCGCGGCGGAGCTGCAAGTCCCCCACCACGTGGGGCTGACTTGCACCACCGCCGATTTCTACAGCGGCCAGGCCCGGCAGGCGCCAGGATTTCCCATTTTGGAACCGGATAAAATCGAGCGCCTCCGCCGGGCCGGGGTCCTGAACCTGGAGATGGAAATGTCCGCGTACCTCACGCTGGCCGGGGTCTCCACCTACCCCTTGCGGGCCGGGGGCGCGTGCGCGGTGTTGAACAACCGCATTACCGGAGCTTCGGTGTTTGCTTCCGCCAGGCTCAAAAACCTGGCGGAAAAACGGCTGATCCAGGTGGGGTTGCGTGCAGTGGAAATTTTGGCGGGGAAATAAGGAGCGCAGGTTAGAAAGCCTGCGCTACCGAAATTTTTTGAAAAACTGCACAGGCTGGAAAGCCTGTGCCACCAACTGATCACTGATCACTGATTACTGGCTACTGACTACTGGCCCCTGCCCCCTGGCCCCTGATGCCGGCCTGGCGCCTTACTCCCCGGCAGCTAAAACCTCCCGGACTTTCTGCAAGAGGGTGAGGAGCTTGAAGGGTTTTTGGATGAAATGCAGGCCGGAGTCCAGGACCCCGTGATGCACAATGGCGTTGTCCGTATAGCCGGACATATAAAGCACCTTGGTTTCCGGGTGGAGTTGGGCCAGGCCTTCGGCCAGTTCCCGCCCGCTCATCCGGGGCATCACCACGTCGGTGAGCAGCAGGTGGATGGGCTCCTCCCGGTTCGCGCCGACGGCCAGGGCCTCCTCGCCGTTGGCCGCCTCCAGCATGGTGTAGCCGTACCTCTCCAGGAGATTGGCAATTACCCCCCGCAGGGACTCGTCATCTTCCACCACCAGAATGGCCTCTTCGCCCTGGAGGGAGGAAATGACCGGAGCCGTCCTTAAGGAAGGCTCGGCGGCCTCTTCCTCCCGGGGCAGGTAGATCTTGAAGGTGGTGCCTTTGCCGATCTCGCTATAGAGCCAGATATGCCCGCCGCTCTGCTTGACGATACCGTAAACGGTGGCCAGGCCCAGACCGGTGCCCTTCCCCTTGCCCTTGGTGGTGAAGAACGGCTCAAAGATCCGGGTCTGGGTCTCGGCGTCCATGCCCATGCCGTTGTCGCTGACGGCCAGCATCACATAGAGGCCGGGTTTGACTTCCAGATGGGTCTGGGCGTAATGTTCGTCCAGGAAGACATTGGCCGTTTCCAGGGTGAGCTTGCCCCCCTTCGGCATGGCGTCCCGGGCGTTGAGGGCCAGGTTCATGATAATCTGCTCGATCTGCCCCGGATCGACCCTCACCAGACCCAGGTCGGGATCTAATACGGTTGCCAGTTCGATATCTTCGCCGATCAGGCGTTGCAGCATCTTGTTCATATCCGCCATGGTGCTGTTAAGATTAACCACCCAGGGCTGCAGAATCTGGCGGCGGCCGAAGGCCAGCAACTGCCGGGTCAGGGAGTTGCCCCGCTCCGCGGCCTTTACGATCTCCCGGACATTCTCGGACAGGGGCGCGCCCGGGCGCAGCTCCAGCAACATAATTTCACTGTGGCCGATGATGGCGGTGAGCAGGTTATTAAAGTCGTGCGCCACGCCCCCGGCCAACAGGCCGACGGCCTCCATCCTTTGCGAGTGGGCCAGTTGCTCTTCCAACAGCCTGCGCAGGGTAATATCTTCAAAGAGGCCGTCAATGAACAGGGCCTCACCCTGCTCGTTCTTCACCATATTGGCGGTGATTGAACCCCAGAAGAGAGCCCCGTCCTTCCTTTTCAATTGCAGTTCTCGGCCCGCCACCTTTCCCCGGGTCCGGAGGGTGTTGACCAGGTCCTCATGGTCTTCTGGGTGGATATAGAACTCCGACGCCGGAGTATTCATGAACTCCCCGGTGGAGGCGCAGCCGAACATGTGGGCAATGGCGGGATTGCCCATGAGGAACTTGCCGTCCAGGTCCGGAGGAGCCCTCCAGACACCCATAGGGAGATTGTCCACCAGGGAGCGGTATCGTTTCTCCGATTCCTGGAGGGCCTGTTCCGCCCGCCGGCGCTTGCCGATGTTGACCAAGAGAACCAGCACCAGGAAGGACAGCCCCAGGATAACCGCAGAGCCGCTCCAGATCAGGGTTCTATAGGCCTGGTAGAGAGAAGAGGGTTGATTTATCACCAAACTCCCGGGGGGGAGCAGGGAAGCCTGGAGGCCGAAGGCTTGCATCTGCTGATAATCAAACATGGGCACGCAAGGACTGGTGCGGATCACCGGCATCTTGCCGGGGTCCTCGCCCTGGAGAATCCGCACGGCAAAGCGGGCGGCATATTCTCCCTGCACCTGGCCGCTGAGCAGATTTCCGCCCACAATGCCTTTGCCCAGGACAAAGCTCCACAGGCCGTAAATGGGCACGCGGCTGCGGCTCCGGATCAGGGAGATGGCCTGTTCATGGCTGTAAACCTGGCCCAGGCGGTCACGATTGAGGTTGGACATGAGGATGATGCAGTCCGGAGGAAGCTGCTCCACCTGCTCCAGGACTTCGGCCATGCTCAAGCCCACCAGAAAGCGGATGGCCACCCGGGTGGCAAAGTGGGAGATGTTCTCTTTGATCTTCTCATTGGTGCCCAGGGCGCTTTCCGTGGCGTCGGAGATGACCACCACGGTTTTCGTGGCCGGCTGGAGCTTGAGCGCCAGATCGATGGTGCCCACCGGGTCCACGTCCTCCACCACCCCGGTGGCCCGGGGGCAATCGGCGATCATTTCATCCTTGAAACCGTTAATCCCGCAAAAAACCAGGGCCGACCGGGGGAAGAGGGCCGCACGATGTTTGGCCGCAAAATCCAGGGCCGCGTTATCCGTGCAAATCACCACTTCGATTTTTTCCCGGGCATATCTATACTGATAGAGCTGGAATAGTCTTTGGAGATTTTCCGCGGTGGGAAAATATTTCCAATTCATGTATTCCACCTGGATCTCCAACTCCGGGAGGTATTGGGCCAGCATTCCCATGATCCCTTCCACCTGGTGGTCGGTCCAGGTGAAACCCCGGTGATACGAGTTCAAGATCAGTACCGCTTTCTTTTCTGCGGATTGGCCGGCGGAGAGAAGGATGGGAAAGGAGAGGAGAAATCCGGCCCACACCAGGATAAGCGGGATAAGGATACGCTTTGGTGGGAACAAACGTAAAGGCTTTGGTTTTGGGCCAAAAGAGCGGATCATGACGGCATCCCCACGTATGGGCGTTTAGATCCTTCGTGATCGCTGCCGGTTGAGCAAAATTTCCCGAGTTGTCCCCAAGCCTTGGTGGGCGGTACAGAAATTATCGGTATAACTATACGTGTTCTCAAATAAATAGTCAATTTAGCAGCCGGATAAAATCAAGGCCGATCCTTCTGAGAGGGTGAGTGTGCTATAATAAATTTATCCTGCACAGGCTGGAAAGCCTGTGCCACCAATCAAAAACTGGCCACTGATCCCTGGCCCCTGGCCCCTGATGTTTAAACTTACCTGGCGCAATACCATCCGGCATCCGTTGCGGGCCGGCCTCACCATCGCCGGCATGGCCCTGGCGGTGCTGGCTTTCTGTCTGCTGCGCACGGTGGTGGCCGCCTGGTACATCGGCGTGGCCAACGCCTCCCCTTCCCGGCTGGTGTGCCGGAGCGCCATTTCCCTGGTCTTCCGCCTGCCCATGGCCTATCTCCCCAAGATTCAGGCCGTCTCCGGGGTCAAGGCCGTGACCTACGGCAACTGGTTCGGGGGGGTGTATATCGATGAAAGGAACTTCTTCCCCCAGTTTTCCGTGGCCCTGCAAAGCTATTTTGAAATCTACCCGGAGTATCAAATCCCGGAGGAGCAAAAACCAGCCTTTTTCCAGGACCGCCGGGCCGCGGCCGCGGGCCGGCAGTTGGCGGCCCGGTACGGCTGGAAGCTGGGAGACGCCATCGTCCTCCAGGGTAGAATCTTCCCAGGAGAGTACCGCTTTATCCTCCGGGCCATCTACACCGGCAGGGAGCCCACCGTGGATGAGGGCCGCTTCTATTTCAACTGGGAATACTTAAACGAGGCCATGAAAAAGAACATGCCCAGCCAGGCGGACCAGGTGAGCTGGTTTCTGATAGAAGTGGCCCGGCCGGAGCTGGCCGCAGGCGTGGCCGCCCAGATCGACGCCATGTTCAAGAACTCCCTGGCGGAGACCCTCACCGAGAGCGAGGCCTCCTTTTTCCAGAGCTTCGTCTCCATGACCGAGGCGATCCTTTTGGCCATCCAGGTGGTCTCCTGGCTGGTCATCGGCGTCATCCTGATTGTTCTGGCCAACACCATGGCCATGAGCGCCCGGGAGCGCCTGGGGGAATACGCGGTGCTGAAAACCATGGGCTTTCGGCCCCGGCACCTGGCCGGGCTTATCCTCGGAGAGTCCCTGCTCCTGGCCCTGATGGGCGGGCTCCTGGGCCTGGCCCTGACTTTTCCCGCGGTGCAGGTCTTTAAGACGCAAATGGGCCAATATTTCCGGGTCTTCCCCCTCACCCGGCTGACCCTGGGGCTGGGCCTGGGCACGGCCCTGGCCGTGGGCGTGCTGGCCGCCGCGCTCCCCGCCTGGCGGGCCGCGCGGGTGGGGATTGCCGCGGCGCTGCGGAAAGTAGGATAGAAAGGCAGGGGCCAGGGGCATAAGCGCTAACTTAAGGCGACTTTTTGGGTTGTTATTAGTTTTTGAATTTATAATAAAATCAGCATATTATAAAATACGATTTTCACAAAGTTAGCGCTTATGGGGGCCAGGGGCCAGGGCGTGCTGCGCACGCCCATTGATTAGAACCTAGTTAAAAACTAATCATTGGGCTCAAATAGGTTAGGGGCTTTTCAGGCGCTTGTAAAATCCCCCCGGCCCCCTTTAGAAAAGGGGGAGTTTTTTTCTGGCGTAGCCTTTCGTAGCTGATTCAAGATGACGCCTGAAGTAAGTTTTGATAAATGACCTCTATTAATCTGTTTTTTCACTGACCACTGACCACTGACCACTGGCCACTTTTAAATAGGTATGCTTAAGCTGACCCTCAGAAACGTCCTGCGCCACCCTTTGCGGGCCGCGCTCACCATCCTGGGCATGGCCCTGGCCATCCTGGCCTTTGCCTTGCTGCGCACCATGGTGGAGGCCTGGTACGCGGGGGTGGACGCGTCATCGCCGGTGCGCCTGGTGACCCGAAACGCGGTGAGCCTGATGGCCGACCTGCCCCTGTCCCATGCCGCCAAGATCAGGGCCTTGCCCGGGGTCACCGGTGTGGGCCAGGCCTATTGGTTTGAGGGCGTCTATGTGGATAAAAAGCATTTTTTTCCCCAGTTTGCCATCTCCATGCCCAGTTACCTGGACCTGCTTCCCGAACTGCTCTTTCCCCAGGACCAGAGGCTGGCCCTGGTGCGGGACCGCCAGGGCGCGCTCGTGGGCCGCAAACTCGCGGCCCGCTTCGGCTGGAAGGTGGGGGACAGCATCATCCTCAAGGGCACTTACTTTCCCGGGGATTATCAACTCAACATCCGGGGGATTTACCGGGGCCGGGACCCCAGCACCGACGAAACCATGCTGCTGTTTCATTGGGATTACCTTAACGAGCAGATGAAAAAGCTGGCCCCGGAGCGGGCGGACAAAGTGGGCTGGTTCCTGGTGCAGATCACCTCCCCGGACCTGGCGGGGCCGGTGTCGGAAAAGATCGACGCCCTCTTTAAGAATTCCCTGGCCGAAACCCTGACGGAGACGGAAAAGGCCTTCAACCTGGGGTTCGTGGCCATGACCGAAGCCATTTTGCTCGCCATCCAGGCGGTCTCCTGGCTGGTCATCGGCGTGATTCTGCTGGTCTTGGCCAACACCATGGCCATGAGCGCGAGGGAGCGCCTGGGGGAATACGCGGTGCTGAAGGCCATCGGCTTTCGGCCCAAGTTCCTCACCGGGGTGATCATGGGCGAATCCCTGGTCCTGGCCCTGGGCGGCGGCATCCTGGGCCTGTCTTTAACGCCCCCCATGGTCTGGGCCTTTCCCGACTCGGTGATGCAATACTTCGGGGTCTTTACAGTCACCAACGAGACCCTGGCCGTGGGCCTGGGCCTGTCGGTGGCCGTGGGCGTCCTGGCCGCGGCGCTGCCTGCCTGGCGGGCGGCGAAGGTGGGGATTGCTGCGGCCCTGCGGCGGGTGGGGTAACCGGTTTGATCATTGATAATTCAGGATAATCCTTAAAGAGTGAGACTATGGAATCCCCCCAGGTTCTTCATCCCCAGCAGCGGCTAGAGAGCATCGATATGCTCCGGGGCTTGGCCATGGTATTCATGGCCCTTGACCACTCCCGGGACTTCTTTTCCCATGGGCACTACTTCTTCGATCCCGCCGACCTTCTCCATACCACCGCCGGCTTTTTCATCACTCGCTGGATTACCAATTTCTGCGCGCCCGTATTTATTTTTCTAAGCGGGGTGGGATTGTTTTTCTCATTTTCTCACGGCAAAACTTTGGGGCAGATCCAGAAAACCCTGGTAACTCGAGGATTATGGCTTATTTTCCTGGAGTTTACCTTCGTGCGCTTCGGTTGGTATTTCAATTTTGACTATCACTACGTGAAGTTAGGGGTGATTTGGTGCATCGGCTGGTGTTTCATCTCTCTGGCGGGACTAATGATTCTCCCCCGGTGGCTGGTGGGTCTCTTGGGCTTGGTGATGATCGCGGGGCATAACCTCCTGGACTTACTGACACCCGAAACCTTCGGGGCCTTCGGCTGGCTGTGGCGCATCCTCCATGTTCCGGGGACGTTGTCGCCTGTTCCCGGCTATGAGGTGGTTGTCAAATATCCCCTTATTCCCTGGATCGGCGTTATGGCCGCAGGATACGCCATCGGGCCGGTTTTTCGCCGGGAGGCCTCCCTGCGGCGGAAGCTCTTTCTGGGATTGGGAATGGGGTTGGTTCTGGTCTTTATCATCTTGCGGGGACTCAACCTCTATGGTGACCCCAACCCCTGGACCACCCAGTCCACCCGATTGTTTACCTTTTTTTCCTTCCTCAACTGCCAGAAATACCCGCCGTCGCTTCTTTATCTGCTCATCGCTCTCGGGCCGGCCTTCCTGGCCCTGGCCTGGTGCGAAGAGTTACCCGCTCCGCTCACCCGGCCATTGGTTCTTTTGGGACAGGTGCCGTTTTTTTTCTATATCCTGCACCTGCCCCTGCTCCATGCCATCGCGGTGGGGACGGAATTGGTGCGTTACGGGGAAGCCGACTGGCTCTTTGCCAATCCCCCGTGGCAGGTCTGGCCGATAGATTACTCACATGACTTGGTGTCGACTTATTTGGCCTGGATGACGGGGGCGTTAATCCTTTATCCGGCCTGCCGTTGGTATGCCGGCCTGAAATCCCGGCACCGGGACTGGTGGTGGCTCTACTATCTCTGATCCGGCAGGAGCGTGGCCGTGGGCATCCTGGCCGCGGCCCTCCCCGCCTGGGGGGTGGCGAAGGTGGGGATTGCCGCGGCCCTGAGGAGAGTGGGATAACTCGGTTTGATCATAAAAACCCGGATAGTGGCAAGGTAACCGCCAGACGATCCAACTTTTCAAATGCAATTATTCTGGATTATTGTTGAAAGAATTGCTGGAGATTGACGTAAGTAAATGATAAAAGGATATAAAAAGAATGGTTTGAGAGTCCCCAAGGTGCTCCCTGTTGGTGAGAGCTAGAGAAAAGTAATCCGTCCGAATTCAGCCTGGGATGGGATGTCCCTAAACCGATTGTTGACCACGATAGCAAAGGTTGCTGTCCAGTTTCGGGAGATTCAAAGTCATGTCTGACGTCTTTCAACAACAATTAGACGCAGAGAAAATTCCTCTTATACTCGGTCTGGATGAAAGGGCAGGCTACCGGGCTCTACCCATGAGGAACTTGAGAGTGGGAAGGGAAGTGCCCTTTGATATTTTTTTAAAAATAAAAAAGAAAGGTGAAACAATACCCAGTTTTGTGAAAGGCTGCCGCAAGGGCGAGATTTTCCAGAGAGACTGGTATCTTCAACTGACTAAACTCAAGATTCCCAACGTCTATGTTTCTTTGCAAGAGATTGATTTGGTGATGGAATATCTTAATTACCACCTGGACTTGCTTCTGGAGGACGACAACTATACCGATCTGGAAAAAGGAACATTGGTCTGTGATACCGCGCATCTGTGGATGCTCCATTTTTTTCATCAGGAAGAAGCCCGCACCGGCGATCAAATCAACCAAGCCTTAAAATTTATTGATATCTTGTTCAATACCGTCAAGGGCGACCATCATACTCTCAAATGCTTACTGGAGGTTAGACGCACCGGTTCTCATCTGTTTTCCCACAGTCTCAATGTCAGCTTGCTGGGCTTGGCATTCACCGCATACCTGGGGTGGGATCAAGAGAAGGTCAGATGGTTCGGGATCGGGGCCTTGCTCCATGATATCGGTCTGATGCACACGCCGTTATCGATTCTGGAGAAAGGTGGTAAGCTCAGCCCAACGGAAATGAACAAGATTAAACGTCATCCCATTGATGGCTTCCGCATGTTGCAGGATTTTGGATATTTGCGTTGGGAAGCCCTACAAATGATCGCGCAGCACCATGAGAACGGTGACGGCTCCGGCTATCCGGACGGGTTAGTAATTACCGAAATTAAGACCTGGGCCCGAATTTTGCGGATCCTGGATTGTTACGAAGCCATGACCGCCCCACGTTCCTGGCGCCAGGCCATGGAGCCCAAGCAAGCCATCTGGACCATGCGTGCCGATTGGGAAAAAGACAGGATTTTCGATCGCTATTACCTGGAGACCCTCATAAAATTTCTGGCAGGCATGCAAGGAGAATAAATTTGCTAACTCCTGGAAGTACCGGCAACTAGCTTAATCTACGCTAAATTAGGAAATTATTGTTCCACCTGGCGAGAAAGAGACCACGAGCTTATTTCGATTGCGACTGACAAGGTTGTCTCATACTCTATCAGTAAGGGAGAAATGGTCGTGACTACTCCTAAAGAAGAAACTATAAGTTCCATAGTCAAGGCCAAGGAAGAGCTGAACAAAGCTCTGTCAAGTATTGAACAATTGCCTCCTTTTGATCCGCAGAACACCGCGTTCGTGGCCCACCTGTTAAACAACCATCTCACGGTGCTATCGGGCGCCGCGGAGCTTTTGCAGCTTACACTCAAAGATTACCCGAACAAAGAAGTGCATTTATGGTTGAGCGGCATGCGGCGAGTCTGCGATTTGATGGCGCATTTGACCCCCAAACTGATAAATGTGCAGTCTTCGGAAGAATACGAGTTAAGGCTCGAAAAGGTGAATTTGGCTCTCCTGGTGGAGCGTGCCTGCAATTTCTATCGCCGCATAGCCGAAGCAAAACTGATTACCCTCTCTTTCGAAGCGCCTGCCGAAGGCGCTTTTGCCTGGACCGACAGAGTCGCAGTGGCTGCAACCTTGGATAATTTGCTGTCAAACGCCATCAAATTCTCGGAACCCGGAGGCATGGTTTGGGTCAGGATTAAGATGGAGCCGGAGCATCTCCTTTGTAGTGTGCGGGATGAAGGCCCGGGATTGAGCAGTGATGATCTGGGCAAGTTATTCCAGAAGGGTGTCCGGCTCAGTGCGCAGCCCACCATGGGGGAGCCTTCATCGGGTTACGGGTTGGCGGTGGCCAAGACCCTGGTCGATAAGCTGGGGGGGGCAATCTGGTGTGAGAGCGAAATGGGCCGCGGCTCCTCCTTCTGGATTAAGCTGCCGCGTTTCCAAGAATCATTATTGTTGTTTACTGCAACGGTTTAACAACCTTCTTAGTCAGGCATCCCTCCGGCTCAAAGAAGAAGCAGGTTAACGCCACCCAACGACTTGGGCCCGATGCCCTGGAAAAAGGGCAGCGCCCCCATATCGGCCCGGGTATTGTCAGGATCCTTGGCCAAAGCGGAATCGCCGGTGTCGATACAGGGGGATTTGGTGGCGTCATTAATGGGATAATTGTTCCATCTGAGGTTGAAGTTCCCGCCGGCGGGGTTTACGAAAAGCGGATCAACGGCGATGCATCCGGTGCCGAACCAGCTCTCTCCCGAGCCGTTTTGCACGTCGGAATAGGTCATGGTAATCGGGGCGCTGCCGGTGCCAAAGGAAAAATTGAAGGCGTTGGGGGTATTCTGCCAGAGGATGTTGGTGTTCAGCGTCACTGAAGCCAGGACTTGATCCAAATAAAGATAGAGCCCTCCGCCATCTGTCGTAACATTATTTGCGTAAAAGGTATTTTTGAATAGGTTGACCGCACCCAGAGTAGTGGAATAGGAAAGTCCTCCTCCGACATTTGCAGCCCTATTGGAATTAAAGACATTTTTGGAGATGCTGAACGTGGTCGTATTGCCGGCTACGCTCATGCCACCCCCGTTCTGGCCGGCCTGGTTGGCAGTAAAGGTATTGCCCGAAAGGGTGGCCGTGCCGCTCCACATCTCGATCACGATACCGCCGCCGTTTTCCCCGCATCGGTTATTGGTGAAGATATTGTTGGCAAAGGTAAGATTGCCGTGGTCCAGATAAATCATGGCCCCGGCGCCGCTGCCGACAGTAGCCTGATTCCCGGTAAAGGTATTGTTCCTGAAGATTACCGAGCCCCCGGCGTTGAGCCGCACATCGACTCCTCCCGCGCCCAATCCGGCGCGATTATCGGCGAAGGTGTTATTTTCCAGGGTTACCGTCGAGGTTCCCCCCAGGGGATAGACCATCAGGCCGCCCCCGTCCGGGTTGTCGCCGCCTGAGGCGACATTGCCGGTGAAAGTGTTGCCCCGGATATTGATCCGACTGGTTCCATCGGAGTACAGCATGGCCCCGCCGCCGTCCCCGAAGTAAGAGCTTCCTCCCGAATTTAAGACGCTGTTTTCATCAAAGGTGCAGTCGGTCAGGTTAATAATCCCGGAATTGGTGCCCGTAAACAGCCCTCCCACATTCCCGGAGCTGGTGTTGTTTCTAAAGATGGATGTGGTGACAGAGATTTCGCCGGTATCGCTCGTCAGGTTGGCGCCGCCGGCGACGCTGTCGCCTCCCGAAGCAGTGCAATCGCTGACCCGGCAATTCCTTAAGGCAATGGCAGCCGAGGTTACGCTGATTTGCAGACCGCCGCCGTTTTCGGTGGTGGCCCCATGCTGCAATCCAAGGCCTTGCATCGTGACGTCGGCGTTGGCGCCGTTGGTGGTGACGGCAAGAATGCGGACGGTGTTGCCGCCATTCAGAATGGTGGTATTGCGGCCCGCGCCGTTGATGGTCAGCGTGTAATTTTCCGCTGAAGAATAATGCAAAGTGGAGGTCACGTTATAGGCGCCGGCCGCGACATTAATGATATCGTTCTCACCATTGGCGGCTGCGGTGTTGAGGGCGGTCTGAAATTCGGCCGGGTTGGCGACATTGAAGGTGGCGCCTAAGGCCGGAGAGATGGAAATGCAGGACAAACAGCCGATGAATGCCAAAACAAACGGTAATGGCACAATTTTCATGGTTAATCCCTCCCTTAACCAAAGATTACGCGGCAACCTGGGTCACTAAGATTAAAGGATGGTTTGGGGATGTCCCTCCAAGGTTTAATCCCGAGAGGGTCTCTCCTGTGTCAGCCAAATCATTTTTGGGGATCACAATAGCACAAATTTCCGCCAAAGTATATCTTTCCCCCGGGCTATTACCCTCCCCTTTTCGAGATGATCCTTCTATACTGAGCGACTTAATTAACCGCGGTTGACATTCTCTGCGGCCTCTGCGCCTCTGCGAGAAACCTTTTTTCTCGCAGAGACGCAGAGAGCGCAGAGAAAAGACTTTTGCAAAAAGCTCGATTTCAGATAAATTTTTCATTTAACCAAAAACCAAAAAATAACTGACCACTGACTACTGATTACTGGCCACTGACATGCCCATCCCCATCTCCTACAGCTACCGCAACCTCCTGGCCCGGCGGCTTACCACCTTTCTCACCGCCGCGGGTATGGCCCTGGTGGTCTTTGTCTTCGCTGCGGTCTTGATGCTGGCCGAGGGGCTGCGGCAGACGTTGGTGTCCACCGGCTCTTATGACAACGCCATGGTGCTTCGGGCCGGGACCGAAACCGAGGTGCAGAGCGTCCTGGACCGCACCCAGGCGGGCATTGTCGCGTCCCAGCCGGAGATTGCCGCCGGGCCGGAGGGTCCCTTGGTGGCGTCCGAAGCCATCATCCTGGTGAACCTGCCCCGGCGGGGCACGAATCAGCCCGGGAACGTCATGATCCGGGGGGTGCAGCCCCCGTCTTTTGCTCTGCGCCGGGAGGTGCGCCTGGCCCAGGGCCGTTGGTTCAACCCGGGATCCAACGAGATCGTGGCCGGAGCCCAGATCGCACAGCGCTACCAGGGCGCGGGGCTGGGGGAGACGGTGCGCTTCGCCATGCGGGACTGGCGGGTGGTGGGGGTCTTTGACGCAGGCAACACCGGCTTTTCGTCGGAAATCTGGGGGGACGTGGAACAGCTCCTCCAGGCCTTCCGGCGCACGGCCTTTTCGTCGGCCACTTTGCGCCTCGGCGATCCTGCGGCTTTTGACGGTTTAAAGGCCCGGCTGGAGTCCGACCCCCGGCTGCCGGTGCAGGTGCGCCGGGAAGTGGAGTTCTACGAAGCCCAGTCCCGGCGGCTGGCGGACTTCATCCGCCTCCTAGGGCTGGTGCTCACCGCCATCTTCGGCCTGGGCGCGGTTTTAGGGGCGATGATCACCATGTACGCCCAGGTGGGGACCCGTATCAACGAAATCGGCACCCTGCGGGCCTTGGGGTTTCAGCGCGTCCACATCCTCATCGCCTTTCTGCTGGAGGCCGCGCTCTTAGGGGCCCTGGGGTGGGTCATCGGCATGCTCCCCGCGTCGCTGCTCAATTTCATCACCCTGTCCACCATCAACTGGTCCAGCTTTGCGGAGATCACCTTCCGTTTCACCTTAACGCCTGAGATTCTGCTGAAAAGCCTGGCCTTCGGCCTAGGCATGGGCCTGGTGGGGGGGCTGCTGCCGGCGCTAAAGGCGGCAAGGCTGCCGTTGATTGATGCGTTGCGGGCGGTGTGAGGTAATATTGAGGTGAGGAGCCAGGGTCTAATACCGAGTTGATACCTCCCGGCCAGGTCAATTATAATGTTGGGACCGTCTAATTGATTGCACTCAAAAGGGGCGACCCGTAGGGGCGAACCTTGTGTTCGCCCCTACGGGTACACCTAGGTGTTTGATGATGAAAAATGTTTCTGGAAGAATTGCGGCGGGCTGGAGGAAAAAATGGTCGGGACGACTGGATTTGAACCAGCGACCCCAGCGTCCCGAACGCTGTGCTCTACCAGGCTGAGCCACGTCCCGACTTCTTAAATTTATCTAAAAGGCGGTCTCAGGGCAAGAGAAAATCGGGCTTAGGGGTTATCCTCGCTTAATTGTTCAGTTTCCTGAGACCCGG
>Ga0233425_10004947_pt1 | contig 21685 bp, 23 predicted proteins | sample Watercolumn_Towu_2_FD_181712 | JGI IMG/M metagenome (GOLD analysis project Ga0233425, IMG submission 181712) | Freshwater microbial communities from Lake Towuti, South Sulawesi, Indonesia - Watercolumn_Towuti2014_140_MG | ecosystem: Environmental > Aquatic > Freshwater > Lake | place...
CGAAGGAAAACTCGGGGCACAAGCGCCGACCGATGATACAACCCGCGTTTTCGATTTGTCTAGCACGATACTGTTATAAGGATGTCTAAAACGCGGACTCGCGTCTTGGCATACCCTCGTATCGCCGCTCTGGCGGTTGTTCTGGTGGCCGTTGCCCTCAGCGGCGTCCCCGCGGGATGCGTCAGTACCTCGTCGACACCGGTCCCAACGGAGTCCGCAAGCGCTGTTGATTCCTTTGAGACCAACACGCCTCCACGTTCGACCAGCACGCTCGTGCCCACCACAGTCGACGCTTCTCCGGCAGTGGCGACGCCCGAGCGGAGGCCGACGCCGACGCGGGTTCTTCCGCCCAGCCCAGCCGGACTACCAACCGCTGCGCCCACGATGGCCGCGACCATGATGCCGGAACTGTCGCCGGTGCTCGGACTCCCGACATCGATCTCGCAGGAACCCACGATCGCTTCAGCTCCGGGTTTTCCGACGCCGATGCCGCTTGGGCCGTCTGTCGTCGCCCCACCAGGACCATCCATTCCCCCTGAAACGTCGCCAACGCAATCCCCAACGCCCGACAGCCCGAATCCCACACGCGTCCTCCCCACCGCGACGCCCGTCGTTTCGGCCACAGTTCCGTCGCCGACCGCATCACCGGCGCCGACGTCGACGCCCGTCCCTACCCCGTCGCCGACCGCATCACCGGCGCCGACGTCGACGCCCGTCCCTACCCCGTCGCCGACCGCCACTCCTAGATCGCTCGCTCCGGTAATCACTCCGCCTCCAGCAGCACCTTCTCCGACGGCCACGCCGACCTCCCCCGCGCAGCCGACTCCAACTCCGCTTCCAACCGCAACTCCCGCGCCTGCCCCGACGGCGACGCAGATTCCCACCCCCACGCCAACGCGTACGCCAACTCCGACCGGAACACCCCCTCCAACCCCAACCGCAACGCCTTCACCGGCTCCTACGGCAACTCCAACCAGGACGCCGACCCCCACGCCGAGTCCCACACCTACTCCGACCCCCACGCCGGACCCACGTTTCGCAGTGATCACATCCGGCCCCGCGGTCGAATACCACCTCAATTCGCTCGGCATCACGTGGTATCTGGACTACGGGTCCGACCCGAGAACCGCCCCGCCAGGGAAGAAGAAAGTGGCGTTCATCCACCATCCACCGACCAGCCCAAGGATTCCTGTCGCAACGCTTGCCCAATACGCAACCGGGGCACCCGGTTCCTACTGGTACATCTGGGGCGAGCCGAACCGGTATTCGAACTACTCGCCAGTCGATTACGTGGCGGAACTCGACTACTACGTTGACGCGATCAAGGGTGCCGACCCAACGGCCCGGATCGTCGGCCCGAGCGTACTCAACTGGAACTTCACGTGCTGGGGATGCGCGCCCTTTACGCAAGGGTCAACGTGGATGGCCCAGTTTTTGACCGCCTACAAGGACTCGCATCTGGGTGCCCTCCCCCCGATCGACGTTTATTCGATCGACGCCTACCCGCTGACCTGGACGCAGGTTCCGATGACCAACTGGCAGGTCTTGAGGGACGACCTGATCGCGTACAGGACCTGGATGAACGCCAACGGATTGAGCGGCAAGCCGATCTGGGTCACCGAGGTCGCGTCGCATTGGGCCTACTCGTCATGGAAGTACGACTTTGCAAAGGGACATCTGACGATCGGCACCGGGCTCGACTGGGAAGATGACTACCTCTGGGCCGCGATGGAAACCTATATGTACAACCTGTTCGATTGGCTCAGAGACAACGGCGAGGCGCGGAATATCGAGAAGTGGTTCCTGTTCGTCGCCTACACGAACATCCAGGAACAGGTCAAGACCGACGGCTACGCGGGCATATATCTATTCGAACATGGGGGCGTCGGGGCGCCATTGAACAGACTCGGCCAACTCTACCGGGAGATGACCCTCGGGATCAGGTAGAGGCATGACCCTCGGCGTGCTGGGCGTGACGCCGCCCTCTTTCGCGTTCTCCGCTCAGGCAGTCCGCGCCGCCGAGCGCTTCAGTCGCAGGAAGTCCAGCACGTCGCGGTCCCACCGCCCCGCGATGAACGCAACTAGGAACGATGAAAACACGATCGTGTTGAACGCGAAATGGAGCCACACGAGGTTGAAGACGTGGCCCAGGATGCCGGGCGTGCCGTTCATCCCGGACTCTACGAACTGAGCGATCTTGAAGAGGTGTTCGACCAGGTGGTAGCCCTGGAACAGCACCGAGAAAGTCATGAAGCCGAAGGCAACGCGTTCGGTGCGGCGGCTCTGCCAGAAGCGCCCCTGAACGTACACGAGGGCCAGCAAAGCCAGGAACAGGACGTTATAGGCCAGGTGCACTGGTTCGATGTCCAACCAGCTCCCCAGTACGCCCGCGCCCTTCGGGTTGTCCAAGACCGTTCGCTGCAACACCTGGACGATGTGCTCGATCTCGTGAAAACCCTGGACCAGAAGTATCCCTACCATTCCAGCGATCGCGACAGCCAGTCGTGGCTGCGACCCCTCGACGGCAGGCGACTTGGCCTGCGTTCTGGCGTTCATTGATGCGACCCTCCGGAACCTTCAGGGCGCCGACGGCGGCATTATAGGGCGCGCCATAGAATCGTCCGATGAGCCTCCGATGAGCCCTGGATCGCAGCGCTGGACCTTCGTCTTCGCAGGGGCCCTTGCCTGCGGGCTCGCGGTCGTCGCGTGCGGGCGCCGATCCGCCCCTGCTTCTACGGCAGTCCCTGCGACGGCGACTCCGACGGCGTCTCCAACTCCTGCGTACGGCGGGTTTTTGCCCGCGATCGGGACCGCGGCAACGCCTCTTGCAACCTCCGCCATCCCGATCGTGACCAGCGCCTCCTTGACGGCAACCCCGGTCCCGACGGTGGCGACGCCAGGGCCGGCGGCGCCAACAGCGACAGCCAGCCCTGCCCCACGGCCGACGGCGACGCGAGTCTCGGCCGGGTTCCCGACGCCCCTGCCGACGGCCCCCGCCGGGCCTCTCCAGACGGCGACGCCTGCCACCCCGGCGCCGGGCGCCACGCCTGGCCGGTCGCCGACGGCCGCTCCAACCCCGACAGTCTTCCCGACACCGGGGCAGACGCCACTTCCCGGTTCGACCCCGACCGGAACCGCAACGCCCAGCGCCACGCCAACCAGGACATCGACTCCGACACCGTCGAGAACGGCGACGCCGACCGCGTCACCCACGGTCGTCGCTTCACCAACTGCGACGGTGGATCCCGGCCAGCCTCCGCCGATCTTCTTCCCAACCCCGACGCCGACCGCGGCGCCCGGGCCTCAGGCCACTCCTACGCCGCCCATCTACTCGTCGAAATATGCGATCACGGTCCATTCCCGTGATAAGGCGACGCTCGACTGGTTCCTCCGCCAGATGGGCACCCAGTGGTATCTGGCCGACGACCACGCAGTCGACAACATCCCATCGGGTTTCAAAAAGCTGCTGTTCGTCGGCAGGCTTCCCGGCCCCACGAGCGGCCAGATCCAGTCGCTTGTGAGCCAGGCTACGGGATCGACTTGGTCGATCGCCAACGAACCGAACCGCCCGCCTGCATACGACCCCAAAGAAGTCGCCAACGATCTCCAGGCGCTATACACGACGATCAGACAGGCCGACCCAACCGCGAAGTTGCTCAGCCCGCCTGTGCTCAACTATCTGTTCACCTGCACGCTCTGTGCCGGCTACATGCCGGGTCGGGACTGGCTAAACGCGTTCAGGGAGGAGTTCCGGGTGCTCTACGGCTCGGAGCCACAGTTCGACGCCTGGGCGCTCAACGTGTACCCGCTCGACTGGGAGAACATCCCGACCGTCAACTCCCAACTGGCAATCGACCAGATCGTCGGCTTCCGGGGCTACCTGGACTCCGTCCCGGCGCTGGCCGGCAAGCCGATCTGGATCACCGAACTGGGGCTTCACTGGGGATGGGACAAGTGGGCCACCACGGTACCGGGCTGCCAGACGCCGAGCCCTTCCGGCACGTATCGCGGGGATCTGGTAGCTAAATACCTGACCGAGCTGTTCGACTGGCTCGATGCCAACGCGGCGGCGATGAAGATCGAGCGGGTGTTCGTCTACGTCACATACAGGGACATCACTGTGTGCAGTCCCGACGCCTACGCGGGGATGACGCTGTTCAACGGAGCGACCGTCGGAGCGTCGCTCACCGACGCCGGCAAGCTGCTCAGGGAACGGATCGCAGGGGGCAAGTAGGCCGCGAGGCAGGTCGCCCCGGTAGAACACGCCTCGCTCCGTAAGGGCAGGCCCCGCAGCACCTCTATCGCCACGGCCGCGGCCGTGCCCATCAGGTCGGCATCGATGAACTCCAGCCGGTCCTCGGGCGTGTGGATTCTGGAGAAGTCGCTCGCCAGGAAGAATAGGAACGGGACACCGGCGGCCTCGAACGGGGCGAAGTCGCTTGAACCACCCTGTATGCCCGGCTCGCGCACCACGGATAGGCCCAACCGGTCTGCTTCCTTGACCGCGCGATCCGCGAGGGCGTCGTCGCCGAACAGGCCCGCGGTCGGTCCGGAACCGAGGGCATCGAAGTTCAACATCGCGACGATGTCACGACGGTCGGCCTCGGTGAGGGAATCGACGTAGTGCCGGCTTCCGAGTAGCCCCAGTTCCTCCGAACCGAACGCGATGAACCGAATCGTGACCGGCAGGTCGAGGCTTGTCACAGCCTCGGCGATCGCCAGAATGGCGGCCGTACCGGAGCCGTTGTCGTTCGCCCCCGGGACGTCTGGCACGGTGTCGAAGTGCCCGCCGAGGACGACGACGCCGGCTGTTGAACTCGTCCCTCGCTTTTCGACGATCACGTTCCGACTCGGGGTCGTTTCGTAGGCCACCGAGACGGTCGCGCGCACGCCGCCCCCAAGCCATAGACGCGCGTAGCTGCTGTCCCGCTTCCAGCGAGATGGACACGGCCGGGATCGCCGATTGAGTCGTCAGTGTTCCGCCGAACTGACCCGGCTCGTTGTTGTGAATGATCGCGGCCACCGCGCCGGCCCGGCTCACACGCGTCACCTTGGTCTCAAACGGCACCACCCCTCGTTCGATGAGAGCGATCTTTCCCTCCAGACTCCTGGGAGGAAGGTCCCCAAGGACTAGCCCGGCATCTGCGAGCTGGCCGCTCGCGGTCTTCTCCGCGGAACGCCGAAGAGGGAGTGCCTCCAGCGACGGTGTGGCAGCCTCGTCCAGGGTGAACACCTGTCGGTCGTCGGCGAGCATCCTGACTTCGAACTCCTGCACGACCGGCTCGTATCCGAGGCCCCGGAACACGCCGACGAGGTACTCCGCCGACGTCGCTTCCTCGCCGGTCGCGCTGGCGCGTGGGCTATGCGCCCTGGTGAGCTCGGTCAGATACGCCCACGCCCGGTCCGCGAGATGGTCGGCGCCGGTCGCCGGGGGGGCGGTCGGATCTGCGACTGGGTGGCTGGCGGAGAGCCGACGGAAGTCGAAGCGGTCGTCGCCGATGCCTCGGACGGTGTGGACGCCGTCGTCGCGACTGGCGAACCTGCACGCCCGGTACAGGAAACGCCTGCCAGGACCAGGAGAACAATGACCGCGGTAACCGCGGACGCTACAAGCCGGCCTGGCAGACGGTTGACCGGTGCCGAGGGAGGGAGTCGAACCCACATGAGGTTGCCCTCATCGGTTTTTGAGACCGACGCGTCTGCCATTCCGCCACCTCGGCCCGGACTTCACGATTGTACGTACCTGTTACTTGTACGTACCGCGTCCGAGGCGAGACGTTCCTCAAGGCCTGCCTTCGCGAGGTTCCGACAACGGAGGGGGACCGAACGGCCGGTTGGTAGCTGGACCGGTGAACGTCACTTCGACGCACGGCATGCGGTCGAGGATCCGGCGGACATACAGGAAGGGCCCCCACCACGGGAGGTGCAACCGACGGTTGCAGCGGACTGCGCCGAGGAACAGCCGTATCTGCCACCGCGGATATCCGGGGCGCCTCGCCCAGTGCTCGATATACGTGAGAAGGTACGGGAGCCGTTCTTCTCGCTTGCGCAGCACGCGCGCCCGCGCCGGCAGGTCGAACCAGCGGTCCCCCTCCACGGTGTGCACTGTCATCGCCGGCTCTCGGGCCATCGACGCGACCCAGTCGCGCTTCCCCGGATAGCCCGAGAAGTAGATGCGATCGTGGCCATCCCAGAAGTAGGTCATCTCGACCGTCCGGGAGCGGCCGTTCCTGCGGGTGACCGTCGCCCGGATGTAGAAGCTGGTCGCCAGGACCGCACGCAGGGCATCGGGAAGTTGAATCTGAGCCGAATCCGGCGCCATGCGGCAAGAATAGCAGGGGGCAGAAGTCGGGACCGCGCCGAGGCCGGCGGTACACTCTGGCCAATGTCCGTGGACGGTCAGGGTGCTTCCGACCCGGCCTCGCCGACCCCTGCGGCGAGGCCGGTTGCTGTAACGCAGGCGCGAGTTCCCGCTCCCAGACGCGAACCCGGCCGGATCGCGCAGACGCTGCGCATACCCGCGTACCGTCGCCTGTGGGGCATCGGCGCCCTCATCACGACGGTCCGCTGGCTCGAGATGCTCGCTCTCGGCTTCTTCGTCTACCAGCTGACCGGAAACGAGTTCCTGACAGCCCTGGTATTCACCCTCCGAATGGCCCCGATGCTGCTCTTCGGCATCGCGACCGGCTTCATCGCCGACCACGTCCCCCGGCGCCTTCTTCTGGTCCTGTCCCTGGCCTTCTCGACCGCGATCTCGACGTTCATGGGGCTCGTCGTGCTTTCAGGGCGTGTCGAGTACTGGCACATCGCGGTGGCGACCTTCCTGTCCGGCGTCTTCTGGGCATTCGACATGCCCGTGCGACGCCCGCTCGTGGCCGAGGCGGTCGGCCCTGACCACGTAGGGGTCGCGATGGGAATCGAGTCGACCACGATGCAGGCGACCCGGATGATCGGGCCGCTGTTCGGCGGCGTATTCGTCGCATCGATCGGCATGCACGGCGTCTATTTCATAGGGGCGGGGTTCCAGCTCGCCGCCCTCCTGATGGCACTGGGCGTCGCCGCGAGCGGAATCAGGGCCGACATCGCCCGCGTGAACGTCCTGTCCGACCTCCGGGATGGCTTTCGGTACGTCCGGGCGAACCGACTCATCATCGGCACGCTGGCCGTGACGATATTCGTCAACATGTGGGGGTTCTCGTACTCGAGTCAGATGCCGGTGATCGCCAAGACCGAGCTCGGCGTCGGTGCCGTAGCGCTGGGTGTGCTCGGGACCATGGAAGGGCTGGGCGGCTTCTTGGGCGCGCTGGCCATCTCCGCGTGGGCGACGCCGCGAACCTATACACGCATATATCTATACGGGTCGTTCCTCTTCCTGACGGCGGTCGTGTTCTTCGCCCTGTCGCGGTGGTATCCGCTCTCGACCGCGATCCTGTTCGCCGGCGGCTTCGGCATGGCGTCCTTCGGAACGATGCAGAGCACTCTCATGCTCGTGTCGACTGCCCCCGAGATGCGGGGGCGGGTGATGGGCGTACTCGTCGTCTGCATCGGCGCGGGGCCCATCGGGGCGCTCCACGTGGGCCTGCTTGCGGACCTATTCAGCGCGCCAATCGCTCTGCTGGTGTCGGCATTCGAGGGGCTCGCGGCACTCACGATCGCCGCTATCCTGTGGCCGGAGCTGCGGCGGGCCATCAGACCTCATGCACGTTGAGGGATCGTGCCGAGCCGGCGCAGTCGTTGGCGCTCGGGGGCCGTGCCAGGAGTATCCTGTCGCGGCGTGGTATCTAGCCGTCGTGTCCGGCGGCCTGGCAATCCGGCAGATTTCGGAGCGCACCAATGCCAGCACTGTCCAGTTCGCAGCTTGAGCGGTTCGACCGCGAGGGATACCTCTTCTTCCCGGACCTCCTCGACCCGGAGTCCGATCTGGACCCCATCATCGAGGAATATCACGGGGTGCTCGACCGGCTGGCCGACGAGCTGTGCGCAAGGGAGGAAATCGCCTCCCGCTACGAGGACCTCCCGTTCGAAGACCGGCTGATCAAGATCTACCAGGAGACCGGCAGGGTCCACGCTCAGTACTTCGACTTCCACCTGCCCCCGCACATGACGAAGAAGGACACGCCCGGGTGGTGGGGCCCTGCGGTGTTCAACGCGCTCCGCAACGAGAAGATCCTCGACGTCATCGAGTCCCTGATAGGCGGCGAGATCTACTCCAACCCGATCCAGCACGTGCGGATGAAGCCGCCCGAGCGCGTCACGCCGAAGGACCCGAAGACGGGGTTGCCGCAGATCGGGGCGACGCCCTGGCACCAGGACAACGGGGTGGGCACGCCCGAGGTCGACAACACCGACATGATCACGGTCTGGTTTCCGTTGAAGGACGCCACCGTCGAGAACGGGTGCCTTGCGATCCTGCCGGGGAGCCATCGTCAGGGACTGCTCGTGCACTGTCCGACCGGCAAGAAGAACCAGAGGGCAGGGCTCGGCATACCCGACGACCAGTTTCCGGTCGACGAGATGCAGCCGATGCCCATGAAGGCCGGCGGTGCGTTGTTCTTCGGCCGGCGTCTGATACACGGCTCTCTCGCGAACGACAGCAACGAGGTCCGCTGGAGCTTCGACCTTCGCTACAACCCGGTCGGGCAGGCGACCGGGCGGGATTCGCTGCCCGGATTCGTGGCGAGGAGCAGGAGGGACCCGTCGTCGGAGCTTCGCGACTGGCGGGAGTGGGAGCGGCTGTGGCTCGATTGCCGCGAAAGGCTCGCGGAGAAGCCGGTAGATACTTACAACCGCTGGAGCGCCGAGGACCCGGTCTGCGCGTAGGGGCCCCTGGAAGGGCCAGGCGTCGGCTGCTATTGAGGTTTCGCAACGACGGCTGTGTGCGCCGGGTGTGCCTCCGGTTTGCGACCAGGGTTGCCAGAACCACCTGACATCACCTGACATAAGGAATAATCGGGAACCCGGCGCGTGATGTGACGGTTCCGTCAGTGGGGTCATCGCGGCTACTCCAGCGGGGCGCCGACGAGGAGGGCTGCAAATATGGTTGCCGTCCTAGCGATCTCGGCCATACTGGCCGGTCTGGCGTACTTCGCCGCCCTCGGCGATTCACGTGCGCGGAATTGACGTCGTCCGTTACGCGGTCGCCAGCGTTGCGTTCGCCTGGCAGTTCACCGTCCTGGGCGCCGGGACGGCGCCCAGCTGGCAGGCGCGCCGGCGAGTCTTCCGGGAGCGCAAGCGGCGTCCCGGTCAGAGCGAGCTATCGCTCGTCGAGCGGCAGGCGGCGCTGGCGGCTGGCGAAGCCCCGCTCACTAACGGCGCTGGGCTCGACGCCGACTATGTCGAGGAACCCAAGGCGAACGGGCGGGTGACGGCCGGGATCCGGTAGCCCGGCCACCGGCAAGGCGTGTGCAACGGAAACCCGGAGGCTTGCGGCGGTCGCTAGCGCAGGAGCGACGCGACCAGCTCGTGACCCGCCTTCTCGGCCAGCAGGGCCGGGGTCTCTCCGCTGGCGGTGCGAGCGCTTCGATCGGCCCCGTTGTCGAGCAACAGCTCGACCAGCGGCTGATTGCCGCTGTGCGCCGCCTCGTGCAGTGGCGAGTAGGCGCCGTGCTGGCGAGCGTTGACGTCGGCGCCGGCGTCCACCAGCATCCGGCACACCTCGACGCTCCCACCCGCCGCCGCGGCATGGAGCGGCTGGTTGGCGAGGGTGTTTCGGCTCGAGGCATCCACCTGGGCGCCTCGACGCAGGAGCTCGGCGACCACACCCGCGTGACCAAAGAAGGCGGCCAGGTGGAGCGGCGTCCAGCCATCCTGCGAGTAGGTCGCCAGCGACGTCCCGTTCTGCCTCAGGTGGCCGACGACCACCGTAAGCTCGCCTGTGGCCGCAGCCTCCCAGATCGTGAGGTCTGGCCGCGCGGCGAGAATAGCCCGCAAGGCGGCCTTCTTGTGACGGTAGCAGGCGACCAGGACCGGCGATTCGCCCCGTTCGTTGCGATGTGCCAGCAACGACCGGTCCCGGGCGATCAGCCGCTCGACCGCGCCCGCGTCATCGCGCTCGATCGCGGCCATGAGCTCAGCCCCGCGATTTCGGTCCGTGGCCTGGTTCGTCATATTGACCGGCGATAGTATCGCTTCACCGGCCATCGGACCAGACTCCGTGTCGAATCCAGGCTCCTATACTTTGGGCGGTGACAGACAACCATGAGCTCTGGCGCGTGTTCGTCGCGCTTGAGCTACCGCCTCCGCTGAAGAAGGCACTCGCAGATGTCCGCCACCGCCTACCAGTCGGCCCAGCCCGGGCGATCCGATGGATACCGCCTGACGGTATCCACCTGACGCTGCGATTCCTGGGCGACATCGACCCGGGGAGGGTGCCGGCGATTACGTCCGGCGTGGCGGCCGCAGCCGGGCAGACCGGTAGGTTCTGGCTTGAGCTCGGTGCGGCGGGTACGTTTCCGCCCGAGGGAGCTCCCAGGGTCTTCTGGGTCGGGCTGAAGGGAGAGCTTCAGCGCCTCGCCGGTCTGCAGGGCCGTGTCGAGGGGGCGCTCGCTTCGATTGGATTCGAGCCCGACCGGCGGCCCTTCCACCCACACCTGACTGTCGGGCGAATCGGCTCGCGCACTCGCACGAGAGAGGCACTGGATGCCAGGTCGGCGTTCCTCAGGGTACCGGTGGAGCCGGGGCAGCGGTTCGACTTGAAGGCCGTTGCACTGTGGCGAAGCCACCTGCGGGAGGACGGCGCTGTGTACGAACAGCTGGCGTCGGCACAGCTCGGCTGACCTCAGGGATCCGGCTCAGAACAGGTCGAGGACGGTACGGCCGGCCCCGGCGCGTTCCTCGCGGGAGGCCAGCGCGTGCGACGGCGGCACGATTCGGGTGACAGCCTGCCTGCGGAAGATGAGGGACTGCAGCCATAGCGGCGACCTCTCCAGAAGACGCAATGGCAGGGGACCGGCGTTTATCTCGTCCTCGTAGCAGGCTGCTGCCCGCCGCCGCAGAACGACGTACTCCGCGACGTCGACCAGCCCGGTCCGCCCGCTGGACTCGGCGACGATCTGACGGAGGTCGATGGCGCCGTCCGGTCCCAGCCTGGACACCGGGATTCCGGACAACGCAAGCAGGCGGAGATTGAGCCTGACGAGCCACATCGGGAAGGCGAGCGCGTAGAGCCGGGCGTCCGAAGCGGCAGCCTGGCGAAACGCAGCGACCGCCGCCCGATGGACAACGATGTGATCGGGGTGGCCGTAAGCCCCGTATGGCGAGTCGACGAGCACGACGTCGGACCGGCATGCCGCCATCACACGGGCGACCTCGTCCGTGAGACGAGGGAGGCTCGCCATGGCCAGCCCGACGGCATCCCGCGGAGCGCCATCCACCAAGTGAATGTCCGGCCCCGCCCGATTGCGGTCAGGCGCCGGCCGCATCGGTGAACCCACAAAGCCCAGCGCGTGCACGCGAGCGATCCCGAGGGTCCGTGAGGCGCACTCGAGATACGGGAGTCGGTCACCAGGCGCGGCGATCAACAACTCGACCTGCACGCCCCGTTGCGCGTATTTCGCCAGGATCGGGCCCGCCAGGAAGGTCTCGTCGTCAGGGTGGGCAAAGACCGCCAGTAGCCTCCCGGACGGCCTTCGAGTCCCGGTCATTCGGGACGGCCACTTTCGACCGCGCGCTTGAGGTCTGTCAGCCATTCATCGGTCATCCGCCGGATGATCTCGCGAGGGTAGGCGAGTCCGATCGGCAGGCACGTGCTCGAGAACCGCTTCTGATCGGTCACTCTCGTCCTGGCGGCGATGCCGTCCAGAGCCTCGAACCGAATCGTGCGGTGGGCGGTGATCATGAGGCGGGTCGATGCCCATGCGAGCTCGAGCGGGCGGTTGCGCCGGGTGACCCGGACGTCGAACTCGATCTCGCGGCCGGCCATTCGCAGAGTGAAGGTCAGTTGCGCACCCGGCAGCCACGGCACGGCCGGCGCTCTGCGGACGCGTGTGACGACGCGGCTCCATTCGGGCCAGCCCGCCGCCCGCTCCACGATCTCGAACGCCTCCTCCGGCGTCCCGTCCATCACCACGCTGGACGCCATTTCGAACGAGAAGACTGCGATCACATCCGACGTGTCGTCATGTTCGCCAGGTCACGACGCGCGGGTGGAACGGTCGAGACCAGCTGAACCGGAGGCCGCCGTCCGACTCGACGAGAACTTCCCTGAGCACCCCGACGAGGCGCCTGGCCTTCGGCGACCCCGGCTGAAGGAACAGGCGTTGCATTGAGTAGTCGACGGCGTCGTCGAAGTCGGCGAACAGGTTCAGGTCGCCTCCCGTGAGCCGAATCATGTCGCACTCCACGCGCCAGCTCTGCAGGAGCTCCAGGAACTCGGGGAGCGAAGGGAGCGACCGCCGGTATTCGCCATGGACCAGCCGCCACAGCGGGTAGAAGTTCGACATGGGCGGCCTCGGCTGCAGGACGACCGCCACCAGCCTGTCTGCCCGGCTATCGAGTTTCTCGACGAAGGGCTCGATCTCGTCGATTGCGTACACCACGTGGGCGCACAGCACGACATCGGCCTTCTGGACCTTTGCCGAGAGCCAGCCGGCAGGGACCGCCCCGATGTTCTTGATCCCGTGGCTGGCGGCGGAATCGGCAAGCTGCTTCCGCATGCTCTCTGAGGGCTCGACGGCCACGACGCGCAGACAGTGGCGGGCCAGCGGTACGGCGAGCCGGCCGCCACCGGCGCCAACGTCGAGCAGGGTGTCCTTCGGCTTCAGCAGCCTGGCGACGGCCGCCACGGTCGGGTCCGGCCCTTCGCCGCTCGACCTGGGTACGAACCGCCTCGCCAGCCGGCGCCAGAAGTCGGTTTCCGCGGACCCCTCTCGAAGCCGCTCGGACTGCTCCCGCTCGGCGACCACCATCGCCCGCCATCTTTGTGCGGCAGCTGTCTCAGTGTATCGGTCAGGTATTTGGCGCACCGTATCCGGTCACGTATCGTACGAAACGGCAGGTGCATAATCTCGTCAACCGGGGGTTCCGTTGCGAGTCAACGAACGTGCGCCAATCTACGTGCGGCGGGAGATCACTGTATTCGCGCCGCCGGAAAAGGTGTGGGACTGGTTGAGCCGGGTCGACCTCTGGCAGGACTGGCACCCGGAAATCGCGGCTTCATACTGGCTCGAGGACGGTGGCTACGGGGAGCAGTCCAGGCGTGGCGGGCAGGGTGGCCAGCACGCCCGCTTCAAATGGCGCCAGGGGCCCGTCCGGGTCACGTCGCTGATCGAATCGTGGGATGTGTCGAAGGAGATCGGCTGGGTCGGGCATGCCTACAGCGCGATCGTCCGCCATGTATTTCGCATGGACGGCGACTTCCGTAGGACACACATCGTGAGCGAGCAGTCGATCGAGGGGCCACCGGCGTCGCTGATGAAGCCGCTTATGCGAGGGCTGGCCGTGCGCACGAGCGAGACGTGGCTCGCCGTGCTGAAGACCCGGCTCGAGTCGCTGCATGAGCGGAACCCGGCCCGGCAGCGGCCACCGCGGCCTCCGACGTTGCCGTCCTCTCAGATCTCTCGTCTTCGGATGTAGCAGCTTGTTACTTGGCGCGGCCGGCTTCCACGCCGGCGACTGGCTGACGGTTAACACGCAGGTCGCACGTGAGGCCGCCGAGATCGGACTCGCGGTGCTCAATCTGCGGGTCAACGATCCTGAGGCGGCCCGTGACGTCGATGTCACCCGCGTAAGGAAGATCTTCGCTGACAACGGACTCGTGATCGGGCAGACGAACGGCAACTACGGCGGTGGGCTGGTCAGCGACGACGAGGCGGAGCGGGCCAGGGCGATCAAGTTTGCGAAGCGAATGTGCAACCTGACCCGCAGGCTGGGATCGCCCAACACATACCTGCGGCCCGGGAGCATGAACCGGCGTGGCGCCTGGTACCCGCACCCCGAGAACCGATCGGCGAAGGTGTTCGACCGGCTTGTGGACTCCGCCCGGCAGATATGCAAGGTGGCCGAGAACGAGGGTGTGCGGGTCGCCGTCGAAGGGGGAGTCGTGTGCCCCCTCTATTCACATCGGCGTGTTCGGGACTTCATCGACGCGGTCGGCTCGAAGGCCCTCGGCTTCAACCAGGACCCGGTGAACTTCGTCGGCACGATCGAAGACGCCTACGACACCACCCGGCTGATCAACGAGTCGTTCGACCTGCTCGGCGACGTCACGCTCGGCGCACACACCAAGGACTTCCGGCTGGTGGACGCACTGCTGCCGCACCTGGTCGAGGAGGAGATCGGCAAGGGGATGCTCGATCACGTTACGTACCTCCGCCGAATGCAGAAGGCGTGCCCGGGTGGCCACGTGCTGATCGAGCACATCCCGAAGGAGAAGTTTGCGCCGGCGTTTGGGGCGGTCAGGGACATATCTGGAAGGGCCGGGATCAAGTGGGACCGGCCATCAGGGCACTGACTGGCCACGTGTGAGGTCGGACGCCGAGCGAGATGAGCAGTCCAGGGTGACGAGTCCCCGAGTGAGGTGGGCAGTCGAGCAGCGAGGCAGGTGAGGGGTGGACCTGAAGGGTAAGCGGATTATCGTCACGGGGGCAGCCACCGGGATTGGCCGGGCCACGGCGATCAGGGTCGCCAGGGACGGGGCGCGCGTGGCGACGTTCGACGTGAACGACGCCGAAGCGCAGAAGACGGTGGCGACGATCGGCGAGCGGGGAGGCCAAAGCCGGTTCTGGCACGTCGACGTGACGATGGAGGCGCAGGTTAAGGATGGGATCGCGGGAGCGGTCTCCTGGCTGGGTGGCGGTGTCGATGTGCTGCTGCACCTCGCTGGCATCCTCCAGGGGCCGCATGTCGAAATCACCGACTTCACGGAGGCGACCTGGGACCGGGTGATCGACGTCAACCTCAAAGGCTCGTTCCTGATGTCGAAGCATGCCGCCGGACACATGCAGAAGGCGGGCAAGGGCGTCATCGTGCTAACGGCGTCGGGGGCGGGCGTGACCGGCGGGAGCTCATCGTTCGCGTACGGCTCCAGCAAGGGCGGCGTGCATGGGCTGGCGATGGTGATGGCTGCAGCTCTTGGTGCGAAAGGAATCCGCGTCAACGACGTGGCGCCCGGAGCCCTTGCGACACCCTTGAAGATCGGGCAGGTCGAGGAGTCGTACCGCAGGACCGGTGACCGGACTGCCTATGAGGCGGCGATGAAATCGTTGCTGCCGCCCGAAGGCGTGGCCTCAGTGATGGCGTTCCTGGCGTCCGACGACGCCGACTATGTCAGAGGCACCGTCTTCACCAAGTAGGCGGCCTACCCTGCGACGCGTCCGGCGTCACGCGAAAACCGATACCAGGGATGTCGCGTTCTCAGATACAAGTGGACCTGTGGGCTGGTATCAGTTTCGCGATGCCGCGAATGTGATATCAAGGACCGGACCGACACAGATTCGATCTCGGTCAGGCGCTGATATCACTTTTCGCGGTCCGTTCGCGCCGTTTGGCCCGCGCCCATCTCGTGCGCGCGGCTTCGTCGACGTTAGCGTGAGGGTTCCGGGGACTCGAACAGCAGCTTGCCGTCGATCTCGATGCGAACCTTTCGCTGGAACTTGCGCACGGTATCCAGGTTGACGTCGACCCCGAGCCCGGGCTTCTCCGGGCAGTCGACCAGGCCCTTCTGGTTCACGGGAAGGCCGGTCGGGGCGGTAAGGCCCAGGATCAGCGGCGAGTCGCCCGCCGGGTACTCCAGGTACCGGAACTGCTCGACGCCTCCATGAACGTGAATCGAAGCCGCCAGCTGGAGGTGCGACTTGAATGTGTGATTCACGAAAGTGACGCCCAGCTCTCGGGCTCGCCGGCAGACCTGGTCGGCCACGGTGATCCCGCCGATGCGCCCGACGTCGATCTGCACGAAGTCGATCCCGCCGTTCATCATCAGGTCGTCGGCTGAATGGTAGAAGTCGCATCCCTCACCTGCCGCGATCTTCACGGGCGGCCGTCGGTCCTTCAGGCGCCGGTAGGCGTCGACCGCGTCCGGGTGAAGCGGCTCCTCCATCCAGGTGATGCGGTGATCGGCGAAACGGATTGCCCGTTCGTAGGCGGCCCCGTCGTCCTGCCCCCACACGACCCCGCAGTCGATCATCAGCTCAGGGTGTGTGCCGAGGCCTTCGCGCGCGGCGGCGACCAGGGCGGCATCGTTCTCCAGTGAGACCTTGCCCATCGGTCCCCAGCCGAACTTGGCGGCGCTATACCCCTTGTCCTTGAGATTGCGAGCGATCCGCCGGGTCTCGGCGGGCGTGTCGCCGAACAGGACACTTGCGTAAGGCAGCTTCGGGAACGCCTTCCGGTATCCGAGCAGCCTGTACACCGGTTCGTTGAGATGTTTGCCGACCAGGTCCCAGAGGGCGATGTCGACCGCCGCCACCGCGTGGTCGATCTGCTCAAAGTCGAGGCCATATGCGCCGGCCTTCGCCCGCAGTCGCCTGACGTCGTCCGGGCCGTTCACCGTCTCGCCGAGCAGCGCCTCGTTGATGTTGATGATGTTCGAGTGCGACATCGGGGCGACGTAGACGGCGAGGGAGGTCAGCGGGGATGCATCGGCCTCGCCCCAGCCGTACATCCCGTTGTCGGCTCTGACCCGGACCAGAAACGAGTCCTGGGTACCGTCGGCCGCTCGCTTGATCTCGGGGAGCGCGACGTAGAAGAGGTCGATGGCTTCGATCTTCATTGCCTGTCCTTCTCTATCAGCCTCACTGGTGGGGCGCAGTGGGTGTCGCCTTGCGAAGTTGGCGGGCGTAATACGATACCGCGCATGACGAAACCGATAGGCCCCGACTTCATGTACCACGTCAAGAGCGTCGCCGATCCGCACGTCACGCCCGACGGGAAGAGGGTCGCTTTCACGGTCTCCTGGATCGACGGCGAGACGAGCGAGAATCGCTCGAGGATCGCCGTGGCCGACCTGGCGGGCGGGAAGCCGTTCGAGTTCACCCAGGGCGACGCCGACGACATGCCGAAGTGGTCTCCCGACAGCCGCCGATTGGCGTTCCGGAGACGAACGGCCGGCAACAAGAGCGACGGTGGGCAGGCGGGGCAGGGAGGACACGGCGGGCCGGGAACCCGCGGGCAACGGCAGCTCTGGGTGATGCCGACCGACGGCGGGGAGGCAAGGCAGGCCACGAAGCTGGCCACCGGAGTCATGGAGTACTCCTGGGCGCCCGACTCGAAGAGGCTGGCGATCGTCTCCGACGTGGACCCGCGCGTCGAGGCCGAGGGCGAGCCGGCGAGATCGGCGGCGGTGGGAGCGACGAAGTCAGGCGCCGCTGGGGCACCGGCGAGCGCGCCAAAGGCACCCAGGACGACTCATGTCCGCAGGATCAGGTATCACGAGGATGGTTTCGGCCTTCGCGGCGACGCCCGGCGTCACATATTCCTGATAGTCGATCCCTGGTCGAGCGATGGGTCGTCGAGCGGTGATGTCGCCAGCACCCCTGGAGCGCATGTCCAGGTTACCGAGGGCGACTACGACAACTTCGCGCCGGTGTGGGCGCCCGACGGGCGGCGGCTGGCGTTCATCTCCTCCCGGTCGGACGACCGCGACGTGACCGCGACCAGCGAAGCCTATGTGGTCGACGTCGAGTCGGCGGGCGCTGCCGGCAAGCCCAGGGCCACCGCCGGCAGAACCGCGGCAGGCGCTGCGGCGCCGAAGCCACAGCCGAAGTCGAAGGGCCTGTTCAACGTTGGTGGCGTCGGCTGGTCGCCGGACGGGAAGAAGCTGGTCGTCCTGGGGTCCGAGTCCGGCGAGAAGTCGGGCGGCTACAGCCTGAGCGCCCAGAGCTGGCTCTACGTCCTCGAGGAGGGAAGGAAGCCGCGCCAGATATCCGACGAGTCGGTACGGCCGGTGACGAGCGCGGGGGCCGGCATCCCGAACCAGGAGCTGGTGTGGACCGCCGACGACCGCATTCTGTTCCTCGCCGATGCCAGGGGCGAGTCGTTCATCTGCGCCGCGAGCGTCGGCTCCGCGGCCGGACAGGTCCGCCGGCTGAGCAAGGGCGGCGCCGCCATAGCCAGGTGGGCGGTCGACGGCAGCGGACGGTGGTGCGTGGCGGGTTCAGTGCCGCCGGGGTCGGTCGGCGAGATCGAGGTGATCGACCTGGCGACCGGCTCGGCCAGCCGCATCGCCAGGTACAACGACGCCTACTTCGGCGAGCACCCGCCGGCCCGACTCGAGAAGTTCAGCTTCAGGAGGGTCGGCTCCGAGATCGAGTGCCGGGTCTGGTTCCCGCCGTCGTTCGATGCGTCATCGTCGAAGCGGTATCCGCTCCTGCTGGAGATACACGGCGGGCCGCACAGCGTCTTCTACGACGCCTTCTCGCCTTTGCACCAGATCCCGGCGACCGCCGGCTACATCGTCCTCGCCGTCAACCCCCGTGGGTCGTCCAGCTACGGCCTCGACTTCGCGACGGCCGTGCAGGCCGACTGGGGTGGCGAGGACTATGCCGACCTCATGGCCGCCGTCGACGAAATGTGTAAGCGGCCCTACGTCGACCCCGACCGCATGGTCGTTGGCGGCTACAGCTACGGCGGATTCATGTCATCGTGGGTGGTCGGCCATACCGGGCGCTTCAAGGCGGCGGTCGTGGGCGCCCCGGTCACCAACCTCGACTCGTTCTTCGGAACGTCCGATATCGGCATCTCGTTCGGCGAGGTGCAGTGGGGCGGCGGGCGCTTCGAGCAGACCGACTGGTACCGGGAGCACTCCCCGGTGAACTACGCGCCGAGCGTGACAACTCCGGTCCTGCTGATGCACGGCGAAGACGACCGGCGATGTCCGATCGAGCAATCGGAGCAGTTCTTCGTCGCGCTCAAGCGGCTCGGCAAGGAGGTCGAATTCGTTCGATTCCCCGGCTGCAGCCACGGGTTCGTCCGGCAGGCACACCCCCGGCTGCGCCAGGAGTACTTCGAGCGCATGATGGACTGGTTCGACCGCCACCTCGTCGACTAGGCAGGCACCCTAACGTTTGCCGGCAAGGAGTGGGCGCCAGCGCGCAACCTTCGTAGGGTCCAGCCTCTGAATGCCGGGGAGCCCGTCTAAGCCGGAGTCGGCAGAGACCATCCGGGTGACCCCTAGCCGCTTCATGATCGCTGCATGAAGGAGGTCGCGAGCGCTCAGGTCTCGCGCAGCGTGGCCGGCGTCGACCATTCCCGCGGCCAGGGTCACGTCCTCCTCTGCGACCGGCTCGATCCGTCCCAGCATCAACTCGGTGAAGCGTTTGAGGACTTCGCGTCCCTGTTGCCATCGCTTGATCGCGACATATCGGTGCAATAGCTCCTGGAGCACCTCGGCGTCGGTGACAAACGCGCTCGGATGCTCGACGGCCAGCCGTAGGACCTCCAGACAGGGGGACTTCAGGGGGTGAGGCGCCCCGGCGGCATATATCGGCACATTCGCGTCAAGGAACGTCGCCGATGTCAAGTGTTCGATCCAGTTGCTTGCTCAGAGTTTCAGGGTCCGGGACGTCCTCGACAGACATCATCCCCAGTTCCTGAACCGCGCGGAGGCGGCGTTCCTTCATCCACTCTTCGTGCCCGCGGTCGATCAGGCGCCGGACTGTCTCGGAAACCGGGACCTGGTATCGGGCTGCAAGCTCTCGCAACTTGCGGTGGCGATCCCGGTCGAGGCGGATGTCAAGCCGTTCGGTAGCCATCGCGCTCCTCCCGGCAAACACTGTACAGCAGATTGGCGCTGTACGGGGCCGTCCGGACTACGTCGCGCTCCGGTCGACGTACACCGTCTTCGTCTCGGTGAAGAACTCCAGTGCAGCCCGTCCCTGCTCGCGGCTGCCCGACGACGAGTCCTTCATGCCGCCGAAGGGTACCTGCGGCTCCACGCCAGCAGTTTCTCCATTTATCTTCACGATGCCCGCCTCGATGCGGCTGGCGAAGTCGAGCACGCTGTTCAGGTTGCGGGTGAAGATTCCGGCGCTGAGACCGTAGACGACGCTGTTGGCATAGGCGATCGCCTCATCGGCGCTCTTCGCCGGGATGATCGATAGCACCGGACCGAAGATCTCCTCGCACGCCACGAACGAGTCATGCCTGACCCCGTCGATCACGGTGGGCTGCACGAAGTGGCCCTGGTCGTATTGCGCGCCCTTCGGCACGCCGCCGCCGGCGAGCACGCGCCCGCCCTGCTCCTGCCCGCGCTTGACTGCCGACAGCACGTTCTGGCGTGACCGGTCGTCGATCACCGGCACGACCACGCTCGCGGGGTCGGCCCCGGGTCCGACCTTCAGCGCGTTGACCTTGCTCACCACGAGGTCCGTGAACTCCTTCAGGACGCCTCCGACCACGATCGCCCGCGAGGTGGCGGTGCACTTCTGCCCGGAGTACTTCATCGCCCCGCTAACGGTGATCTCGGCGGCCTGATTGAGGTCGGCATCGGGCATGACGATCACCGGGTTCTTCCCGCCCATCTCGAGCTGGTACTTCTTGTTTCGCTTCGCGCACTCGACCGCGATCCCGTGCCCGACCGAGCCCGAGCCGGTGAACGAAATCGCACGCGTCCCCGAGCTGCCGACCAGCGCGTTGCCGATTTCGGCGCCCGAGCCCATCACGAGATTGAAGACGCCTTTCGGCAGGTCGACCGCCTCCCACATCTTCGCCAGCAATGTCCCCATGTGCGGGGTGCTGCTCGCCGGCTTCAGCACGATCGTGTTGCCGTACACCAGCGCCGGCGCCATCTTCCACAGCGGTATTGCGAGCGGGAAGTTCCAGGGGGTTATCAGGCCGACCACACCGAGCGGCACGCGCTGGGTGTAGAGCAGCAGGTTGGGGTTGACGGAAGGCACGACCTCGCCGACCGCATGCATGCCTTCGACGCCGTTGTACTGCAGGATTGCGACGCAGCGCGCGACCTCGCCGCGCGCTTCGACGATCGCCTTGCCGTTCTCCCTCGTCATCGCCTGGGCGTACTCCTCGGCATGACCCTGCAGCCATGCCGCTGCCTTCAGCAGGTAGCCGCCACGTGCGACCGCCGATGTCCTCCGCCAGCCTTCTGTTGCCACCCGCGCGGATTCGACCGCGGTTTCGACGTCGCTCGATCTCGACGCCGGGAACTCCCCGATCACGTCGGTCGAATCGGCGGGATTGGTGCTCGTCATGAACCTCTCGGACGTCGGGTCTACCCACTTGCCGCCGATGAAGTTCTGGAACCTCTGGGCCATCGCTGGTCTCCTCTCAGGGCGCCGGGCTGGAGATGCGCCGGTCGATGGTCGGACCGACACGCCGAATCGCCGGCAGTATAGTGCGCAGCCGAGCACGAGGCAGCCGGGGCGGCGCTACCGGGCAGGCCGCCAACGTGAGCCAGCTACACGACCAGTACGCCGGGGACGCCGGTTTGGGAGCGAGGGAGGCAGCGACATGCCGATGAAGCAGAACCCGATGAAGCAGGCGCTCGGGGAGGGAAGGGTCCAGATCGGGACCTGGATCAACATGATCCGGAATCCGGCGGTCCTGCCGCTCCTCAAATCGGCAGGGCTCGACTACGCCCGCGTCGACATGGAGCACTCATCCCCATCGATCGAGACCGTGGCGGACATGGCGGTGCTTGCCCGCGCACTCGACTTCCCGATCACGGTGAGACCACCGGATGGCAATCGCGAATGGATCACACGTCTGCTGGATATCGGGATCTGGAACTTAC